>Ga0101944_10003952_pt1 | contig 19452 bp, 18 predicted proteins | sample DewCreD2012metaG_FD_75245 | JGI IMG/M metagenome (GOLD analysis project Ga0101944, IMG submission 75245) | Hot spring sediment bacterial and archeal communities from British Columbia, Canada, to study Microbial Dark Matter (Phase II) - Dewar... ... | reverse complement strand
CCAGTGGGCGATCCGCTGCCACTGGGCCTCGGTCAGGTCGGTAGGATAGGAGGTCCGTCTCATGCGGCGCACGATAACCCATCAGCCCAACTCCCGGAAGACGAGTTTTTGGACGCCCTCTTAGCGTGCAGGCCGTCGCTTTGTTCGCAATGCCTTTGACCTGCAGGCCGTGATCCAGCAGGCCACCGAGGCCTACAACACGGCCGTCCAGCAGGCGACAGAGGCCTATAACCAGGCGGCCCAGGCGGCCGAAGCAGCCTGCGAGGCCCTGGCCGGGGTGTACGCGACTGCACTGGTGGCGTGGAACGCGGCGGTCCACCAGGCAACCCAGACTTGCGACACAACGCTAGCGGAGGCCTTTGCCGCCTGGAGGCAGGCAGAAGCAGATGCGGCCACCCAGTGGCAATTCGTTGTGAACCAGGCTCTAATAGCCTACACTGGTAGGCTGGCGATGCTCCAGAGCCAGGCGGACCAGGCGTACACCCAGTACCAAGCAGCATTGGCCGGCACCAGTTGCCCCTCCGCCCCGGCCGAGGGGTTCCAATTCGTTGCGATGGAGGAGCCGCAACGCGACCCGCGCAGTGGCATGCACTTGGAGCACACTCAACGGGGTCGGCTGCGCGAGCGCGTCGAAAAGGAGTTAGGGCATTATCCGCCCCCTTCGGCAAGCCCTGGACAGCAAATACCTTCCCTCAACACGGCGCAACTCAAACAACAAGATTGGAGGGAAGCTGAAAAGCGAGTTCGCAGCCGTGAACAAGATAGCGAGTGGCTCGAAGAATTGGATGCTCTCCTGAAAAGAGCTAGGTACGCTCGGCCGGGAGATCTAGTGTTTTCCTCCGGTTCTTTGGGGAGAAATCGGCGGTTGATTGAGGAAACGTACCGCAGATTATTCGATCTCATTGAGCGATTTGAGAACGAAGTGCTAGTCGAGTACTGGATGATGAATCAGGGTGACAATCTGCCCTGGGAGAGCCTGAGGCGACCAGGTGATCCTTTGAGACTTGATCGATTGTCGTTGCCTCGGCGGTAATCTACACTTGACGTGATGAAGAACCGATGATGTATTCAGTGTTAATATGTTGCAAATTCTACTTGAGGGACATCGTGTGGTCGATTAGTATTGCATCTCTTTTAGGTGTCTGGTATATCAGTCGCATTCCGATGACACGTGAATGTCAAGCGGTCCGAGATCGATTTACCCTGTGCTCCGTTGATGTAGAGGTGGAATGGAGGGCCACGATCGATGTTTGCCCGAGAGGCTTTACTATCAATCGTCCTTCGACACCGGGAGGTCCGCGGGTTTTCGAGGTCATCGTAAGAAATCGCAAGTCGCAGTGAGGTATTGCATGCATCGTCTGACTCAGTGGTGGCTCCCGCCACGACGGGATATCGTATGGGGGCTGATTGCGTGCAGCGTGCTCGTGTGCCAAGTCCTTGACCGTTGGTGGCTGACCCACCAGCGGGAGATGTATGACTGGCGGCTGCAGGCACTCGCTGAGCGGTACCAGGCGGGTCGGGCTGGCATGACTCTGGAAGAGCGCGGTTTTGTGCTGGATCGGGATCGCAGCCGGCCCCCCACGTACCTCGTCTACTGGAAGTAAACCAGGTCGACTTACGCGTGGCCCAGCTCAAGGCAAGGCCTGGCATCTCTCTGATCGCACGTTGTAAGGCCTCCGCGGCAGCCTACGAAGCCTTGGCCGCAGCGTACGCCACTGCCGAGGCCGGGTGGATGCAGGCTGTTCTGCCAGCGACGCAGACGTACCTCTCCGCACTGGCGAGCGCCCTTGCCGCCTGGAGTGCGGCGTAAGCGCTCGGTGTACCCAGTCTTGTCGAGCTAGCGGCGCTTGGCCTTGATGCGTTCTAGCGCGCGTCGTCGTTCGCGGCGGGCTCGTTTGGCGGTGGCGACTGCTTCGCGCTCGTGGGCGCGATAGGAGCGGACGGCTTCGGGATGGCAGGCGGCCCAAACGTCGGGAAGCAGGCTTTCAAGATCGGGCTCGCCCTCGGCCAGTCGCTCCAGTACGTCGCGGAGATAGGCCCACACGTCCAAGTTGTGCCGGGCGGCGCTGGCGACCACCGTGTAAAGGATGGCGGCCCGCGGTCCGGCCTCTCGGCTACCGATGAATAGCCAATTGCGCCTGCCAATGGTCAGCGCCCGCAGATCCCGCTCCGTGGCGTTATTGTCGATCGGCAGCCGGCCGTCGAGCACATACGTCGTCAGCGGTTCCCACTGATTGCGCAGGTAACCCACCGCCTTGCCCAGCGTCGATTTGGGCAGGGACTCTTCAGCTTGACCATCCGCCCATTCGCGCAATCGCTGCAGGAGCGGCACGGCCTCCGCTTGCCGCAGCGCTTGGCGCTCCTCGGCGGACCAAGGCAACGACCGGTCTTCGATGTCGTACAGCTGCTGGAAGTAGGCCAGCGCCTCAGAGGCCAACTGCGGATACGACGACTTGGCTTCCTCAAACTTCCGCCGCGCATGGGCCATACAGCAACTAGCGCGCATGCGCGAGCTACCGAGGTACACACCGTCATCTACGCCATACGCATCCACCTTGACCCAGCCGTGGTATTCTCCCAGGAACCTGCGAGGGCCATCGCGGCTGCGGCTCTCGTGGAAGTCGAACACGTTGTAAGGCGCCGCCTCGCTTCCGCGGTACAGCCAGAAGCGCGCCAGCCGCACACCATCCGGATGGCTCGGATCAATGAGCCGGACCGGAGTGTCGTCGGCTCCGACCATGTTGTCTGCTAACAGCCGCCGCTTCTCCAAAGCGGCCAGCGGCTCAAAGAGAAACGCCGCGCCGCCCATGATCTCGCACAGCGTCGAGCGGCTCAGCTCCAGGCCCGAGCGGGCCAGAACATCCTGCTGCCGATAAAGCGGCAGGTGATCACAGGTTTTACTGGTGACCACCTGCGCCACCAGGCCGAAATCAAAGCGGCCGCCCGGCACTGGGCTAACAGGCGGCGGCGCCTGCTTCACGCTGCCATGCTTCTTGGTGCAGGCATATTTCGGCCGCACGAGAACCTTCACGACGATCTTGGCCGGCCGGTAATCGACACGCTCGCTGCGGTCCTCGCCGATTTTTTGCATCGGCTCGTTGCAGCAGGGGCACAGCCGCTCCGCTTCCGGCACATCGATCGGCACTTCTTCGCGCGGCAAGTGAGCTGGTAGCTCGCTCCAGCCGTGCCCTTTACGGCGCCTCAGAAAGCTGATCTCCTCCTGGGCCGCCTCGGGCAGCTCGGGCGAAGGCGGTGTACCGGCAGGCTGCTCGAACAAGCGACCTTGACCCGGGTCCTCGACAAATCGCTCGCTGCGGCGGCCGTAGAGATAGCGCTTGAGCAGCTCGATCTCCGCTTGCCACTGCTCGATCCGTGTCTGCTGCTCTTTACAAGTGACGGCCGTCTCGGCCAGCACGCTCTGAGTGTGAGCCGTCTCTTGCTGCGACTGAGCCAAGGCCTGCCGCGCGACAAGCAACTCACGCTGCAGCGCTTCTAGATCATTGGGCAAAGAAGAGGCATCCGTGCTCATGCCACATGAAACGCTCTGGCGTGCGAAAAGTCTCTCGTCCAGCGAAGAATTTTTTAGCGGAGTGAATGACGACATGCTGAGCAGACGTCAGCCGGCCCGCCGATAGCGCTTCCGCTGACGCGTCTGTGTCAGGTCGATCCCGCCCACGAGCAAGGCGAGCTGAGCCGACGAAAGCGTAATGGAGTCCGCTTCGCTTGCTGGCGGGGCAAACCGCCCTGCCTCCAGTCGCTTGTACAGAATCAGCCAGCCGTCCCCATCCCAGACCAGCAGTTTGAGCCGATCGCGCCGCTTGTTGAGAAAGGCGAACAAGTCGCCTGAGAGCGGATCCTGTTTGAAAACTTCCAAGACCAAACCATGGAGGCCGTCGAATCCTTTACGCAGGTCGGTGGGCCTCGTACAGAGGAAGATACGCAGCTTGGCGGGGACGCTCAGCATGCTGACCGCTCCTCGGCCGCTTCCAGCACGGCCCGCAGTACGCTGGTAAGTCGCTCCTGCGAAAGGTCCGCCGGCAACACCACCGCGGCGCCTCCCGGCAACTCGATCCGCAAGTTCGCAGTTGGCGAGCAGCCGGCCGCCAACTCGACAAACAGGGGCGGACGATCGTTGGAGTTGGTCGGCTTCAGCCGACGTCGCCAGGCGTAGAAGGATTTCGGTGAGAATCCCTCCTGATTGCAGTACGCCAGCGCCGAAAGTCCGCTCCTCGCCTGAGCGGCAATTCGCCCCCGCCACAAAGCTTCACTCGACGTTCGTGCCATGCGCCCGCGCTCCCATTGTGTAAGCTCTGCAACTTACACCCGGCAGCAAGCATGGACGGGCCGAACGCTTACGGCACGGGCAGCGCGATGAGGTCGCGGCGGTTCCGTGTCACCCCAGCGCGTTCCTTCGGCACATTGCCGGCGCCACGCTTCTCCACCCACCTCCGTACGCCGGCGTGCCAGAGCGCTAACGCTTGTAGTGCTGACGTCTTGCCCGAGTTGTTGGGCCCGACGAACACCACGCGGTCGCCGAGTTCAATTTCAACTTCGTCGGACAACTTAAAGTTGCAAATGCTCAGCTTCGTCAGCATGACTTTCCCCGATCAGGTCGACACTTCCCCGGAACGCCCCTTTTGCCGAGGCACCCGGACGGGGCCACTGCGCTCGCGGCGGTGCGGCGGGGTGGGGATCGCCGGGCAGCCGGATGGCTGGGGCAACCTGCTGGTAGAACCGGGGCGCTACGTCGTCGGGAAACCAGTCGACAGCGCTTGCGGGCTTTCGAAGGACGGTACCCACGAGAAGCAGCGTGCAACGGAGTGCCAAAAGCAGCGCGGCACGCAGTGTACGCAGGTCAAGCACCCGAGGCAAGCATTCGGAAAAACGGAAAACAAACAGTCGGCATGTTACCCCGAACCAGCAGAAGGAATCGCTTTCGACCTCAGCCTCCATTCTGCCCGGATGACCAGTCGCAGGGAAAACGGCGTACGGGTGCAGGGGTGCGGCATGCGTCGGCCAGTTGCTCTTGCCTGGCAAGGCAGGTTTGCGACAATCCGCCCTCGCGGCGTCAAGCCCGGGCGAAATTTTCACTTTTTAATACACGCTGCCTTTGGTACGTTACCCCTACCAGACAGCACCGCGGGCGTCGAGTCGTGGCGAAAATTTTCACTTTTTAATACTTCCTGCAAACAGTTCCGGCGGTTAGTGCGTCCCTGTGAACAGTTCCGGACGTTAATACGTTCCTGTGAACAGTTCCTGATGCAATCCTTCCTGGCGAGGCCATGGCCATGCAGGTGCCAGACCGCATGCCCCGCATCGCGTCCCTGGTGGTGGCCGGGATGGTGGTGGGCGCTGGGATTTGTCTCGGTTTTTGGATGGCACGCGAGCCGATCCAGAACCGACTGGTGCGGCAGTCTGTGGCAAACGTCGCAGCGGTGCCTGCCCCCGCGGCGATCCGGCTGCTCGAATCGCTTCCCGACCAAGAAGCCTGGACGCTGGCTGTGTGGTGCGAAGCGCTGAGCGACCCGCGGCGCGAGGTCCGCACGTGGGCCGCGGAGCGGGTGGAGCGAACCTGCGCCCGCTGGTGCGACTTGCCGCCGGCCGACGCTTGCCCCCGCCTGACAAGGCTTGCAGCCTGTCTGGCCATGAAGGCCCCCTGCCTGCCGCCGGACCAGCGTCCGTGGCTGCGGCGGATGGCACAGCGGTTGCTCGAACCACCGTCAGCCGGTGCAACGCCCGATGCCGCCACCCTGATCGCCCATTGCCAAGCGATCCTGCTCTTGCCCGACGAGCCAGCAGCCGACCAGCCGCTGATCGCACCGGTCCCGCCAGCCACGCAAGCGGACTGGCCCGTGCAGCGGCCTGATGCGGCGGAGGTCAAACCGACGGTCCCCACAGAAACAACGCTTCTTCCCGAGCCTGCGGAAGATGTCGCACCGTCGCTCCGCTCGCGGGCCGTAGGCGGTGCCGCGCGGACTGCCGAGGGTGCCGCGCTGTCGATGCCGCCCCTGGCCGAGCCTCGCCCGCTGGTCGATGCCACGGCCCGCCCGCTACAACCTCTCAGCACGGGTCAGGGCGCACGGGTCCCGTCCCGCGTTCCCCAGCAGCGATGAACCATGCCCCGATCGGCAAACCGCTGACAGGAGGGCTTCTGACACAGTGCCAGTCGGTGCATCCCCGCCAAGTACCGCTGACGCGGCCGCCGGTCCGTTGCGATCCTCGTTGCCAGATGCACGGATCACACAGGCCCGGGCTGGCGCACGGCACGCCCCGCAGATCTGGGTCATCGATCGAGCTCAACCACTCGTTCCGCCACGAGGTGCGGCTTTTGCAACTCGGCCAGCCAGCCACGCCGGCCGAACAGCCCGACCTGGCGATTCAGGTAGCGATGCAGGTTGAGCCCGGGAGTCGGTGAGACAAAGCACACCGGCCGCCCCTGCGCATCGACGACGGCGTAGGGAGCAGGCGGCCTATTCGCCTGACGAGAGACGACTTCCTTAAGCCAGCCCTGCGCATCGTACTGCACCTCGTCGACGGGCCGCCGGGCAGCGGGGGCTGCTTCGTTAGGAGTTCCGACCGAAGTCGGGACCAGCGGGCGGGAGGGCAATCCGCTTTGAAACGCGTCGGCGATTTGTTCGATCCGGTCCACGAACATCCGCGCACGCCCACGCCAGGCAGGGTCCGCCCCCCGTTCCACCAGGACCATCGCCTGATCGCGCAGCGCCGCCAGGTTCCATTGGCTGCGATCTTGGGCCAGCATCAGCGCCAGATCGACTTCAAGCTGTTCCAGCCGCCGGGCGACCTCCTCCGCGCTGATCGCTGCCTCGCCTGCCGGGCCCTGCGACGGACGAGAGCGCAACGCCCCTTCGCCTCGAAATGAACGGCTCGATGCCGTCGCCAGCCGCTCAGCATCCTTTGCCGATCCATACCCAGTGGCTGGTTTTCCAATCGAGGTCGCACCTTCCAGTCGTCTCGGCATTGGAACTATCCCCTCGGAATGGCCGACGCCGGCAGATGCCGTTCCGTCCTCGCTGCTGGGCCGCCGGCGGCGCGGCACGAAGCCATCGGGCGAAGTTCCTATCTCGGCCGTGTCCTGTCGCCCAAAAGCCACGGTTTGGATGGGCGATTGGGCGGCGTCTTGCAGATCATGCAGCGGAATGGCGGATCCGAGGGTACGGACCGTGGGCGATAGCGCAGGATCGTTTTCGAGACTAGCACGAGCGACCACCGGCTCCTTCGTGCCCGGCCGGTTTGCGTTCTGGTTGCCTGAAACATCTTCGCCGTGATCAGGGCGAGCGACAGAGGGATTCGGAGGCGGCTCGACCGTGGGCGGTTTTCCCCGTCGGACATCCCGCACGTGGATCCAGCGGAACTCACCCGCCGGAGGAGCGATCCTCAGCCACCTCTGCTCTCCGCCGTCCGGCCCGCGAACTTTTTTTTCTCCTAAAATGCGAACCAGCTCCCCGCTTTGAAGCGTAACCTGCTGCCGATGCTGCGCCACCCGCTCGACACTAGTCCCTATCCATGCCCCTACAGGTGCTTTGACTCTCCCCACTTCAGGGCGGTTCGGGTGGCGATCTACGTAATCTGCGGGGACCCAGCTAAACGAACCCTCTGGTGGGCGTATGGCCAGCCAGCCAGACGCCTCTTCGCTGTAAACCTCTACTGGGGTGCCGCGCGTTAGGCGGGAGGTGACGTAGTGGCGAGCCCCTGGCCCGGCAACGACGTCCGCCTCGTCGACGCAAATATAGGCCTCGTAAGGGAATCCGTTCGTCGGTCCACCGGCATCGTCCGCCCGAGCTGTCGGGATCGGAAGGCGCAAAACCAGCAGGGCGAAAAGCCAACGCGCGACCCGCCAATCCATACGCGAGCCATGCTGGTTCTTCATGACTTTCGTCCCTCCGTGGCGGCTCGTCCCCGACGATGCCGCATTGCCGGCCCGGAAATATTCAGCGCAACTTGTATCCAGACCAAGATTTCGGCTCAAGAGCGTTCGGTGCGTCGCCCCGGCCGAACCTGAGAAAGCCCGGCAACATCGAAGCTGAGAAATGGTCTGTCTGTGAAGCGACAACGGTCGCAGAAGATCTCGGAGTGACCGGATGTCTTATTGAGACTGTTTCTCGGAAAAATCGCCACAAATTCTTTACGGCAAAAGATTTAGGTGGGACTGGACCAGCGCCCGAAGAAGGCTATGATGCACTAGCAGAAAGGTCTGACAGAGCGATTTTCTGACGTGGAAAAGCCTCTGTTCCCAGACGCGACGAACCCTCGCGCGTCACACGCGTTCGCGGAGCAACGACCATGGATAAAGCAAAAATCATCGACAAACTGAATGAATGCCTGCGTCATGAGTGGACGGGCGTCGCACAATACGCGCAGGCCGGATTCCTGGTATCTGGGCTGTGGCGCGAGGTTTATAGCAGCATGTTTTTCGACAGCGCGAAAGAGTCGTTCGACCATGCCAAAATGGTGGGCGAAAAGATCGTGGCCCTGGGAGGCATTCCCACGGCGGAGCGCAGCCCGATCAAACAGACCAGTGATCTGAATGAGATGCTCAAAGCGGCGCTGGAGTTCGAGTCGAAGGCGGTGAAGCTGTATACCGAGGCGCTCGAGCTGGCGGAGGGGGACCGTGCCTTGGTCGTCTTCCTGGAGAACATCCTCGAGGACGAACAGGCGGGCGTGGATACGCTGACCCGCATCCTTCGCGACCCGCAGGTGGTGGCTGCGTCGCTGGGAGCGGCCAAAACAGCCTGATGCAGATGGCATCGACGGGCGGCAACCTGGGCGCCTGCCATGCTTCGGTCTGCTGAGTCGGAAGCACTGCGGGCGGCTGGCCGCGGGCAGGTCGTTCCGTCTAGAGCCCGCCGAAGTAGTTTTTGACGGCCACGTCGATCGCTTTGGCCGTCACCACGGGCGGCAAATCGTTGAACTCGCAAAACGCCCGCACTTGGAGCATCAGGTCGCGGGGGTGGCAGTAGCGCATCGGCCGCCCCCCCTCGCCGAAATGGCGAACCAGGAGGTGCTCGATCGCCTCGGGGCGGCACTCCAGACCCAGCCGCTGCGCCCAAAGCTGGCACAGCTCCTTGAACTCGCGAGGGGAAGGGTCGGCCACCTCGATCTTGTAGGCGATCCGGCGGAGAAACGCCTCGTCGACCAGTTGCTGCGGCGGCAGGTTGGTGGAAAAGACAAGAAGCTGCTCGAACGGCACTTGAATCTGCCGTCCGGAAGGCAGGCTCAAAAAGTCGAAGCCCTTCTCTAGCGGCACGATCCAGCGGTTGAGCAGCTCGGCGGTGCTGCATTTTTGCCGGCCGAAATCGTCCACCACCAGCACCCCGCCATTGCTTTTGAGCTGCACCGTCGCTTCCAGGATGCCGGTCGCCGGGTTGTGGGCGATTTCGAGCTGTTCCATCCGCAGTTCGCCGCCCAGCACGATCAGCGGACGCCGAATCCGCACCCAGCGGCGGTCGTGCGGCACGGAGTCCAGCAGCGCTCCGTGCGGCGTCTCCAGCGGCAGCTCTTCATGGTTGGCCGGGTCGAATAGGCGGATGATCTCGCCGGTGACGGTGATCGTGCGAGGAATCCAGATCGGCTCCGGCAAAGCGCGCACCAGCCGCTCGGCGATGCTGGTCTTTCCGTTGCCGGGCTGACCGTATAGGAGCAATCCGCGACCGGCATGCATCGCCTGCCCGAGCTGGCTGAGCAAGGCGGGTGGCAGGATCAGGTCTTCCAGGGCGCGGCACAGATTCGGCAATTTCACTCCCGCCCGGCGTGCCGACTGCTGCTGGACGCTGGCCACGTAGGCCGCCAGCGGCACCGGGGCCGCCCCGCAGTAGGTGCACCGCTCCGCGTACCACCGCGCGCGGCTCCGCCCCTCGTCGGTTAGATCGTACTGGAAATCGCCCATCGGGGCCTGCCCGCAGATGCCCAGCAAGTGCTCCTTGCGCAGCACGCCCAACAGATCGTTCATCAGGCCGAAGGGGAGCCGCAACTGGTCGGCCATCCGCCGACCCGTCACCGCGCCGTGCGTCAGCAGCAGCTTCAGTACGAGTCCCTCGACGTCGCTCAGCGCCAGGCCGGTTTCTTCGAGCGTGCTCGGCTCATGCGGAAAGAACGGCTCGCGGGAGGACTCGCTGCCGGCCGAACCTGGCTCGGCAGCCGCCAGCGTCGCGGGGCCAGCGTGGCCGGCGGGGTTGGCAATGAGGTCAGCAACTGCCGTGGGGCTGGATGCCATGGACCGTCTCTCCGAAAAGTCCGCATCGGTCGCAACACGGCGCGCAGGCGGCGATTGGGAACCACCCGCGTCGCAAGTCCGCCCATCAAGCCTAGCTTGCCGCGGGACGCAGCCGCGCGATCGGCCACCGCCGTGGCTGGCCAGGAGCGTCGGCTCGGGGCGTCATTTCCGGCAGGATCGCGCCATCCGGACGCGCCAGCGGGCTGGCCGCCTCGCCGCCGCCGAAAAGGCAATTTCGCTGCGAGGTAGGCTGTGGTATAAGGCAACCAGCGGCGCGCAGGCAGTCCGTGCCCGCTCAGCGTCTCGTCCCGTCAGGATGGTCATGATCGACGTACGCGACCTCACCAAGTCGTATCTGGACCTGCGGCGAGGGGCGCTGGTGGCGCTGGCCGGTGTCTCGTTCCAGGCTCACCCGGGGGAAGTGTACGGCATCCTCGGGCCGAACGGCGCGGGCAAGACCAGCATCCTGCGGATTCTGAGCACCGTCCTTCGGCCTACCAGCGGCCAGGCTTCCGTCGCCGGCTACGACGTGCTGACCCAGCCGGCCATGGTCCGGCGGCAGATCGGCTTCGTGTCCACCAGCACCGCGGTGTACGACCGGATGACCGCCTGGGAGATGGTCGAGTATTTCGGCCGTCTGCACGGTCTTGCGCCGGAACGGCTATACCCGCGGATGGAGCACCTGTTTACCCGCCTGCAGATGCGCGAAATCCGCGACGTGCTGGGGGCGAAAATGTCGACCGGCATGCGGCAGAAAGTGTCGATCGCCCGGGCGCTGGTGCACGACCCGCCCGTGCTGATCTTCGACGAGGCCACTTCGGGGCTGGACGTGCTCGTGGCGCGTGCCCTGCTCAAGACCATCGCGGAACTGCGCGACCAGGGGAAATGCATCCTGTTCAGCACGCATATCCTCCGCGAGGCGGAGCGGGTGTGCGACCGGCTGTCGATCCTCTATCGCGGACAGATTCTGGCGGAGGGCACCCTCGCAGAGCTGCGCGAGCAGTACCAGCAGCAAGACCTCGAGGAGCTGTTTTTCCAGCTTTTGTCGCAGCGCGACGGACAGAGCGGCTCACCTGCGCCCCAGCTACCTGCGTCGCGCCCGCGAATCGCGGTGCGTTGACCCCATCGGACTGCGGCGGGTGCCGCACCGTGCCGCCCGCCGCAAAAAGGTTGTTTCAAGGCAGATTCACAGCGTGTCCTGGACCAACGTCAGATTGATTTTCCTGCGGGAGCTGCGCGACCAGCTCCGCGACCCGCGGACCTTGTTCACGGTGGCCGTGCTGCCGCTGTTGCTCTACCCGCTCTTGGGGATCAGCGTCTTTCAGGTGCAGCAGTCGCTGCGGGAACGTCCTTGCAAGGTGCGGGTAGTGGGCACGGCCCATCTGCCGCCGGCGCCGGCGCTGGTGCAGGACGGGCAGTTCGCCGTGCCGCATCCTGCCTGGCCGCTAGAGCTGGAAATCGTGGCGGAAACGCGGCCATCGCAGCGCGATCTGACCGAGGCGGCCCAGCACGACCTGGAACTTGGGCTGTGCGACGTGGTGATCGTCTTCCCGCCCGACTTTGCCGAGCAACTAGCCGCCTTCCGCCGCAGCCAGCCCAGCGCAGCGCCGGCCGCCGATGCCGCGGACGCCGACGACGCCGAGCCACTTGGGGCCGATCAGGTGCCCCGGCCGCTGATCCTCTACAACGCCGCGCGCGACGCCTCGAATGTCGCCATGCAGCGCGTGGAGCGGATCCTGGAAACCTGGCGGCAGACGCTGGTCGAAGAGAACTTGCGGGCCAGTCAGCTTCCGGTCACGGTGGTTCGACCTTTCGAGCCGCAGCCGACCGACGTGGCCCAGGAGCAGCGCCGCCGCGCGGCCCTGTGGTCCAAGATCCTGCCGTTCGTGCTGATGGTCTGGGCGCTGACGGGCGCGTTCTATCCGGCTGTCGACCTGTGTGCTGGAGAGAAGGAGCGCGGCACTCTGGAAACCCTCCTCAGCAGCCCCGCCGCCCGCAGCGAGATCGTGTGGGGCAAGCTGCTGACCGTGATGACCTTCAGCATCGTCACCGCGCTGTTCAACCTGGCCAGCATGATCGCCACGGGCACCTTCATCCTCGCGCAGCTCAAGCAGATCGGGGCGGCGAGCCTCTCGCTCGAGGTCGGTCTGCCTCCCTGGTCGGCCCTCGTCTGGTTGACGCTGGCCCTTTTGCCCATCGCGGCGCTGTTCAGTGCTCTGGCGCTGGCCATCGCCGCCTTCGCCCGCAGTTCCAAAGAGGGGCAGTACTACCTGATGCCGCTGTTGATGATTTCCCTGCCACTGATGATGCTGCCGCTGTTGCCGGCCGCCCAGATGGATTTGGGCTACGCTTTGATCCCTCTGTCGGGCCTGATGCTGCTGTTGCGCACGCTGATCGAAGGGCACTATGCCGAGGCGCTGCGGTACGTGCTGCCAGTCAGCGCCGTCACCGCGGCCTGCTGCTGGCTGGCCATCCGCTGGGCGATCGACCAGTTCCATGACGAAACAGTCCTGTTCCGCGACAGCGAGCGGTTCGGCCTGGGGCTATGGCTGCGGCACCTGGTGCGCGACCGGCAAGAGATGCCCACGGTGGCGGAAAGCCTCTTGTGCGCCGTGCTCCTGCTCATCATCCGCTTTTTCGCCGGCCTGATGATGCCACCCCCCACGAGCTGGCCGCAGTTTTTCACGGCCAACCTGATCGTCCAGATCGCCCTGATCGCCAGCCCTCCGGCGTTGATGGCGATCGTCCTGACGCGCCGGCCGCTCTTGTCGCTGGGCCTGACGCGCCCCACGCTGCTGCGCACGCTGCCCGCGGCCGCACTGCTGGCGGTGCTGCTCCACCCTGCGCTCAGCACCTTGGCGCACCTGATCCAGCGGCTGTATCCCTTGAGCCCGGCGGTCCAGCAGCAGCTCGCTCCGCTGGTCGAACATGTGGCCCGTCAGCCGCTGTGGCAGGTGTTGATGCTCATCGCCCTGGCTCCCGCGGTTTGCGAAGAATCGGCCTTCCGCGGTTTCATCCTCAGCGGCCTGAGACGCACCGGGCATCGCTGGGGAGCCATCGCCCTCAGCAGCGCCTTTTTCGGCCTGGCGCATTTCATGCTCCAGCAGTCGCTGGGGGCGGCCGTCGTCGGCCTGATCCTCGGATTCCTGGCGATCCAAACGGGAAGCATCCTGCCCTGCATGGTCTACCACTTCACGCACAATGCCCTGACCGTGCTGATGGGCCGACTGCCAACAGATCCCGGTGCCTGGCCGCTGCCGCTGAAGCTGATCCTGCAATGGGATGCCGACCAAGCCGCTCCTCTCTACGGTTGGCCGGCTTTGCTGGTGGCGACACTCGCGGCGGGAGCCCTGCTGCGCTGGCTGAAGTCGCTGCCTTGCCGCCAGACCAGTGAGGAATGGCTGCAGCAACGGCTACAACGCGAGGAACGGCGGCCGGCCCACGAGCTGGCGGCCTGACGGAGTGCGATAACCCGTCGCGCCGATCGCTTTCCATCGCGTTGACAACCCGCCTGGCGGGATCGACAATCGCTCGCTCGTGCCCTCGGGCCCTGCTGCTTGAGGCTACTCGCACTGCTGCGGTCGAGCCTGGCCGAACGACGGAAGCTCTTCTGCCTCAATGACTTCGGAATCGATACTCACCAGCACCGCCCTGCGATGAAGCGCGTGACCTACAAAGACGCGGGGGTCGATTTGGACCTCTACGAACAGGCGATGCAGCGGCTACCGCGCCTGATGCACCGCACTTTTTCTCCTAGAGTAATACCCCTGGATGGAGGGTTTGCTGGGCTTTTTCAGTTGGATTTTCCAGGAAAACTGTTTGCGCGAAACTATCGCGAGCCGGTGCTGGTGGCCTGTACGGATGGCGTGGGCACGAAGCTCAAAGTAGCCACGCTGGTCGACAAACACGACACCGTGGGGATCGACCTGGTGGCGATGAGCGTCAACGACGCTCTCTGCTGCGGGGCCGAGCCGCTGTTTTTCCTTGACTATGTGGCGATGTCGCATGACGACCCCCAGAAACTGGAGGCGATCGTCCAGGGGATCAGCGACGGTTGCGTTGAAGCGGACTGCGCGCTGCTGGGGGGGGAAACGGCGATCATGCCCGACCTGTACGCCCCCGGGGATTACGATCTGGCCGGGTTTTGCGTGGGGGTGGTCGAACGCCGCCAGCTCATCGACGGGCGGGCGATCGTGCCGGGCGACACCGTGCTGGGAATTGCCAGCAGCGGACTGCACAGCAACGGTTTCAGCCTGGTTCGCAAAGTGGTGTTCGACCTGGCCGGGCTGGGCGTGGCCGACCGGATCGAGGAGCTGGGACAAACCGTAGGCGAGGCGCTCTTGACTCCCACCCGGATCTATGCCCGGCCGATCCGCCGCATTTTGCAGTACTACAAAGTCAAGAACGTGATCCACGGAATCGCCCACATTACCGGTGGGGGATTGCAAGAAAATCTGGAGAGAATTCTGCCGATCGGCATGCAGGCAGTTTTGCAGCGGGGAAGCTGGCCTATCCCCCCAATTTTTCAGTGGTTGCAGCGTTTGGGCGGCATCGACCAGGCCGAGATGGAACGGGTGTTCAACATGGGCATCGGGCTGGTGCTTGTGTTCAACCCGCATTACGAGGCGACCATCGGTCGGATGCTCGACGATGCAGGCCTGGCCCACTGGACGATCGGCCGGATCGTTCGCGGCCCGCGGGGTGTGGTCTGGGAAGAAGGTGAGAAGGCGGGATGAGGGACGGCCCGAGCCAACCCACAGCGCGTGCTCGACCTCAGCCCGGGCGGTGCGGAGGAACGAGCCGGCCAGGCCGAGAGCCGAGGATGCCGAAAATAATCGATTTTGCTGGCAGCGCGCAGGAAGGCGGCGTGTGGACGGGGTATATAATGGGTCGATTGCAAGGCCGTTTTTAGTAATGGCTAGTCATCAAGGAACGTTGATATGAATCCGCGTCGCGCCGGCTTCACCCTTGTGGAACTGTTAGTGGTGGTGGCCATCATCGGGGTTCTGGTGGCGTTGCTGTTGCCAGCCGTCCAATCCGCGCGCGAGGCATCGCGGCGGATCAAGTGCAGCAACAATCTCAAGCAGATCGGGCTGGCGCTGCAGAACTACGAATCCACGTTCAAAATCTTGCCGATGGGCACGATGAACATCGGAGCGGGCGGCACGGGCACCGCGAACAACTCGTCCCCGCATCCGATGCTGCTGCCCTACCTGGAACAGGGAAACGCGATTGCGCTGTTCGATTTCAACGTGGATATCAACACGGCGCCTGCGAACCTGCAAGCCCGCCAGCAGCGCGTGCCGGTGTTCAATTGCCCCTCGCACCCGCCGGTCTCGCTATTCGTGGTCAGCCAGTGTCCAAATGGCTGCGGGACGACCAATTATGTGCAGAGCCTGGGCAACAATGCCAATTACGCCGCCGCCGACGGTCCCTTCGGCCGCAGGTATGGGGCCCGCTTCGCGGAGATCACCGACGGGCTGAGCAACACGGCGATGTTTTCCGAAATCCTGCTGGGGCCCGCTTCCGCCTCCGGCAGCCAGATCATCGTGGCGGCCGGCAGCCGCGATGAGTACGCGGTGGCGACCGACCTGCCGTTCAGTACCTGGGACGGCAGCCCAACCGGCGACACGGTGGCCGTGCCTGCGTGCGACAATCGGGCCACGTCTGCCTGGCCATACCGCGGCAAGCAATACTACCGTGGCGTGGTGGTGACGACCTACTATTCGCACACGCTGCCTCCCAATGCCCGCTTCCGCGACTGCATCCGCGGCACCGGGCTGGATCGCGGCCATCTGGCCGCCCGCAGCTATCACCCCTCGACGGTAAACGTCGTGCTGGGGGACGGCGCGGTCCGCAACGTGAGCAACAACATCGACCCGCTGGTGTGGCGTGCGGTGGGCAGCAAAGGAAGCGGCGACTCCACCGGCGGCTTTTGACGAGCCGCTGCCCCACAAGCCGCGTGGCGCACAGGCGATGGCCTAGGACGAAAAGCGACGCAGCCACCGCTGCAGCGGCCGATGCGGCGAGCGGCGTGGTTACCCAGAGAGGCCCTCCGCTGCCGGCACCTCCGGATCCGTCTTGCGGCAAAATAGCGAAACGTGCTGATGCATCTTCCTTGTAACAAGGACTTTTGCCCATGAAGGACCGTTTGACGCCTGCCAGTTCGCGTACGACGAAGCTGGTGTTGTCCGAAGTGCCGTTTCTCGTATGCCTGGGTGGCCTGGCGCTGATGGGACTGGTCGGCTGCGACAGCGCGGACCAGGGCACGGTCATTGAAAAGGTCGTACCGGCCGAGGGCACGCTGACCTATCAGGGGCGTCCGCTGGAAGGTTATCAGGTCACTTTGCTACCCACCGACGGACGGCGCCCCGCCGTGGGAGTCAGCGACGCCCAAGGGCGATTCCGCCTGGGGACGAATACGGAAGGGGACGGTGCCCCGCCGGGAAAGCACCCGGCAGCGATCGTCTGGATCCCACCGCGACCGGCTGGCGAGCCGGGACAGGAAGTGATCATTGACAACCCGGCGCAGCTTCCCAAGCCCAAGGTGAAAATACCAGACAAGTACGGCGACCCGAAAACCTCCGGGTTGGAGATCGAAATCCCGCCGGGCGGCACAAAAGAGCTCAAAATCGATCTGAAATGACGCGGCCGCCGGCGCGGGGCACGCCACGTGCGCAGCCGCTCGTCGGCGGCTGCCAGCCCAACGACGCAGACGCTGGTTCTTCACCGTCGCGCAGCGACGTGCGCGCTGGTTCCGCGCCGTCGTGAGGTGCTCATCAGCGCCACACGTAAGCAGCACCGGTACGCGGCCGCTAGAGCGTCCAGCCTTTGCGGTACTCTTTGTGAACCAGCGCCTGTGCTTCGGGAGCGTTAGTCACTTGGAGTTTCGCAGCGTCCCATTCGATCCGCCGGCCGCTGCGATAGGCCACCGTGCCCAGGAGCACGGCCTCGGTCAGTGCGCCGGAGTAGTCGAAGTTGCAGGTGGTGGTGCCGCCGGTCTTGATCGCTTCGACCCACTCGCGGTGATGGCCGATCGAGCGAGGAATGCTCGGCGCAGGCGGCTGCACGCCCGCGAACTTCTCCTCGGGCAGGAGAAAATGCCGGTTGTAGTCGGAGACCAGCATCCCTTCGGTGCCGATGAAAAGCTGGGCCGCGCGGAACACCTCTCCCAGTGGCTTGCCGCCCACTTTGAGCGTGCCGGCCAGCACGGGCTTCAGCCCGCTGTCGTACCAGGTGACGCGCACCGGCGGCTGGTTGCCGCGGGCGGGATATTCATATTTCACGATGCACCAGTCGGGACAGCTCACCGGGTCGTAGGGCGGCCCTTCCGCTTCGATCGCCGTGGGGGCTTTCAGGTCCAGCGCCCAGTGCACCAAGTCCAGGTAGTGGCAGCCGAAATCGCCCAGCGCCCCGGTGCCGTAATCCCAGAACTTCCGCCAGGCGAACGGATGCACGCCGTCGCTGTAGGGCCGCTCGGGTGCCGGCCCCAGCCACAGGTCCCAGTCCAAACCGGGAGGCGGCTGCGTCCCGGTCGTGAACACGGCGCCGCTGTATTTGGCCGGCACCCACACCTTGACTTCGCGGATCGGGCCGAGGATGCCCGAGCGAATCCACTCCACCACGCGGCGGTAGTTTTCGCCCGCGTGGATTTGCGTGCCCATCTGCGTGACCAGCTTCTTTTCCCGGGCCAGATTGGCCAGCGTGCGGGCTTCTAGCACCGTGTGCGTCAGCGGCTTTTCGCAATACACGTGCTTGCCTAGCCGCAAGGCCATCGCCGCGGCCGGGGCGTGCGTGTGATCGGGCGTGGAAACCACCACCGCATCGATCTTGTCGGCCTCTTTTTCCAGCATCACCCGGAAGTCGCGGTACTTGCGGGCCTCGGGAAAGCGGGCCGAGCCTTTGGCCATCAGGTTGTCGTCCACATCCGCCAGCGCCACGATCTCCTGGCTGGCCAGCTCGCTTAGGTTGGCGGCGGCCCGGTTGGTCGTGCCCACGCCGGCGATCCGCAGCCGTTCATTGGGAGATCGGGAAGGCTGTGCTGGAGCCGGGTTGACGTACGCACCGAGCGTCAGGGCACCAGCGCCAGCAGCGCTACGCGAGAGGAACCGGCGGCGAGTGACACGCGACATACGACGATGCTCCTTGGGGCCAAGGCGGGAACGACAGCCCACGGCGGGTGCCAGACCCGAACAGGATGTGAATCGTCGGCTCCGGCAGCGGTCCACAGGATACCGCCCGTCCAGGGCGTATGCAACGCGCCGCGGCCCCGCCCCCCCTCGCCGCGACAACGCCCTGAGCTGGCCGCGGCACCCCGAGCACAACGGCTTGCCTGGCAACCGGCTCGCCGCCGTTTGAGCGCAATCGACAACCTGCGCCCAGCGCAACGGGCCTGCCAGCCGCGGCACGCTATTTGTCGTGCCAGGTTCGACGCGGTACACTCGAAATCGCACCAGCGCCAGCCGGTCGGTAGCGCCGACCTTCCACCCCAGCCCAACCATGACCGATGCCATGCCATGACGCGTCCCCATCCCAAGCCGATCGACCCGCAGGAAGTTCGCCAGAAGGCGCTGGCGGTGCTGGCCGCCGACCGTTTCCCCTATCTGGCGACGATCGAGGGAGACCAGCCCCGCGTCCGACCCGTCTCGCCGGTCAAGACGGACGGCTTTACAGTGTACGTCGCCAACCTCCGGCAATACGCCAAGACGGCCCAGATCGCTGCCAACCCGAAGGTCGAGCTGTGCTACATGGACGACGGCCACAACCAGGTTCGCCTGAGCGGAGTGGCCGAAGTCGTCACCGAACGCCCTTTGCTGGAAGAAATCTGGAACACCAACCCGCTGCTGCGGCAATACCTCGGTTCCCTCGACAACCCCGCGTTGATCGTCTACCGCATCCGCCCCACCGAGGTCCGTTACATGCAAGAGTGGGCCCTGGAATACCACCCCGTGCCCCTTGATGAACCGGCCCCATCGTCCCCAGCGACCTGAAGCCGCCGTCGTGGCCGGGCACCGGATGGCCCGCGCCCATCGCACACCAGCCCCTCGGCTTCCCTCCGTACGGCACCCCGGGCCGCCCCGCCGCCTACTCGGCACAACCTGCGCCAGGCCGGGGCAACAGTCGCCACGACTCTGGACTTGACCCAAACCATTGAGCTGATCTTGCAGCAGCTTGGACGCGTGGTGCCATACTCCAGCGCTGCCGTGCACATCTTGCAAGGC
>Ga0101944_10003951_pt1 | contig 19452 bp, 13 predicted proteins | sample DewCreD2012metaG_FD_75245 | JGI IMG/M metagenome (GOLD analysis project Ga0101944, IMG submission 75245) | Hot spring sediment bacterial and archeal communities from British Columbia, Canada, to study Microbial Dark Matter (Phase II) - Dewar... ... | reverse complement strand
GTTCCCGCAGGGTCGCCCGCCGCCGGATCGGCGGCGGCAGCCGCAGCGGCGGTCAATTTCAGTCCCGCGGCCATGCTCCGCACGTGGCAGTTCTACGTTCTTTGGTTCATGTATTTGTGCGGGGCGGGCGCCGGCCTGATGATCATCTCGAAATTGAAGACCATCGGCACTGATCAAACGTCGATTTCGCAGACCTTCATTTTGGTTGCCGCCTGCGCCGTGGGCAACGGTTTGGGCCGGATCGTCCTCGGCATGCTTTCGGACAAGATCGGACGCCGCCAAACCCTCTTCCTTTGCTTTTTGGTCCAGGCCGGCCTGATGATCGTGCTCTCGCAGGTTACCAAGGGATCGGCGATGGACAATCTTTGGTTGATGGTCGTGTTGGCCGCCCTGATCGGGGCCAACTACGGGGCGAACTTGGCCATCTTCCCCTCGATCACCAAGGGCTACTACGGCATCAAGAATTTCGGGGTGAACTATGGGCTGCTGTTCACCTCATGGGGCGTAGGCGGCTTCCTGCTTTCCCTGCTCGTCGGCCGCGTGAAAGACATTTTCGGCAGCTTCGTCTGGGCGTACTACATATCGGCCGGCCTGCTTGTGCTTGCCGCGCTGGTGACCTTCGCCGTGAACAAGCCCAAGCCGCCCGCAGGAGAATCAAAGGGGTGACTCGACCGTATTGTTCCGGCCTGTCTTCCTGCAGTGGTCCGTCCATTCGATTGCAGAAGGCCGCTGCGTTCGGCCCGGCTGACATTGCGCCCCTGGCATGAGCGCGGTAGTGCACGAGAGATGGGAAGGGGGCCTGAGCATCACAAGAGGCGAGGATACAGACGCGGCTTTTAGAGCCTCAAGAAACGCACGGGTGTCGGCCGGTACCTTCCGGATTCCGACCGACACCCGGTTGCTCGCCATCAACTTGGCCCCGCCGCTGTTGCCGACACGGCGCGGCCGTCAATTCGGGCGTTTTGTCCTTGCGACGGTCCATCGGGCATTCGGCCGCGATGCGCCCCGGTGTGTTGGGAATTACGCCGCCCAACACTGCTACACAAGTAAGTCCCCACCACCACTTGGGCAGCCGCAACGGAGCCAGGGCGCCTTCGGCTTTGGCCGACCGATCTCCCGATCACAAGGGTTTACCCGCCAACTACTGTTGGCAGCGGCCTCAGTTCATCAGGCTCGTCAATGCCGGCGGCAAGGGCGCCGACATCGTGCTTTTCGGCGCCGGGGCCGGGGCCGGAGCAGCCGCCGGAGCCGCCTTCTCAACGGCCTTCTCTGCGGCCGCCTCGCACGAGCGGCATGCGCTGGGATCGTTGTGACCGCAGCAGGGGCACACCGCCACGCACTTGTAGGTGGGCACCTTGCAGGTCACTTCCTTCTTCTCCAAAGTCTTCTTGGTTCGCAGACAGCCGCACTTCGGCGGGACGATCTTCCGCGCGTTTTCGACCGCGCACGGGTCGCACTGACCGCACTTGCCGTCGGCGCACGAGCAGCACTCGGGCGATTGATCGGCGCACTGGCCGCGGCAGGCTGAATCGCCGCATCCGCAACCGCCGCACAGACGAGGCAACGGCGGGCAGAACGGCTCGCACTTCACCTCCCAAACGGTCTTCTTCACTTCCTTGACATCGCACACGATCTTGCAGGCCATTTTATTGCCGCAGCGAGGGCAATGTTTACAGTCGCAGGCGGCCTGATGTTGGCAACCCGGGTCGTTGCAGCCGGGATCGCAGGCGGCCTGCGTGCAGGCGTCGCCGGCCCATGCCGCGCTTGCCGCCAGGCTCAATCCGATAAGAAGGAACCACGTTTTCATCTTCGTTTTCTCCTAATGCTGCCCGGCCGTCTGACTCGACCGCCAAGACAGCGGTTGGTGCTGGATTACGGTGTCTGGGCGAACTGCCCACAGGCTATCGCATCGATTCCGAAACGACTAGAAGTCGAACGCGGCGCGAATGGTGAAGCAGTCGATGTAGGTGTTCGGTCCACCGCCTTTCACGTCCACATTCGCATGGGTGTAATCGCACATCACCCGCGTGTACGGGTTGAGGTACCAGTTGACGCCGAAGGTATGATCCGAGGCGTAGCCGCCCAACAGGATCGAGTTGTCGGCGTTGAGGTAGGAATAGCGGTAGGCCAATTCGATCGCCCCGCTGCCGGTTTCCACCGAACCGTCGGAGGTCCGCACGCGGAAGAAATTGGTGAACGGCTTCACCCGGTCGAACGTTCCCGAGCTTCGCTTGTAGGGCCGATGCTCGCCCGTCAGGAAGTAGCTCAGGTAAACATAGGCGCCGTGAACGTAGGGATCTTGGTTGGTCGCCGTGCGTTCAAACAGACAAGCGATATACTCGGTTTGAATCGAGAACGGTCCGTAAACCGCCGCCAATTCGGCCCCGTAGAGTTGAGTATCGGCAACGCCGGTCAGGGTATCGACGCCGCCGATCCGGCTGTCGATGATCAACGGCCCCGCGCCGGTTTCGGGCCGCGCCGAAAGCCGCAGGGTGTTGTTCGAATAGTCGCGGTAGCTGTAAGCGCCGCCGACGTGCAGCAGGCCGCGGCCTTCCGTGGCTTCGTCGTACCACGGCAGCCAAGTGCCGCGAGCGGTGAAGGCGTAGATGCTGGCATCGTCGGCCAGGTACGGAGGCATGTCGTCCACCGTGCGGAACGCGCCCATGGCCCAGGTGGCGTTCTCGCTCGCGGTATGATTGCCGATCATGATGCCCAGGTTGCGCTGCGGCACCAAGACGTTGGGCAATGCCCGTTCGGTAAACGTGATGAAGCGCGAGCTGGTCAGCTCTTCGAGGCTGAACGGCTCTTTGAAGTGGCCCACTTGGACCTTCCCCACTAGCGGCAGTTCCTTGATTCCGAAATACACGTCTTTGAACGACGTTTGCTGCGCGGAAACCGTGTGGCTATGGCCGCTGGCAACCGACGTAGTGATGTCGCGTCGCGGCGCGAAATCGACCTCGACCTTGTAATACATCACGTCGAATCCTTCGCCTTCGGCCGACAAACGCGCGGTTCGGAAGAACGACGTGTCTTGAGCGTCGCCGAGGTTCGCCCGGCTGACTGCGTTCTGACCGAAGGTGATCGAGTCGAAGTACACCCGACCGCCAAGCTTGACCGAGGGAGCCGAAGCAGCCTTCTTCTTGTCGGCCGCCTCTTTGTCCTTGATCTTTTTCAGGGCCGATTCGAGATCTTTCACCCGAGCGGCCAAATCCTTTTCTGCCTCGCCCGAAGCCGCCGCAAAGCGGCTCTCCGGACCCGCGCCGGTCGCCCAAGCGTAGGCCGGGTCGGATGGCAGATCGGCATATTGCGCACAGGCAATGCCGCCGGCCGCCCAGACCATCGTCGCGGCAGCGACCGCGATCGACCAAGTTCGTCTGCTTGTCCGCATCATCGATTCCCCCCAAGGAACACGAGACTGTGAAACGTCGAGTGTCGGCCGTCGGTCCCACTTCCCGACGGTAGAACCTGCCTACAGGCGTCAGGTCCACTCTCTCGCGCAAGTTCGGCACAATCGTTTTGTTGTGCTCTACCGTGATAAATGTCGGCTCGGGCTTTTCCGCACTTGCGCTATAAATCCCTAACCGCCGAATAATCGAAACGACCGCTTCTGAAGAATCGGCAAAACCGTTACAGCCTGCCGACGGCGAGTCGCGCTTTCGCGGCAATCGACTGCGGCAAACCACAATTACTTCGCGAGGCGAATCCGTCTGCCAACCTTTGGGCAATCGAGGCGTTGCCCCGACAGTCACCGAAGCGAATTGCGGCAATACGAGAAACGAACGTGGTCGCCTCGTTGCCGCACGGCAGCGCGCACTGCCCCCGCTCAGGCAACAGCTTGTTTGGAACTCGGGCAGCAGGAGGGATGGCGGCCGGACGGTCTCGGCCTATTGCGGCCGCGAAAGGCCCGTCAGAGGAAGGGTCGAAACACGATTGCCGTCGTCGAGATCGATGACTCGAATCAGATGGTTGTTTGTATCGGCTACGTAAAGTTTGCCGCCGGCCGCCGAAAGCCCCGCCGGTTCGTTGAACTCGGCCGGGGCGTCGCCGCGGCCCGCTCGGCCGGTGCCTGCTAGGGTTCGCGTCTCGCCGCTAGCGGGATCGACGGTCTTGATCTTGTGATTGTAGGTGTCGGCCACGTACAGCTTTTGCCGATGGAACGCCACGCAAAGCGGATGCTGGAGCCGCGCCTGCGGCGGCAAGCCGTCCACGTCGCCGAAGGTGAAGAGCCTCGCCCGCGGCAAGTCCGCCGTTCCCACGACAGTGCGCACCCGCTTCGTCGAATCGAACGGCACCGCGCGAATCGAGCTCCCCTCGCAATCGGCCACATAAAGCCATTGACCGTCGGAAGCCAGCCCGCTGGGCTGAGCAAAAGAACTGAAGCCAAGCTGATAAGGGCGGCGCGGGGCCATCGGGCCATCGACGATGTCTTCGCGGCCGTTGCCGGCATAGACGCCGATGGCCGTTCCGTCAAGCTTCATCCGCCAAATCTGATGCGGGCCGGCCATCGCTATGTAGAGCTGGCCGTTGTGTACCAGCAGCGCCCAAGGGCTGCTCAACGGCGTTTTCAACGCATTGGGCGCGCCGACAAACGGAGGCAACTCCCGACTTTGCTTTCCGGTACCGGCAATCGTCGTTACGGCGCTCGTCTTCAGGTCGATGCGGCGAATCAGATGATTGCCGGTGTCGGCGACATACAGGCTGTCTTCCCAAAGGGCCATTCCCTGCGGCTGGTTGAACTCGGCTGCATCGGCAGCGCCGTCGCGCGCGCCGATCTTTCCACTCCCCACCACCCGCGACACCTTGCCATCCAGTCCGGCAATCACGATGCGATTGTGATTGCTATCGGCAACGAACAGCCGACTGCCGGCTTCGTCGGCCAAAACCTTCCCCGGAAAGCGCAGCGGGCTGTCGTAGTCGTCCGCCTTTTGGGCGAGTTTCAGCGGCCGACGATCGAGCAGTTTCTGTCTTTCATAGAAGGGCACCAATCTCTTGAACAGCCCATCGAGTTGCTCGAACGTGATCTCTCCGCTTCTGGCCCAAACAACGTAGCCCTCGGGATCGACCAGCACCAGCGTCGGCCAAGCATCGACCGCATACTGATTCCACACCGCAAACTCGGCATCGTTGATCACCGGATGAGCAATCCGGAAGCGGGCAATCGCGTCGTTAATGCTCCGCGACTGGCGCTCCGCCGAAAACTTGCCGGAATGAACGCCGATGACCACCAATTCGTTCGGATACGCCTCCTCCAGTTTTGCCAACTCGGGCATGATGTGAATGCAGTTGATGCAGCCGAGCGTCCAGAAGTCCAACAAAGCGAATTTGCCCCGCAAATCCGGCCATTGAAGCGGACGGGGGGTGTTCAGCCAGTCCAACCCTTCGGGAAACGGCCTGGCTTTCACACGCTGTTCCCCGGGAATGGGCAGCATCGGCTCGGCTCCTCGTACGACAAGACACTGTACGACAAAACACTCCATCGCCAACAGGGCTGCGACGAATACGCCGCAACAGACCGGCCTCGCCCGTTCCGCTCGGCGGTTTACTGCCGATCTCGAAACAACCCTTGCATCTTCAATAAAACCGACCGTTTTCATAGTAGGACCTCGGTCAACGCAGCAGCGCGGCACAGCCTCAAGTCTCTAATCGATCGAAAGATCAGAAGGGCCACTGATTAGGGGAATAATTGAGGGTTGTGCCCGTCCACGGCTAGCCCCCCAATTTCTTCTGGTTATAATGCGTGTCAGCATCACTCGCTACAGGGCGGCAAGGCTGCCGGCTAATCGGTGCTCCCGCACCCGGCGGAAAGCTGGCTTCCGATGGTTGCGGGAACGATTCCGAGCAAGAGACAATCCGTGATGAGTGCCAAAGGGGTGTCGCATGACACAGGGGCTTGGCGGCGGGCACGGGCAGTCGTCTCGATTTCCGGCTGCGGCAGAACTGGTTCGGCTTCAGCGCGATTTGGCGATTGCCTTGGGTGCGACGAACGACCTGGGCGTTGCGCTCGATCTGATTCTCTCCGCAGCGATTCGTATTCCCCCGATCGAATTGGGCGGAATTTATCTCGTCGATCCCCATGCCGACCGAGTGGAATTGGCATCGCATAAGAACATTTCCGCCGCGTTTGTCGAGGCCGTGCGGCGTTTCGACCGCGGGACGCCGCAGTGGGATGTCGTGTGTTCCGGAAGGACGGCCGTTCAGCCGATACTGGCGCCTGACGGCTCGCTGGGAGCACCCTGCATTGCCGAGGGCATTCGTTTTTTGATCGCGGTGCCTGTGACTCATGCCGGCCGGCCCGTGGCATGTATGAATATCGGATCGCGGACATCGACTGGGATCGATGACGTAGCCCGCGACGCTCTGGAGTCGCTGGCGGCCTGGGTCGGGGGGGTGATCGTTCGGATTCAAGCACAAGACGCCCGCCGTGCCGCCGAGGCCAAGTTGCGCGATCTTCTCGCCCATCTTCCCGATGCGGTCATCGAGGCCGATCCGGAGGGCCGCATCCTCGTCGCCAGCCGTTCCCTCGGCGATTTATCGCCCGAGCAAATGGCCGGGCGTCCATGCGCCGAATTGGTGCATCCGGACGATGTGGAGCAAGCAGGTCGGGTGTTTCGCGAAGTGGTGGAAACGCGGCAGCCGCGGCTGACCGAAGTGCGCGACCGCCTCGGCGAATTCTGGCTGACCCGAGTAGTGCCTCATTGTGAAAGCGGACAATTGCGCGGGGTGCTGCTGATAAGCACGAACATCACCCCTCTGAAGCGCCATGCCCAATCGCTCGTCGAAGAGCGAGACAGCTTGCGTCATGTCATTCGCAGCCAAGAGCGAGATTCGCGGCTGATTGCCTTGAACATTCACAACCAGCTTGCTCAGCAATTGACGGTCGTGGGAATGTTGCTCGACCGCTGCCTGAAACATTCATGCGCTTCTGAAGAAATCGAGTCTCTGCTCGCGCGTTGCCGAGGAGTACTCGCCGACTTGATGCCGACGGTGCGGCGGATGATCGGAGGGCTGCGGCCGCTGATTCTTGATGAATTAGGGCTGGCCGCGGCCGTCGAATTCGTCGTTCATGAATCGCAGACGAGCGATGGACCTCGCATTGAGTGCCGTTGCGATTTGCGCACCGGCCGCTTTCATGCCGACATCGAAGACGCCGCGTTTCGCATCGTGCAAGAGCTTCTTCGCAACGCCATTCGGCACAGTGACAGTCCGAAGATCGTCGTCGCATTGGCCGAAGAGGAAGGCCGCTTGCGTGTGACGGTCGAAGACTTTGGCTGCGGGTTCGATCCGGCCGAGGTGTCGGACGACTGCTTGGGATTGACGCGCATCGCTGCGATTGCAAGGGCATTCGGCGCACAATTAGAAATGCGCAACGAATTGGGCCGCGGCGTCCGTGCGGAAGTGCGATTGCCCGTGCAATGGCCGCCGGCAAGCCCGTGAGAGGGCTGCCGACTTGGTTGCCCCATGGACACTCGCGGCACAACACGGCGCGATCGGCCCAAACGCGCCGCGCCTGCCTGTACAGAAAGGTTGCAAACTGCTATCGTGCAACCTTGCTGATAGGCGGCCGCGATTCGAAACGAAATGTCGCACAATTGCGAAAGCGGGCGCTGAGGCAACGAAGCGGCCCATAGCGCGCGGTCGCCGTTTTTAATCGCTTTTTGAACCGCTCTCCGTTTTTCGCGGTTTTGTAGAGTTATGCAAGCGGCCAAAGCAGTGATCTTCGACATGGACGGCGTGCTGATCGACAGCTATCACGCGCACTTCGAAAGCTGGCGGATTGTCGCCGCGGAAGAGGGCATCGATTTCAGCCGAGACGTATTCGACCGCACCTTTGGACGGACCAGCCGCGAGATTATTCAAGACGTTTGGGGGCACCGTGCAGCGACTCCCGAACGCGTGGCGTCGCTCGATGCCCGAAAAGAGGCAGCCTACCGCGAGATCATTTCACGCGATTTTCCCGCGATGCCGGCCGTCGGCGAATTGATCGACGCATTGGCCTCCGCCGGCTTCAAACTGGCGATCGGTTCGTCGGGCCCTCCGGAGAACGTGGCTTTGGTTCTTAGCCGGTTGCAGCGGGAACGGTTGTTTTCGGCCGTGGTCAGCGGGGCCGATGTCGTCCGCGGCAAACCCGATCCGGCCATTTTTTTGCTGGCGGCGCAGCGGATGGGCGCGGCGCCTGAGCGGTGCGCCGTGATCGAAGACGCTCCGCTGGGCATCGCCGCGGCGCGAGCCGCAGGCATGGCGGCTATCGGGTTGGCGAGCACCGGACGCCGACGGGAGCAGCTCGCGGCGGCCGACGCGGTGTTCGATTCCCTGTTTGAGATAACGCCGGAGATCATCGAGCGGATTCTTTCCGCCACGGCGGCAAGAACAGACTGTTGAGCCTCGCCAATCGCGATGACGGTCGTCGGCCGCGCATTTGTCCGCGACCGTGTCGCTTGGTTTGGCGAAGCGACGAATTTGGTCCGGACCTCCGCAGTACGAATAGGCGTTTTGGTCTGCCGCGAGAACCAGAGTGTTCCCCGGGGAAAAACAAGGCGGCGAATCGCGGTGTGAGCGTGCGTTTGGTATAAGGCGTTCTTGGAGGCGTCTTATGAAGCAATCACTCGGCCCGAAGAGTCTTGGATTTCCGGCCCCGGTCGTTTTGGTTGGCAGCTACGACCGCCACGGCACCCCAAACATCATGACGGCCGCTTGGGTCGGCATTTGCTGTTCCAGCCCGCCGTGCGTGTCCGTTGCGTTGCGCCGCGCCACGCTAACCTACCAGAACATCACCGAGCGCAAGGGATTTACGATCAATACGCCCGGGGTTCGGTATCTCAAGCAGGTGGACTACGCGGGGGTGATCAGCGGCGCGCACGAGAACAAGTTTGTCTCGACCGGGCTGACTCCGGTCCACAGCGACTTGGTCGATGCCCCGTACGTGGACGAATGTCCGCTGGTGTTGGAGTGCAAGCTGGTGCAGGCGATCGAATTGGGCCTGCACACGCAATTTATCGGCGAGGTGGTCGATGTCAAAGCGGATGCCGGCATCCTCGACCCGGCGGACATTCCCGACCTGAAGAAACTCGGCCCGATCCTCTACGCGCCCGGAATGCGAACCTATTTCGCACTGGGTGAATCGCTGGGCAAGGCCCACGTTGTCGGGCGAAAGTGACGCCGTTTGTCGACCGGCGTCATCGGGCGGTTTGAAGCTCAGCCGCCGTCAGGGTGTTTTTCAGCAACATGGTCACGGTCAACAGTCCAACCCCGCCGGGAACCGGCGTAATGGCGCCGGCCACCTGGGCAACGGAATCGAAATCGACATCGCCGACCAGTCGATCGTTCACGCGATTGATGCCGACATCGATCACCGTTGCGCCCGGCTTGACCATCTCGCCGGTGATAAATCGCGGGCGCCCGATGGCGACCACAAGGATGTCGGCGCGGCGCACCACCGCGGGCAGATCGCGCGTGCGACTGTGGCACACGGTCACGGTCGCGTCCCCGCCGCGTCCCTTTTGAATGAGCATGGCGGCCAGCGGCTTGCCGACAATATCGCTGCGGCCCACGATCACCACCTCGGCGCCGCGGGTCTCGATTCCGGCATTCAACAAGAACTGCAAACAGCCGTTCGGCGTGCATGGCAGGAAACGCGGCCGTCCTTGCATCAACAGGCCGACATTCTCCGGGTGGAACGCATCGACATCTTTCAGGGGCGATACGGCATCGAGCACCTGCTTTTCGTCGCAACTTTCCGGAAGCGGCAACTGCACCAAGATGCCGTGAACGTCGGCATCTTCGTTGAGCCGCGCAATCAGATCGAGCAGTTCGCCCGTGCCCGTCTCCGCCGGCAGATGATGCATTCGGCTGCGGATGCCGGCCTTCTCGCACGCCTTCTGCTTGTTGCGAACATAGACTTGGCTGGCCGGATCATCGCCCACCAAAACGGCCGCCAGGCAGGGAGTTACGCCCGTCCGCGCCACAAACGCGGCAGTTTGTTCGGCAATCTCGCTGCGCAGCCGCTCGGCCAGCGGCTTGCCCTCGAGAACAATCGCAGCCACGTTGCACCTCCTTCGATGGTCGTCGTCTTCTCACGGCTCCCGGAATTCGCCGGCTGCCGGCTCAAAGGACGCCCCAGCTACAAACACCCTGATGCCCGCAAAGGCTCATATTCTAGCGTCGAAGTGCGGCCGTACAACCGCCCGCCGGTGTTTGCCGGCGTGCGGGCGGAGCCTTCGGGCAGCCGAGCGGCAAAACGCGCCGCCGCACGACGACCAATCGAGCCGCGGCGTCAACTGAGCATAAGAATCCCCACGCCGGCCACCGAAACCAAGGCTCCGCATACGGCGCGCAATGAAATACGATCGTGATAAATGACCGCGCTTACGGGCAGGATCAGCACGGGCATCGTCGCCACGATCGTTGCCACCACGCCCGCATGACAATGGCGAATCGACTCGACGTAGCAGATTACGCCCAGATAGGGGCCGACGAACGTTCCCATGGAAAGAATCGCCATTACTCGCGGTGCGCGCAAGGTGGCGGCGATCACCGGCCAACGTCCCAACGCCGTAATCAAAACCACGTAGCCCACGGCCCCGCCGAGAACGCGCAAGGTCGTGGCCGCCGCCGCGTCGTAATCCGTCAAACCGACCTTCGTGAGCAAGAGCGATACCGCCTGCCAGAAGGCCCCGACAAAGGCCAACACAATTCCGATTCCTCGCTCCCGCCGGTCTTCGGCCACCTGTTGACGAGGCTGCTCGGCCACCACCCAAACCACGCCGCTTAAGGTGATGGCCATGGCAAGCCACTTGACCGGCGTCAACGGGCTTCCCAAGAACACCCACGACATCGCGGCCGTCATCACCGGCGCCAAGGAAAAGACCATCAAGGAGAGCCGCGGACCAATCAGCAAGAACGCCTTGAACAAGCAAAGGTCCGATAGAAAAAAACCGGTGAACCCGGACAATCCGAGAATCGACCACTGCCAGGCGTTGGCGTCGGTCGGCAGGGGCAGGCCCCGAGTAACCCATCCGTGCAGCACGAGCAGCGCGCCGGCCAGCAACAACCGGACCGAACTGATCGGCAGCGCGCCGACATACCGGCCCGCGCTCGTCCACGCGATTGCCGAACAGGTCCAGAGCAGCGCGGTGGCCAGCGCCAGCAACTGTCCGAATTGAGCGTCGGTCATGGCCGCACGCCGCCTTTCGCGCGTCCGCATGGGTTCACAATAGACCGAATGCGGCTCGGCCCGATGCAGCGCGGTCGAAAACGCGGTTCTTCCAGTGTTGTCACTGTCGATGATCCACGGTTCTATTAGGCCTTGTCGAACAATTGGTTTTTTCGTCCCAGATGTTATGCCAACATCGCGTGTGCTATCACAAGATTCGGCACTAAAACACGGTTGTTCGACAAGGCCGTTCCATTATGAGACCGCCATCGCCGAAGCCGTACCAAACGGCAATCCGATTCGTCCGCACGAAAGCATGATCATCAATGACGGCCGCCCCAAGATCCGGCATGGGCGACAGAGCCAAGATTGTCTCGGATTTGGATCGTGAATGCCACCCGGGGGCTGCAATTCCCCCAACTGTCAGCGATTCGCCCAGGGATGTGGACAGAACAAGAATCGGGCTGGGCCGTTCTTTTGCATGCGGTCGGTGACCGTACACCGACCTTTCCGGGGGGCGGTTGTGCATCTGCCGCAATCGTCGGCGCCATTTTTTCGGCTGCGCCGGTTCCCACTCGGAAAGCCAGCCCTGCGGGGGCCCCGCGGCCGGTGGCAGCTTTTCCGATTGCGCCGGTATTAGCGACAGCACGATCGCCGCGTTCGCCGGATTGACGGGAGGAATCTCGCTTGAACGCCGAGGCGGCAAGCAATAATTGTCGAGGACTGTTCTTGTTTCGTCGCGACCGCGACGCCGAACAAGTGAACCGTCGTTGCAAACACAAATTGCAAGCGAGAAACGTCGCTGATTCGCCGGCCATCCTCGGGCCGGACAAAGTCCCGCCACTCGCTCACCCCTCTAAAATTGCAGGAACCCGCTCATGTCCGTGGCCGCCGAAGTCCACTCCCCGACCGTGCAAGTCGCCGACGAAATCATCGTTCGGGCCATATTGGGCGCCACGGGCGACTGTTTGAACATGTGCGATGCCAAGGCCCGCTGTGTCGGCGTCGCTGCCGTTCCCTGTCACGATTTTGGCACGGTAACCGGCATGATCGGGTTGCACGGCGATGTCTCTGGTTTCGTAACGGTCAATATGTCGGAAACGGTGGCGTGCAGCGCAGTCGGCGGATTGCTGCAAGATCGGTTCGAACGGCTCTCGCCTCAGGTGATCGACGGCGTTGGCGAGATGACCAACATCATTTCGGGCGGTATCAAACGCGCCTTGGTCGGCACTCGGTGGGCATTTAAGCACGTAACGGTTCCCTCGGTCATCGTCGGCCATCAATATCAGATCGCTTATGCCAAGGGCATCGAATACGCCTGCGCCACGTTCGAGCACGACAATGCCGACGCCTTGCTGCTGCCCGATCGTCTGCTCCACGTGGCTGTTTCGTTGATCAAGCTCTGATCGGTCGGTGCTCTGCCGTCCCCTATAGCGACCGAAGAGCGCCTTGACGAAGCGACCGACGAGCGAAATTCCGTTGCGGCGGCGCGAAGGCGCTCCGCACCTTCACTCTTTCGACAATCCAATCCTTCTCGCGGCACTTCAAGAATTTGGCGAGCCGCTCGGCCGCGGGCTGCGCGCCGCCTTTCTGTTGGCCGGGCGTGTTCAGCGCAGCGTCGGCCCGCCGCCCGACGAAGCACCCGAATTACGCCGCGCCGCACGATCATTTGAAAGGATGCGCGCCGTCGTTCCGCCCTGCTCTCGCCGCTGCGCCTCGCGGTCTTCTTGCAGTTGCTGCAACGCTTGATTAAGCCCCGGCAGGGCCTCGCGGCGCATCTCGGGGTTCTGAAGTGTTCCTCCCACGTGGATCAGCATGATTTGCTTGCCCGCGCCGCTGAAGACCTCGCGGACAACGGGCATATTCAGTTCTCCCCGGCCCAAAATGGCATGGAAGGTCAAGCGGAGATTTTGCTGCAAGTCCATTTCGCCCTTGCCCAACAAGCTGACGGCATCGCCGTTGAAATCGAGCTGATCGAAATACACGTGCTCGCCTTCGATGCGGAAGCGAATGTCGCTGCTGCTGAACGCCTGGGTGTTCGGCAACCGCACGCTGAGAATCTTCAGCAAGGCGATCATCAGCGGCAGTTCGTAGATGTCGGCATCGCGCAATTGCACCTGCCCTCGGCCCTGCATCAAATTGGTGCTTCGCCCCTGTCCGCGCAAATCGAGAACGCCGTAGATCGTACCCCGCAAGTCCTGCTTGCCGGGCAGCATCTCTTGCGCGCATCGGACGAGGCTTCCGCCGTTTAACTCGGCATGAAGGCCGTACTTGGGAACAGCGCCGAAGGCGATCCAGCCGTCGCCCTTCAGTTCGCCGCCGAACATCTTCGATTTCAATGAGCTAGGCTCCCGCAGCCATCGCTCGGGGTCGGCCGTCGGCTGCGGCGAAAGTCCGCGGCTTGCGGGCGGCGACTGGGGACGGCCTTCGCGTTGCTGAATTGCGACGAGACGTTCGCGGATCGATTGGCCCTCGGGCGTCGATAAGTACTTCGCCACCCATGCACCGAACAGCGCCTGGTTCTCGTCGAAGAAGATCGGCCCTTTCATTTCGGTCAACTGCAAGTCGCGGTAGCTCAGCGAATCGAGCGACAATTCGCCGGCGCTCGCCGCGGCTCGGCCGTCGAAACGACCGACCAACTTCATCGTGCCGTTGATGTTTTCCACTCGCGGGCCGCACTCGAATGCGCATTGCTGCAACCCGAGCGTTACATCCCATTGCGACTCCAGCGAATGATTCGGGTCGAGCGTATTGCTCAGCTCGAACATCCCGCGAATATCGATCGGGCCGGTCGGACGCAATTCAACCAGGGCCCGTTTCAGCCGCTCGGGAAGCGCGGGGATCAAATCGCGGTCGATGCGCAATCGGTCGATGCTCAGGTCTTCCAAGCGGCACCGCCATCGGCCGTCGGGATCGAAATGCAGCCAGCCGCCGGTGGTCAGTCGAACCAGTCCGTGTTCGGCCTTGATGTTGTGCAGCACCACATGCCCGTCGCGATACTCCAACAGCCCGCGCAGTCGTTCCAGCCGATAGGGGAAATGCACCGGCTCGACGGCCGCGGTCTCCGGCTGCGGCTCGGCGCGGACCGTCACGCTCAACTGTTTCGTTTCCGTCAGATAGCGGACCTCGGCCGTCAGGTCCACGGCGCCGCGCGGCCGAAAGGCCATCCACACTTGTTTTTCCGCGGGGCGCAAGGCGTCGCGCAGTTCTTGGTCGAGCGGAATATCGCGGCCGGTGAACTCCAGTTTCAGCTCCTTCCCGTGAATCGAGGGGGCGAATACGCCGCGGCAGGTGATTCGGCCCGTATCGTTCATCCCCTGAAGATTGCGGAAGGTCCATTCGTCGTCAAACATCTCCAAGACGCCAGAGATGTTGCGAACCGGATACGGAAACTTCTCGAAAAGCACGGAACAACGTTGTGCGGAAAGCGACACGTGCCGATGCAATAAGCCATCGGGATCGTCGCGCCAGAGGCGAACATACACGTCCAGCGATCCTCTGGCCCCCAACGACTGCAAGACCGGCTGTGTTTCGCGCGGGACAGCGGCCGCGAGCTTCGCGTCGATCGGCACATTCTCTGCGCGAACCTCCATCCACCCGACCGCCTTGGGACCGGGATGATGAATCTCGCCGGTGAGACGAGCGCTGTCTTGGCCTGTGCTCGCCGTCAGGTTGAATTGCATCACCTTGTCGCGCAGCGTGATCGTTCCCCGGCCGTCGTCTAATCGATAGGGAAACCGGTAATGACTGAACGAAACATTGACGCACTCGACGCTCAGATCGGGAATCCAGCGCAGTCCGTCAAAATGCAGCTTCGCCCGTGCGTCGATAACCCCCGAGGGCCGATACTTGTACCAATGCTCTTGCCAATCCGGGGGAAGAACGGCCAGCAATCGACGGTCAAGCTCCAATTGCCGGACTTCGGCCTCCACCTCTTTCACGGCCGACGCCGCCCAGCCGCTTTGCCGGTAGTTCAAACGCAGATAGGCTTGATTGCTTCGGGCCGTCAATTCGTCGAGCACAACGCCCGAGTTGTCGATGCGGAAGAAGGTCCGCAATTCGCTCAACGGATGAGGCAACTGCGGGGATTCAAACCGGCCCTCCGACAAACGCCCCTGCAATTGATATCGAAGCGGCGCCGGCGCGTTCGGATCGTAACCGACAACAAACTCGACATCCGTCCGCCCGCGCAACCCCGCTGCCGGCGAGTCTTTGTCGCACAACCCTTGCGGCAGCGCGGCCAACAACTCCGGTCCCAAAACGATCTGCTCGGCTCGCCCGGCAAGCTCGCAGGCGAGCGTTCGCCCGTCGAAGACGCCCTCGATTCTCACGCCGCCTACATGATCGCCGGAAAACGTCGCTTGAATGCGTCGCAGAGCTGTCGTTGGCGGTTCTGCGTTTGCCTCCAGCGCCGGCGGCGCCGACGCGACCCGCCTGTGATCTTCGCCAGATTCGAAAGCCGGATCGTTCGCCGTCGGGGCCGGCGCCGCTGGTTGTTGTTCGATCGGGTCGACCACTGCGTTGAGGTTCCGCATGCACCATTGGGCGGGCTGCTGACCTGTGCGATCGACAACCTCGATCCGGCCGTCTTCGATGACAAACGGCACCGGGCGCCGCTGGAATTGCGGCAACGGAAGCAGCGCCGTCGCGTTCCAACGGCCGTCAGCAGATCGCGTCAGCCGCAACGTGGGCCGATGAAACGTAATTTGCACGATCTCGGGCCGCTGCTTGATCAACTCGGTGATCTTCGTCGGGCAGGCGAGAACGATCTTCTCGCAAGCGAATACCTCGTCGCCCTGTGCTCCATCGGGAATCACGAGCGTTACGTCGTTCAAGACGATTGCCTCGCCCTCGATCAACTGCGCGGAACGCACCGAAGGAAGCAATTGCGGGTATTGCTCGGCAAGCATCGCACAGGCCTCGGCGCGAATCTGCTCGTCGAGGGCTTGCCAGAGGTGCGGCACCCACACGGCAACGGCCACCAGCCCGAACAGCAAGGCCCACTTGAAACAATACCAGCAGAAATCGACCACCTGATCGACCGCGCCCATCGGCCGCGCAGAGGAATGTCGGGATGTGTCGGCGCCGGTGGTCATCAGGCCGCTTCCTCCCGTCCAGCCGCCGCCACACCTTCTCTCGAAGTGCGATTCGCCCAACAGGCCCAAAGCCGCACTCCGCCGTCGGCCGCCAGTACAATCAGGCACAACATGGCCGGCAATCGATAACGAATCGACGCGACGAACACCACGTGCAAGCCGGTGAAATAGACGGCCGGCAGCCAAAGCAGCGCAAGCGGCCATCGCCAATGCCGTCCTCGCCAAAGGCTGTAAACGGCCAACAGCATCACCGGCAAATAGGTCGATGCCACGGCAAAGCGCACCGCGACCGAGGCCAATGCCGAGTCGTTCGGCCCGGGCAACCACATCCGCAGCAGCTTCCGGCCCGCCAACTGCAACGCCTGCCGCGGATGCGCGCGCAGCCAATCGAAGGCGGCGTTGCGCATCCGACGATCCAGCTCGATCTCGCGTTGCAGGCCCGAGCGCGGAACATCGCCTTCCGCCGCGAGCACCTTCTCGACAAACTGCCGAGTGAAGGCCATGTTGCTTCCGCCGTCGGCCGCCGGGTTCAAGCCGTCGTATAAGCTGGCGCCGACCTGCAAACTTGTCGGCACAAAGCGGCCGCTCACCCGCCAGTTGCGCCACCACCAGGGCAACATCGTCAGAACGCTCATGCCAAGGACGACGCCGATGATGATCCATCGTTTTGAAATCGCTGCTGGTTGTCCGTTTGTTCGAGGCCTGAGCCACTGCAACGCCGAAATGATTAGCAAACCGAGGCCCGCCATCGGCACAAAGAGCAACCAACTCGGGCGAACAAGCACCGCCAGTCCGCCGCACACTCCGGCGCCAGCGGCCGAGGTCCACATCGCCCGGCGCGTCGGGCTTTGCTCTGCCCGAAGCCAGAAAAGTAATTGCGCCAGCATCAACGGACAGAAGAGCGACTCGCTGAGAATGAAGGCGCCGGCGGCAATCGCTTCGGGATAAAATGCGGTGATGAGGGCGGCGATCCGCGCAGTCGGCCAACCGAAGACACCGGCGGCGATAAACGCCACCAAGGCAACCGTCGCCACGCTGAACGCAACCGACTGAAATCGCGCGGCCCAAACGGCAGAGCCGCCCTGCAAGAACCAGAAAATCGGTGCCAGCACCGCCGGATAGCCGGGAGTGCGAAAGATGCGATATTCGATCGGCTGGTCGGCCGGTTGAAAGACATACCGCTCGCCCGCCGCCAACCGCTGAGCCAGTTGCCAATAGCTTTCGGTGTCAGGGAAACCGAAATCACCCCTCAGGCGTTGTTGCCAAACGACGACCGCCCCGACGCGCACAACCAGCGCGACGAAAAGAATCCACCCGAGTTGCTTCCATGCCACTCGATCGAACATTGGGAATCCACGCACGGCAGCCCGCCGCCGGCCGTCATCGGCCTTCGCCAAACCAACCGACGCCTCTGCCCCCCGGATTCGGCGGACTCACGTCAACATGACCGGCAAAGATCAATAGGTGTTTCCACCCCAAACCGTACCCAATTCGCGTTTGAGCAATACGCCGTACCTCACCTCAGATCAATCGGGTCGCTGGCCTACCCCGGGGTTGCCGCATAACCGCATCCCATCGTTCAGAAGATAGCCCGTCGCTCTTGCTCGGACGACACATTCGCACTGTCGTCATCCTGCCCGACAGCCGGACCGGCACTGGCACCGCTCGTATGCCCCAATGGCCGAACCCACACAACGACGACTTGGCCAAACTCTTTTCGCGGCAACACCTTGCGGCACGTATCGTACCCCGAATCCCGAAGTGCGGTCAAGGGACAATTCGGCCGATTCCGCAGTCGCTGGCACGATGGCCGAACTGCGACCGCCGGCAGCCGAACGCTAGCGCTGGGCAATCGGTGCCCTGCGCTCGATCGCTGTCCTAGGTGCTCGCCATAACTCATTGTCGAATAGCACTTTACGGCACCGTCGCGTTCCCGCGTTCCGCTCGCGGGAGAACCAGCGACGCTCGGCGACCCCTGCGAACCTTTTCGCGACCAAGCGACACCGGCACGGGCACGCGGTAACTTGACCGAGAGCAGCGGCCGCCACACAATGCAGTTCGTTGCAGACCGTTGCAGGCGATCTGACAGCTTGGCTCTCACGGCTCAACCGGGCTTTGTCGCCCCCCGCGCGCACGCGACGCAACATGGTCGACAGGTACTGCCTTCCAGCCGATGAGTAGCCCCGCTGGCTCGTTGTATGTCGCTGCATGCCGCGAACCCGCCAAAGAACCGACCGATACGCCCGTCTCAACCAAATTTCGAAAGGAAGGTGCCATGAGCAAGCCGTTGTTTCTCGTCGCTTTGGCTTTCTGCTCTGCATTCTCGGCGATCGGCGCCGAGTATCACGTTTCCGTTTCGGGAGACGACCAGGCCGACGGTTCGGCTCAACGGCCTTTCCGCACCATACAGCGGGCCGCCGACGTCGCTCAGCCGGGCGACGTCATCACCGTGCATGAGGGCGAGTATCGCGAACGGGTTACGCCTCCGCGCGGCGGCACGGGCGATGATCGCCGAATCGTTTACCAAGCGGCTCCGGGCGAAAAGGTCGTGATCAAGGGATCCGAGGTCGTGCGCGATTGGAAGCCGTTCGCCCCGGGCGTCTGGAAGCTCACGTTGCCCAATTCGTTTTTCGGCAAATACAACCCGTACAAGGATCGCATCTTCGGCGACTGGTTCGACGACCGCGGTCGCCCGCACCACACCGGCGAGGTCTATCTCAACGGCAAGTCGCTTTGGGAAACGCACTTGATCGAACGGGTGCTCAACCCGCGGCCCGCGCCCGGGGCCGCCGACGCTGAAGGTTCGACATGGACTTGGTTCTGCGAGGTTGATGATCAGAACACCTACATCTATGCGAATTTCCGCGACCGAGACCCCAACAAGGAACTTGTCGAGATCAACGTCCGCGACAGTTGCTTCTATCCCGACAAGCCGGGCTGCAATTACATTACGATCCGCGGTTTTCGGATGTGTCATGCCGCCACGCAGTGGGCGGCGCCCACCGCCGAGCAGATCGGACTGATCGGCACTCATTGGAGCAAGGGGTGGATCATCGAGAACAACGTGATCAGCGACTCGAAATGCTCGGGCATCACCCTGGGCAAAGATCGGGCCACCGGGCATAACGTCTGGCGCAATGATCCCTGCAAAGACGGGGCGATCCACTACAACGAAGTGGTTCAGCGCGCGTTGGCCGCCGGCTGGTC
>Ga0101944_10003950_pt1 | contig 19454 bp, 17 predicted proteins | sample DewCreD2012metaG_FD_75245 | JGI IMG/M metagenome (GOLD analysis project Ga0101944, IMG submission 75245) | Hot spring sediment bacterial and archeal communities from British Columbia, Canada, to study Microbial Dark Matter (Phase II) - Dewar... ... | reverse complement strand
CGAGGTGTGGGTGTACCCGCCAGGATTGAACACCACGCCAGCGGCCCAGGTCCGCGCCTCGTGCAGCGCGTCGATGAGCGCGCCTTCGTGATTCGACTGAAAACAGCGCACTTCCACGCCCAACTCCTGGCCGAGAGAGATGCAGCGCGCATTAATGTCGTCCAGCGTCAGGGTTCCATAAACACCCGGCTCGCGCGTTCCGAGCAGGTTCAGGTTGGGGCCATGTAAAATCAGGATAGCGCTCATTTCCCCTCCGCAAAGACCATCTCCAGGTTTTCGAGTTTGACACCTACCTGCATCTGGCCGATTTCTTCGGGCAAAGCAAAATGGACGACGCCCAACTCGCGTTTCTTGTCATGCCGCATGGCTGCCATCAGAGCCTCGCGCGGCAATTCCGCCGGGATTTCGGTGGGCAACTCCAGGCTCGCAAGCGTCGCTGCAATTCGGCCTGAGAGTCCCTTCGAGCAAATCCACAACTTCTCGGCCAATTTGGCTTCGACGACCATGCCCATCGCCACCGCCTCGCCATGTCGAATGCTGTATGCCGAGACTTTCTCGATGGCGTGTCCGACCGTGTGGCCGAAATTCAGCGCGGCACGGATCCCCTTCTCATACGGGTCTGCCTCGATGATTTGCACCTTGACCGCCATGGCGCGCTGGACAATTTGCACCATGTCATCTTTAACAGCCTCCAGGCCGCCCGAACACAGGGTAAACAGGGCCGGGTCAGCAATGACGCCATGCTTGACGACCTCTGCCAACCCGGAGCGCAGTTCAGCATCTTCCAGGGTCGAGAGCATGTAGGGGTTGGCAAACACCAGCCGGGGTGGGTAAAACGCGCCAACCAAGTTCTTGCCTTCGGGCAGGTCAAAACCGGTCTTGCCGCCCATCGAAGCATCTACCATCGCCAGCAGGGTGCTGGGCAGCACCACCCAATTCATGCCGCGCATAAAGGTCGCAGCAGCGAACCCGGCCAGGTCGCCCACTACGCCCCCGCCCAGGGCCAGCACCGTGCTTTTGCGGTCCAGCCCCAGCCCCAAGAATTTACGCCACAGTTCCATCACTGTGTCGATGGTTTTATGCCCCTCCCCAGCAGGAATCGTGACCAGCGCGGAACCGATGCCGACGCGGCGCAGCAATTTGCTAATTCGCTCGGCGTACAGCGGCGCAACGTTCTCATCGCTCACAATGACCGCCGGGCCATTCAAGCCGCGCTGGCGAAGCAAATCACCTAACCCATCGAACCCGCCCGGCTGGACGATGACATCATACGGCTGTCCCATCCCGCCCACCCGGAATCGCCCCACCATAACCTGGATGTGCCAGGCAATATCTTCAGGAGCAAGGCCGTCAGTGGCTACGCGCAAATCGTAAGAGCGGTAGTGGTCAGAACGGCGTTCCATCAGCCGGGCGAGTTTGCCGGGCATATCATCGGCCAGCAGCGGGCGTTCGTTTGTATCCTGCGCAATCCGCTGCTGGAGCGTCTCGATTTCTGCCGTGAGCGAAACGACCACGCCTTTCGATTCGGCATGAGAGCGGTTTTGGGCGCGTAACAACGCCCCGCCCCCCAAAGCAATGACGCGCGGCGGGCCTTTGGTCACGCGCCGCAGGGCCGTGCCTTCGATGTCGCGGAAACCCGATTCGCCCCATTCCGCCATAATTTGCGGGATGGACTGGCCGGTGAACGCCACAATTTCAGCGTCGAGGTCGATAAATTCCATGTCGAGGCTGGCTGCCAGCACGCGCCCAACGCTGCTTTTGCCGGAACCGGGGGGCCCATAGAGAAAGATGTGATTCATATCCTTGCCGCCGCTGCGTGATGTCGTGCGTATAAATTTATCACGTTTTCCGCCGGGTGTCATGCTTCCCACCAGAGATGTTCGAAATTATCCATTGGCAAATCTGTTAACCTCGCCTGGCGCAAAGTCTCGAAGCGCGGTTTCATCTCGGCCAGCGAATCGCCGCCCAGTTTTTCGAGCAGGGCATCTGCCAGCACAAACGCCACCATCGCTTCCAAAATCGGCACGGCGCGCGGCACCGGGCAAAAATCGGAGCGTTCGTATTTCGTCGGCCCTTCCTGCCCGGTCGCCAGGTCAACCGTCATCTGCGGGGTCAGCGTGGTAGCAATTGGCTTCATCGCCGCGCGAATCACAATCGGCTGGCCGTTGGAAATACCGCCCTCGGTGCCACCAGCGCGGTTGGTAAGACGTGCCAGGTGTTTGGTGTCAGGTGTCAGGTGAATGGAATCATGAGCCTGGGTGCCGGGCAGGCGGGCATTCTCGAAGGCCTCGCCAATCTCCACGCCTTTCATGGCCTGCACGCTCATCACGGCCTGGGCCAGGCGGGCTTCGAGACGTTTGTCCCACTGGGCGTAACTGCCCAACCCCACCGGAACATTTAGCGCGACAATTTCCAGTACCCCACCCAGGGTGTCCTTGTTTTGGATAATTTGATGGATTCTCTCCCTCATGCGCTCCGCCGCTATGGAATCAGGACAGCGCACGTCAGAGTTTTCCGCCGCCTCGAACCGGGCCGCATACGGCATTCCGTTAAAATCGGCATCCACCTCGCCGATGGATTTGACATACCCGCCGACGACGATTCCAAACTGCCCAAGCAGGTGCTTGCAGATGGCGCCCGCCGCCACCCGCATGGTGGTCTCGCGGGCCGAGGAGCGTTCCAGCGTGGGGCGCAGGTCACGGTAGCCATATTTGACCGCGCCGGTCAAATCGGCATGGCCGGGCCGGGGCGTGGTGAGCGGCGGGATGGGTTTGCCCTTCCATTTGACATGGTCGGCGTTTTCGACCAACAGCGCAAGCGGCGCGCCGGTCGTCTCGCCGCCCATCACCCCGCCCAAAATCTGGACGGTATCGCGTTCGATTTTCATGCGCCCGCCCGAGCCGTAGCCCTGCTGGCGGCGGGCCAGTTCACGGTTGATGATTTCGGCATGGAGCGGCAGCCCGGCGGGAATGCCGTCGAGGATGGTGGTCAGCGAGGGGCCGTGTGATTCTCCGGCAGTGAGGAAGCGTAGCATAAAGTCTCCGGTTATCAGTTACCAGTGATAAGTGATCAGTGAACAGTGATCAGGGGTAGTCATTGGTTGTCAGGGGCTAGTGAATTAACAACTAGTGACTACGCGCTATTTTTGGGCTTTTGCCGCCTGCCATAACGCCTCGCGCGGCGGCTGGCAGCCGGTCCAGATTTCAAAAGCGAGAGCGGCCTGTTCGATGAGCATTCCCAGGCCGGTTGTGGCGGTCAGCCCGGCGGCGCGCGCTTCGCGGACGAGGCGCGTTTCTCGGGGATTGTAAACCAGGTCATAGACCGTCGCCCCAGCCGGGAAGGGAATCCCTGCGGGCCATGCGGAAGTATCAACCGCCGGGGCCATGCCGAGGGGAGTGGTATTCACCAGCAAGTCTCCTCGCCAGCCAATCACCGCGTCCACTGTAATACTCTTAATCTGGCTACGCGCTGCTTGCACCGATTCGCGCAAAGATTCGGCCTGTTCGAGGCGGCGGGCGGCGATTGTGACCTGCCAGCCAGCGCTGCACAAGGCATAGGTGACTGCCCGGGCCGAGCCGCCTGCGCCGAGGACGAGGGCCGATTTTCGATTTTCGATACTCGATATTCGAGGTTCGAGTATCGAAAATCGAGTATCGAACCTCGACTTCCGAATTTCCAATAACCGATTCAAATCTGCCATAAAACCCGGCGCGTCGGTGTTGTCGCCGATTAAGCGGCCGTTGCGCAGCGAAATCGTGTTCACCGCGCCGATGGATTGCGCTGTTTCAGTCAGGTCATCCAGCAGCGGAATGACGTTCTGCTTGTGCGGGATGGTGACGTTCAATCCGTGAATTTCCCCGGTTCGGAGGCGGGCGAGCAGGTATTGCAGGCCGGGAATGTCATCGGGGGTGATAGGAAACAGGGAATAAGAGCCGGTCAATCCGCAGGCGGCCAGGGCGGCGGCGTGGAGTTTGGGCGAGAGGGAGTGACCGAGGGGGTAGCCGATGAGGCCGAGGCGAAATTCGATGGGCATGGGTGGAGAGGGGCTATTCGATGGTCGATATTCGATATTCGGTATTCGATGGCCGAATACTCGAATATCGGATTATCGCAAAGTATCCAACACTTCAAAGAAGTTGGGGAAGGTTTTGGAAACGCAGGATGGGTTTTCGATGGTCACACCAGGGACGCGCAAGCCGATGAGCGAGAAGGCCATGGCCATGCGGTGGTCGTTGTAGGTTTTGATGGTTGCAGGTTGAAAGTTGGCAGGTTGAAGGGGGTAAATGGTCATGCCGTCAGGATGTTCCTCGACTTTGACACCCAGACGCGCCAGCTCGGCGCAGGTGGCAGCAATGCGGTCAGTCTCTTTGACACGGGCCGAGGCGATGCCGCGAATGCGGGTCGGCGAATCGGCAAAGGGGGCGAGGACGGCCAGGGTTTGGGCAATGTCGGGGATGTCGCGCATGTCGATGTCGATACCAGAAAGTGACGAGTGACGCGAGACGGTGATGGAATTTTCAGATTCGGTGACGGCGCAGCCTATTTTTTCGAGGACTTGCAGAAAAGCGATGTCACCCTGGACGGAGCGGCGCGAGATGTTTTCGACGCGCACAGTTCCGCCGCAAATGGCCGGGGCAGCGAAGAAGTAGGAGGCGGCGGAGGCGTCGGATTCGATGGGGTAATTGGTAATTGGCGAGTAGCGATTCGCGGGGATTTTGAAGGATTGATAGCCGTGGCGTTCGACGGTAATGCCGAAGTCGCGCATGATGGCGAGGGTCATATCGACATAGGGTTTGGAGTTGAGGCCGGTGGAGAGTTCGATTTCGACCGGGGTTTGGGCATACGGGGCGACCATCAGCAAAGCGGAGAGGAACTGGCTGGAGATGTCACCGGCGATAGTGGTTTTGCCACCGGGGAGGCCGGAGGAGGTGATAAGGAGAGGAGGAGCGATGAGTTTGCCCTCACCCCCCGCCCTCTCCCGGTGGGAGAGGGGGCTAATAACCGCTCCAAGTTCCGTCAGGGAGGCAACCAAGTCGCCGATGGGGCGTTCACGCATACGAGAGTCGCCGTCGAGGATGTATTCCCCGTTACCGAGGGTGAGGAAGGCGGAGAGGAAACGCGCCGCAGTCCCGGCGTTGCCAATGAATAAGTCGGCCTTTGGGGCGGGAATCTGGCCGCCGAGGCCGTTCACCGTTATTTCGCGGTTTACTTCATCCAGAGTCAGGTCGAAGCCGAGAGTTTGGAGGGCTTGGGCAAAGTAGCGCGAGTCGTCGCTAAACAAAGCGGTAGTCAAGCGGGTTGTGCCATCCGCCAAAGCGGCGATGAGCAGGGCGCGGTTGGTGAGGGATTTGGAACCAGGGACGCGGACAACGGCATTCAATGGGTGATGGATGGGGGTGATGGGTTTCATGGGGTGTCGGTTTTTTAGTTGTTCGGTTATCCAGTTATCCAGTTTTCCAGTCTACTAGTCTACTAGTCTACCAGTTTGCCAGTTTGCCAGTTTGCCAGTTTGCCAGTTTGCCAGTTTGCATGTTTACTAGTTTGCATGTTTACTAGTTTGCATGTTTACTAGTTTGCCTGTTTCCCTGTTTACCGTTTCCCTGTTTACCAAGTCCACGTATTTCTCGCGGGCGGAATCGAGGGTCGATTGCAGGGTTTCGTAATCGTGGTCTGCCAGGGCGGAGGCGAGCAGGGCGAGTTCGTCTTGCAGGGCTTCGAGAGCGGCCAGGAGGTTGTCGCGGTTGGTTTGCAGGACGCCCATCATCATGCTGGAGGGTGTCCCGGCCAGGCGGCTGGCGGAGCGAAAGCCGGGACCTATCAGCGGGGCGCATTCGTCGGGGGTGGCGAGGGCCAGGGCGGAGGAGAGCAAGAAAGGCAGGTGACTGGTGGAGGCCAAAATCCGGTCGTGGTCAGCGGGGTCGAGCAGGATGGGGGTCGCGCCGAGGGCAGCGAGAATCTGGTCGGCGGCGGCGCGGGCGCGGGGGGTGGTTCGGGCGAGTGGGGTCAGAATGAAGGGAGCGGCGTAGTAAAGCGTGCGCTCGGCGTTGGCAAGGGTCAGTCGTTCTTTGCCGCAGATGGGATGCCCGCCGATGGGGTCGAAACGTTTGGGCAGGAGGTTCATTTTCTCGACGATGGCGCGCTTGGTTGAGCCGAGGTCCAGCACGACGCAGGGATTCGGCGTGAAATCGGACAACTGCTCGAGCAGGGCGAGAATGGCCGGGACGGGGGCGGCCAGGAGAACCAGGTCAGCCTGGGGGAGGAGTTTGGCGGGGTCGCTGCCAGCCTGGTCAACGATGTTTTGACGGAGGGCAAGCTCCAGCGTGGCAGCATCGGGGTCGATTCCGATGAGGCGAGAGCAGTGTCCTTTTAACGCGAGGGCGGTGGAGCCGCCCATCAGTCCCAATCCAATAATAGCGATAGTGGAATTTTTAAGGGAAAAAGTGTCGTCCATAATTGGTCTCGATATGCCGCTACGCGGCTACTCGACCAGCGGGGGCAATTGCAACGCGGCGGCCAACGGCCTCGGCGACGGCCTTGACCTGGGTCACGAGCCGGGCGAAGGCCTCGGGGGTCAGGGATTGCTTGCCGTCGGAGAGGGCATGGGCGGGGTCCTGGTGGACTTCGACGATGAGGCCATCGGCTCCGGCGGCTACGGCGGCTTTGGCAACGGAGGCGACGAAGGCGGCGTGACCGGTGGAGTGCGAGGGGTCGAGAAAAACCGGCAGGTGGGTGAGCGATTTGAGAACGGGGATGGCGTTGATGTCGGTGGTGTTGCGGGTGGCGGTCTCGAAGGTGCGGATGCCGCGCTCGCACAGCATAACGCGGGTGTTGCCGCCGCTGAGGATGTATTCGGCAGACATGAGCAGTTCCTCGACTGTGGCCGAGAGGCCGCGTTTGAGCAGGACGGGCGCGCGGGTTTCGCCGATGGCGCGCAGCAGGTTGAAGTTCTGCATGTTGCGCGCGCCAACCTGGAACACATCGACATATTTCGTCATGACTTCGATTTGGGAAATTGCCATGATTTCGGCGACGACGGGCATGCCGGTCAGGGCGCGGGCTTCGGCCAGGTATTCGAGGCCCTCCTCGCCCAAGCCCTGAAAAGCATAGGGCGAGGTGCGCGGTTTGAACGCGCCGCCGCGCAGGGCATTGGCCCCGGCTTCGCGCACGGCCTGGGCGATTTCGAGCAGTTGGGCGCGGCCTTCGACCGAGCAAGGCCCGGCGATGATGGCGATTTCATCGCCGCCGACCAAGAAGCCGTCGAGAGGAAAGACGCTATCATGCGGATGGAACTGGCGCGAGGCAAGTTTATACGGTTGAGAGATACGCTGGACGGCCAGCACGCCGGGCAAACCCTCGAATACGCCGGTGGAGATGGCATGGCTCTCGCCCACCGCGCCGATGACGGTTTGCTCGACACCTTCGATAACGTGGGGTGAGAGATGGTGTTCGTGGATATGCTCGATGACGTGGTCAATCTGTTGGCGGGTTGCGCCGGGGCGCATGATAATCATCATAGGGGGTTCTCCTGTTGGCCGGTTTTCCGGTTATTCAGTTCTCCTGTTATCCAGTTCTTCGGTTATTCGGTTCTCCTGTTATCCAGTTTTCTGGTTATGCCCAACCCTGGGGAGTGTAAGCGCCTTGAACGACGGCCAGGCGGCGGTCCATGATTTGGGCAATCTGACCGACTTGTTTGACCATTTTGGCAAAGGCTTCGGGTTTGAGCGATTGCTTGCCATCGGAGGCGGCGTGGGCCGGGTCGGGGTGGACTTCGACGATGAGTCCGTCGGCTCCGGCGGCAATGGCGGCGCGGGCAATGGCGGCAACGTAATCGGCATGACCGGTGGCGTGGCTGGGGTCAAGGATGACCGGCAGGTGGGTGAGATTTTTCAGGACGGGAATGGCGTTGATATCAGTGGTATTGCGGGTGGCAGTCTCGAAGGTACGGATGCCGCGCTCGCAGAGCATGACCTGTTTGTTTCCCCCGGCCAGGATGTATTCGGCAGACATGAGTAGTTCCTCGATGGTGGCTGAAAGTCCGCGCTTGAGCAAGACGCTGGTTCTGGTCTCGCCGATGGCGCGCAGCAGATTGAAGTTTTGCATATTGCGCGCGCCGACCTGGAATACATCGACATATTTGACCATCAAATCGACCTGCACCTGCGACATGATTTCGACCACAATCGGCAGGCCAGTCTGCGCGCGGGCCTCGGCCAGGTATTCGAGACCTTCCTCGCCCAGTCCCTGGAACGCGTAGGGGGAGGTGCGGGGCTTGAAGACGCCGCCGCGCAGAGCGGAGGCTCCCGCTTCCTTGACGGCGTGGGCCGTCTCGATGATTTGGGAGCGCGACTCCACGGAACATGGCCCGGCGATAATGGCAATTTCCTCGCCCCCGACAGTGAACCCATCCAGCGGAAAGACGGAATTTTCCGGGTGGAACTGGCGCGAGGCGAGTTTGTAAGGCTTGGTGATGCGCTGGACTTCCAGCACGCCATCCAGCACCTCGAATCGCTCGGTGGGAATATTGTGGGTCTCGCCGATTGCGCCGATGATGGTGGTTTCCACTCCTTGCGAGAGATGGACGGCCAACCCGGCAGCCTTGATATGCTCGATAACATGCTCCACCTGCTGGGGGGTGGCGTTGGGTTTCATGATAATCATCATTGGACAAGTTCTCCTGTTCGGGATTGGTTATTGGATATTCGGTATTCGAGAATCGAGTATCGAATATCGTCTTGCGTATGCTGTTACTGGGCGGCGACCAGGTCGGGGCGGAGTTTGACGGCCTGGCGCAAATAAACATGGATAATTTCATCCTGGGCGCGTTCTGTGTTCCAGTGAACCATGACGCGTATGACGCGCGGCAGGCTGCCAGGGACAGGAATCTCGCGGGCGCACATCATGGGGACCTGACTCCAGCCCATCTGGCGGGCAGCCTGGGCCGGGAAGGTGGAGCGCAGGTCTTCGGTGACGGTGAAGAAGGCGCTGGCAATATCGCCCGGACACATCCCAGGGTTGGCGGCGAGGATGGCTTCGAGCAGTTCGCGCGTGGCGGCGAGGATGAGTTCGGGCTGGTCGGCGTCGACGGTGATAGCGCCGCGGATTCCACGAGTGGGCATGGGAGGCTCCTTCGGCCCTCACCCCTGGGCCCTTCTCCCGGCGGGAGAGGGGTTGGGGCGAAGGTAAAACAAAAAGAGCGCGCCGTTTGGCTCGCTCTTTTCAAGTCTGGGTTGCGCACCTGCTTGTTAAGCGTCACCACCGGCAGCCGGGATTCGGGAGCCGTAATAAAAGTAAAACGCAAACCAGCGGGTGGATTTGGTTGTGGTCATATTGGGCGGTATTCTATGCCAGAGGGTGGGATGTGTCAAGGGGCAAAACTTCGCGCTCACCCCACATACTCGCACCACCCTTCGTAGCGCGGGTCTTTGCCGTGGATGGCCGCGTGGAAAACTTTCTGGATTGCCTGGGTAACCGGGCCGGTCTGGCCGTCGCCAATCTTACGGAAGTCGATTTCGCTCAGTCCAATCACCTCGGCAGCGGTGCCGCAAACGAATACTTCATCGGCGGTGTAGAGTTGGTCGCGGCTGATGGGGCGTTCCTTGATTTTGTAGCCCAAATCCTGCGCAATGGTGTGAATCGAATGGCGGGTGATGCCCTCCAACACCGGAGCGGTGGCCGGGGTATAGATTTTTCCGCGCCGGACGATGAAAATATTCTCGCCGGTGCATTCGGCCACGTAACCAGCCGGGTCGAGCAAAATGGCTTCCTCGAAGCCCAGCCGCACCGATTCGGTTTTGGCGAGAAACGAGTTGACGTAGTTCCCGGAAATCTTGGCCTTGGTCATCATCACGTTGATATGATGACGCGTAAAAGACGAAATGTTGGCGCGAATGCCCTTGGCCAGGGCTTCCTCGCCCAGGTAGTTGCCCCACTCCCAGGCAGCGATGCCCAGCGCGGCACGGCCGCCATCTACATTCAGGTTCCAGCCGCCGCCAGTCAGGTAGAGCAGCGGGCGGATGTAGCAATCCTTGAAGCCGTTGGCCTTGACGACCGCCTTGCAGCCATCGATGACATCCTGCGCCGTGATGTTCAGGTTGCGGAAGCCGAAAATTTCTGCCGATTCAATCAGCCGCTCGGCGTGGTCGCGCAGGCGGAAAACCGCCGGGCCTTTGGGCGTGTCGTAGGCGCGAATCCCCTCGAATACTGCCGCGCCGTAATGCAGCGCCGGGGTAAGAAAGTGGAGGGTGGCCTTCTCGAACGGGACGAGTTCGCCGTCCATCCAGACGAATTTTGATTCCATGCCCATGATGATTTCTCTCCTTTTTGGCCCTCACCCCTGGCCCCTCTCCCGGTGGGAGAGGGGTTGGGGTGAGGGAAAATTTATAAACGCGCAATAATTTCATCCGCCATCTGCCTGGTGGATAGTTTGCCGCCAATATCACCGGTACGCGCCCCGGCGCTGATGGTGTCCTCGACCGCCTTTTCGAGAGCGGCGGCTTCGGTTTCGAGGCCGAATGAATGACGCAACATCATCGCCGCCGAGAGAATCGTGCCAACCGGGTTGGCAATGCCCTTCCCGGCGATATCTGGCGCGGAACCGTGAATCGGCTCGTAGAGCCCGGGGCCTTTTTCGCCCAGGCTGGCAGAGGGCAACATGCCCATCGAACCGGCCAAGACGGAGGCTTCGTCGGTCAGGATGTCGCCGAACATATTCTCGGTCACGACCACATCCATCCAGGCAGGACCGGTAATCAGCCGCATGGAGGCCGTGTCGACGAGGACATGCTCCAGGGCGATATCCGGGTGCTGGGAGCCGATTTTCGTGGCGATTTGTCTCCACAAACGGGAGGATTCCAGCACATTGGCCTTATCCACCGATGTGACTTTTTTCTTGCGCCCGGCAGCCAGGCGAAAAGCGAGTTCCATCACGCGGCGGATTTCGTAATCGTAGTATTCGAGCGTATCGACCGCCCGCTCACGGCCATCTTTGACATCACGGCCTTTGGGCCAGCCAAAATACAGGCCGCCGGTCAATTCGCGGATGACCAGGATATCGACGCCCTGGAGTTTTTCGGGCTTGAGCGGGGATGAATCTATCAATGCCGGGTGAACCTTGACCGGGCGCAGGTTGGCAAACACGCCCAGGCCCTTGCGCAAAGCCAACAAGCCACGCTCGGGGCGGTCTTTGGCATTGGGGTCATCCCATTTGGGGCCGCCAACCGCGCCGAGCAGCACCGCGTCGGCGGCCTGGCAGTCGGCCAGTGTCTCGTCGGTGAGCGATGAACCGAACTTGTCAAGGGAACAGCCGCCCATCAGCCGCTCGGTATAGGTGAAGGTGTGGCCGAATTTGCTGGCGACCGCATCCAGCGCGCGCACGGCTTCGGCAACCACTTCAGGGCCAATGCCATCTCCGGGGAGGAGGGTAATTTTGAAGTTCATAAATTCTCCTTGACCTAACCCCCTGCCCCCTTCCCTGGCAAGGAAGGGGGTGTCCCGAAGGGACGGGGGATAGATTTAATGCGCCATCAACAACCCATACTCTACCGAATCCACCAGGGCGCGCCAGGATGCTTCGATGATGTTTGCGCTCGCGCCGACGGTGCTCCAGCGTTTGGTGCCGTTTTGGGTATCGATGAGGACGCGGGTCAGGGCGGATGTTCCGTTGTTGCCGTCCAGGATGCGGACTTTATAATCAGCCAGTTGGAACTGATTCAGAACGGGATAGTGCGGGGTCAGGGCTTTGCGCAGGGCCAGGTCGAGGGCATTGACCGGGCCGTTGCCCTCGGCAGCGGTGTGCAAAATCTCGCCTTTGACGCGCACCTTGACCATCGCTTCGGCAAAAATCCCACGCCCGGAGCGGTGTTCAACATTGACGAGGAAATCTACCAACTCGAAAGGCGGCTTGTAGTGTAGTTCCTGGCGCTTGAGCATCATCGCCACCGAGGCTTCGGCGGCCTCGAAAGAAAATCCGCGCGCTTCGAGCTCTTTGATTTCATTCAGAACCGGGACGACTTCCTCGACATCGACCTCGAGGAAGTGTTCTTCGGCCTTGCTGAGCAGGTTGCCACGCCCCGACAAATCCGAGACGACCACCCGCATCTTATTCCCGACGGTCTCAGGCGCGACATGTTGGTACGACTGCGCCGAGCGCCGCATAGCCGCAACATGCACGCCGCCCTTGTGCGCAAAGGCACTCCTACCGACGTATGGCTGGTGGTCGTTGGGGGTCAAGTTGGCAACTTCATCTACAAAATGAGACAGGTCGGTCAGTTTGGACAGCCCACCCTCCGGCAGGCACTTGAGACCCATCTTGAGTTCCAGGTCGGCCATAATCGAGACGAGATTGACGTTGCCGCAGCGTTCACCCACGCCATTGATTGTCCCTTGAACCTGAATTGCGCCCTCACGCACTGCGACCAGCGAATTGACGACCGCGCAATCGCCGTCGTTGTGGGTATGGATACCAAAGGGATGATTGATGGAGGCTTTGACCTGTCGGATGATGGATTCGACTTCCCAGGGCATGGTTCCACCGTTGGTATCGCACAGCACAAGCGTCTCGGCCCCGCCGCGCATGGCGGCTTTGAGTGTTTCGAGGGCATACGCGCTGTCGGCTTTGTAGCCGTCGAAGAAATGCTCGGCGTCGTAGATGACGCGCCGGTTTTGGGAACGCAGGTAGGCAACGGATTGCTCTATGATGCGCAGGTTGTCTTCCAGCGTGGTCAATAAGACATCCTTGACATGCAGCGTCCAGGTCTTGCCAAAAATGGTGCAGACCGGCGCGCCGGATTTGAGCAAGGCCTTGATATTGGCGTCATCCTCCGGGCCGCCTTTGACACGACAGGTAGAGCCGAAGGCTGCGATTTTGGCGTGATTCCAGTCCATATCGCGGGCGCGCTCGAAAAACTCCGCGTCTTTGGGGTTCGAGCCGGGCCAGCCGCCTTCGATGAAAGCCACGCCCAGGTCATCTAGTTTTTGGGCGATACGGATTTTGTCGCTGGCTGAAAGGTTGAAGCCTTCGGACTGGGTTCCGTCGCGCAGGGTGGTGTCATAGATTTGAATGAAAGTCATAAATTTATTCCTGAAAAAATGCAGAATGCAGAATGATGAATGCTGAATATTCTGCATTCATCATTCATCATTCTGCATTGCTCTCAAACGCCGCAATTTCTTTCTCAAACCCCAGGATGTATCCGAGTTCATCCACGCCATTCAGCAGGCAAGTCTTGTTGAATGGGTCGATAGGAAAGGAGACAGAGCCGCCTGGATACAATAAGGTTTGCGAAGCCAGGTCTATCGTCAGTTCAGCGCGCGGGGCTTCCTCAGCCAGGTCGAAAAGCAGTTTATGGGTGGGTTCATCTACAATGATGGGCAGCAGGCCGTTTTTCAAGGCGTTGTTGCGGAAAATATCGGCAAACGAGGTGCTAATGACGGCCCGAAAGCCGTAGCCAGTCAGCGCCCAGGGGGCGTGCTCGCGCGACGAGCCGCAGCCGAAATTGTCTCCGGCCAATAGAATTTGAGCGCCAGCAGATTCGGACTTGTTCAACACGAAATCGGGGTTGGGCGAGCCATCGGGCAGGTAGCGCCAGTTGGAAAAAAGCGCGCTTGCCAGACCATTTTTGTCGGTCACTTTGAGATATTGGGCCGGGATGATTTGGTCGGTATCGATGTCGTTAATCGGCAGAAGCACGACGCGGGATGTGAGGGAGATAAATTGAGCCATAATTTTTCCAATGCAGAATGCAGATTGCAGAATGAAGAATACAGTATTTTTTTCTGCATTCATCATTTTGCATTCTGTATTTATAAAATTGTCCGAACGTCAGTCACCTGCCCGGTAATGGCGGATGCGGCGGCGGTGAGTGGGCTGGCGAGGAAGGTGCGCCCGCCTTTGCCCTGACGACCCTCGAAGTTGCGGTTGCTGGTGCTGACGGCGTACTGGCCGGGTTCGAGTTGGTCGCCGTTCATGGCGATACACATCGAACAGCCTGCTTCGCGCCATTCCGCGCCCGCTTCTTTGAAGATTTTATCCAGCCCTTCGGCTTCGGCTTGCTTCTTGACATCCTGCGAGCCGGGGACGACCATCACGCGGGTGCTGGAGTCCACCCTGCGGCCTTTGAGCAGCGCGGCGGCCAGGCGCAGGTCAGAAATGCGCGAGTTGGTGCAACTGCCGATAAAAACGACATCGACTTTATGGCCGAGCAGGGATTGGCCGGGTTGCAAGCCCATATAAGCCAGGGCTTTTTCGAGGGCCAGTTTCTGGTTGGCGTCGCCGAGTTGGGCCGGGTCTGGCACGCGCTCGGTGATTTTCATGCCCATGCCGGGGTTGGTGCCATAGGTAATCATCGGTTCGAGAGCCGAGGCATCCAGCGTGATGGATTTGTCGTACACGGCGCCTTCATCGGTGGGAAGGGCTTTCCAGCGGGCCACAGCCTTATCCCAATCCGCGCCTTTGGGAGCGAATTCGCGCCCGTAGAGATACTCAAAGGTGGTGTCATCGGGAGCAACCATGCCCGCGCGCGCGCCGCCTTCAATGGACATGTTGCAGATGGTCATGCGCTCTTCCATCGTCAAGCCGCGAATGGCAGAACCGGTGTACTCGAAGACATGCCCCGTCCCGCCGCCAACGCCGATTTTGGCAATCAGGGCCAGGATGATGTCTTTGGCCGAGACGCCCGCCGGGAGAGTCCCATCCACGCGGACTTCACAGGTTTTGGGTTTGCGCTGGAGCAGGCATTGGGTAGCCAGGACGTGTTCCACTTCGCTGGTGCCGATGCCGAAGGCCAGCGCGCCAAACGCGCCATGCGTAGCGGTGTGACTGTCGCCGCAGACGATAGTCATGCCGGGCTGGGTGAGACCAAGTTCCGGGCCAATGACGTGGACAATACCCCGGCGCGGACTGGTCATGCCGTGCAAGGTGATGCCAAATTCGGCGGCGTTGGTTTCCATCTGTTTGATTTGGGCGGCGGCCAGGGCATCTGCAATCGGCACGTCGGGCGGGGTGGTCGGGATGGAGTGGTCCATCGTGGCGACGGTTTTGTCGGGGCGGCGGACTTTCAGCCCACGCTGGCGCAGACCGGTAAACGCCTGGGGCGAGGTGACTTCATGCACGAGGTGCAGGTCGATGTAGAGAATGGCCGGGGAATCGGGTTGTTCAGTGACAACATGCGACTCCCAAATTTTTTCGAAGAGTGTTTTTGGCATAGAAAATTCCAGTAATCAGTGAAGAGTGAACAGCGAACAGTCAACAATAGTCACCAGCGAAACCCGCTGATAACTGATGACTGATTACTGAACACCGGTTAACGGAATCAGGCTTCGGCGGCCTCATCTGCCGGTTCAGCGGCAGGCGGGTTCGAGGCCGGGAGGAATCCGCTCAGGTCCCAGCCTGAGGGGTAGGCGCGCGGTTCGGGAAACGGGTCAAAGATGGGGGAGGGGAAAACTTCAAAATTTTCCTGAGGGTTCGAAGGGGTGTTCATGGCATTCTCCTTAAGGAAACGTGTTTACGTGTTTACATATTTGCGTTTTACCCCAACATGACTCCATAATCATGCTGCCGGGCTTCTGCGGCCTCGGTTTGGGCGGTAATAAGTTTATTGAGGGCGGCCAGGTAGGCCTTGGCGCTGGCGACGATGATGTCGGTATCGGCGCCGTGACCACCAAAGATGCGCCCATAGGATGTTTCGCGCTGGGCGTCCATCTTTTGCATCCCGTCTTTGGGCTGGACTCGGACGGTCACTTCGCCAAGCGCGTCGATGCCCTCGGTGATGGCGTGGATGTTGAATTCGAGCAAGGTGGCCGGAATTTTGACGATGGAATCAATGGCCTTATAAGTGGCATCGACTGGGCCGGTACCGATGCTGGCGTGGGTATGGATTTTGCCGTCGGGTCCGCGCAGGCGCACTGTGGCGGTAGGCATTCCCATCGTGCCGCAGGCGACCTGCAAACCGTCGAGAGCAAAAATGTCGCGCGGGCGATAGAATTCGTCGGCGATGAGCGCCTCGAGGTCGAGATCAGTGATGACTTTCTTGCGGTCGGCCAGTTCTTTGAAGCGCGCAAAGGCCTTATCGAGTTCGGCTTCGTCGAGCGAGTGGCCCATCTCGGCCAGGCGAATGCGCAGGGCATGGCGTCCAGAATGTTTGCCAAGCACCAGTTTGGACTGGTTGACGCCGACATCCTCAGGACGCATGATTTCGTAGGTCTGGTTGTGTTTGAGCATCCCGTCCTGATGGATGCCCGCCTCGTGAGCAAAGGCATTCGCGCCGACAATCGCCTTGTTGGGCTGGACGGGAATGCTGGTATAGTTGCTGACCAGTTTGCTGATGCGGCTGATTTGGGTGGTATCGATACCCGTTTCCAGGCCAAATACCGGGTGGCGGGTTTTGAGCGCCATCACCACTTCCTCGAGCGAGGTATTGCCAGCCCGCTCGCCAATGCCATTGACCGTTACCTCGGCCTGGCGCGCCCCGGCCTTGATGCCTGCCAGAGCATTGGCGGTTGCCAGCCCCAGGTCGTCGTGCGTGTGGACACTGATGGTGATTCCGTCGTGCATTCCGGGCGTGTTGGCGATGATGCCCGCAATCAGCGCGCCAAACTCATCCGGCGTGGTGTAACCGACCGTGTCGGGGATGTTCAGCGTGGTCGCTCCGGCCTTGATGGCTTCGCCCAGTACCAGGTACAGGAATTGCGGGTCGGAGCGCCCGGCGTCTTCGGGGCTGAATTCCACATCCGCGCACAGGGAACGAGCATAAGAAACCATCGCCCGCACGCGTTCGACCACTTCCTCGCGGTCCATCTTGAGTTTATGCTTCATGTGGATTTCGGAGGTCGCCAGGAAGGTGTGGATGCGGGGATGGGCGGCCTCCCGAACCGCTTCCCAGGCCTTGTCGATATCGTTTTTATTGGCGCGGGCCAACCCGGCAATCACCGGGACGCGCGCCTGCTCCTCGCCAGCGGAGGGATTGCCCACTTCGGCAGCAATGCGCCGCACCGCTTCCAGGTCGTCGGGCGAGGCGGCGGGAAAGCCCGCCTCGATAATATCCACGCCCAGGCGTGCCAGGGCGCGGGCCACCTCCAGCTTCTCGACCGAGGTCATCGTCGCGCCGGGCGATTGCTCGCCGTCGCGCAGGGTCGTATCGAAGATTTTGACGTAATTTGTCATAAGAACTCCGTGTAAACAAGTACACAAGGAAACAGGGACATCGAGGATGATTGGGTACCTGTCTACATGTTTCCTTGTTTTCGTTTCTACTTTTTCCAATTCTCCGGTCTCAGCGCCCGCACCGCGGCGCCCGCCTGCCACATCTCCGACTCGCGGATGGCGGCCAGTTCTTTTTCCAGCTGCTCACGGTAATCGGGACGGGAGTTGGCCTCCAGCGTTATTCGGGCTTCGTTGCCGGTTTCGACGCTGTGGTACAGGTCGCTGAATACAGGCGCAACCGCGTCGCGGAATTTATCTTTCCAGTCGAGCGCGCCGCGCTGGGCAGTGGTCGAGCAGTTGGCGTACATCCAGTCCATGCCGTTTTCGCCAACCAGCCGAATGAGCGATTGGGTCAGTTCCTCGACCGTTTCGTTGAAGGCCTCGCTGGGGCTGTGTCCGTGCTTGCGCAGTTCGTTGTACTGAGCTTCCATCACACCCGCCAGCGCGCCCATCAGGATGCCGCGCTCGCCGGTCAGGTCGCTGTAGACTTCGTTCTTGAACGTGGTCGGGAAGAGATAGCCCGCGCCGATGGCGATGCCGAGGGCGATGACGCGCTCCGCTGCGCGCCCCGTGTAATCTTGGTGGACGGCGTAACTGGCGTTGATTCCGCTGCCGGCAAGGAAGTTGCGGCGGACGCTGGTGCCAGAGCCTTTCGGGGCGACCAGCGCCACGTCCACATGAGGCGGCGGAACGACCCCCGTATCCTCTTTGTACGTAACCGAAAAGCCGTGCGAAAAATACAACATGTCGCCTTCATTCAGGCATTCCACAATCTTCGACCATTGGCTGCGCTGACCCGCATCCGAGAGAAGATATTGAACCACCGTTCCTTTTTCGGCGGCTTCTTCAATCGAAAAGAGCGTCTCGCCGGGAATCCAGCCGTCCGCGACAGCCTTATCCCAGTTCTTCGTCCCCTTGCGCTGACCGACGATGACCTTGACGCCGTTATCGCGCATGTTCATCGCCTGCGCCGGGCCCTGCACGCCGTAGCCAAGCACCGCCACCACTTCGTTTTTCAATACCTCGCGCGCCTTCTCCAGCGGAAATTCCTCGCGGGTAACGACATCCTCTTCCACGCCGCCAAAGTTGATTTTTGCCATAAGACCTTTTCTCCTTGAAATAATGAGTGATGAGTGATGAGTGATGAGTGATGAGTGATAAGTGACGGTTCAGATTCATCACTCATCATTCTGCATTTTCAATACTCCGCCAGCCCGCTTTCGTCCTCGTCGTGCCAGCCGTTGCCGTTCGCGCCGGGGGTGCGGCGGGTGCCTTCATAAGCGCCGCGCGTCATCGCCACCTGGCCGGTACGCACCATTTCCAGAATGCCGATGGGACGCAGCAGTTCAATCATCCCTTCAATTTTCTCCTCCGTGCCGGTCACTTCGACGATAACCGAATCCATCGCCACGTCCACAATCCGGGCGCGGAAAATGGCCGCCAGGTTGTTCACTTCCGCCCGCTGCTCCGGCCCGGCCTTGACCTTGATGAGCGCCAGGTCACGGGTCACGGCTGGCTGTCGGCTAACATCCTGCACATCGATAACATTGACCAGTTTGTAAAGATTCGCTTCGATTTTGTGGGCGACTGTGTCGTCCTCGCAGTCCATGACGATGGTCATGCGCGAAATATCTGGCCGCTCCGTCCGCCCGACCGCCAGCGATTCGATATTGAAATTTCGGCGGCGAAACAACGACGCTACGCGGTTCAGCACGCCAGGTTTGTTTTCTACAAGAGTGATGAATGTATATTGCATGGTAGTTCTCCTTATTGCTTTACTGGCCTTCTCAACATCTGGTCTAGAGCCGCGCCTGCCGGGACCATCGGGTAGACGGCCTCCTCCTGCTCGACCACGAATTCCAAAACCACCGGGCCTTCGGTCTGCCGCGCCCATTCGATGGCTTCTTTCACTTCGTCAGGGTTGGTCACGCGCCGCGCCGGGACTCCGTGCGCATCGGCCAGTTTCACAAAGTCCGGCGATTTCATATTGACCGCTGAATAGCGTTTCTCGAAGAAAAATTCCTGCCACTGGCGCACCATGCCCAGGAAACTGTTGTTCATAATCGCCACTTTGACGTTCGCGCCTTCCTGCACGGCGGTTGTCAATTCCGCCGCCGTCATCTGGAAACCGCCGTCGCCGACCACCGTCCAGATTTCCTGGTCTTTGCGCGCGAACCAGGCGCCAATGGCCGAGGGCAGGCCAAAGCCCATCGTCCCGGCCCCGCCGGAGGTAATCCAGCGATTGGGTTTTTCGAGG
>Ga0101944_10003949_pt1 | contig 19456 bp, 16 predicted proteins | sample DewCreD2012metaG_FD_75245 | JGI IMG/M metagenome (GOLD analysis project Ga0101944, IMG submission 75245) | Hot spring sediment bacterial and archeal communities from British Columbia, Canada, to study Microbial Dark Matter (Phase II) - Dewar... ... | reverse complement strand
TTTACCCCCTACTGTCCCCGTCTGCCCCTGAAATGGCTGGACGCGGATGGTCTGACCGGCTGGCTCCAGTTCTCAGGCAGTTGGGGACCGGCCGGTCAGCAGGCCGGACACTATCGCTCGCATATCCGGCCCTTCCGCCTGCTGACCTGACGCAGGCTCCTGGCCAGCAGAGACGATTGCCACGCTTCGAGCGGACATCTCCACCGACGACGCCAGGCCCGCTTCCGGCTGGTCGTCATCCTGTGCCGGAGGGCCGGCGCCGCGCCTCAGCGGCGACGGCGTGCGCCTGGGTGCGCTGACCTGGCAGGATGGCCGCCTGCTGCTACGCTTGGCCGAGGGCCGGGGCATCACCACCACCGCCACCCTGACCCTGCCCGCCGGACTGACCCGCGCCGAACGCAGCGACCTGCGCGGCAACCAGCGGCAACCCCTGGCGGTGACCGCCGGCACGGTGCGCCTCGGCCTGCGGCCCTGGGAGATCGCCACCGCGCTGCTGAGGTGAGGGCGACCGCGATGGTCGCCGATCGGGCGATGGCGAAGGGCGATTCCTCCGCACTCACGGTCGCGTGCCCAGGCACCACAGATGCGTCAGGCCGCGCAGGTAGATGCGGTCCTTGACGAAGAGCAGGTTGGACATGCTCTCCTCATGGGGGCAGACACCCACGACCTCGAAGGTCGTCCCGGCCTTGACGATCACCGTCTCGGTCCAGCCGTGGATGAAGAGGTGTCCGCCGGCCAGGGCCAGGTCCCGGTTCAGGCGGAGGCGCAGGCGGTCGCCCTCGCGTGAGATCTTGAGCGGGCCGACCACGTAGAGCAGGACGCGGAAATTCGCCGCGAGCATGCCCAGGACATGGCCGAGCTCGTGCAGGGCGATCGCGCCAAAGACCGACAGCAGGGCGACGGCGATCACGAGCGGCAGATCCGGCGCGGCCTCGTCGGAGATGTCCGGGAGCGCGCGGCCCGCCAGCCAGCCGAGGGCGCCGCCGCCGAACAGGAAGAGGCCGAAAGCCAGGACCTGACGCAGCCAGGGCGCCTGGCGTGGCCAGGCGGGGGGGCGCGAAGGGGTCAGGCTGTCACTCATGGATGACGTCTGCCTCCTCGATATGATAGTCGGTGGGATAGAACGCCAGGGCCAGGGCATACAGCTCCTGCCCGCCCTCATCGGGCGATTCGGTGAAGGCCTTGAGCAGGCCCTGCAGTCGTTTGTAGAACCGGCGCGCCTGGGCGGGCGTGAAGCGCGCGAAGCCGCGCTTGATGAACAGCGCCTTCGGATGGGGGGCCGCCTGGCCCAGGTCGAGGCGGCCGGCCTGAGCGCTCTTCTGGATGTCGGCCCGGGTGGCGTCCAGCACAAAGGCCAGGATCGCTTCCAGCCCCGTGTCGGCCTCGCCCGGCGAACGTGTGAAGAGCTGACGGTCCACGCGGAACTGACGGGCGGCGGCGCGGTAATGCTTCTCAATGATCCCGGAGACAATCTCCGTGTGGACGACGCGGATGAAACCGTGCTTCTCCAGCAGGTGGACGTGATAGTACAGGCGCGTGGGCGGCAGGCCAAACTGGGCCGCCAGCGCCTTCACGGTGGCGGGGCGCTGGACGAGCGCCTCCACCAGGTGCGCCCGGAGCGGGTCCGAGATCAGCTTCAGGTCTTCCAGCGTAATCAGCCGGACATCGTCCGGCGTGAGCGTTGGCGGCGGTTCCATCCCGGCCATTCCATCCTCGCTCATCGTTCAATTCTATTAGAATGTTTACAGCTATTGGAATAATCTGTCGTCAAGCGCAGATTAAGGGCGATTAAGGTCTGGCGGCGTTTTGACTCGGGTAAAATAGAGGTCGATTTCACTAAGAGCTTATCTCTACACCCGCCCGATAGCCGACGGCAGTGCCGTCGGCGACGCCTCTGCTGAGGTTTAGAGACAGGTTCTAAAAAGGCAAAAGGCGCAGATATGGCGGTCACGGAGCAGACGGAGACGGTTGCCCCCGTCAACCTGGACGATCCCCGGCTCTACCTCAACCGTGAACTGAGCATGCTGGAGTTCTTCTGGCGCGTGTTGGACGAGGCCCGCGACCCGACCAACCCGTTGCTCGAGCGCGTCAAGTTCCTGGCGATCGTCGGCTCGAACCTGGATGAGTTCTTTATGGTGCGCGTGGCCGGCCTCCGGCAGCAGGTGGAGGCCGGCGTGGTGGAGATCTCGCCGGACGGGCTGACGCCGGCCGAGCAACTGGCCGCCATCCGCAAGGCCGCGCTCAGGCTGATGCAGGAGTCGCGCCAGTGCTGGCGCGACTCGCTCTGGCCGAGCCTGACGGAGGCCGGCATCCAGATTCTGGATTACGCCGACCTGAACGCCAGCCAGAAGGCCAGGGTCGACGAGTACTTTGACGAGACCGTCTTCCCGGTGCTCACGCCGCTGGCCTTCGACCCCGGCCGGCCGTTCCCGCACATCTCCAACCTCAGCCTGAACCTGGCGGTCCTGATTCAGGACCGCCACAAGCTGGAGCACTTCGCGCGCCTCAAGGTCCCCAACACGCTCCCGCGCCTGGTGCCCATCAAGCGCTCGTCCGGGGGCAAACGCAAAGATGGCACCGTGCCCTACAGCCACTACTTCGTCTGGCTGGAGCAGGTCATCGCCGCGCACCTGGACCGGCTCTTCCCCGGGATGCAGATCGTGGAGGCGCACCCGTTCCACGTCACCCGCGACGCCGACATCGTCATCCAGGAACTGGAGGCCGCCGACCTGCTCGAGACCATGGAACGTGGCGTGCGCCAGCGCCGCTTCGGGTCGGTGGTGCGGGTGAAGATCAACCCGACCATGCCCCCGCACCTGCAGGACCTGCTGGTGGAGAACCTGGACATGGACCGGCGCGACATCTACGTGGTGGACGGGCCGCTCGGACTGAGCGATCTGCGCCACCTGTACGCCATCGACCGCTATGACCTGAAGGACCCGCCCTTTGCGCCGGCCCTGCCGCGGCCGCTCAACGGCAAACGCTTCGACGGCGACCTGTTTGGCGCCATCCGCAACGGCGACATCCTGCTCCATCACCCGTACGATTCGTTCAAGCCGGTGGTGGCCTTCCTGGAGCAGGCGGCGCGCGATCCGGACGTGCTGGCCATCAAGCAGACCCTCTACCGGGTGGGCCGCAACTCGCCGGTGGTGGAGGCGCTGCTGGAGGCCAGCGAGAACGGCAAACAGGTGGCCGTGCTGGTGGAGCTCAAGGCGCGCTTCGACGAGGAGAGCAACATCGGCTGGGCGCGCAAGCTGGAAAGCGCGGGCGTCCATGTGGTCTACGGCCTGCTCGGCCTGAAGACGCACTCGAAGATCGCCATGGTGGTCCGCAAGGAGGGCGACCGCATCCGGCGCTACGTCCACCTGGCCACCGGCAATTACAACTCCGTCACCTCCCAGGTTTACACCGACCTGGGCCTGTTCACCGTGGACGATGACATCGGCGCGGACGCCACCGACCTCTTCAACTACCTCACCGGCTACTCGGCCAAGACCGATTACCGCAAGTTGCTGGTGGCGCCGATCAACCTGCGCCAGCGTATGACGGCCCTGATCGAGCGCGAAGTCCAACACCAGCGCGAGGGCCGCGGCGGGCATCTCATCTTCAAAATGAACGCGCTGACCGACCGCGGCATGATCCAGCAGCTCTACCGGGCCGCCCAGGCCGGGGTGAAGATGGACCTGATCGTGCGCGGCATGTGCTGCCTGCGCCCCGGCGTGCCGGGCATCACCGATACCGTGCGCGTCACCAGCATCGTCGGCCGTTTCCTGGAACACAGCCGCATCTACTATTTCCGCAACGGCGGCCAGGACGAGATCTACCTGGGCAGCGCCGACGTCATGACGCGCAACATCGATCGGCGCGTGGAAGTGCTCTTCCCTTTGCAGGATGCGCGCCTGGTCCGCCTGGTGCGCGACGACATCCTCAAGACCTACCTGGCCGACAACGTCAAGGCGCGCGTGCTCACGCCGGAGGGCACCTACGAGCGCCCCAAGCTCAAGAAGGATCAGACCCCGTTCAATTCTCAGGCCGCGCTCCTCAACCACCAGCCGCGTTGACCGGGTCGCCGGCGCGACGCTGGTCACGCCGATCCTGGACCTGCTGGCCGGCGACGTCCGCCAGGCGTGCGGCCCGGTCGACAAGCAGATCATCACTACCGGCTCCGGCCGCAGCCGCCGGACCCACTACGACGACGCCGTCGAGGGCCAGCGTTTCCGCGTCCACGCGGCCGCCTACAACGCCCTGATCGAGGGCCGCGATGACGGCCTGTTCTACCTGCCGTGCTCGAAAAAGATCGTGGGCGTGGACGGGCTGAGCTGAGGCTCACTCCTTCTCCACGAACGCGGCGTACCAGCGCGCGATCGTGGGCGCGTGGCCCGGCGCCCAGCGCTCCCAGACCTGGCGCACGTAGCGCTCGACGAGCCCGGCGCGGGCCGGCGGGGTGGGGGCGCCGGCGACAGCGGCGACGTTGAGCGACCCGGCGAAATCCGGCGGCGTCAGCCACTGGAAGCGCCCGTGTTTCTCCCCCGGCCTGGCGCGCAGCGCCTTCGTCCGCAGCCACACCAGCCGGTCGACGGCCACCCCCTTGACCAGGACCCCATACAGCGCCAGCAGATGCACCGCCACCGACTGCGTGGCCTGAGCGGACGGCGCGCCGGGGTGCTGCGCGGCATAGGCGTCCACCAGCTGGGCCAGGGCGGGCGTCGGCGCGACGGGCGGCTCGCCGGCGTTGAGCAGCGCGCTGTAGATGGCCCAACACGCCGGCGAGGCGCCAATGTAGCGGTGCGTGGGCCCGTCGCCGGGCGGCAGGCGGGCGCCGCAGCCGGGGCAGGGGGTCCATTCCCGGGATGACATCGCCTCTGGTCCCGGGCCGGTTACAGCTCGTTGAGCCGGGCGCGCAGTTTCTCCCGGCCCGCCCGGGCGCCGGCCAGCTTGGCGCGCTCCTTGTCCACCACGGCCGCCGGGGCTTTGTGGACGAAGTCGGAGGCCAGCAGGCCCTCGCTCTTGGCGATCTGCTTATCCAGCTCGGCCAGTTCCTTCTCCAGGCGCGCCCGTTCGGCGGCCAGGTCCACCAGGCCTTCCAACGGCAGGAACACCTGCGTGGCGCCCGCCACTACGGTCAGCGCGTTCCGCGGCGCCTCGACGGTCGGCGCGATCGTCAGGCGCGCGTCGTCCAGCCCGGCCAGGGTTGTGAACAGCGCCCGCTGCCCGGCCAGCCAGCCCGCTTTGTCCCCGGCGGCGATGAGGGCCGGGATGCGCCGGCGTGGTTCGACCTTCTTCTCGGAGCGTGCGTTGCGGATGCCGCGGATCAGGGCGCGCACGTGCTCGAAGTCGGCGAGCGCGGCCGGGTCGGCGGGCCCCGCTTGCGGCCAGGACGCGATGAGCAGGGCTTCCGCATCGCCTGCGGCTCGCGGAAGCTTTTGCCAGACCGCTTCCGTGATGTACGGCACGTACGGGTGCAGCAGCCGTAAGGTCTGGTCCAGCACGTGCACCAGGATATGGCGCACCCGGTCCTTGGCGGCCTCCTCCTGGCCTTGCAGCGTGATCTTGGCGATCTCCACATACCAGTCGGCGAAGTCGCCCCACAGGAAGTCGTACGCCTGGGCGCCCGCCTGCCCGAAATCGTAGCTGTCGATCAGGCGCGTGCAATCGGCCGTCACCTGGCTGAGGCGCGCCAGAATCCAGCGGTCGGCCAGGGCGGGCGGCGGATCGCTGATGGCGGATCGCTGAAAGCCCTCCGGCAGGTTGGTCACGATAAAGCGCGCGATGTTCCAGATCTTGTTGGCGAAGTTGCGGTTGGCCTCCACCCGGCTCAGGCTCAGGTTGAGGTCGTTGCCGGGCGTGCCGCTGGTGAGCAGCGTGAAGCGCAACGCGTCGGTGCCGTAGTCGTCCATGACGACGCGCGGGTCCACCACGTTGCCGAGCGTCTTGCTCATCTTGCGCCCGTGCTCGTCGCGGATGATGCCGTGCAGGTAGACGGTGTGGAACGGCACCTGGCCCGTGAATTCCAGGCCGGACATGATCATGCGCGCCACCCAGAAGAACAGGATGTCATAGCCGGTCTCCATCACGCTCGTCGGGTAGAAGTAACGCAGGTCGGGCGTGTCCTCCGGCCAGCCGAGCGTGGAGAACGGCCACAGCCCGGACGAGAACCAGGTGTCCAGCACGTCCGGGTCCTGCTCCAGCCGGACAGCGGGCCCATGTTTGGCGCGCGCCTGCGCGTAGGCCTCGGCCTCGGTGTGGGCGCAGAACTGCTCCGGCGTCGGCTGGCCGTCCGGGCCGACCACGTACCAGACCGGGATGCGGTGGCCCCACCACAACTGACGGCTGATGCACCAGTCCTTGATGTTTTCCAGCCAGTTGAAATAGACCTTCTCGAAACGCTCCGGCACAATCCGGATGCGGCCATCGCGCACCGCCGCCAGGGCGGCCTCGGCCAGCGGCTGAATCTTCACAAACCACTGGGTCGAGATCATCGGCTCGACGATCTCGCCGCCGCGCTGCGAGCGCGGGGTGTTGCGCAGGTACGGCTCCTCCTTGAGGACCAGGTCGGCCACGCGCATATCGGCCCAGAGCTGCTGGCGGCACTCGAAGCGGTCCAGGCCCTGGTAGCGGCCGCCGGCGGCCGTGATCCGGGCCTCGCGGTCCAGCACCGAGATGATCGGCAGGCCGTGGCGCGCGCCGATCTCGTAGTCGGAAAAATCGTGGCCGGGCGTGATTTTGAGCGCGCCGGTGCCGAACTCGCGGTCCACGGCCTCGTCGGCGATGACCGGGATGGGGCGGTTCAGGATCGGCACCAGCGCCTGCCGGCCGATGAACTTTTGGTAGCGCGGATCGTCCGGGTGCACGGCCACGGCCGTGTCTCCCAGAATGGTCTCCGGACGGGTGGTCGCCACCGGAATGAAGTCGTCGCTGTCGGCCAGGCGGTATTTGAAGTAGTAGAGCGAGGCCGGCTCCTCGCTGTACTCCACCTCCAGGTCGCTGACGGCCGTCTTCAGGCCCGGGCTCCAGTTGATCAGGCGCGGGCCGCGGTAGATCAGGCCGCGGCGGTACAGGCGCACGAAGGCCTCGCGCACGGCCTTGTTCAGGCCGTCGTCCAGCGTGAAGCGCACGCGGCTCCAGTCGCACGAAGCGCCCAGACGGCGCAGTTGATCGTAGATGATGTCGCCGTACTTCTGCTTCCAGGCCCAGCAGCGCTCCAGGAACTTCTCACGGCCCAGCTCCTCGCGCGTCACCTCCTCCGTGCGCAGCAGGTCCTTCTCCACCTGGAGCTGGGTGGCGATGCCGGCATGGTCGGAGCCGGGCACCCACAGCGTCGGCTCGCCGCGCATGCGGTGGTAACGGATCATCAAATCCTCCACCGACACGAACATGGCGTGGCCGAGGTGCAGTTCGCCGGTGACGTTGGGCGGCGGGATGGAGATGACGAACGGCTTGCGGGTCGGATCGTGGCCGGGCTCGTTCGGGTCGTTCGTCGGCCGGAACCAGCCGTTCTTCTCCCACCAGGCGTACAGCTCGCGCTCGGTGGCGTGAAAATCGTAGGTTTTGGGGAAGTCGGTCGTCATAGCCTCTCCGCTGATGGCTCGGTCTGCAACAAAAACGCCCTCCCGCCGTTGAGGGCGAAAGGGCGCGCCTTCCGTGGTGCCACCTCAATTTCCGTGCAGCCGGCCGAAAGCCTGCGACGGACACTTGGTTCCGCGCTATCGGGCGGGTCCCGCGCCGGTCTTGTCGGCCGGACTCTTAGGTCCGGCTCGCTTTTCGGCGGACTCGCGAGCGACGTTCGGCGGCGGCGCGTGGGGAAGGCTTCCAGCCGATGGCCCTCCGTCTCTGTCAGCGCCCGGGCTGGCCGCAGCCAGCCACGCCTACTCCTCTCGGTCGGCGTCAGCTTTCGATTGGCCGGAGTATAGCACAGCCTCAGCCGGCGAGATTTTGACAGCCCACCCGGTCCTGCTAGAATGCCCGTGTCGGTTTGCACCCGCGTTCACAAAGAAAGGACAGCCCGCATGGCGCGCGCCAACTCCATCCAAGAAGTGTTCGATGCCCTGCCCGGGCGCTATCAGCCGGACAAGGCCGGCGGCCTCCAGGCCGTCATCCAGTTTGACCTGAACGGCGAGGGCGGCGGGCAGTACGCCGTGACGCTGAGTGAAGCCGGGTGCAGCGTCGCCCCGGGCGTAGCCGCCAATCCGAACATGACCTTGACGGCGTCCGCCGCCGATTACCTGAGCGTGGTCAACGGCGACCTGAACGCGATGCAGGCCTTCATGCAGGGCAGGATCCGGGTGAAGGGCGATATGGCCATCGCCATGAAACTCCAGGCGATCTTTGGGTTCTAGCCGGGCCCGCCGAGGGGGGCGCCCGCTGATGGGCCAGGCTCCCGGATTAGGACTTTCGGGCTAGGGACAACGCGGAGGGGGATGGTTAGTATACGATTATCAAACGGCTGCCTGTCAGCCCGTGTCTTAATCTACCTGCGCGTCGTCTCACAGGCCCGTAACGGGGCCCAGGATCCCCTGACGTGACCGTCAGCTCTCAAGCGCTAACTCAAAACGCTGCCCGGCGCGACGATTGGGGCTGGCCGGTGCGGCGCGACGCGGCGGCGCCGGCGGCGCCCGCCCCGCCTCAGGACGCGGCGCGGGACTATCAGAGCGATGCGGCCCTGGTCCAGGCGTGTCTGGACGACGACGAGAGGGCCTGGCAGAAACTGGTCGACCGTTACGGCCCGCTCGTCTACTCAATCCCCCGCCGGCTTGGCCTGAGCGAAGCAGACGCCGACGACATCTTCCAGAACGTCTTCCTGGTGGTCTTCAAGCGTCTGGCGACGCTCAGGACCCATACCTCGCTCTGCGCCTGGCTGATCAAAATCACGCATCGTGAATGTCTGCACTACTTCCGACGCCGGCCGGATTACGCCGAGCTGGCGGACGAAATCCTGGACGTGGCCGCGTTGCTGCCGGAGGAGGTGGAGCGCTGGGAGCAGCGCGCCCTGGTGCGCGAGGCCCTGAGCCGGCTCGACCCCCGCAGCCAGGCCATCTTGCAGGCCCTGTTCTTTGAAGTCGTCACCCCCAGTTACGAGGAAGTGGCCCAGCGTCTGGGGGTGGCCCTCGGCGCGGTCGGCCCCACCCGGGCCCGCTCGCTCAAGAAACTGGAGACCATTCTCACCTCGATGGGCGTTGACTGGGCGGCCGGGTAGCCGCTCAGAAGGGGGGCTTGTCAAACGGCAGGGTATTGCTTATAGTCACAAGAGCACCACCCAGCCCAACAACTTTATGTGACTCTGTAGACGGTGGCTGAGAACACACACCCGACCACATACGAACAACTTGTGGCTTATGCGGTTGGGGATCTTTCGCCGTCTCAGGCGGCCGTCCTGCGCCGGCATCTCGCCACCTGTCCGGAGTGCCGCGCGACGGCCCGCCGCCTGTATCAGTTGCGGACGCTGCTGCGCCGCCCGGCGGCTTCCACGCACCGACCGCCTCCGGCCACCACCGCCCGCGCCAAAGCCATCTTCCGTCAACACCGCGCCGCCGTGCGCCAGTCGGCCTGGCCGGAGCGCGTGTTACGCGCCCTGCTGCAACCCCGCCTCCGCTACGCGCTCAGCCTTATCATCCTGATCATCACCTGTGGCGTGAGCACGACCTATGCCATGGCCGATATCTCCCGGGACGCGCTGCCGGGTGAGCCCCTCTACCCGGTCAAGACCGCTCTGGAGGACCTGCGCCTGGCGGTCGTCCTGGACGAAACCCAACAGGCGCGGCTGCGCGTCCGGTTCGCCCAAATCCGGGCCCAGGAAATCGCGGATCTGGCCGAAGAAGGCCGCTACAGCGCGCTCCCGGATGCGGCGCTGGCCTTCGAGGCGGACGTGGTGGAAACCACCCAGTTGCTGGAGACCGTGATGGCCCAGGACCCGCAACTGGGCGTGAGCCTGGCGCGGCGCATCGACTCCGCCGTGGCGCGGACCTCCGACCTGTTGGACCAGCTCCAGACAACGGGCGCCATCACCATCCAGCCGAACTTCGCCCCCGTCCAGGCGACCTCCGCCGCAAACGTGGCGGTCGCCGTGGCGCGCATCCCGGCTGTGACCATGCTGCCGATTATGGCGTCCCCGACCGGCACCTCGACGCGCGTTCCCAGCGCCACCTTCACGGCCTCGCCCACGTCCACCCCCAGGCCGCCGATGCCCACGCCCACGCTGGAGCCGACGGTCACCGCCTGGCCGACCAAGACGCCCGTCAGCACGCCGACGAATACGGCGTTACCCACGCCTACCAGCGAACCGCCGACGCCCACGCCGACCGACACGCCCGAGCCGACGGCGACCGAGACGCCGCTCCCGACCGATACGCCTGAGCCGACGCCGACGCCGACCGACACACCCGAGCCGACGGCGACCGAGACGCCGCTCCCGACCGACACGCCTGAGCCGACGCCGACGCCGACCGACACGCCCGAGCCGACGGCGACCGAGACGCCGCTCCCAACCCACACACCCGAGCCCACCAGTACGCCGACCGGGACCCTCGAGCCGATTGCGCCGCCGACCTCCACCCCCTGGTTTGGCGGCAAACCCACGCGCACGCCTCGGCCGACTCAGAGCCCCTAGTCCGGGCCGCGCCCGATCTCAATCAAACCGGTCAGGAGCGTTGGGGAAAGGTTAGGCCCCCCGACGTCCTTGCTCCTTAAAAGTTCCTACTCCTATTGCGATACGCCAAAGATGCGTTATACTGTGGGGGCTTGTGGGAGAAAGTGGGTTAAAGTGGAGCGCCGAGCCAGCTCGGCGTTCATCCTTTAAAGGATATACAGAACGTATGTTCATGGGCGAGTATGCCCACGCCCTCGATGACAAGGGGCGTCTGACTATCCCGGCCCGCTTTCGGGAAGCCCTGAACCAGGGGGCTGTCATCACGCGCGGCTTCGAGAATTACCTTCTGATTTACACCGCCGAAGCCTTTCAACGCCTGACCGCTCGAACGCGGACCCTCAGCCTGACCGATCCCACGCACCGCGCACTGCTGCGCATGGCGTTCTCCGGCGCCGCCGACGTGGAGCCGGACAGACAGGGGCGCATCCTGATCCCGCCTTTCTTGCGCGCGTACGCCGGTCTGGACGGTGACTGCGTGGTCGTCGGGGTCGGAGATTATATCGAAGTCTGGAATCGCGCCAGTTGGGAGGCCCAACTGCAGAGCATCAACGACCCGGCGCTCAATGCGCAGCGCTTTGCGGCGATGAACCTGGCCATCGATGCGCCCGCCGACTGACGCGCCGGGCGGCCACATCCCGGTCCTTTACAACGAAGTCCTGGAGGGCTTGCAGCCGCGCCCCGGCGGCGTCTACATCGATGCGACGGTCGGCGCGGGCGGGCACGCCGCCGGACTGCTGGAGCGGTCCGGCCCGGATGGACGACTGCTTGGGCTCGACCGCGACCCGGCGGCGATCGCGCAGGCGCGGGCGCGACTGGCGCCCTTCGGCGAACGCGTCCGGCTGGTCTGCGCTTCCTATACGCGCCTGACCGAGTTCGCGCCGGAGGCCGGCGCCGACGGTCTGCTGCTCGATCTGGGCCTGTCGTCCCTGCAACTGGACGACCCGGCGCGCGGTTTCTCGTTCCAGTCCGATGGCCCGCTGGATATGCGCTTCGGGCCGGACACGGAACTGACGGCGGCCGAGATCGTCAACACCTGGCCCCTCGATGAGCTGGCCGACCTGCTCTTCGAGTTCGGCGAGGAGCGCCACAGCCGCCGGATTGCCCGGGCGATTGGCGCGGCGCGGCCGATTACGAGCGCGCGGGCGCTGGCTGAGACGGTGGCGCGGGCCGTCGGCGGACGCCGCGAGAAGATCCACCCCGCCACGCGGACGTTCCAGGCGCTGCGGATCGCCGTCAACGGCGAGCTCGACGCGGTGGCGGCGGTCCTGCCGCTGGCGGTGCGGACGCTCAGGCCGGGCGGACGCCTGGCCGTGATCACCTTTCATTCGCTGGAGGACCGTTTGGTGAAGCGCTTCATCCGGGACCAGGCTGCAACCTCCGTGCCAGCGCTGCGGATGATCACGCGCAAGCCGATTGAAGCGGCGCCCGAGGCGGTCGCCGCCAACCCGCGCGCGCGCAGCGCCAAACTGCGCCTGGCCGAGAAACTGCCGGTTCCCGCGCTGGCATAAAGATTGCAGATATCGCCGCTATGCAAAACCTTCATCCCAACGCGCTTATCCGCGCTTTCCGCCAGGCGCCGTGGCGGCAGCAGACCCAAATCCTGGCGGCGCTGTCGATCGGCCTGCTGGTCCTGCTGGTGGTCGGCGGCCTGTATCTGACCGTGGCCTCCCGGGCCGGAAACGCCGGACGCGACCTTCAGGATTACGAAGCCCGCAAGTCCGAGCTGATCCGCGAGAACGACCGCCTGCGCGCCCAACTGGCCGAGCTGCGCACCATGACGCGCATGGCCAACCGGGCGCTGGAGCTGGGCTTCGCCCCGGCCCAGCCGGACCAGGTGCGTTACGTGGCCGTGCCCGATTACCCGTATCCCACCGCGCCGGCGGCGGCCCAGGCGCCGGAAGCGGCCCCGCAGGACGAGTCGCCCATCGACTGGCTGGCGCAGACCTTGCGCCAGCTGTTCGGAGGCGGGTGAGCCGATGCAAGCGACGGTCTTTGTGCGGCTGCGTCTGATCCTGATCGGCCTGGCGCTCGTCACCGGGCTGGTCGTTTTTCAGTTGCTGCGCATCGAGTTTGGCGCCGCGTCGGTCGGCTACTTCCGCGGCCTGACCGAGACGATCAGCGAGCGGCCCAGGGAGTTCGCGCCGGCGCGCGGGCGCATCTTCGACCGCGACGGCGAGCTGCTGGCCACCAACGACGTCCAGTACGAGTTGAGCATTTCGCCGCCCAACGTCACCGACGCGGACGAGGTCGCCGAGGTGCTCTCCGACCTGCTGGCGATGTCGGTGACCGAACTGCGCGCCGCGGCCGAGAGCGACGCGCCCTACGTCCTGGTGCGCCGGCCGGTGAGCGCCGAGGTGGGCGACCAGATCAAGCAATTGCGCGAGACCGGGGCGGCGGCCCTGAATGGCGTGGACCTGACGCCGATCCCGCACCGCGTCTATCCGGGTCACAGCCTCTCGGCCCAGGCGCTCGGGTTCGTGGGCTACAACGACAGCGGCAAGCAGGTCGGCTATTTCGGCGTGGAGGGCTTTTACAACGACTGGCTCTCCGGCCGCGCCGTGCAGGGGGTGGAGCAGATGGTGCCCTTCAACGCCCAGCTCGACCCGGTGCCGGACCAGGGCGCCGACCTGCACCTGACCCTCGACCGCGACATCCAGTTTCTGGTGGAGGGCGTGCTGGCCAGCGCCGTGCAGCGGTACGGCGCCGAGGGCGGCACCATCCTGGTCATGGACCCGCGCACGGGCGAGATCCTGGCCATGGCCTCGGCCCCCACCTACGACCCGAACAACTACAGCGCCGGGCCGCTGCCCAACCCGCAGAACCCGGCCGTCGGCGGACAGTATGAGCCCGGCTCCACGTTCAAGATCCTGACGATGGCGGCGGCGCTGGACGTCGGCCTGGTGCAGCCGGAGACGCCCTTCCACGACACGGGCTACATCGAGGTCGGCGGCTGGGGCATCCGCAACTGGGACGGCGGCGCGTGGGGCGCCACCGACATGGTCGGCTGCCTGCGCCACTCGCTCAACGTCTGCATGGCCGCGCTGTCCACGCAGATGGGTCCGACGACGTTCTACAACTACATGGCCGCCTTCGGCATCGGGCACCGCACCAACGTGGACCTGGCGGCCGAAGTGCCCGGCCGCCTGAAAGTGCCGGGCGACACCGACTGGTACGAATCCGACCTGGGGACCAACGCCTTCGGCCAGGGCGTGGCGGTCACGCCGATCCAGCTGGTCACGGCTGTTTCGGCCGTCGCCAACGGCGGCGTGATGATGCAGCCGCACATCCTGCGCCGGGTGGAGAACGGCGGCCAGGTCCACGCGACCCAGCCGCAGGTGCTGGGGCGGCCCATCCGGCCGGAGACGGCGGCCACGCTCAACCAGATGCTGACCCAGTCCCTGGCGCAGGGCGAAGGCGACCAGGCCCTGGTGCCGGGCTACAAGATCGCGGGCAAGACCGGCACGGCCGAAATCCCGATCCCGGGCGGCTATGACCGGCGCCAGACCATCGCCTCCTTTATCGGCTGGGGGCCGGTGGACGACCCGCGCTTCATCGTGCTGGTGAAACTGGACAAGCCCAGCGCCAGTATCTGGGGCTCGGAGACGGCCGCCCCGACCTTTGCGGAACTGGTGCGCCGGCTGGTGGTGCTGATGCGCATTCCGCCCGACGAAGTGCGCGCCGCGCTGAGCGGGCCATAGGGCCGTAGACCTGAGGACCGGGCCCTGTCATGCTCACGCTTGGCCTCGTCATCGAAGCGCTGACCGGGTACCAGGCCGCCGGCGGCCCGCAGATCATCACCGATGTCGCGATCGACTCGCGGCACAGCATCCCGGGCTCGCTGTTCGTGGCGTTGCCCGGGGACCGGACGGATGGGCATTATTTCGTCTCGGCCGCCTTCGCCAAAGGCGCTATCGCCGCCCTGGTCCAGCGCGATATGCCGGCCGACTTCCGCGTGCTCGACCTGCGCGAGCCGCTGACCTTCGAGCGGGCCGCGAACGTCCCGGTGCCGGTCTGCCTGCGGGTGGACGCGACCCTGCCGGCGATGCAGACGCTGGCCGCCTTCTGGCGCAGCCGGCTGGACCTGCGCGTGATCGGCGTCACCGGCAGCGTGGGCAAGACGACCAGCAAAGAGCTGATCGCGGCCGTGCTGAGCGCGCGCTATCGCACCTTAAAAACCGAGGGCAACTACAACAACGAGATCGGCCTGCCGCTGATGCTGCTCAAGCTGACCGAGGCGCATGAGCGCGCGGTGCTGGAGATGGGTTTCTACCAGGCGGGCGAAATCGCGCAGTTGTGCGCCTGGGCCCGGCCGCAGGTCGGCGTGGTCAACAACGTCTACGCCGTGCACCTCGAGCGGGCCGGCAGCCTGGAGGCCATCGTGCAGGGCAAGGGCGAGCTGGTGGAGGCGCTGCCGCCGGACGGCGTCGCCATCCTCAACCGGGACGACCCGCGGGTCATGTCCATGCAGGCCCGGACCCGGGCGCGCGTGTTCACCTACGGCCTGGACCCGGCCGCCGACCTGTGGGCCGACCATATCGAGGGCCGCGGACTGCAGGGCGTGCGCTTTCATCTGCACCACCGCCGCGAGACGCTGCACCTGCGCGTGCCGCTGCTGGGCCAGCACTCGGTCCACACCGCGCTGCGGGCCGCGGCGGTCGGCCTGGTGGAAGGCCTGACCTGGCAGGAGATCGTCGAGGGCCTGCAGTCCATCGGGGCCGTGCAGTTGCGGCTGGCGGCGGTCAAGGGCCCGGGCGGCAGCCTGCTGATTGACGACACGTACAACGCCTCGCCCGAGTCGACCATTGCCGCGCTCAACCTGCTGAGCGAGATCGAGGGGCGCCGCGTGGCCGTGCTCGGCGACATGCTCGAACTGGGGCCGTACGAGGCGACCGGCCACCGTCTGGTGGGTCGCCGGGCCCGGGATGTGGCCGACGTCTTGATCGCCGTCGGGCCGCGCGCCCGCCTGATCGCCGAGGAGGCCCGCAACGCCGGCCTGCCCGCCGCCGCCATCGCCGAGTTCGACACCGGCGACGAGGCGCTGCCGTTCCTGCGCGGCCTGATCGGCGCCGGCGACGTGGTCCTGCTCAAAGGGTCGCGCGGCCTGCGGCTGGACCGGCTGGTGCGCGCGCTCGGCGAGGACGCCTGATGCGCGAGGCGGCCTTCGCCCTGGCGGTGGGGGGCGTGACGTTCGTGCTGGCCGTCATCTGGGGCGAGCCCCTGATCGCGCTCCTGCGCCGTTTCCGCATCGGCAAGCAGATCCGCGTGGACGGGCCGCAGACGCACCTGACCAAGATGGGCACGCCGACGATGGGCGGCCTGATGATCATCGTGCCCGTGCTGGGCATCAGCGCGCTGCTCAACGCCGCCAATCTGCTGCGCGGCACGTTCGTCGGCCGCTCGATCCTGCTGCCGCTGCTGGTGCTGACCCTGTACACGATCCTGGGCGCCGTGGACGACTGGCTGGGGATCCGGGGCGTGCGCCGGGGCGAGGGCATGCGCGGCCGCCAGATTTTCTTCTGGCAGAATGTCATTGCGGCTCTGGCGGCCGGCGGCCTGTACTTCCTCCTGGGCATCCACTTTGTGGCGCTGCCCGGGGCGCCGTTCTGGGAGCTCGACTGGTGGCTGTATATCCCGATCGCCATGTTCCTGATCGTGGGGATGTCCAATGCCGTGAACCTGACCGACGGCCTGGATGGGCTGGCCGGCCTGATCTCGGCCACGGCCTTCGCCGCCTATGGCCTGATCGCCGTGCTGCAGGGGCAGATCTACCTGGCCCGCTTCTGTTTCACGCTGGTCGGCGCCCTGTTCGCCTTTCTCTGGTACAACGCGCACCCGGCCGAGCTGTTTATGGGCGGTTCGGCCTCGTATTCGCTGGGCGCGACGCTGGCGGTGGTGGCCCTGATGACGGGCCAATGGGTGCTGCTGCCGATCATCGCCATCATCCCGGTCAGCGTGGCGCTCAGCGTGATGCTGCAGGTCGGATATTTCAAGCTCACCAAGCGGCTCACCGGCGAGGGCCGGCGCCTGTTCAAGATGGCGCCGCTGCACCACCATTTTGAGCTGGTGGGCTGGAGCGAGACCCAGGTGGTGCAGCGGTTCTGGCTGGTGGCGCTGCTGGCGGCCATGGTGGGCGTGGCGCTGGCGTTGCTGTGATGACAAATTATGCCGGCAAGCGCATCGTCATCCTCGGCCTGGCCCGGCAGGGCACGGCGCTGGCGCGCTATCTGGCCGGACAGGGCGCGCGCGTGGTCGTGAGCGACCGGCAGCCGGCCGAGAAGCTGGCCGAGGGGCTGGCGGCGCTGCGCGATCTGGAGATCGAGTACGCGCTGGGCGGCCACCCGGACACGCTCCTGGACGGCGCCGACCTGCTCTGCCTGTCCGGCGGCGTGGACGCCAACCTGCCCCTGGCGGTGGAAGCCCGCCGGCGCGGGATCGCGCTGAGCAACGACGCGCAGATATTTCTGGAAGCCTGCCCGTCGCCGCACACGGTCGGCATTACGGGCAGCGCCGGGAAGACGACGACGACGACGCTGGTGGGGAGGATGCTGGCGGCGGCGACCGCCGCCGTCTGGGTCGGCGGCAACATCGGCAACCCGCTGATTGCGGACGCGGCCCGCATGTCGCCGGAGGACTGGGTTGTGCTCGAGCTTTCGAGCTTCCAGTTGGAGATCATGACGCGCAGCACGCGGGTGGCGGCGGTTCTGAACATTACGCCGAACCACCTGGACCGGCACGGGACGATGGAGGCCTACATCGCGGCCAAGAGCGGCCTGTTGCGCCACCAGCCGCCGGACGGGGTGGCCGTGCTGGGCGCCGAGGACGCCAACGCCCGCAACCTGGCCGGGCTGGTCCGCGGACGCCGGGCGTACTTCGGCGCTGATCTGGCCGGGGCGGAGGGCGCCCAGTTGCGCGGCGACCGGCTGGTCTGGCGCTGGGACGGCCGCGAGCATGAGATTGGCGCGGTCGGCGACATCGCCCTGCGCGGCCGGCACAACCAGCTCAACGTCCTGGCCGCCTGCGCCATCGCCGGCGGGCTTGCCCTGGAGGATCACATTTTCAAGGGAATCGCCCTGGCGGCCCCTTACATCAAGGCGGTTTGCCTGGGGAGGGCTTCCATGACCGCGGCCATGGTGGGGGGTACGGTGGGGGATCTGATCAAGAAAGGGAAAGTTCCTCCGGAGATCGGAAAATTCGGGACCGACGTGGAACACGTGTTCATCCTGGCCTCCCAGCTCAAGGCCAGGTACGGGAAGGAATTTGAAAAAATCCCCACGGGGGCCATCGGCATGATCACCTATTTCGACCGCCTGAACGCCGGACTCCAGCAGCTCATGGCCGGGGCCCGGAAGTTCGCCCTGAAACACATCACCCGCGGTGACCTGGTGTCCCTCACCAGGGAGGCGACGGACGTCACCGGGATTTCCTATGTGATGGATACGGACCGGAAGGAAGCCTTCCGCATGCTGGCCAGCCCCAACGGGGGCGGAAACGGCCGCGCCAGGGTGAAAAAAGACAAAAAGGCGTATCTCGAGAAAGCGGCGCTGGCCTGATGGAAGCCCGGAAAAGGGGGGGCCGCCGGGGGACGTCCTGCCCGGGCGGTCCTTTCGAGCCGCGGTTCTGATCGCAGAGGGGAAGGCTTTCGGGCTTTCCCCTTTTTTTTTGCCGGCAAAGGATGCTAAGATTTCAAAAACCCGGGGAAACCGGGATTCCCCGCGCCCGCGGCGCAGCGCGGCCCGGGAAGAGACGGCCCCCCCGGCCGGTGTCCGCAGAAGGATTCCTGACGAGGTCCTGCATCGGGGCCCGGAGTAAATTCGCTGTCCATGAAAATTCCCCTTCGCCCCCGCTCCATCGCTGCCCTTTTCTTCCTGATGATCGGCCTTCTCCCCCTTGCCGGCGGCGGTTGGGCGGCGGAATCCGAGGAGGGCGGGAAGGCGATCAAGGCCCTCTCGGAGCACGCGGCCTCCATGGACATGGTCTGGACCCTGGTGGCCTCTTTCCTGATCTTCCTCATGCAGGCCGGCTTTACCCTGGTGGAGGTGGGTTTCACCCGGGCCAAGAACGCGGGCAACGTGGTCATGAAGAACATGATCGACTTCGCCCTGGGCTCCATCGGGTATTTCCTGGTCGGCTATGGCCTCATGTTCGGGGCCAGCGCGGCCGGCCTTTTCGGAACGAGCGATTTTTTCCTGAGCCATATCACCTCCGGGGGAAAGGTGGACAATTGGAAGTTCGCCAACCTCATGTTCCAGGTGGTCTTCGCCGCCACCGCGGCCACCATCGTTTCGGGGGCGATGACCGAAAGGGCCAAGTTCATCGGCTACCTTTTTTACAGCCTTCTCATCAGCACGCTTATCTACCCCGTGGTGGGCCACTGGATCTGGGGAGGGGGCTGGCTCGCCCGCCGGGGAATGATCGATTTTTCCGGCTCCACCGTGGTCCACTCGGTGGGGGGATGGGTTTCCCTGGCCGGGGTCCTGGTGCTCGGGCCGCGGCTGGGCCGGTACAACCGCGACGGGTCGGTGAACCTCATCCCGGGGCACAACATTCCCCTGGCGGCCCTGGGGGTATTCATCCTCTGGTTCGGTTGGTTCGGGTTCAACAGCGGCAACACCCTTTCGGCCACCAACCCCAGCATCGCCCTCATCGCCGTGAATACGATCCTGGCCGGGGCCAGCGGGGCCCTCTGCGCCATGGCCGTGACCTGGGCCCTGCGCGGAAAGCCGGACGTCAGCCTGACCCTGAACGGAATCCTTTCGGGCCTCGTTTCCTGCACCGGCGGGGTGGCCGTGGTGAGCCCTTTCAGCGCCGCGGCCA
>Ga0101944_10003947_pt1 | contig 19465 bp, 13 predicted proteins | sample DewCreD2012metaG_FD_75245 | JGI IMG/M metagenome (GOLD analysis project Ga0101944, IMG submission 75245) | Hot spring sediment bacterial and archeal communities from British Columbia, Canada, to study Microbial Dark Matter (Phase II) - Dewar... ... | reverse complement strand
CAGCACTTTGTACAGCTCGCCATACTCGCGCCGCCCGGCAACCGGGTGCCCCACCTCGTGCTCGTGGCTGCTGATCATGAGTTTCGGTTTAACAAAATTCAGCAGCAGCGCCAGGTTCGGGCACCAGCAATTCGGTATCAAAACATCAATTTCCAATGGTTTCTTTTTGAATATCCGAAACCACTCCTGTCCCATTTTCATGCTTTCATTGTCGTCTCCAAGGTGCATGATGCGCACCCCGCCAGGCGTTTCTATCAAATATACATTATTAATCGTGGTTTTCTGAAACGCCGGAAATGCGTGGATTTTGACCCCGTTGATTTCCATGGACGCATCCCGGAACAGGGTGATGTAATCGGTGTCCGCTTCGCCCGCCCACCATGAGGGGACATTGGGCGCGTACACGGGCTTGCCCGCAGCCTTGAATTTGCGCAGCACGCGCAGATCCACATGGTCCCCGTGCTCGTGGGTGATAAGCAACGCATCCACGCCCGCAATCAGCCGGTCAATGCCCGCGTCGTCCCAATAGATTTCTCCCCAGCCCTGAATCAGATCCGTGACCAGGGTGACTTCCGGGGTTTTAATGACCTCTGTGTGATTGTAGAGCTTCCAGATGACCGCGCCGGAGTCCACCCTGGTATTTTCAAAGTCCCGGAGAAATGCATCCATGCGCGCCCTGAAGAAGCGGCCCACGGCGGGCAGATACCCCGCGTCAGGTTCGAGCAGTACCGGGTCCAGACGCAGCAGCATGTCCATGCGCTCGGGATCATCAGGAATCACGGCCCGGCCCGCGGACAGCCATTCCAGAACCGCATCCACGCCTCCCTGGTATTGATCCGAAAGCGCCTGAAGCGCGGCTTTGTCCTGCGGCTCGGCCGGGATGGCGAGGGCCGCGGCAGCGGCCAGGAAAACCCAAGCAACCGCGGCCACAAGCGGCGCTGTTTTTTTCATGATCATGGCAAATGATTCTCCTGTGGTTCATTGGCGCCGCGCCCGCGCAACCCGCATCCCGCACGGCGCTTCTCCTTCATTGTACCGGGCAGTGCGCATGCGGGCAACGCCCGGCGAAATATCCCCCCGGATCACCTTGACAACGGCAACCCGCTTTTGTTAAGATGCAGCACATTGTGAACAAATTATCAAAAGACACAATGCGAGAGATTCACGGGGGATACACCACAAAGTCATTCAAATCATTCAGGAGGTGCATTGCACATGCCGACATGTGAAGAGATTTTCAACGAAATGCCCAACCGCTTTGACGCGGAAGCCGCGGGCGACTGGGAAGCCAAAGTGCAGTACAAAATCGAAGGCGACGGCGGCGGCAACTGGGTCGTGGCCGTAAGCGGCGGCGCCGCCACAGTGACCGCGGGCGAAGCCGATGACGCGTCCGCCACCGTGGAAACCGATGTGGAAACCTGGGTCGGAATCGCCGAAGGCAGCGTGGAGCCGACCACCGCGTTCATGACCGGCAAAATCCGCATTCAGGGCAACATGGCCGATGTCATGAAGAGCCAGAGCGTGTTCAAGAAGGACTGAACGCCTTCTCTTCACCATTGAACCGCAGCAGCGCGCGGTCCTGCAACCGGGCCGCTTAAGACCGGTACACAATCAAGCCCGGGTTCTTTCAAACCCGGGCTTTTTTGCGTGTCCGGTGACCAGGAAAGCAGGTCCATGATTGCGCCGCGCCCGATCCGGGCTTATTATTGATGTGAAGCATCTGATTCCCGGCCGCATGAAAGCAATCCCGGATTTGTTGCATGTATGATCAATAAAAGCTGCCGTTTCGCAAGACGCCGAAGAAACCGCGGCCGGGGCCGCTTTCAAAATCAAAGCACAAGGAGAACCTGAATGAGAGGCTTTTCACGATACGGCTTTCGAGCAGCGGCCGGGGCGCTGTTGCTCGCGTTCGCGCTGAACGGGTGCGGCGGAGGCGGAGGCGGGGGCGGGCTGATTGCGGTTGTCTCCAATCCATTCGGCGGCACGCAATACGGCGGCATTTCCGGCACGCTTGATGTGCCGATCAGCACATACCGGTCTCTTGTCCCGGATTCGGGCAACACCCTCGAAGCGCCCATCAGCATCGAGCCGGAACCGCCGCGCGCCGTGGACCGGGCAGCCGCATCCGCGCCGCCGTCGCAGGCTTGCGAAGGCGGCGATTTCGTTCCCGGCCAGTTAATTGTCAAACTGCCTGCGGGCATGGCCGCCGCGGAGTTCGCGGCCGCGCACAACCTGTCCGTGATGCGGTCCGGGGCTTCGGGCATGGGCCTGTTCTCTTTGGACCTCGGAGGGCTGGACGGAACAGCGGCGCAGGCGCTCACGCGCCAGGCGTGCAGAACCCTGTCCGGCGCGGCGGGCGCGGAGTTCGTGGACCTCAATCATGTGCGCCAGAAAACCTCCACGACGCCCAACGACCCGCAGTTTTCCAGCCAGTGGCATTACACGCAAATCAACCTGCCCCAGGCCTGGGACATCACAACGGGCAGCGGCAATGTGACCGTGGCCGTACTGGACACCGGCATTGTGTCCGGGCATACGGACCTGGACGGCAAGCTGGTGTCGGGATACGACTTCGTGAGCAGCGCGGCATCGGCCTGCGATGGCGGCGGCATAGACCCCAACCCCGAGGATGTGGCGGACTCGCGCTGTTCCGCAGGCGCCATTTCGCAACAGGACCCGCGCCACTCGGGCTACCACGGCACGCATGTGGCGGGCACCGTGGCTGCGGAAACCAACAACGGGGCGGGCGTTGCGGGCGTGAGCTGGTCCGCGCGCATCATGCCCGTGCGCGTGCTCGGCGCCAACGGCGGCACCGACTACGACATCCAGCAGGGCATGCTCTACGCCGCGGGCCTGGCCAATGACTCCGGCGTCACTCCGGCTTCTCCCGCGCACATCATCAATATGAGCCTCGGCGGCGACCCCGGCGATCCCTGCCCTTCGTCTTATCAATCCATCATCAATCAGATAGCGGCGCGCAACATTCCGATCTTCGTGGCTGCGGGCAACGAGGGCGCGTCAGCCCTCAACCCTCTGGCCGTGTGCAGCAATGTGATCGCCGTGGGCGCCGTGGGCCGCGACAGCGTGCGCGCGCCCTACTCCAACACCGGCTCGGGGCTTGACATCGTGGCGCCCGGCGGCAACCAGCAGTATGCGTCCAGCGACGGCGTGTTGAGCGCCCTGCGCAACGACACCACGGGCGTGAACACGGCCTACGGCTATTATCAGGGCACCTCCATGGCCACGCCGCATGCCGCAGGCGTGGCTGCTCTCATGCTCGCCGTGAATCCGGCCATCACGCCGTCCCAGATCCTGTCCATCTTCCAGCAGACCTCCACGGACCTCGGCTCGACGGGCTATGACACCACCTACGGCTACGGGCTTGTCAACGCCTATAAAAGCGTGGTCGAAGCGCAGCGGCTTGTGACCACGCCGCCGGAGCCGAACCAGCCCGTGCTCGCCGTGTCCACGGACAGGCTCTATTTCGCGCCCAGCGAAACAACCAAGACCATTATCATCACCAACACCGGAACCCAGACCCTGACCCTCACCAGCGTGAGCAATTCCGAGAACTCGGGCGGCAACTGGATGAGCACGAGCGCTTCTTCCGGCTCAACTTCCATCACCCTCACGGTGAGCGTCAGCCGCACGGGTCTGGCCGCGGGATCGTACACCGGAACCATCAGCATCGTGTCCAACGGCGGCTCGGCCAGCATCCCCGTCACCATGGCCGTGCAAACCTCCGCAGTGTCCTCCCCCGCCGGTTGCGTGGACACAAGGCTCTGGATTCTGGCCGTGGACCCGGATTCGTACGACACAACCGGACAGGCCGTGGTTTCCGCGTCAGGCGGCTCCTATTCCATGATCGAAGTGCTTCCGGGCAGCCACTATGTGGTGGCGGGCACGGACTGCAACGACGACGGTGAAATCTGCGACCAGGACACGGATTACTGCGGCATCTATCCCATCTGGACGGACGCCAGAGCCATTTCCGTGACCAAACAGCAATACACCTCCAGCGTCTCGTTCGCGGTTACGCAGACCGTGGCCGCGCGCCCGGCGGGCGGAGCGGCAAACGCGCTGTCCGGCCGTTCTTTCAAGAAGCTCAAATAACTTGCTCGTTCAGTCTTGCAACGATTGTGATAAAACGGCCCCCGGAATCCGGGGGCCGCTTTTCATGGGCCGCTTTTCCATGCCGCAACGCCGCGCGTAACACGCCTCGCCCAGATAATATAATTTTGATATTCGTGTTACCGGCTCCTATAATTTCATTGATTAATTGCACAGCGCCGCTTTATGCGGGGCTTTTTGTGATATCATCGCAAAAACAACAAGGGCACAAATCTGCTTCGAGGAGGACGATTTATGAGACGGGCAGTAGTGATTGCGATGCTTTTCGCCTTGCTGGCCGCGCCCGGCGCGGCGCTGGCCCAGGACGAACCGCTTGACCTGGGCGATGTGGTCATCACCGCAACAAAGACGCCTACGCAAATTAAAAATGTAACACAAAAGGTGGATGTGGTGTCCGAACAGGAGATCGGCCGTCTGATTCTGGGCAACGGGAATGTGGCCGAACTCTTGAGCTGGCAGCCGGGCGTGTACACCAGCGTGCTGTCGCGCAACGACGCCAACTGGGGATCCTACGGCAGCATCGGACCCAAGTACAACACCTTCATGCTGGACGGCCTGCCCGTGGATTCCTTCGTGGACGCGCAGACCCTGGACCCCATGATTTTCCAGCGCGTGGAAACCCAGCGCGGGCCGGCCTCCGTGCTGTACAGCAACTACCTGTCCCAGGACTTTGCGGGCAACCAGGCGCCCCTGGCGGGAACCACGAATCTGATCCTGCGCGAAACCGTGGACGCGCCCATGACCCGCGTCTCCGCGGGATACGGCTCCTACAACACCTACAAGGGCCGCTACTATCATCAGACAAAATCCGGAGACGACCTGCACCTCATGGTTGGCGCGGACTACGAGAAATCCGACTACACCAGCTACGGCGCGCCCAATTCCTGGCTGGACATGACCAAGAAACCGGATTTCAAGAAGTCCAAAATCTATGTGCGCACCGCGCAGTTCTTCAGCGGCCCGGACCACAAGCTGACCCTGTTCGCCAACCACGCGCAGCACGACTACAGCCTCGGCCGCCCGTATCGCGATCACAACCACGACTACGATCTGCTCAACGCCGCATATCAGGTTCCTCTCGATGAGCGGCTCACCGGCCAGTTCAAGGTTGGTTATCGCGACTACGACCGCTCGTGGCAGAACGACAATTACGACCCCACGGCCGTGGTCAAGGACTACAGCCTGGCCTCGGTCAGCGGCGTCAAGCAGAAGATCCTGCCCGTGGACGCATCCCTGGCGTGGAAGCTGAACGGCAACAGCCTGCTCACCGCGGGCGTGGACTGGCAGAGCGCGGAGTACAAGACCTGGACCAAGACCACGGCCGGCGTCATGTCCACAGACAACGACGCCACCGCCAAACAGTACGGGATTTACATTCAGGAAGATGTGGCGCGGGACGAATTCGTGTGGCGCCTGGGCGCGCGCTACCAGCACATCAACATTGATATTGACCGCGTACAGGGCGCCGCGCCCGGACAGAGCAGCCGCTCCTGGAACGAGTTCCTGTGGAGCGCGGGCCTGCGCTGGAAACCCGAAGGCCGCGCCTGGTCCCTGTTCTCCAACGCGGGCACAAGTTTCATGGCTCCCTCCCTGAAATCCACGGGCGGCACCATCCCCGCGGGCAGCGCGGCCAACGGCCAGCTCCCTAACCCCGCGCTTCAGCCCGAAGAAGGCATGGCCCTGGACCTGGGCATTGACTACGCCATCAGCGAAGTCCAGAACATGGGCCTGCGCCTGTTCTACAATAAGGTGGACGACGCCATTCTCGACAATGTGGTCAGCGCGGTTCCCTCGCAGACCATGTCCGTGAACGCGGGCGAACTCAAATCCTGGGGCATGGAATTCGAGTACGAGCACGATGTGTGGTTCGCAAACTTCACATGGAGCAAATCCAGAATCAGCAACCCTCTGGACGCGAACCAGGACGGCAACGAGGCCACCTTCGTGCCCTCCACCACGGCCAACATCGGCGGCGCTTTCGATCTTGGCAAAGGGTGGTCCGCCAGCCCGTACCTGCGCATCACGGGCGGCATCTACGACAGTTCCGACAAGACCTCCCGCACACGCTTCAAGGGCTACCAGGTCCTGAATCTGAAGATCCAGAAGGCGTTCAGCCGCGCGGCGCGCGACACCACATGGACCCTGGACCTGTACAACCTGCTTAACAAAGAGTTCGACATGCCTTGGGCGTTCAAGGATCCGGGCTTTTCTTTCACGCTCGGCGCCGAGATCGCCATGTAATGTGCTAACATAAGTTCCGACAATCGAGAAACCCGCGGCTTTGCAATACGCCCGGGTTTTTCTCATTGCGGGGAAGTTGAGGAAACGCAACATGGAGCGCCGGACTCGAATGCTTGCGCTGTGCGCAGCGATCACTTGCATGCTGTGCGCGGCGTCGTGCGACAAACAAACGCCGGGCGCGGCAGGAGGCCGCATCGCCGTCACCGATTTCCGCGGCAAAAAGCTCTCGTTCGACAAGGAGCCGCAACGCATCGTGTGCCTTATCGAAAGCGCCCTGTCCGGAGTGTACATGCTCGGCGCCGAGGACCGCATCGCGGGCGTGTCCACGAACATCTACGAGCAGACCGTGTTTCCGTTCTACGCAGCCATGGACCCTCGAATCGAGAAAAAACAGATTCCCACGCCGGGCAACTGGGACTTCGTGAATATCGAAAGCGTGGCCGCTCTGCGCCCGGACCTGGTTATCATCTGGTCCCACCAGGAAGATTCCATCAAGGCGCTCGAGGGTCTGGGCATTCCCGTGTACGGCGTCTTCATCCAGAGCGTGGACGATGTTTACAAGGAAATGCGGGACCTGGGCGCACTCACGGGGCGCACCGCGCGCGCAAAAGAACTGATCGAGTACACGCAAAACGAACTCGAAACCTTCGCGGCCGCGGCCGCGCGCGTGAACCCGGCCCGCAAAACCCGTGTGTTTTTCATGTGGCCCCAGAGCAGCCTGGACACCGCGGGCGGCCCCAGCATCGTCACGGACCTCATCACCCGCGCGGGCGCCATGAATGTGGCCAACGGCATCTCACAAGAACATGTCGTAGCCAACATGGAAACCGTGCTCGACTGGGATCCCGAAGTCGTGATCATGTGGCACAACGCGCAAAAGGATCCGCCGCATCTGGCGGCGGACCCGAACTGGAAAACCGTAAACGCGGTGCGCGCCGGGCGCGTGCATGAATTCCCGTCCGCATATTCCTGCGACCTCTGGACCCTCAAATTCCAGTACGCGCTCAAGATGGCGGCCAAGTGGAGTTATCCCGGCGCATTCGACGGCATAGACGAAACCCGCGCGCGGGAGAACATGTACCGGGTTCTTTATGGGGACAGAGACGGTCTCAAAACCGATGAGTGACGGGAGCGCGCGGCGCGGCCGCGCGGCCCTGGCCTGGGCGCTGTACCTGATGCCGCTGCCCGTGCTGGCCGCGGCTCTGTTCGTGGGGCCGTCGTCGCAGGTGCGCGCGGGCCATGTGTGGCAGTGGCTGTGGTCCGCGGCGGCGGGCGCGGGGCTTTCCCCGGATGTCAATGAATTTCTGGTGCGCTCGGTCACGCTCAACATCCGGCTGCCGCGCGCGCTTCTGACCTTTCTGGTGGGGGGCGCGCTGGGCGCGAGCGGCGCGGCCATGCAGTCCGTGTTCCGCAATCCGCTGGTGTCGCCATACATCCTGGGCCTGTCCGCGGCGGCCGCGTTCGGCGCGGCGCTTGCCCTGGCCACGGGATGGCTGCCCGTGCAGCTCGCGGCCTTCGCCTTTGGCCTGCTGGCCGTGGGCATGAGCTATTTCCTTGCGCGCTCGGGCCGCAGCGTGTCCGTCGTGGCCCTGGTCTTGAGCGGCATCATCGTGTCCGGGTTTTTCACCGCCCTGCTCACCATCGTGCAGTTCGTCGCGGACCCGTTCAAGCTGCAAACCATCGTGCAGTGGACAATGGGCAACCTGCACACGGCGAACTGGGACAAGGTGGCGAGTTCCGGGCCGCTGATCCTGGCGGGCGCGGCGGGCATGTTCCTGTTCCGGTGGCGCATGAATGTGCTGGCCATGGGGGACGAGGAAACGCGCGCGGTGGGGCTGAATCCCGAAAGGGAAAAGCTGAACATTCTGGTGCCGGCCACGCTTGCGGCCAGCGCGGCCGTGGCCGCGGGCGGCGTCATCGGGCTGGTGGGCCTGGTGATTCCGCACATGGTGCGCATGATGCTCGGCCCGGACAACTCGCGCTCGATCCCCGCATGCTTCACCTTTGGCGGCGCGTTCCTGCTCATTGTGGACACCTGCTCGCGCGCCGCGGCTTCGTTCGAAATCCCCATCGGCATCTTCACCACGCTGATCGGCAGCCCGTTCTTCATATATCTTCTCAAAAAATCCCGCATCGGCTGGAATCTGTGAGGGGGCCTGACCGGGAACCGTTTATGAGCGCAGCCATCGAGATCAGGGACCTGGCTTTTTCTTACGGCCGGCGCGCCGTGCTCGAAAACATCTCCCTGGACATTCCCGAAAAGCAGTTCACGGTTCTTCTCGGAAAAAACGGCAGCGGCAAGAGCACGCTGCTGCGGCTCGCGGCAGGGCTTCTGACGCCGGACGCGGGACGCGTGTCCGTTCTGGGACAGGACATCGCGGCCATGAGCCTCGCCGGCCGGGCGCGTCTGCTCGGATTTCTGGCCCAGTCGCACACATCCGTGTTCCCCTTCACCGTGGAAGATGTGGTTCTCACGGGCCGCGCCGCGCATGTGGCGTTCGTGCCAAAAGCCGAAGACCGCGAAAAGGCAGAACGCGCCATAGACGCCATCGGCATCGGCCGTTTGCGCGGCCGCGCATTCACCGAACTCTCCGGGGGCGAGCAGCAGCTTGTGATGATCGCCCGTGTGCTGGCCCAGGAGCCGCGCGTGATTTTGCTGGACGAACCGACTTCGAGTCTGGACATTTTCAACCAGGCGCGGCTTCTGAAACTCGTACGCGAGTTTCTGGATCTGGGCCTCACCGTGCTGGCGGTGCTGCACGACCCGAACATGGCGTTTCTTTATGGTGACAACTTCGTGTTTCTCAAGGACCGCCGCGTATTCCTCCCCAGCCCCGGAGAAAACCCCTGGGACGAGTCCGTGCTCGAACGCGTGTACGACGCGCGCCTGCAAGCCATTCCGCACCGCGGCCGCGCCCTGATCGTCCCCAAAGAGCAATGACACGCACTCACGGCCTTACCATGCCGCGCCAGAATTTCTTTTTGCAGATCGGGATGCCATGTGTCTGAATGCATTCGCGATCAGGGCGGTTCCACAGCATGCGCCGATTGCGATCAGCACGCACAATCTGACAGATGCATGCGTGCTGGAGCCGATGTTCTTGCAGTAATACAGGTGCATGCTGCGGTAGTAATGAATCGCGGATCGCATTGGGGCCTGGCGGCTTGACGCTCCGCCTGCGTGCCGGATTGTCGCGGACGGCGCCCAATAGGTTTTCCATCCCGCTCTGTGCGCGCGAAGGCACCAGTCCGCATCTTCCCAATACATGAAAAACCGCTCATCCAGTTCTCCTGTGGCGTCGAGCGTTTCCCGCTTCATCATGAGGCACGCGCCTGTTACCCAGTCCACCTGGAGCGGTTCCCGGGTCTTGTGACTGAAGCACGGTCTCTCCCGTCTCGAAAACCTGTTCTCTGGGGCAATCCTGCACAGCAGCGAACTGCTCCCGAAAAGCGCCGTTGTCCAAGAGGGGAACCTGCGCGCGGAGCATTGCATCCGCCCCTTGCGGTCAACTTGCATGGGGCCTGCGATTCCCGCGGTGTCCCCGGATTCCAGAACCCGCACCAGGGTTTCGAGGCAGTCCCCGCAAACGAGTGTGTCCGGATTCAGCAGCAGAATGAAATCGCCGCGGCTGCGCCGGATGCCAAGATTCGCGTCCGCCGCGAATCCGCGATTCCGCTCCAGCGGAACGAACGCCACCCGGTCCGCCAATTCGCCCAGCGCGCGGCCCGTGCCGTCGGACGACGCATTGTCCACCACGATGATCTCGTATTCCAGCGCCGTGTTCTCAATGATGGAGCGAATGCAATCGAGCAGCAGATCCCTGACATTCCAGGCCACGATGACAATGGACAGGGCCGGTTCTCTCATGCCGAACGATCATCCTGAAAAAGGATTGCCTTCATTCAGCAATTCCAACATCAACACCCAGGGGTGGAGGGGTATGGACAACGGCGTTATTCTCTGGTGTTTTCTACTGGTCCGCGCCCTGCGTGCCGCATGCGTTTTTCAACTGTTCCGTGAGTTCGTCAATCTTTTTAAGCAGCTTTTCCTGGCCGGATTCAAGCACGGACAGGCGCACGGTGAGCGCGTCAATCTTGTCGTGCAGGGCCTTGATCTGACTTGCGTTTTCGGACGAGCCGGAAGCGGCAGCCGGAGGCGTTTCGTGGCCCGGGCCAACGCCGGATTGCCCGTTGTCAATCACGGCTGGACCGGGCGTCTGGCTTGTGCGGTCCGCGGTGATGCGGCTGGCCATGCCCGTGAGCACGCGCTCCTCGCGAGTGTCGGGTTCGCCCTTGAGCACGAAACTGTTCACCACGCGGTCTATCCTTGCCGTGCACTCCGGATTGCTCCAGTCATTCACCGGCGCGGAAAACGCGAGACGCATAAGGTTCATGTTGTTGAGGATCATGTAAATGACATTGCGGTACGGGGCCGCACCCGCATTGCGGCTGTGCATGGCCCCGGTCTTGTCCGCAGGCCCCTGCACCAGGAGTTTGCCCACCACGCGCTTGCCCCGGTCTCCGCGCCACACCTCATACTGCTCGTCGGTTTCCGCGCCGCGCATGTCGAAAAAATCCTGCAGCGAGACCATGTATGTGCCGATGAAACCCAGGCGCTCGCCGTCGAGCATCGCGAACATATCTATTGAGCAGCCCCCGGCGCTGGACGCATACAGGTTCATTCTCATGTCTTTGAAATCGGAAAAATAGTCCGAGCCGGGATTGTGAAACGACCAGTCCTGGGCCGGGAAAGAAAACTCCGCATTGATCTTGGATTTCAGGTGTCCCGTTCCCGCGGCGTCCTGCGCGCGGGCCGGGCGCTGCGAAGCCACGACAAGCGCAAGAACCGCGCACGAAATGAGAGCCTGCTTGAGCAAGCGCAAAGCTGCAATCATTGGTTTTCCATGAAATTGACCGAGGGCGAACGGCGGCGGCGCCACTTTTCGTCCTTGTCCGACCATTCCACTTCGTTGACCTCGTGCTGGGTCTTGGAGTCAATGTAAATGTAATAGCCGAGGCGCTGCTCGTACACGATCATCTCGCGGCCGGTTTCGCCCCGGATCCAGTTGTCCTTGCCCTCGACCGTGTTGTTGATGCGTTGCGCGTAAGAGCCGGGATTGGTCCAGTTCGGCTCGCAATATACATAGTAAACTTCCTTCCACCACACGGGCTTGTCGGTGCCGAATCCGAATGTGGCGGGGTTCACATCCACGGGCTTGATGCTGGTGCGGGGATCGCTGGGGAACAGGGATTTCTTGGTGATGACATCGCGGGACGCCTTGATGCTGGAGAAACGGATGGTTTCGGCCTTGCCGTCCTTTCCGGCCATGAGCGGGCGGTTCCAGTCCACGCTTTCCACGCCCACGCAGTCGGCGTTCACGCTGGAGCAGCTCACCGGGAACCGCTTGGTGAAACAGCCGCATGTGGTGGGCTGCTCATCGCCCACGAGCGGCGTGCACATGTTCTTTTCCACAAGCGCCTTGAGCTGGGCTTCGGAAAGGGGTTCGCGGCATGTTTGCGCAAACGCGGGTGCGGACAGGGCCGCCAGCATGGCCGCGGCGGCAAAAAGCCTTGCAGCCGTCTTCGCATATCGCCTCATGGTGCATCTCCCTCGCATGTGTTTCCGGCGAAACCGGCAATTTCATATTACCTTCAAAACATTTCTCATTATTCTGTTGCGGCGGGTATTTGTCAACAATGGCGCGGTCTGGGCTTACACGAAGCGCGCCTTGCGGTCGTGGACCTTGCGGTCAGCCTTCTGGAGGATTTTCTTGCGCAGCCTGATGTGGTGCGGGGTGACTTCCACGAACTCGTCGTCCTGGATGTACTCGATAGCGGCGTCCAGTGTGAGCGGGGCCGCGGGCGTGAGCTTGATGGCTTCATCCGAGCCGGAAGCGCGCATGTTGGTGAGCTGCTTGCCTTTCATTGGGTTCACCACCAGGTCGCCGCCCTTGTTGTGTTCGCCCACGATCATGCCTTCGTACACCTCGTCGCCGGGGTTGATTAACAGGCGGCCACGCTCCTGAAGGTTGAACAGGGCGAAGGCCAGGGCCTTGCCGGTTGCGCCGCTGATCATGGACCCCACGGTGCGCCGTCCGATCTCGCCCCGGTGCGGGCCGTAATGATCAAAGGTATGGTAAAGCGTGCCCTCGCCGCGGGTCATGAGCAGCACGGCGCTGCGGAACCCGAGCAGCCCGCGTGTGGGAATGTCGAATTCGATCATGGTGCGGTCCCCGGCGTTGAGCATCTGTCCGATCGTGCCGCGGCGCTGGTTCACGGCCTCGATAATGCGGCCGGCCATGTCGTCCGGCACGGTGATGGCCGCGCGCTCCACAGGCTCGTACACCTTGCCCTCGACCTTCTGCATGATGACCTCGGGGCGCGAGACCTGCATCTCGAACCCCTCGCGGCGCATGGACTCGATGAGCACGGCGAGCTGCATTTCGCCGCGGCCGCTCACGCGGAAGGTGTCAGAGTTTGGGTCGCGCTCCACGCGCAGGCCCACATTGGTCTCGGCTTCCTTGATGAGGCGCGCGAACACCTGACGGCCGGTCACGAACTGCCCGTCGCGGCCCGCGAACGGCGAGTTGTTGACCAGAAACGACATGGCGAGCGTGGGGGGATCCACGCGGATGGCGGGCAGCGGCTCGGCGTCCTCGGAGTCCGCGATGGTTTCGCCCACATAGATGTCCGGAATGCCGGCGATGGCCACGATGTCGCCCGCGAAAATTTCCTTTGCCTCCACGCGGCGCAGGCCCTCGAACGAGTACACGCGGCTGGTTTTGGCGGCGCGGGGCGCGCCGTTGCTGTCCAGCACCACAACGGGCGAGTTGCCGCGCATGCGGCCGCTGTACACCCGGCCCACGGCCAGGCGGCCCACATAGTTGTCGTAGTCCAGGGTGGCGGGCTGCATCAGGAACCCTCCGCCCGTGTTGGCCGGCGCGGGCGGCACATGCTCCATGATGAAATCGAACAGGGGCGTAATGCCCTCGTGCGGATCCTCGAGGCTGCGGATGGCGATGCCCTCGCGCGCGATGGTGTATATGTACGGGAAATCGAGTTGCTCTTCCGTGGCGCCCAGGCTGTCGAACAGGTCCAGGGTGAGATCGAGCACCTTCTCGGGCCGGGCCATGGGCTTGTCAATTTTATTGATGACGACAAGCGCCTTGAGCCCGATTTCGAGGGCTTTGCCGAGCACGAACCGGGTCTGGGGCATGGGGCCTTCGAAGGCGTCCACGAGCAGGAGCGTGGCGTCCACGGAACGCAGCACGCGCTCGACCTCGGAGCCGAAATCCGCGTGGCCGGGCGTGTCCACGATGTTGATTTTGGAGCCTTTCCACAAGAGGGCGGCGTTTTTGGCGAAGATGGTGATGCCGCGCTCACGCTCCTGGTCGAAGCTGTCCATGACGCGCTCGGCGGGCTGTTCGCGGCTGTGGAACGCGCCGCCCGCCTTGAGCAGCGCGTCAATGAGCGTGGTTTTGCCGTGATCCACATGGGCGATGTTGGCGATGTTGCGAATTTCCATGACACATCCAATCGCAAAGAGGCGCGGCCGTTGGGGCCGCGCTGCACTCTGTATTATAAATAATCGTGCCGGGAAAACAGGTTTATTTGCCTTGCCCGTTACGGCTGACGATCCACAACCCGCCCATGACCGCGGCCGCGGCGGCCAGGGTGAGCGCGGGCGGCGCGCTCACGGACACCGGCAGAACGCCGCTGCCGAAGTACATGGCCGCGCCCACGGCGATGCCGGTGATGGCCTCGCCCGCAATCAGTCCCGACGAGCACAGAACGCCCGCGTGCGCCCGGTTGCTGTTCCGGGTAAGATGCGCCAGTATCCCGCCCGCGAACATGGGCACGGATAGTGACAGGGGCAGGTAAATGCCCACGGCTACGGGCATGACATACGCGCGGAACCGCGCGTCTGCGGCCTTGAGAATTTCGTCCAGCGCAATGATACCCGTGCCGATGCCCAGCCCCAATCCGATCATGGGCCAGGGCAGTTCCCCGGCGCCGAACATGCCGCGCGCGAGACTGGCGAACAGTGACGCCTGCGGCGCCTTGAGCGCGCCCGGCGCGCCCGTGCCGATGCCGTAGGACTCGTGCAGCACCACCAGCACCGGCGCAATCACAAAAGCCGCGGTCACCACGCCAATGATCTGCGCCCACTGCTGGCGCGCGGGCGTCGCGCCCACCAGCGCGCCGGTTTTGAGATCCTGCGAACAGTCCGCGGAAGTTGCCGCGGCGCAGCACACCACGCCGGCCACACACAGCGTCGCAAGCATGGCCTGCGCGCCCTGCATGCCCATGAGCTTGAGCGCCAGCCCGGTGAGCAGCACCGTGCAGATTGTCATGCCCGACACCGGATTGTTCGAGCTTCCCACCAGGCCCGCGATATAGGACGACACCGCTACGAACAGAAATGCGGCCAGCAGCATCAAAACCGTGGCCGCGCCCGCGATGGCCGCGCCGCCCGTGGACCACGCATAGATCGCAAACACCGCGGCCACGGTCGCGCCGAGCAGCAGCGCGATGGCCACGGACGGAATGTCGGTGTCTTCGGGAAGTCTTTGATTGCCATCGGCCCGCCGCCGGAACCCGGCGGCGGACTCGCGCAAGCCCGTAACGATGCCGCGGCGCACCCCGATAATGCTCCACACGCCCCCGGCAAGCATGGCCCCCACGCCCATGTAGCGCACCTGTTTGTCCCACACGCCCCACGCGAAATCAATGGGCGGCACATCCGCGGGCGCGCCGTCAAGAATCGCGTGCAGCGGCACGCCCGCGATCCACCCGATGCACCCGCCCAGGAAAACCAGCGCCGCCACATTCAGACCCACGATGTAGCCCACGCCCAACAACGCGGGGGACATGTCCGCGCCGAAATAGAACACTCCGCGGCCCGCGCGCGTCCCCCACTCCAGAGCCGCCTTGAACACCGTGACCCCGGTGACAAGGAACTTGAACGCCGCGCCGCCTGCCAGGCTCGCCAGCGCCACGGCCACGCCGCGCCCGCCCCGGTCCCCGGCCTGCAGCACCTCTGCGCAAGCCACGCCCTCGGGATACGCAAGTTCCTTTTCCTCGACAATCAGCGGCCGCCGCAGCGGGATCATGAACAGCACGCCCAGCATGCCCCCGGTGATGGCGATCAGCGTCACTTTCCAGTAATTGAATTCCGTCCACAGGCCCGCAATCAGAAGCGCGGGCATGGTGAAAATAATGCCCGCGGCCAGCGATTCGCCCGCGGACGCCATGGTCTGCACGATGTTGTTTTCCAGAATCGTGCCGCGCCGCAGCGCTCCGCGCAGAATGCCCATGGAGATCACCGCCGCGGGGATGGACGCCGACACGGTCATGCCCGCGTACAGGCCAAGATACACATTGGCCGCGCACATGACCAGTGAAAGAACCACCCCGAGCGCTACGGCTACAGGCGTGAACTCGGCAAGTCGTTTTGTCTGGGGAAGCTGCGTCATGGGCGGGCGATCCAGTCAGAGTTTTGCCCGCATTATACCATGGCCGCGTCCTGTCTCAACGGCCTATCTTGATATGGATCTTTTCGGGATCGCGCACGCCCTTGAGCGCGCTGACCATGCCCTTGACCGTGCGGCCGATGAAGGCTTTGACGAATGGCTTCACAGGGATGAACTCTCCGTCCGCCCACACGCGCACTTCGCTGCGTGAGACTTCTTTCAGGAATGTCTGCTGAATGAAATCCGCCAGGGGCTTGACATCCGCGCGCGTGAACACGGGCCGGTCCGTGTCCACCGGCCCGTCGCACACGAAACCGAGCAGCTTCTCGGGCAGCGCTTCGGGCATGGCGTCCGCGTTTTCGCCGAGCACCACGAACGCGGGCTGGCGCTCGCTCTTGAATCCTTCGGCGATCACGATGTCGCACAGGGCGCAGTACTGGTCCACGATCTGGTCCAGGGACAGGGGCCGTTCGAGAGGCTGAAACAGGGCGAACAGGCCGCCGGACTGAATGGCCGCGGGGGACGCTCCTGCCAGGCGCAGGCGGTGTGTGTCCTTGCCGCTGCCGTCGAACTCGGCGGCGTGCACCGTGTGCTTGATAACGCCCGTGCGGATGCCGCGCGCCACGAGTTCGGCGACGAGCTTTTCCAGAAGCGTGGTTTTGCCCGTTCCGCTTCTGCCGGTGAATGATACGATGGGAACCGGGTCCGGTTCGGCGCTCATGGCGAAGCCTCCCTGGGGTCAGCGGTCCGCGTGAAAGCGGGCGCGTCTTCTAATTGGCCTTCTCGCGCAATGCGTTGCGCAATTCCGTGTACTGTTTGATCTGCTCGTTCAAGGCGTCGGTTCTATCCCTGCAGTCCGGCGCATGTTTGTTGACACATTCCGCTTCCGCGGCCTTGAGTTCCTTCTTGAGCGCGCCCACCAGGAACGAGTACGCCTGCGCGGCGTCCTCGAAGCGGCCGAGTTTTTCATAAACCGGCGCCGTGGCCAGGGCGATTTCCTTGAGGTCCGCGCTCGAATTCTCGTAAAACGCCAGAGCCTGTTCATACCGCCCGGCTTTCTCCAGAATTTGCGCTCGCAGAAAATCCGCGGACGCGATCTTCTCGTCATCCGGCGCCTGGGCGCTGTTCCGTTCGAGCGCGCGCTGAATCAAATCCGACGCCGTATCCCATTGCTGATCATGCACGGCCAGACCCGCGAGCATGAGATCCGTTTTCCACGAGGGCTGCGCGGCATCGAGTTCGGCCCTGATGAATTCGCGATCCGCCGCAGTCACGGGATCCCCGAACGCAGGGAGATCTTCGAGCTTGAGGGCGCGGAAATATATCCCGGTTCTGAACGGCTCCACGCGGCTTACGGTGGTGTAGTAACCCGTGGCCATGAGCATGCGCGGATCTCCGAACGGTTTGAGCTGTTCGAGCAGCGCGGAGTAAGTGGCCAGCGCATTCGCGGTTTCGCCCGCGGCGCGCTGCGCGGCCAGAAGCGCAAACACCGCGCTGCGCGTGAGCTTGCTCTGTCCCCACAAAGACTGCGGCAGCGCCTTGAGATGCGGCAGCGCCGCCTCGGAATACCCCAAGTTGTGCAGCAGCATGCCCGCCAGTGCGTTGTCTATGGGTTCCGTGATGATGAACTCGAAGGCATCCTTTTCCAGATCCAGGATTGCGGGAATGGTCATGGGCCGGACTTTCCCAAGGCCCTTGGGCGGCGCTTCATCGGAAAACATGTTGACCGCAGTGAGCGCCACGAAGCGGCCGTCGTCGGACAGGGCCACATCCGGCCGCACGGCGTTCATGTATGCGGACAGAAGCGGAGGCGCGGATTTGAGCTGTTTCAGCCCCTTGCCCTCGTAGGAAATCAATTGGGTGGTCACAAACTCCTTGAACCCGGTGTCCATGAAACCGTCAGGGCCTTTCTCTTTAATGTCGAACAAGGCCATGGCCGCGGGCGTTTCCGCGGCGATCAGGAGCGCTTTCTTCTGCGGCACCGGCAGGAAGAAGGTGATGTCGAACGAAGTGTGCAGAAGGCGCGTTTTCATGGTGTTGAGATCGAGCGCGTGCAGTTCCGTGCCCGGCTTGTCCGGGTCCAGGGTCACGAAGAACATCAGGCCCGCGTCTTCATCGAACGCGGCCGCGCCCTCGGCGCCGGACAGGACCCACAGCCCCGCGCCCGGCTCCTCGCAGTCGCCCGGCGCAGCGCATGGCAGCTTGGCCAATGTTTTGCTGAACAGAATGTCCTGCGAACCGGCGCGCCGCAGGTACAGCGTAATGCTTTTGTGATCCGCAGTTTCGTTATGGTTCAAGGACACGAGATATTGCGCGCCCGGGGAGAGCATGTGCGAATATCCGCCCTCGGGAAGCTCGAACGCCTGGCTCTCGGCCCCGGTCAACAGATCGAGCTTGCGCACCACGGGATTCCGCTTTGTGAAATCCTCCGGCTCGATGAAATACACCACGCCCGAGTCCCAGCCCGATGGCTTGAAACTCACGGCCGAAGAAATGCGCTGGTAAACCGCCTGCGGCGCTGCGGCCGGGGCTTCTGAATCCAGGCCGGCTTCATCAAACTGACTCTTGAGACAGTGATAAGACCGTTCGGTCAATGTGCGGCTCGCCCCTCCCGCGGGATCAATGCTCACAAGCCGCAAGAGCCATTTGCCCTCATCGGCGCGCTCGCTGCACATTGGCTCCTCGTGCGCCACGGCGTAGATCATGCCGGTCTTTTCGCTCCAGTGCATGGAGTTCAGAATCCAGCCCTCGGGCGCGGTGTACAGCGGGGCCGAGGATTCGCCGGTTTCGAGATTGCGGATGCGCACTTCGCTTTCATTGTATTTGTAAGCGAGGCGCTTGCTGTCCGCCGAGAAGCCGGCGCCGTGGCGGCCAAGGGGCAGATACCCGATCATGGTGAGGGCGGCCAGGAAGAAATACACCAGGCAGCCGGGAGAAGACGATGCAATAGCCATGGGGGGGGAACACTCCTTTGCAGTCCCGGAATGAGCGGCTCGATCCGGGCGTTGCCGTTATTTTATCAGACAGGTTCGGCGCGTTCGAGTTCGTGCAGATAATTGAAAAGGATCTCTTTGGTCTGTTCGAGGGATGGCGCGCGGTTCACGGCAGCGCGCGCCGCGGCCGCGCCGGGCAGGCCCTTGATGTAGCGCGCGAGAAATCCGCGCATGGTGGGCACACCGCGCTCGGGGCCAATGTGCGCCACATGCAGATCCAGATGCGCGGCGGCGGTTAGGATGCGCTGGCGCGGGGTTGGCGGCGGGGGCGCGGACCCGGTGTCGAGCAGAACTCGCGCGCGGCCGATGAGCCATGGCTCGCCCTGCGCGCCGCGCCCGCACATGACCGCGTCGCAACCGGTCTGATCGAGCATGGCTTGTGCATCTTCGGGCGTCCAGATATCCCCGGACCCGATGACCGGAACGGACACGGTCTCTTTGAGAACGGCGATCTGTGTCCAGTCGGAATGGCCCGTGAATCGCTGGCGGCGCGTGCGCGGGTGCAGGCACAGGGCCGCGGCCCCGTTGTCCACGCACAGGCGCGCGATGTCCAGAAAATTGATGGTGTCGCCGTCCATGCCCAGGCGCATCTTCACGGTCACGGGCAGGCGCGTGGCGCCAGCCACC
>Ga0101944_10003945_pt1 | contig 19476 bp, 13 predicted proteins | sample DewCreD2012metaG_FD_75245 | JGI IMG/M metagenome (GOLD analysis project Ga0101944, IMG submission 75245) | Hot spring sediment bacterial and archeal communities from British Columbia, Canada, to study Microbial Dark Matter (Phase II) - Dewar... ... | reverse complement strand
CTTCATGTATCAAACTATAAACTAACCAAACTAACGGGTCTGTCCCCGTAGTTTTATGTTTGGAGATAAGGGGATTCGAACCCCTGACCTACGGCTTGCAAAGCCGCCGCTCTAGCCAGCTGAGCTATATCCCCGCATCTGACGAGCGCCTGAATACTCCACGCACTCATACGGTTCTTACTGCCAAGGATGGAGAAGCAAAACAGGAAGGCATCGAAGCCTTTGAATAGATAGCATCGTAAAAACCGCTTTTCGCGGCCTTTCTCATAGAAAGGAGGTGATCCAGCCGCACCTTCCGGTACGACTACCTTGTTACGACTTCACCCTCCTCACAGAGCTCACCTTCGACATCGCCCTCCATTGCTGGTTAGGCTAACGGCTTCGGGTGTCCTCCACTCAGATGGTGTGACGGGCGGTGTGTACAAACCCCGGGAACGTATTCACCGCGCCATGCTGATGCGCGATTACTAGCGATTCCACCTTCATGGAGTCGGGTTTCAGACTCCAATCCGAACTGGGATCGGCTTTCTGCGATTTGCTCCGCCTCGCGGCCTCGCTTCGCTCTGTACCGACCATTGTAGCACGTGTGTAGCCCTGGACATAAGGGCCATGAGGACTTGACGTCATCCCCACCTTCCTCCGGTTTGTCACCGGCAGTTCTACCAGAGTCCCCAGCTTCACCTGTTGGTAACTGGCAGTAGGGGTTGCGCTCGTTGCGGGACTTAACCCAACACCTCACGGCACGAGCTGACGACAGCCATGCAGCACCTGTACACCGGTCCCTTGCGGGACTGCTGTATCTCTACAGCATTCCAGTGTATGTCAAACCCAGGTAAGGTTCCTCGTGTACCATCGAATTAAACCACATGCTCCACCGCTTGTGCGGGGTCCCGTCAATTCCTTTGAGTTTCACCCTTGCGAGCATACTCCCCAGGCGGTGCACTTACCGCGTTAGCTCCGGTACTGATACTGCTGTACCAACACCTAGTGCACATCGTTGACAGTGTGGACTACCAGGGTCTCTAATCCTGTTTGATCCCCACACTTTCGCACCTCAGCGTCAGTTATCGGCCAGAAGCTTGCCTTCGCCTTTGGTGTTCTTCCAGATATCTACAGATTTCACCCCTACACCTGGAATTCCAGCTCCCTCTCCGTAACTCTAGTCCTACAGTTCCCAACGCAGTGCTGCAGTTAAGCTGCAGCATTTCACGCCAGGCTTACAGAACCGCCTACATGCCCTTTACGCCCAGTAATTCCGAACAACGCTCGCCCCCTACGTGTTACCGCGGCTGCTGGCACGTAGTTAGCCGGGGCTTATTCATCGATTCATGTCATCACCAGGGCATTCCCTCCCCAGCTTATTCTTCCTCGACAAAAGGATTTTACAACCTTTCGGCCTTCGTCATCCACGCGGCGTCGCTCCGTCAGACTTTCGTCCATTGCGGAATATTCTTAGCTGCTGCCTCCCGTAGGAGTCTGGGCCGTATCTCAGTCCCAGTGTGGCCGTACACCCTCTCAGGCCGGCTACCCATCATCGCCTTGGTGGGCCGTTACCCCACCAACTAGCTAATGGGACGCGGGCCCATCCTCAGGCGGAGCCATAGCTCCTTTCTTTACCAGGCCATAGCCCGGTAACCACATTCGGTATTACCCACTATTTCTAGTGGCTATCCCCATCCTAAGGGTAGGTCACCCACGTGTTACTCACCAGTCCGCCGCTCTAGGCTGTATTGCTACAGCTTACCGCTCGACTTGCATGCTTAAGACGCGCCGCCAGCGTTCGTTCTGAGCCAGGATCAAACTCTCCATGATATATTTCTTACGGGCCGAAGCCCGAAAGATTACCATTAGAGTCCCGCTCTTCTTTGTACGCTTCTCTCTGCACCTTTCGGCACAGACTTTGGCTGCATAGATTTCTCTATGTCTACTTCCCTTCCCTACATTTACCAAAGATCATTCTAGTTTCCTGCAAGCTTCTTCGCTTCCAGTCCACCGTTCTATTTGCTAGCAACTTTCATGCCAGCTTCCTGTCTGCCTCGCGGCGACAGGCGCGAATCTATCATATCTCGCTTTTTCTTGTCAAGCACTTCACTGCGATTTTTTCATTTTCTTTTCGCAGTCAGCAGATTTTACTACTGGGCGAAAACAAAACAATCAACATCCTACAAAAGATGCTGAACACAGCAGGGTAACAGCGCACTGCAGTTGAATATCACCATCAGAATGAGTGGCAACGCAACAGATCAGATGCAAGCACTACAACATTGCGTAGCGCGTGAAAAAGATAATAGCACCACTTTTAATTTAGTGCAAGCCCTTTTTTAACTTTTTAATTCATTTTCTCGTTTTTCAATCGATTTTTTAACTTCACTGATTTGAGCAACCAAAGCAGAAATCTCTGGGTCCTCAGATGATACGGATTGGAAGCCCTTTTCAGTAAAGCTGGTATAGACTTCCGTTCCAAGCTGGCCCAATAATTTCTGAACCTGTCCCTGAAGCTGGGTGATTTCGAGCTTTAATACACCCTTTTCACCTAAATCCTGGGCCTTTGCCCCAGCCTTTGCCATGAGATCCCGGGATGTTTCCAATCCTTTCCCAAAATATTCTTTCATTCTATCCCCAAACGACATAACTATGGACCTCCTATTTCCTACGGATTCCTAGAATGGTTAAATCATCATACTGATCATCTTCACGAACACCCATATAGTAAAGATATTCTTTTTGTTGGCTGTTTTCCACTTTTTGCTGTACATAATAACTATATTGGTTAAAATGAACCATGAGGAATTCATCAATTTTACGGTCCACTAAAATTCGCTCGTCTGCTCGTGCTGAAGGGTCTTTATAGAGGCGGAATATCTTTTCCACCGACACCAGGGCCATGACAGCCTCGGTTATGGTGCCCTGGCAGGTGGTAAAATCAAATACCAATTTTTGTTCACTATCGGGATTATGGTACTTTTCCAGGATAAACTGTCTGCGGTTAAACACCGCATCGATAATTGCGGAAACCCGGTCATATCCCAGCTCTTCGTCGCTCTGTCCGGCCACATGATTCCCATGAACTGCACCATTTTCGCCTTCAGTGCAGGTGATAACCTCATAGGCGCTGTTCCTAAAGCTTCGTTTTGCCTCCTCGATACCGTCAGTGTACAGGAATAGGACATCCCCCGGATCGAGCTGCAGGGTTTGAATCTGATATCCCCCCTTCATATCGATAAGGTCATTATCGAGAACCCCCGCCGCAGGGGATGGGGGCAAGGTCAGGGTCTGAAGACTGCCGGAAGAAGCATCAAACCAGTGAACGATATTGTCTCCGGCATTGCAGAATCGGGCCAGTCCGGTTTGAGAATCGAAAAGACAGAGGGTAAAGGCTGCGAAACGGCCTTTGAATTTTAGTTTTTCCAATAGGTCATTTATTTCATAGACCACCCGGGAAATATTGAGCCCCTCTGGGGTGGGTTTCCAGTTTCGGAAACTATTCAGGAAAAGGGTTGCTACCTGGACCATGATGAGGGCCGCCGGGACTCCCTTTCCGGCTACGTCGCATTTAATAACGGCAAAATAGCGGTCATCCAGGTTGATGTAATCAAAATAGTCACCGGATACACCCTTAGCGCCTTCGTAGTAGCCAAAAAATTCTGCATACTTGGCATCGAGATGGCCTGTGGTCAGTTTGTTGCCCTGTGCATCGGTTTCCAGGGGGATGAATTTCTTCTGGACCTCCTTACCGATGGTTAAATCCTTGGACGCCAGGGCGGCCTTTACAAGTCCATGGGTCATTTCATTAATGGTATCCCCAAGAATGGCTATTTCATCCTTTGATTTTATCGTAATGTCATGGCCTTCGAGCTCCGATTTGTCCTCCGTATCCTTAATTTTCTTTACATGTTCTACAAGTTTTAAGATAGGGCTGACGATATACACGGATACAAAGATTGCACCGATAACACCGATTACCAGGGCGATGAGGGCTATAAAGGCGGTGACCTGAATAAGGGCTTTTCTGCCCGCATCCACCTGGGCATAGATGGAATCGATGGTGACTTCGAGCCGTACGAGGCCGCGGAAATAGATATCATCGGAACCTTGGCGGTATAAAACTGGTTTAAAGAAAATATACCGAGATGTGCCTTTAGGGGGAAGTTTATCCCTGGGGAACTCTGGCTCAGATCCTATAGTAGAGGCCAGCTTGGTTAATTTTTCGTTCAGACGGGCTTCCAGGTTTCGGGTAGTGGTCTGGATATCATCCCGTCGGCGAACACTTTCAGCATCGGTTTTTAAGGCCAGGGTAAGGGCTTCCCGGGTAAGGTCCGCAATGGTTTTAGAGATATCCCCTACCTCTGAGCGGGCCTGGTCATCCAATTCTTTTGCTATGGTGGCAATCCGGGGACTGATAGGGTCCTGAAGCCGGGAAAGGCCAGGCTGAAATTCGGGGGTATCAATCTTGGTGAGGATGTCCGGGTCATTGGTAGCCCATACATGGTCTGAGAAAATCGTTGCCTTTGAACCAAAGCCCGTAATGGTGGCGTAGGTTGCTTCCGGGACAGCCGAGGTTTGGGCGGGAAGGAAGCCTAATTCGAGGACGTTCTGAGCAGGGAGGTAAGCCCGGGCGCCCGATGCAAGGCTTTCGAGTAATACCTTGGAACGGTCCCGAAGGCCCTGTAGCAGGGTCGTTTCCTGGGTGCGGGTCATCATAAGGGTCAGCGGAACTGAAACCATTATTACAACCATACTGACCAGGAATATGGTAAATATGGCTAACTTGATGCCAAGCCCCATGCCCCGCCGTTTGATACGGGTGACGGCTTTTTGTTTTTCTATTGTCATAGGCTCTCCTGTAATGAGGGCAACCGCATCCATCCTGAGCATGGCCGTTTCGGTTAACACACTGCCGATGCCCCGGACTGCTATGAATAATCCCAATAATGCAAAGATGACAATGGCAAAGACGCTGAGCAATGCCACATCTACGGTGAAGGTGCGCTTTGGTGCAACAGACCAGGAGGGCTGCCAAACCTGAGTAAAGTCGCCAAACTTTACCGTGCCCATTTCATCAACCTGAAGAATCGGACCGGTCCTGTATAAGCCCCGGCCGGAGTGAACAAGCCCAATCCGGTACTGACCCGCATCCAGGTCTTCTACGGTAATTCCTGTGATCTCCCGATCTGAAATGATGCGGTAGCCACCCTTTTCCAGAGAATATTCCCGGTCATAGGGTGGTATGCCGTCCCGGTCTATGAATAGAGCGGTGATGTTACCCCCCTCCAGGAACCCGCGGCCCAGAATAGTGATAAGCAGTTTTCCCTGTTCATCCTTTTTGACATCCACATAACGGACAATTGTATAGGGTATATATTTATTTGTTCTGAAATAATAGACCGATGGCTGGCTGATGTTGCCCACCGTATCTACCACTGAGAGGGTAAAGCGCCATATGCCGTTATCCTGATTTGTAAAGGATGCTTGGGTGTCCTTACCCATGAAACGGAGGGGGCTCTCTACCCCGGGATAGGCGGCACTGAGTTTTGTTTCAAAATCGGTCAGAGAAAGCTGACCGAAAAGGTCGCTGGGGCCGATATATTCCAGGTTCCAGGTATAGCCGGCCACATCCGAGGCGGGGGGCGGGTTCCATTGGATGGTAAAGGTGTTGGAAACAAGGAAGCCCTGGTCATCAAGCTCAGGACCTATAATGCTGGCTGCAGGGGGCGGTGTGGTGTCGCGGATAAAATATACCGTGCTGGGTTCAGACCAGTTGCCTGCAAAGTCCTGGGCCCGGATGGAAAAGTACCAGGGGCCGTCCTCCCGGGCGATCTGTTCTGTCTTGTTAGTTACTGCATATACCTGCACGGATTTTGGGGGGACTTCTTCGAGATTTTTGGTCCAGATATAGGAATATCCCAGAATCCCGGAAGAATCTTCGGGCATAGACCAGCCAATTTGGACCCGATCGGTGCGGAGCCGCTGGCCATTTTGGAAATTGAGGGGTTGTAGGGGCGGTTTTGCGACGGTGGTGTCGGGGGCAAGGAGCACAAGCCGGTTTTGAGAAGCCCGTTGGGTTTGCCAAAATACGTAGAGGCCAGAACTATCCAGGATGGGACGGGCAAAGGTGGCTTCCCCACTCGAGGCAGAAAGGTCCGAATCTTCCCAGTCCAGGCCTTTCTTTTGGGCCATGTACACCCGGTTTTGCCCTCGGCGGTTATCGAACCAAAAGACGGTCCAACGGCCTTTATAAGAAAGAACCACCGGATTGTTGGCATAGCCGCCCCGGGGACTTATCTGTTCTGCTTCACCGAGGATTTGGCCGTCCGGTTTCAGTTCCATGCCGTACACCTGGGGGTTTCCATTGCTTGGCCTCCGTTCCCAGGCAAGAAAGAGGGAGCCCCCCTCCCCAAGGATAAAGGGGCGCTGGTTATCAAAATATTCCGGTTCCCGCCGGGTAGACACATAGGGGTCTAAAAAGTTAGTAACCTGGCGGAGGGGAGTCCAACTGCGGCCTCCGTCGGAGCTCGTGGTAAGAAAGAGCTGAAAGGTGGGGCGCACATCGCCGGTCAGGGCCTGAAAGACCACATAGTCGGTAGAGCCTAGGGTAGTATGGCTTGGCAGAAAGGTGAGCTTAAGCCGAGGATCACCCACGAAGGGAGCAAAATCGGTCCAGGTTATGCCGTCATCGGACCGGGAATAAAAGATGGAAAGGCTTTGTTCCTGCCCTCGGGTAATAAAGAGATAGTAGCCCCCGTCGGCCCTGGTTGCCAATCGGGGAGCTAGTGAAGAATTAACGTCACCCTTAAGTCGGGTAGCGGTAAAATTAAGCCCCCGGTCGTTGGAAATGAGGATTTCAGTTTCGTTAGAGGGGAGGCTCACCGCAATGAGGATACGGCCTCGGGCATCGACCACCACCGAAGCGATGGGCGGCTCAGTGCCGGAATAGGGATAGGGGCCTGCGATGGAGCGCCGTATAGTCCAGTTCTGGTCAGGAGTTTTTACTGCCAAAGAAAGATTTATTGAAGCTGCAGAGGATTCCTGCCAGAGGAGCACTGAAAGAGAGCCATTGGTTGAGCTTACGGGAAAACGCGCAGAACCGGGGCTGAACAGAACAGGATTTTCCCAATAAAGCACTTCCTGACTATACAATGTGAGGCTTGTAAGACCAAAAAACAGCGAATAAAGTATGCATATATGGTAATGAAACCCCGTTCGTTTTTTCATAGCCTGGACTGAATCCTCTTTTGCAGTTCAACCAGTTTGGTCGAGTTTTTATTCTTAGGATCCTGCAACAGTTGTTCCACTATTGCAAGGGCCACAATGGTATTTCCGTTTTGCAGTTCCTGAACTGCCCGCTGATATTCCCGTTCCGCAGCGCTGGAGAGCACCACCGTAGCCTGGCCGCCCACATCGGTCTGAATCCGGTCTTTAAGAGCAACCGCCTGTTCATTATTGGGGTTCAGCTTCAGGGCCTCATTCAACTGGGCGAGAGCCACCGGGAATTGACTGCGGGTATTGGCATCGATTATCCGCTTCGCGGCGGCTACAAGCTCATTAGACCGGGCTATGGCCTTTGGATCCGGCGGCGGAAGCCTAAGCCCCAATTGAATTTCTGCCCTTTCTATAATGGCTTTAAGTCCCGGATAATTGGGATTGATGGTATACAGGTCCTGTAGTTCCGCATATCCTTCCTGGGGCTGGGCGGCAAGTTTTGCCTGAGCAGCACTAAGCCGGTCCCTGAAATTGGCTGCAAAGGCTGCGGGATCTATCAGCTGATCAATCTGAAGTTCCAGTAAACCCGCTTCCTGGTTAAGGGGGAAGAGGATCCGCACCTCCTGGATTTTTTTACGGGCTATATCGAATTGTTCCAGGGCTTCGGTGCGTTTTTTAGCGGCCAGAAGGGCTTTTCCATTTTCAAAGGCCCGCTGGGCAGCGCTGAGGAGTTGGCTCATTTCAGGGTAGAGGGGAGCTGTAACGGGGATGGTACGGCCCGTTTTAATGGATAGGGCACTGCGGGCCAGGGTGAGCCAGTAGGCTACTTCAGGTTCATCATCCACGTTGGTAGTTTTCCACCGGTTCTGGGCTTGCAAGAGAGTATCCTCGGCCTTGGTAAAATCGCCGCTAAAATAGGCCTTTTTTGCCTCCGTAATGAGGCGCCGCACATCCCGGACCACGGTTTCGTTCTCTATCTTAGAGATTTCTGCCGCCAGAGAGAGGAGCCGCTGGTCCCGTAGATTCCTGAGTTCTTGGGAATCCTGAACTGCCAGGGATGCATCGTATCGTTCCCCGGATTGCTGGAGCCGCTGCCGAGCGAGATCAAAATTAAGGTTTTTAAGGGCTGTTTGGGCTTCCTGGTATCGCCGGTCCCCTTCCAGCTTAAGACTATCCGCCAGGGCACTTTGCTGTTGGGCTATAGCGCTATTAGAACGCACCTGGGTATGCAGAGCCTCAAGTTTTTGTAAGAGATCGGCGGTTTCATTCTGCAAAGCTTGAATTCCAGGATCATTTTTAATTACCCCTGCTTCAGCTGTATAGGTTGTCAGCAAAGCACGGACCCTTTGGATATCCGTTGAAAGCTGACGATCCAGGTCATTAAAGAGGGGAAGACTTTCCTTTGGATACTTGGCCAGGTAGCCCGATCCTCCCTGACTCGTTACCTGTACACCCTGCAACAAGGAAAGGGCCTTTTCAAAGGCCCCACTACGGGCATTAAAAGCGATCCTAATTCCTGCATTTTCGACCGTATATCGCTGGGATACCAGGACCAGTTCCTGATCGTTTAGTCGCTGTTCTAAAAATTCCAGGTTTTCAATTCCCAATTGAATCTGGGCAAAGCTGGAATCGAGGTTCAATCCCTTTTCTTTATAGCCTGTATAGGTCTGTAACCGCTTTGCTGCCTCATTTTTATAGGTTGTAAGGGTGTTTCTCAGGGTGATAAGATTTCCCCTGGTGTTAAGCAGACCTGTAACCGTCAGTTCCTGTGACGCCTTGCCAGCCTGCCAGGCATCAAAGAAATTCTTCTGCTGTTCGGTAAGTGCTAAGAACTCTTTCAGCACTTTGTAATAATCCGAAAGGGTATTTGTATTTTCAAGCAAGGCCTGAACTGAAAGATAAAGGGGGGTCTTGCTTACCGCAATGGTCTTGCCATAACTGGTCACCTGATCCTGAAGTTCCTTTACAGCCACCGGAGACCAAATTGAGATAACCCTCAGGGCAAAATCACCGTATTGACGGATCTTTTCAACCTTTGAGTCCTGCATTGCCAGGGGATTTTCTTTATACTGCTCATTGTAACCTGCATAGAGGCCGTTCAAGGACTGAACCATGGCAGTCTCTAAACCTGAAACACCCTTAACCCAAAAGGTATCCATGGCGCCGACGATACCCTCGGGTTGAATTTCTGTTTTTCGGCCCAGGATGAAACGAAAGGCGAAGGGCAGGAATGAACTATCGCCCAAATTGGCATCTGCGCTTTGTAACAGGGCAAACTGGCTTTCGAACCCACGACCGACAGCGGTGATTCTGTTTCTCATCCCAGCATACTGGAGCAGGAGGGCTTCCAGCTCACCATAGGTTGCAATAAGAGTCTCAAAATCGGTGGTAAAGGAAATATTTTTAGTCAGGTTGATGAATGTATCTATCCGCCTTTGCAGTTCCGGTTGCAATGTGGCATAGGTTACCAGGTTATCCTGAATATCTTTTAACCCATGATTGACATTATTCATAATTATGTCGCCATAACCGGCCTGGTAAAATTCCTCCCGGTACAGAGAAAACCCATCGGTATACCGCTTTGCCGCAGCAACATAGTCTCCCTTATCTATAAGGGTGCGACCTTCGGCCATAATTTTATCAAACTGGGCACGGTTATAGGTAAAAAGGGCCGTTTCTTTGGTTTTAAGAATAAATTCCCGGGCCGCCCGGTTCGGTGCTGCTTCCAAACCTTCGAGTTGTCGGATCATGGCCAGTTTTCTTTCATCATTAGTAGGGTCCGTAACCAGAACATTTAAGAGCTCATCGGCTATTTTATTGTATTCTTCCCGGAGTTTTACGATACGCTGAAGCCTTCGCTGGGCATCATCAAAACGGTCAGGATTATTTTTAATAAACTGTGTTAAAAGCAAAATTGCTTCGTTATATTTACGTTCCTGAATGAGGGTGTCTACGGTGGCAAGGGGATCCTCCTGGTTTCCTCCTGCATAGACCCTTCCCTGGCCTATAACAAGCAAAAACATGAGGGTCACTAACATGAGGAAAATCAACTGTCTGGCCGTTAAGCACCGTTTCATGTACAAGGCATACCCATTACTACCTTATCGGAGCCATTACTTTTATACTATACAGTAGAAATATATCCCAAACCGATATATATTTATATTGAGAGGATATGAATAGTACCAGGGCCCTGTTTTTAAACATTTTATTGCTTCTCACCCTTCCACTGCATGCTCTTGATATAAACAACGCCTTCTATGGTTCTGTTACCGATTATTTGCTTTCAATCAATGGAATTGATGACAATCAGGGGCTTACCACCTTGCCTGTTCTTTCCATCCCCATGGGCGGCCGTTCAGAAGGGCTGGCCACTGCTTTTGCAGCGGTAGCCGATGATGCTTCTTACATTGAATGGAATCCTGCTGGTTCCTCCATGCTTTCAAATACGGAGTTATCCTTTTATCATAACAACTGGATTGCGGACACAAAAATAGAAGGTCTGGTCTATACCCAGCGGTTCGGGAATTTAGGAATCGGCGCTGGGGGAAAATGGCTGTATCTGCCCTTTACCGAATACAATGAATTTGGTGATCGGGCCTCCAAGGGTTTTTATTCAGAGACTGTGGCCATACTAAATGCTTCATACAATTTCTTTTCAGGATACTATTTCAGCGGTGTATCACTCGGCACCAATGTAAAAACTGCCATAAGGCTGGTCCCCGATTATTCCAATGACAAGGGGGCCATTATTTCTGGGTCCGGAGCAAGCCAGTCGACCATGGCCCCCATGCTGGATATTGGCGCCTTGAGCCGCTTTAATTTTATGAAATTTTACTACAGCAGGGAACGGAACAGTGCGGTTGCATTGGTAGTAAAAAATCTGGGCTTTCCAGCCCAGGGTGATCCCCTCCCTACGGAAGCGGTCTTTGGTATTGCATATAAACCAATACGTCCAATCCAATGGTCCTTTGACACCACCATACCGATTAACTTGGTTAACCCAGAACTTTCGGAAAAACCCTATTGGGCTACGGGCCTTTCAGCCCAAATTACTGACTTTCTGGGGATGCGCACAGGCCTTTTGTTTAAATCGGGCAACATTCGAATTACCATAGGCAGTGCCATCTTGGTGGATACCATTCTTGTCGATATAAATTATACCCTTGACCTTTTGACCCAGCTTCAGCCCTTAAACCGGGTCAGCGTTGGGGCTAAGTTCAACTTTGGCGACCAGGGCCGGGGTGAACGGGCAAAGCAGGTGGAGGCCTTGTATCTTGCGGGGTTAGAGGCCTATGCAAGGGGTGAAACCAATACGGCCATTCAAAACTGGGAAGCGGCATTAAAACTGGATCCCCATTATGATCCCGCAAAGGAGGGCCTTAAAGCCCTGATTGGTGCAGAGGCCCTTTCCAAACGGATTCTCGAAATCCAAAAAATAGAATAGAAGCGCCCTTTTATCGTTTTTTTCGGAAGACCCGGTAGTTTATATCGGGAAATATATTATGCTTCCGTTCAAGCTGGGTAAGCCATTCGGTACTGATATAATTCCCCCCGAGAGAATCATAGATGGTGGTAAAGTTTTGAATGCATTCTTCCACCATAGAGCGGGCAAAACTGCTCGAGAGCCCCCCATGCTGAATAGCAGCCCAGTCCGCCGATTGGGCAAGCAAAACTTCCCGGGCCGCCTGATTTAAGGTTCGCTCCTTTAGTCCGCCATCATTGGGAAACCGTTCAGCCAGTTCAATCATCCGTTCTATGGCCCGTAAAATGTGGGGATACATCCAGTCGTTAGAAGCATCGAGCCAGGTTTCTGCATATCCATTAAGGCCCCAGGAGGAAAACTCGGGCATAACCTTCTGCAGATGTTCCCTATCAATTTTATGGGCATAGGAGCCAAGATTGACAAAGGATACCTCATCCATGTTTGCCGCCTCCCTGAAGAGGGTTTCCAGGAACTGGGGACCTTCGAACCATCGGTGCCCAAAAAGGTCCGCATTATAGGCACAAACCGATATGCCCTTTTCTCCTGTAATCTGTTCTGCATCCTTTAACTGTTTGAGACGGTCTAACAAGAAGGATTGGGCATGGGACCGAACATGTTCGGCGGCCAGATCCGGATTATACCAATTTTTTTGTTGACCCCGCTGAGTTATAGCCCAATATTTATATCCCGTAGGAGTCCGTTCACCATTAGGCTCCAGGAAAGGTTCAATCAGTTCCTGCTCCAGTTCATACCCAATATCCCTATAAAAATCCCGATATACCGGATCAGCGGGATATCCCCTATCTGGATCCAAAATTGCCCGGGATGCGAATATATCCCTGCCAAAAACAATCATGCCATTGGGAGACCGAACCGGGGCAAAGGTCCCCTTTTGAGGAGTCGGATTTCCAAGCAAGAGGCCGTGGGTATCTACAATGGTGTAGCTAAAGTTATAGGATCGTAAATATTCATCTAGAGCGGGATGCCATGCGGCCTCGGGGAGCCAAAACCCATGGGGTAAACGTCCAAACAGGGCTCGATGGGAAGAGATGGCTACTTCCATCTGGGCCTGTATATCCTCTGGGTAGGTAGTATAAAAGGGCAGAAAGGCATGGGTTGCGGCAGTAGTCAGAAGCTCGATCTTGCCTTTTTTTTGGTAGAAGTCCAGGGCTTTAAGTATATTATGCTCATAACGGCCGGTAAACAGGGCCTTTGCTTCCACAACCCGGTCATAGTACATCCTTGCAAGCCGATGAAGATCGGGGTTTGATCTGGTTCGGTCCACTTCTGACAAGCCGAATACGATTCTCTGATCCAGATATTCCAAAAAGCGCTCTATTAAAAGGGGGTCCTGCAGAAGGTGACTCAGGGTGGGAGAAATGACAAGCCCGAGATGAAAGGGAATTCGTTCGGCATCGAGCCGTTCGAACATAGTTATGAGGGGCAAATAGGTTTCGAGAATAGCATCAAAAAGCCAACGTTCTTCTAAAAACCGAGGATAATCGGGCTGTCGTACAAAGGGAACATGGGCATGGAGCACAAGAGAAAGGGAATATCTATCGTTCATCAAGAGACACCTCAAAAATCACATTGTTGGTGAATAAAGGACTGGGAATCACTGCTGTGGGTGATATCCAGCTCATCTAGTCCGGATAAAAGAAGTATGGGAGCAATAGGATTAGTATCGATACTGTGGTGAAGGTTTGTAATGCTTTCAGGAATTTTAAAGGGTGGTGTTTCTGCAAGCAAAAGAGACTCCTTGGATTTTTTCATCCGAAGCTCGACCTTGAACCAGCCCTTACTGCTGGGGAAACATACATACCAGGCCCGGTCCATCACATCCACATCGATAGAAAAGGATTCGTCTTCGGCACCTTTACCGGGATGCAGGGAGACCACTCGGAGCTGATAGCCATTAAAACCTGGAGTTGCTTCATGGGATTCCCGCTCGGAGGTTTTTATTTCCCAGAAGACAAAAGCCCACACCGGATCCCGAAGTAAAACCTCTATATAGGTTTTATTATAAAAGAAGGGGGCCTTTTCTACCTTTACGGTAGAAACATCCTCTATATCTTCATCCGATTCATCGTCTTGCTGACTCGCTTCCAGAATTTCCTGTATTACAAAAACCCTGTTCAAATCTGGCGGAAGATCCAATCCCAATTCTTCTGCCAAAGCATTTAATTCATCGGTCGGCAGAGATTCCAGGTAACTCTTTTTCAGCTGTAGTTCGCCCATATCTGGCCCTATCATGGGAAAAAGCGGGGCCAGTGTCAAGCACTGATGTTCACTTACGGAATTGAGGGTTCAGAAAAGGGTGTTCGTTCAACATAGGCATCAATATCAAGCTGTTCTAAGATTTCGGCGTCTTTACAGTCCTGAGGGCGGCCCCTGGCACGCTTATTTTTTATAAGCAGTTCCTTTGAAAGAATTTGCACAGGGACTCCCCAAAAGGATCCGGTCCGTCTTTTTTCCCAGGCTTCCTGCCAGGTGACTCCAGAAATCGCAGTAACCATATCGAGCTGTTCCGGAGGGTACCCGAGACTGACCAGTTTCTCGGGGTCTGAGAAATCCTCTCTAGTCAGTCCCACATCGCTAAAACCAAAGTCATGTAGGGCTTGTAAAAGCTGCTGGATGTTTTCCTGGTTTGGGGCAATAAAAAGATCGAGGTCATCGTTATGTACTGGATAGCCGTAAAATGTAAGGGCATATCCACCTACAATAAGATACTCAACGTGATTGGAATTGAGATACTGAAAAAGTTCTATGAAATCCCGTGGAGTCTCTGACATATCATGCCTCCTAAGGAGTTTCTTTAGGTTAGAACAGTCGCCCTGGAATGATGGGCTTCGGCTGTTCTATATAAACCATAGGAGAGCACGCGCAATAATACAAGGGGAAAAATGAGAAAAAAATTTATACACTAAGCCAGGGACTGCTGAGGATTTGACTGCCATACTCTATTTCCAGAAATGAATTAAAATAATCAGGCAAGGGAGCCTTTACGGTACAATTTTTTTGTAAAGACATACTTGGGAAGGTCAGTTTCCAGGCATGGAGCATAAGCCGTTTAACGCTACGTTCCTTTTTAAGCACTTTGTTCAGGGTGAAATCACCATATTTATCATCCCCAAGTATGGGGTTTCCGATTAAGGCTAGGTGCCGCCTGATTTGGTGCATCCGGCCGCTTCCCAGTTGGAGTTCAACCAAGGAAAAATGTTCTGAATGAACAAGCCGATTGTATAACGTAAGAGAAGCCTTTTCAGTGCCCCGGACTTCCAGGGGTTCATCAATATAACCTTTTCCGGGGCTTATGATTCCGTTGCACAGGGCCAGATACTTTTTTTCTGCCCTTTTTCCACATATGATTGCACTATAGTACCGGGCGGCTTCTTTTGTTTTTGCAACAAGAATGATACCGGAGGTATCCTTATCCAGGCGGTGGACGAGAAAGGGGCGTTGGTGCCATGCTTCTGCCAGAAGGTCATCGAGGCTGGTGGTAATTCGGTCGCCGCCTTGAACTGCAAGGCCCGCAGGTTTATTCAGCACTACACAGTCAGCATCTTCGTACAGTATGTCGATATTCTTCATTACAGGGAGTATAGTAATAGTATGAAAGTCTCGTCCAGTGTACCTCGGGCTCTGTGGGGAATCATTTTTTTCGTATTGATTCCATTGTATCCCTTATTCAGTGAAACCCTCTATTCGCCGACCTATGGCTTTACTATAAATCCCCCAGCGGGATACACCTACTCAGGAGGAGACGGGAAATCCCGCTTTTCCTTTAGTTTCGAAAACCGAGCTCCGGCATATCTGGATATTCGTATCTATGAGCCAGGTACTTTTACATCCCTAGAAGCCCTTGGAGCGGATATTCAAAAACGGATTTCCTCAAAGGGGGAAAGCAGCCTATTTACCTACCGGGGACGGCAGGCCCTTTTAATGGAACTTACATTCACTCTAAATGGCAAAATACAATCCGGCTGGGGGCTGTGCATTGAATTGGGAGACCGGGGAAACAATAAACACGCCCTTTTAGCGGCCCTGGCCTATGGAGATTCTTCGATAGAGGAACTCATTAATTTTCATCTTTCAGCCCTGGATTCTATTGTCCCCGCATCGGGAGATGAGTTAGTGCCGGGCCCAGTCTCTGTGTATGCCTTCCCCGAACAAAAACCTGAGGAAACCAAGCTGGCGGGCCTTTCGGTGACTGCCCTGTTGGAGCCAGAGGCTGCCCAGGCATGCAAGGCTACGGTGGACCGGGAATTTGCGGTCCTTGCATCCTATAGTCAGGACAGCCTTTGGAAGGAGGCCTGGATACGCTTTTACAAAATGATATATCGGGATGCCTACGACCGGCTTTCCGGGGTGGCCTTTGCGGTTGAACGAACTATCAGTCAGCAGATTGATGTAGCGCCTCGGACCCCTGCACAGCGGGACCGGCTTTTTGCAGAACAAACCCTGGCCTGGGTACAGAATTTTAAATATGAACGAGACCTGTTAGGTTCAGACTTTGTAGATGTGGTAAGTGCCGCCACCGAAGGCCGGGGCGATTGTGATAGCCGAGCCATGCTTTGGGCCATTATTTTACGGCATAACAACATTCCCAGCGCTATTATGGTTTCCCGGGATTACAGTCATGCCATGGGGCTAGCATTGGTAGAAGGAGCGGGGGCTCGGTTTCCGACCGGTACAGGAGATTCAGAACGAAAATGGGTGGTAGCAGAGACGACAGCCCAGGTGCCCCTGGGGCTTATCGGTAAATCTGTGGCAGATCCTGCGAAATGGATTCCCGTTTTATTTGAATAAAAAACGCTCTATACATTGACTGGCCGGCGATTATCCCGGAGCCGCTGGGAAAGATAGTCCCTATCCAGATTCAGCTTATGGACCAGGAAAAGCAGCTGGTCCGTAGAAAGCAAATTCTGTTCTGCATAGAGGTAGCAAAGGGCCCGCTCTGCAATACAGGGGACCAGGAGGGAATTCATATTTTCTACCTGGGCGGTTTCCTGGTGGACATAGCGGCGAACAAAACTCTTATAAAGCTCAGAGCGTTCTATGCCATGGTTCATAGCGAAGAGTTCCTGCTCCAGGCCTTCAAGTTCGCCGCGGGCGGCCGCTTCGCCTAAGGGTTTTAATATGAAATAGGTGTATTCTTTCCCGGGCAAGAAATGGTGTTTATCGCAGCGGGTACAATAATTGGGCTCCCGGGGGTCATCCTTTTCGCGGTCACCCCCAACAATAATCAGGGGGTCAAAGTACAGGGCAGGGCATTCTTTTCCATCAACCTTGTAATACCGATAGGTATAAAAAGAGTCTTCGATGCAATCCTGGTGCTCGCAATAGGCCGTAAGGGGATACACATCGGTGGCATTTTCTACGAGCAGTCGGGCGGTGGCGTTAAAGATTTCACGCCTGAAATTAAGGATGAGGGTCGGACAGACAAACACAAGGCCCCGCTGTTCCGACTCATTTTTCATAAGGTACGCAATGCGTTCATCATAGAAGGCGGCTTCATCCACAATCCAGGTACCGATTTCAGGATGAGCTTTAATAAGGTGTTCCAGGCCGAAGGAGTCCTGAACAAAGGCGATACGTTCGCCGCACCGTTCAAAGCCGCCGCGATATGCCAGGGCATCCGCCGGATAGTCGGGAAAACGACCCGCATCGAGCCGGGATCGGACAAAGAAGATATTTCTTCGGTCCGCATCGCCCTGGCCAGATTCGCCGTTAAATAGGCTTTTCTGCGCATCCCAATAGGTGGTCTCTGCCGCAACCTTGGCGCCTTTTTTCCGAGCTACTTCCCCATCCCGCCATAGCCGGGCAGAATACTCCGTTTTACCGGACCCCATGGGGCCGATAACCAGAATACGGCGCCCGGCGGCGCGAAAGTCAAAATGCTGGAAGGCTTCGTGAACCTCCAAGGCGGGGAAACCCAGACTTTTCAGAAATCCTGCGGTTTCCCGTTCCGTATTGGCAGACATAGCTTATGTTCTGAGCCTGCAGAACCCTACTGGGTCTGAATCAGCAGATTGTACGCTTCCTGTGGCGTCTTTGCCGCCAGGAGGGCTGTCCGAAGGTCCTTATTTTTCAGCTTGGCGCTAAAATAGGACAGGGTCTGAAGATAGTAGGCGTGCTGATTATAGGCTGCGGCAATCATAAAGAGAAGCCGCACCGGCTGATCATCCAGGGTCTGAAAATCGATGATGTCGCACTGGCTGATACCAACTGAAACTACCAGATCGGTGACCGAAGATAGCCGCACATGGGGAATTGCAATGCCGCGGCCAATGGCGGTGCTCATCAATTCTTCCCGTTTCAGAATTTCAGAAGCTAGTTCCTGCCGGTTTTTTACCTGAGGCGCATTAGCCAGATTATCGGCCAGTGCCAGCAGAGCATCCCGCTTCGTAGCAAAATTCAGAAAAATGATCCTATCCGGCGAAATGATATTTTCTACCTGAACAGAGGAAAATTGGGGAGACATCCGGTTCATAGAAAGCCGGTCATTAACCCATTTCTCTATTTCAGACTTTTTAAACCGCCATACGGTTCCTATTTTACCTGCGGGGATTTCACCTTTTTGTGCCCAATCATACACGGTCCTTTCGGAAACTCTCAGGTATTTTGCAACTTCTTCTATTGTTAATATATCATCATCAATCATATTCACTCCTTATCTAGTATAGACCGTATAATCACTACTATATTGCAACACACCGCAGAATATGTCAAGTAAAAGTATTGATTTCTATTTGATGATCTTTTAAAATGCAGAGGCATTTTAAAAGATCAACCATAAAACCGAGCGCGTTTCGTAGCGGTTTTAAAGAACCGCGAGAAACCGCAAAGCCAATTTCAAAACTAACCGAGTTTTGAAATTGGCCCAGTTCTATAGTTTTTGAGCTAGATCGTGAAGTGAATCGAAGGGGACCAGCTCGCCCATGGTGGTATCGAGCCGTTTCTGGCTTGAACCTCCGCAGCGAACCGGGGCTTGTTTGTCCATAAACTCGCTTAAAACCTGTCTGCAGGCACCACAGGGGCCAACAGGATCTACGGAATCGGGGGTAGCAATCGCTAGGGCTACAAATCGGCGTTTACCCGCACTAACCGCGGATACTACGGCGCTGCGTTCTGCACAAATGGTTAATCCAAAGGAACGGTTTTCCACATTGGTACCGGTAAAAATGGTTCCATCTTCACAGAGCAGGGCAGCGCCTACCCGGAAATGAGAATAGGGTGAATAGGAAGCCTCGGCGGCTTTTTTGGCTTTTTCAAACAGTTGTTCCATATCCATAGCATAACGCTCCAATCGTTGACAGATACTATAATACTATATACCATAACCTTTAAAGAGGGGAAAATGGCCAAAAAGAAGATTTTTATCTGGCTTGGCTCTGCCTTTGCGGTCAGTCTAGCCTATCTGTTTATTGCTGCAAAACCGATTACATCCGAATTTACTTTACAAAAGGAATGGTCCATCAATCTTGATGAAAAAAATCCCCCAAATGACGAGGTCGCTGCAAACTCAGATAACCTTATCCCCTTTTTCATCGGGAACCGTTATGGATATATCGCCCCCAATGGGACCCTAATGGCTAAAAAGAGCATTCAAAATAATCAATTAATTTCGATAACACCCAAAATCGTTTCCGTTTGGAATCCTATTCCAGATACGCTGACTATTGAATCTGCAGTACCTGATCAGACCATCACCATAAAGGATCCTATGGGCTATCCTTATCTGGTGGACGATCGTATATTCCTTATCGGAAAGGATCAGGATTCTGTTG
>Ga0101944_10003942_pt1 | contig 19482 bp, 24 predicted proteins | sample DewCreD2012metaG_FD_75245 | JGI IMG/M metagenome (GOLD analysis project Ga0101944, IMG submission 75245) | Hot spring sediment bacterial and archeal communities from British Columbia, Canada, to study Microbial Dark Matter (Phase II) - Dewar... ... | reverse complement strand
TTAAACAAGCATTAAGCACCGCCATAGAGTATAGCCACCATAACTACGACTCGGAGGATAACCCAGTCTTGAAGGTAGCGCCCGCAACCAAGTTCAAGCAACCAACATTGAAAGCTAACCAAAGGGTTTTGTTCTATATATAATGGAGGGGAGAGAGCGGTAGAGCAACAATGTGCAGTATTTCAATCAATAGTGGTTTATTTGAGTTTTTTTACGGATTCGTTGGCTGCTTCTAGGTCTTTTTTCTTGGTTTCTTGGTAGCTTTTTACTTTTGCAAGAACCTCTGGGTTTTCTAAAGCGAATATTTTTGCGGCTGCGATTGCTGCGGCTTCAGGTTCGATCGTAACCACTGAACCGATACCGCTGGGAACTCGAAGTGAAGAGTAAATGTCTGCTCCGCCGTATTTTTCGCTGTAGGGTGGACAGGCGATGACTGGTTTGGTGGTGCTTCCGTCTATGAATGCGCTGAGGGCGTTTGAGCGTCCTGCAACGGTTATGTAAATCACTTTTTGGGTTTCGAATTCTTTGAGGATTTCCAGAACCGTGAGTGGGGTTTTGTGTGCGGAGGCCACGCGGAATTCGTATTCTACACCGAGAAGTTTTAGGTATTTTGCGATTTCACGGGAGAAATCTAGGTCCCGCTCGGAACCCATGATGATTAATGCCTTGCCAGTCATGTTCATTCACGTTGAATTTCTAACAGAAAACTAGCTAATTAACGTTTAACCGCCACTGTTTAGAGTTTAGCGTTGCTGTTGGGTTACAGTCACATGTGCTTATCAACAGATTCTCCAACAAATGGGTGAGGAACAGCTGTGGTTCAGGAAAGCATCAAACAACACAAACGGGAAGAGTTGCTAAAGAAACTATTGGGCAAGTGGGCGGTAGATGTAGCCCTTAGAACAGCAGACGGCAAAGTTGTTTCTGGATACGGAGAGATGGATGCCAAGGAAATCGACTCAACAATAAACGTGGAGATTAACACCGAAATCGAAGGCTACGAAGACTACTACGAAAACCACCTCTGGAGCTACGACCCCATCAACGGTGAAGTCCACCTCTTCAGCGTTACCTCAGAAGGCCAAACACGGGACCATAAGGGCAAGTGGGTTGATGGCTCAGCTGTTGAATTGTGTTGGAGGGGAACCTTTGAGGATCAAGATCAAGAAGAGCAAGTTGTTGTTCGATGGGTCTCGCTGGATCACATTGTAATGAAGCAGACAAATTATTCGCAAGGCAAACTCCTGTTAACAACTGACTATGTCTTCAAAAGAAAAGAAACCTAACCCAGCAACCCAAGAAGGGTTTTTTCAAGTTTTTCGGAGGCTACCTGAACTTCTGGGCTTAATCCCTCTGCAAAATCCACACTCTTGGGCTCAATTAGAAGCAGTTTGATTTTTGCATTTGTTGATTTTTGAATGTATTCGCAGAAAAGCCTCAAGGGTAGAACGTGCGAGGTAACAGCGGAGAACGCTGGCACATCATCCAAATTAACCAAACAGGTGTCTCCAGCTTTGTGCCCCAACACAGCAGCGTCGATTATGAGCACATGCGTGGGGTTACATTCATCGATTTCTAAAAGAAAACTCTCAGGAACAGTTTCACACTCCAAAAGACAAACATCCCCGCGAACCTTTCCCTGCAATTCTTCAACAATTTTTAACCCCACGTAGTCGTCTGAGCGGTTAGGGTTACCGATGCCTGCTACGACGACCTTTTTTGCATCCTTAAACCATGCTTGAAGTTCCCGTTCAGTTTTATCAGCCACGAAAGCACCACGTAAGGAATTGAGTTTGTGGCTAGAAAAAGCTTGCCTTAAGCTAGTTTGTTTTCTTTGCAAGCGTCGGGGGTTTTCTGTGGGCATCCCACGCATGATGCAGCGCCAAGCCCGGATGATGCAGAAGCATTCTTGGACCAGAGTAGCGCATGACTTTTCGGACTTTTTCTTTCATGTCGGGGCGGTAGCAGTGAACGACGCATTTGCCGCAGGTGCTTTTTTTCTCTTGGAAGGGGCATTTGTCGAGGCGCATAAAGGCGTAGGTTTTGAATTCGGTGCATTCGGGGCATAGTTCGCCGTGTGTGCCGTGGTGACCTTTGCAGTAGATTTCGACCATGTAGCCGATGGTTTTCTTTTCGCGTTTCATTCGTTTGTGTTCGGGGTTTGGAGGTTGCACCTGCATGTCAATCAAGCCTGATAGATGATATGTGTGTTTTTACTTAAGGGTTGACCCTAACAGGTAAGGGAATTTCAAAAAAGAGGTTGACCCAAAGAAAGGGGTGAATCAGCGGCGGCTAACGGAATCCACTAGCCGCTTTTGTGCGTCAAAGACTTCAACTGTCAGCGGCATCTGTCCCACTGCGGCGTGAGTTGAGCAGCCAAAGCAGGGGTCGTAAGCGCGGAAAGCCATCTCAACCATGTTAAGTATGCCTTGGTCGGCTTTGCCGTTGTGGATAAAGCCCTTTGCCGCGTCACGGACACTCATACATATGGAAGGGTAATTGTTGGTTGTTGCGACGATTAGGTTTACGTCTTTAACCATTGCGTCCTTGTCTAAGGTGTAGTGGTGGATGAGCGTGCCGCGGGCTGCTTCGACTACGCCGACGCCTTCGCCTGGTTCGCCTGGTTTGTTGCGGATGTTTGTGCTTGTGATTTCGGGGTCTTTGATGAGTTCCATTGCGCGTTCCGTTGCGTAGAGTAACTCGATGAGTCTTGCCCAGTGGAACGCCAAGGTGCTGTGGACGGGTTTGCCGCCGAAGGTTTTGTACATTTCTTGGTATTCTGCCTGTGCCAGCGGGGTTGCCATGCCGTCTGATGCGTTTAAGCGTGCAAGTGGACCCACACGGTACAAGCCGCTGTCCACGCCTGCCGTGAGTCCCTTGTAGCCGACTGCTTTAAGGTATGGGAACTTGCTGTAGGTCCATTCTTCGACGTGTTCACCGATGTGGCTAAGATAATCTTTTGGTTCGAATTTGGCGAATTGATTACCGTTGGGGTCGACTACGCGGATTTTGCCGTCGTAAAAGTTGACTTTGTTGTTTTCGTCCACGGTGCCCATGTAGTAAGTTGGCATAGTGTAGGGGGTGCTCTTGATTAAACCCACATACTTTGCGTTTCCTAAGACTACGTCGTGGAATAGTTTAAGGCTGAATTGGGCGAAGTCTCGGCATGAAGAGGCCATCTGCTCGATTTCTTGGCGGTTGGCTTCGCTGAGCGCTTTTGAGATTCCGCCAGGCAAACCGCAGACTGGATGAGTAGCTTTACCGCCGATGATTTCAGTAATTTTCTGGCCGTAAGCGCGGTGTTTTATGACGTCTTTTGCCACATCCATACCTGCCTTTTCGATGACACCTAAGATGTTGCGTTTTTCTGGAGGGGCATCGATGCCAACGATGAAGTCGGGGCCACCTAAATAGTAGAAGTGGAGTGTGTGATCATAGATGACGTATGCGGCGTACATGAGTTCACGGAGCTTCTTTGCCGCTGAAGGTGGCTCAACGTTGAAGGCTGCATCGAGGGCTTTGGTTGCCGCGAAGTGATGGGCAACGGGGCATACTCCGCAGATGCGCGAGGTTAACTGGGGCATTAATTCGGCGCGTCTACCGATGCAGAATTTCTCGAAACCACGGAGTTCGGGGATTTTTAGGTAAGCGTTTTCGACTTCGCCTTTGTCGTTTAGGAATATGGATACGTTACCGTGTCCTTCGAGCCGTGTGATCGGGTCGATTAGAATTTCCTTCATTTCTTAATCACCTTTCTTTTAAGAATCGACGCTGGCAAACTGTACATGTAAAAAGTGCCAGTCGGGTCCTTTATTTGACTGATGAGTTCCTCTATCTCCTTTTGGGTATATGTCTCTTTTCCCGGTTCAGCTTCGTAACCCAAAATCGAAGCAAGAGCAGTAATCATAGCTGCACCCTGTTCAGGCACGTTAGGCGCTTTACCGCCACAGCCAGTACAAGGCATATCAGCGGTTAAACATCTGGCACCACAACCGCTTCTAGTAGCAATACCCATACAGAGAATGCCCTGTTCCAGCAGGCATTTTTCTGGTTCAGGCTCTTTCTCGTAGACACGGTAGAGTTTACCGATTTTTTTGTTGTCACGTTTGCGTGGGCATTCATCGCAGACTGGTTTAGGTGGAGCAAGCACGGAGCCTTTTGGCGGCAAGTTGTTGCTTGCGATTGCATCAACCGCACCTACAATTAGCTTGGTTGGCGGTGGGCAACCTGGGAGATAGTAATCTACCTCTACGGTTTGGGCGAGGGTTTTGACGGTGTCGTAGAATTCGGGGATTTTGAGTGTACCCTCTTTGACTTGGCTTTCAGGTTTAGGAGTGGTTGATTTAGGATTAACGTTTGATGCGTCAGTTAGGAAGACTTTTTCGAACACTTCGTCTTTATTGCTCAAGTTCGCCAAGCCCGGAACGCTGCCTTCATGAGCGCATGAGCCGAAAGCTACAAGAGTCTTGCTTTTCTGCCGTAGCAATTTTGCCATGTGCTCCTGTTCACTGTTACGTATGGAGCCGTTGAAGAAGGTGATATCAATGTACTTATCTGGAAGTGCTTCAACGTCTTTGTATTTGATGTCCATAGCGACTGGCCAGAAAACTATGTCGGCTAATTGGACGACGTCGAGGATTTTCTCGTTTATGTCTAAGACGGCGATTTCGCAGCCGCCGCAGCTTGCAGCCCAGTAAAAGGCTATCTTGAGCTTAGGTTTACTCATCATTGTTTTGCTCCCTGAGTGGCGAATTGTTCAACTATCTTTTTGGCGTTAACTCGAAGTTCGCTGAAAGCTAACTCTTCCGGCGACATACCCATAGCTAACCCAAGTAGTTGCGGATAATGAAGAATTGGAATGCCGTAGACTTCGTTAAAAGTTTTCTCTATCCGAAGCTCATTTGTATCGTACATTATGTGGCAAAACGGGCAAATCGTAACCAAAGCCTGCGCTTCAACCATCTTTATGTGATTGAGCTTATCCCGCGCAAGTTGAAGAGCAATTTTGTCGCTCACACCAACGCTTGGCGCACCACAACATTCCGTTTCATCAATGTAGTCAAGACAAGTGGCGCCTGTGGCTTCGATGAGCATCTTAAGCGTCTGCGGGTCTTCAGGGTCATCAAAACCGATGAACTCTTTGGGGCGCAGTATATGGCAGCCATTGTGCTCGGCAACTTTGAGTCCACTAAGTGGGCGTGTGACTGCGGATTTGATTTTTTCTACACCCACATCCTCTTTGAGCAACTGTAGAAGATGTTTGGTTTCAACCGTGCCCTTGAATTCTAGACCTGCTTCTTTTAGGTGGCTGTTAATTTTTTCTTTAAGCGCTTTGTCGGCTTTCAATATTTTGTTGACTTTCTTGAGTGTACCTGCGCATCCTGGGCAAAGCGTGAGGATGTTTAAGCCGACTTGTTCAGCAATCGCAAGATTCTTAGCCGCTAAAATCAGCATGGTTTCATGGCTTACTGGGTCAAAGGGCAAGCCGCAACAGTTGAATTCAGGCATCTCCACCAACTCCACACCCAGCTTAGAGAGAACTTTGCGTGAAGAAATCTCAAAAGAGGAAACGCGATAGGGGATTGCGCATCCGAGGAAAATCAGGTACTTACTGTTGGTCACTTGCTCTTTCTCCTTGAGGTTTTTGGACGCGGTCAAAGAACGTTACGCCTTTGAGGGTTTTCTTGACTGTGTCTGGGTTGCCTTTGGGCAGAGGCGGAAGCCCTTGACTCTCCCGCTTTTTGATCCGCAAATCTGGGATTTTGTAAGCATAACCAGTTTCGATTAGGCTCTGGGCTTGATCTTTGAAAACCTGCGGAATGCAACCTTTCTCAGTTGCGAGGTTACGGAAAACTCGGATGACACTGGCGACTTCAACGTCTTGGGGACAGCGATCTGTGCAGGTAAAACACGCCGCACAAAGCCACAAAGTGTCGCTGTTTAACACTCGGTCTTTTAAGCCCAACTGCGCCATGTGTATGAGTGTGCGTGGGCGGTAGGAGTCGCTGAAGCGGGCAACGGGGCAGTCGGAGGTGCAGGTGCCGCATTGGAAGCATTTGAGGATTTTTTCGCTTCCATGCATTTTTTGGAGTTCATACTTGAATGTTGGGTCTATTTCAGAAGCTTTTATGGGCTGCTCCTTGCCCTGCAGATGGGAAGTTGACGCTGACGCCTCAGTCATAACGGTGACACCTTAACTGGTTGGATAGCACCGTATTTGTGCTTATCGTTTGAAATGGCTTTGCGGAGTAATTAAAGTTTGAGCAGGGACAAAGTTGATTCTTACATATCGGATGCGAGGAACACTGCACCTCTTGGCATGTTCCCTAATTTAAAGCCGCATACCGAACCGTATCCGCAAGCGCGTAAATCACGCGACGTCTCAAAGCGGACCCCCCCTCCCTTATATAAAGGACAAAAGCACATCAAAAAATCAGGTTTGTTTGGAAGCTTGGTTCCCCTGGAAAAAGTGTACAGCCCACATCGAAACAGGCTTAGAAACATAGTTGATTCCCCAAAAAAGCAGTTCTAAAAACCTACCGTGCACTATGTCAAATTCTGTTATCTTCTCTATGTTGATGTTACTGTTTTGGTTGTTGTTTCTTCCAAACTGTGGGGTCGCGTAGGTTTTGCACGGGTGACTCTTCAGTGAAACCCTGCTCTGTTTGGATGGTTTGTTTGTATTTTTGTTCGGCAAGTTTGGCTTTGCCTTCTTTGCTGCTGAGCTCTACGCTGTTTCCCAGTTTGTAGATTGTTCTGCCGAGGCGTCGTTCCCCGACCGTTTTTGTACATCTGCCCATGTGTGTTCGTTGAAAATTGAGGTTTTGACTCTTTTATATTTTGAGTTGCACTGGGCATTCTCTTTTTGTTTCACAATCTGTGGAACCAAAGCTTTTTTTCTGGCTTGATTGAGTCACAGTTAAATGCTTCCTCGCTTCCTAACTATTTAGGCGAATCAACTTGAAACTTGAAGTTACAACCATAAAACAGAATGTTATCATTCCAAACGCTACCCCAAAACAAGTCTACGACGCGTACACAGACCCAAAAAAACACAGCGAATTCACTGACAGCAAAGCAACAGGCAAACCATCCGTTGGCAGCAAATTCTCAACCTGGGATGGATACATCTTCGGCAAGTACCTTGAGCTGGAAGACGGCAAACGTGTTGTTCAAAGCTGGGCTACTACCGACTGGGAAGAGGGGTACCCGGATTCAAGGTTGGAGTTGACTTTTCGAGCTGTACCTGAAGGCACTGAAATCGTGATGGTGCACTCCAACGTTCCTAAAGTGCAAGCGGTTGAGGTGGAGCAGGGCTGGATGGAGTTCTACTGGAACCCCCTCAAAGAATACTTTAGCGCTCAATGAAAACCATGCAGGTTACCCCTGAATGGAAAAAATAGGCTCAACTATAGACGGGGTATGCCAAAAGTTTGTGTCCCTTAGACTTCGCTATCAACTAGTTATAATTGCTTCTGTTGCGCTGATTGTATTTTTGCTTTCTAAGGGTCCGTCGCCGGGGCAGAACCACTTTGTCTATTTAGCTGATTCTTTTCTACACGGCAGCTTAAGCCTATCTGGTGATGGTGTAAACCTCGCCGAAGTTGTCCCCTTTAACGGTAACTATTATGTGGTTTATCCGCCGATGCCTGCAATTCTGCTTTTGCCATTTGTCGCAGTTTTCGGCACAAGCTTTGATCAGGCTTTATTTTCGGTGCTTCTTGCAAGCCTCTGCATTTCGGTAATGTTTCTTATGCTCAAAAAAGCTGGTTCATCCACAAAGAAGGCGCTTTGGTTAACGGTGCTGTTTGGGTTTGGTACCTGTTTCTGGTTTATCGCTTCTGTTGGTTCTTCGTGGTACATTGAACATGTTGTCGCCGTGTTATTCCTCACGTCAGCTATTGTTTTGTCGCTTTTCAAGAAACACAATTTCTTGATTGGGCTACTCTTGGGTTGTGCTACACTTGCGCGATTGCCGGTCGTGTTATCGTTTCCTTTCTTTCTGCTTGCCATCTATCAGCAACAGGACTCATGGAAGCCGAGGTTTAAGCAAGCAGCTTACTTCTTTGCAGGCTTAGCTATACTCGTCGGACTAAACGCGCTTTACAATTACGCACGCTACGGGGTTTTCAACGACGTCGGCTACTACCTGATTCCTGGTATACAGGAAGATCCCTACTTCACAGAAGGCATCTTTAGCGTAAGCTACATTCCTCGCCACATCTACGCCATACTCTTCCAAGGGCCAATCTACGTTGACTATTTCCCCTATTTCAAGCCGTCATGGATGGGTCTTGGTTTATTCTTTACCACGCCCGCGTTCATCTACATCTTTAAAGGCCCTTGGAGTAGCCTCAGCAAAAGAGCTGCCCTGGCCGTTTTGTGCATATTGCCCCCTCTGATTACTCATGGCACGGTTGGGTTTACGCAGTTTGGTTACCGTTTTAGTTTGGATTTTACGCCGTTTCTAATGTTGCTTGTGGCTAAGGGTATGGGGCAAAGTTTAGGGTGGGGTGAGAAGGCTTTGATTGTTTTGAGTGTGTTGGTTAATTTGTGGGGTGTGGTTTCGATTATAAAGTTTGATTTTGTGAGTTTCTAAGGCTTCCTTGCTTAAGTTTTGTTTGACAGTTGTGCAATTAGGGTTTAATTTGGGTAATAATATGTGTAATTGTGGGTTTAAATTTGAAAAATTGTTTAATAAACGTTCAGCAACTATCTTTTTTGATAAGGAGGTGCGAGCAAATCGACAAAAACCTCGAATTAAGCCTCGTTCAGCTGGATGCTCCCACAGCCAGATCGTGGCACTAAAATAACGCCACCGCCAACGAAGCAACAAGCAGTCCTTCAAAAAGAAAGCAGCATAACCGAAACAAGCAAAGCAACAGCAAACTAACAAGTACTGAGACCAAGCAACCCCTTCTCCCCTCTTTATCAAGATGCGAGGGCGCTGACAGGGCTCTGGAGAAAATGTTTCCTATTTCCGAGTTTCATCTTTCTCCTATTTTCTCCTTAAAGTGCTCCAGAACCCCAGCTAAGCCCTTAAAGATATTGGGAATCCTTCTGTTGCAAGTGAGGGATGAATCTGCACTTTAGCTTCCATCATTATTTTTCCTTGAATTCCCATAAAATTAATAACTCTGACTCTGTAAGCAATCCCTAATCCGTCGGATGCATAAGTGTACGAGCTACTCATCTTCATATTCTTATCCATAGTACTTGAATGCGGCATGGGCATAATGTATGGAGTGGGAATAGGGTATGACCCGCTACTGGTATTCGCAGCAGCCATAATCATCAACTTCTTGGGAATTATCATTGCCGTAAAAGTAGTAGAGCGGCTGTTTGAGTGGAAAAAAGGTTTTAAGGCTTGGCTTGAAAGACGGCTTGCCAGAGGCCAAAAACTCATAGACAAATACGGTTGCATCGGCATAGTGATGGGCGTTCTGGTTCTTTCCCCGATTCAACTTGCGATTGTTGGCCGCTTGATAGGTATCAAACCTAGAAAACTCTATCCGTCTCTGTTTGCAGCGATTTGTGTGGTTGCCACTGCCTTTTTAGGCATATCTTTAGGTATTTTCAAAATCTTATTAGGTCAATAAAATAGGGTACTCAGCTGAAGTAGCCACTTGTTATTTCTGCATAAACTTCATTTTAGAGCTAAAGGTTTGTGGACTAATTTTAGATGCACTTGTTCAATGTTGGTGGGATGTAAAGATTAAGTGAATGTTTTAGACATTCACCCATGCGCCTTTTGGCATTGATTCAGGTATGGTGAATTCGATGGTGAGTGGTGCTGTTTTCTCTAATCTGATTTCGATTGTAACCTGTGACCGTACCAGTGCTGCGTTATCTGGGCTTAAAGATATTACTAGATAGCCTTTTTCACTTGAGTCTAAAGCTTGGTCGCCGTTGCTGTTTTGTATGTAGAGTTTGCCCTGATCTTCGGTGACATCTGATAGCATAGTGTTGAAAGTTTCGCCGATGGATGAAGCATTAACTCCTGCGTAAACGTTTGACCATGCGTTTGAGCCAATTTTGAGAGTAACAACAGTTGTGTCTTGGTTCATTGAGACATACTTTGCGCCGAATGTTTTCAAAGGAACAAGTATGCCAGTTACGTTTGCTCCGTCAGCGGTAGTCTTAACGAATGTAGTTCCGTCTACTGAAAGCGGTGTGCTTGCTTGCTGTAAACCTTGCTGAATTACTGTTTTACCTTGTTCGGTAGCAAAAAGCCCTTGGTTGACAACCATGAAGCTGAAAACAGCTGCGATGATAACGAAGGCAATGAGTATGATTGCCGCCTCTAAACCAACTATAGCTCGCTTCTGCTTTGCGAAGTCGTGCAGGTATTTTTTCCAGTTCATCTTATTTCCCTCTTGGTGTTACCCTCATTAAGGATTGTTTTTATATTAATCACTTATGAAGACGTAATATGCATGATAATGCAGAACTGGCAATACTGATTTTTGATTACTCGAAAACTGAATAAAAAATTGTGAAACGCAAGCGTTAACCGCCTCCCCCCCTTAAATGGCGAATTAACGCTGGTGCGTTTACTATATCACAGACACGTAGCTGTTTGCAGGCATCGACGCGGGAACAGTGAACACTATCGAGATGGTTGCGCTGTTTTCTATTCTCAACTCTACGCTTATGGTTGCTCTAGCATTTGCCTCGTCACCGGAGCCAAGAGCGACCAAGAGGTAACCTTCCTCACCTGCGTTTAGGGCTTGGTCTCCGTTGCTGTTCGAAATAACACAGACTACGCCAGTGGTTAGCCCCTTTGCAAAGCCGATGCTGTAGGTTTCGTTCACGAAAATGTTGCTTTCTCCTGCTCGCTGGAAGCCGACGAATTCATCGAATTGCTTGCCTGTTGGATCGTAAACAACATTTGTTGCATTGTAGCCTGTTCCGTCCGTGTTGCCTACGTGAAGTGTTCCAAGGTAGGCGTTTGCCCACGCTTTGTCTCCGACTTTTAGGATTATGCTTGTCTGGTTTTTGCCCATGTTAACAAAGTTTGATCCGAACGCTTTGATGGGAATCACTGCATAGTTAGCCGTTGAACCATCTGGTGTGGTTCTAACAAAAATTGTCCCATCGACTATTAGGGGCGTGCCTGCCTGTGAAAGACCCTGTGAAATAACGGTTTTCCCTCGGTCAGTAGCGAACAAACCCTGATTGACGACCATGAAGCTGAAGGCAGCTGCTATAATAACGAAGGCGATGAGTATGATTGCGGTTTCTAACCCTACTATGGCCCGTTTTTGCTGAACGAACTTTACGAGCTGGGCACGTACTGAATTGCGGATTTTTTGATTACATGAAGGGCAACTAACCATGAACAATTTGGATCTAGTGTGCCACTCGTAATCGCACTTTGTGCATTTTATGTTTGGTTTTTCTCGGTTCATCTCTCCACCATCTTCCACTTATGCTTCTTATACTACCACTTCTACTTATTATTAGTATATAGTAAGAGTCAATATTTAATAAATGTTTTGGAAATAAACACCCACACAACACACCAAACTACATGAAAACTAAAACGCCCAAAAAAGCTAGTTTTCTTAAAAACTTAGTTATGCTATAGCCGTTGGCATTTCTAGGGCTGGCATCGAGTTTAAGGCGGTTTCAATGAGCATACGTGAGGTGATTCCTACTGCTCCGCTTATGGCTAGTAAGATGCCAAGGTTTAGGAAGAATGTTCCCCAGTATCCGCCTGAAACCGCTTTAACCGTTAAAGCATTAATTACGGCCATTACTAAAATAACGCAGGTATTGCCGATTTGGATTAACGCTATGGGCATGGCGTTGAAGCCAAAGTATGAAACACCCGATAGCCCGCCTAAGTATTGGGACATAAAAACGGCGAGAACTTCCAGAACCGTCAGAAGAACCACTATCAAGGGCTGCGTAACCAAGACGACCGTCTGGAAACTGTTAGCCACTACATCTCGCAGCTTTCTGAGTTCCAAAAACTTGACAACTCTGTTTCCTAAAGCGTTACCGATAACGAGTGCATCTGCGCCTCTGCCCATGGAGTCAAGCAGAATCTTGTTGCTCATATGCACATGGTAAGATGAGGACTCTTCAGAAAGGGTTTCGAGTGCTTGCCGGTGGTTAATATCTAGTTTTAGTCGTGCGAGGGCGGCTTTGACGAGGTTGCGTAGTGGTCCAAGTTCCATGTGAAGGATAAAGGCAAGTGAGGTTTTCAGATCCGAGGTTGAGGCCAAGTTTTCGCCCAGTGCCTTGAGGAAGGTTGGGTAGTTCTTGTCGATTTTTGCGACATGGCGCTCTAGCAGGTACCCGAATATGCCTGGGATTATGACGCCTAACCCCATAACGATAAATGCGTAAGGCGCACCGAAATTGACGTATGCAACGTACGCGAATACGGTTGATAGGGGTATGATTGTTAGGGCTGTTATTTTCATACAGGTGTAGAGTTTGGGCGGGTACTTGCCGATGTATACGATTTGTTCGGTTGGCGCGGAAGATTTGAAAAGGAAATACATGAGCACCGTGGACACGATAGAGATTATGTAGCCTAAAGGTATGACACTGGGGTCTATCATGAAAACCGTCATAATCACAAGAGTCATAATCAAAAAAACCGTAATGCTCTGAAAAGACGTGAAGACACCGCCCAAGGTTTCCATTGTTTTGATGGATCTTGAATAGTATCCTGCGTATTCTTCTACTATCATGGATGACTCGATTTCTAGGTACCCTTTAGGTTCTACACTTGAGAATGTGTTTGTGCAGCGTACAAGAATGTCCTTTAATGGGGGTTTGACTGTCTTGGCGACCTGCGAGGTGGCGTTCGTGATTCCGTAACCAAAATGGCTGGCTAAGTTTTGGATTCTTTTGAATACTGTTGAGTAATACCCGTATTCTTTGTTTTTTGCAATCGTGCCTATGAGGTCTGTTGGAGTTGTTTCTCCAAGTGAGAGACTATACATATGGAATATGACCGTGGTGAGTGCTTGGTCGATTCGGGTTTTGATGCTTCTTTTTTCCATGAACTTGAGCATACACCAAACGGCTAAGCCTACACCTAAACTGATCAATGCTTCGATTAGTTCTCTGTTGACCATGAAATAGACTGAAAAAATGACTGAAGGTGTCAAAATCAAAACTAGTTTTGTAGTACTGCTCAAACCCATGGGACTTTCATCTCTTTCACTCTTCGATGAACTTCCCAGACGCCTAAAGTTCGGGCGGCAGTCATGGTTTGAGTAACTTCGCTGTGTGTCGGATAGTATTCTGCTAAGTAATTGAGTATTTCTTCTCTTGCTTTAAGCTCCTTGTAGAGGTCTCGGATTCTGTCTTCGCCCCATCCTCTAAACGCCAAAACACGGTTTTCCAGATGGAAACTTGAACCCATGAAGCGGAATTTATCTAAGTCTTCATCGTACATAAAAGTAGGCAGATAGTTTAGTCGTCCTGCGTCAGGTTCGTAGCCGATTACCTCGTTTATTGAGGTACATCTGCGGATGAATTTGCTTCCGCGTTCAATTCTTGCTTGAAAAATCACCAAGTTTAAGCCATCTATGTGACTTTTTGGCACATCGATTGGATAAGACGTGAGTCTTTGAAAGAGTTGTCCAAGGTTGCCTGCGTGCATGGTTGATAATACGGGGTGACCTGTTTCAACAGCTTGAAAGGCGATTTTGCCTTCTTCGCCTCGGAGTTCGCCCACAATGATGTAGTCGGGTCTCTGTCTTAGGGCTGCTTTTAGCAGGTCAAACATGGTTACCTGTACCCCTGTGTGCATTCTTGTGATTTCTCGAATCCAGTTTTTCTGATAGACGTTGATTTCAGGGGTTTCTTCGATGCTGATAATTTTCGAGTCTGAACTGATAAAACTGGTAAGCGCATTCAAAGTGGTGGTCTTGCCAGAGGCAGTTTCTCCGCAGACCAAAGCAGTGATGCCTACTTCAAAGAGCATCCACAAGTAGGCTGCCAGTTCGGATGTGAGCGTGTGCCATTTGATTAATTGCGCGATTGAGATGGGTTCTTTGGGGAACTTTCTTATTGTGAAGTTGCTACCTCGCAGGCTTATGTCCTCGCCGAAAACGATGTTAAGTCGTGAGCCATCGTTGAGGTGAATGTCTATGATTGGGTGTGTGTAGCTTAGGACTTTTCCATGCCGTTCTGCGATGTTTCTTAAAAGTTCGTTAATTGCTTCCTGTGAAACGTCAACGCTGGTTTCAAGGTTCCCAAAAGTTCTATGATAAACAAAGACGCTGCCTGCACCTGGAATGCTAATATCTTCAAGACCAGGGTCAGCTAAAAAGCCATCCAGAAAGCCGTGCCCAATTTTATCTCTCAAGAAGTGGTAGAGTAAGACATCTTGGTTTGCGTCTTTGGGTATTTTGACCATTTTTTTCTTGATTGCCTGTCTAAACAAACTGGCTAAAATCTGGGCTTTTTGATCACCATATTCTTTGCCCTCTACAAGCCTTGCAACAGCAGTTTCGATTTCTGCCAGCAATTTGGAGTCTGGTTTTGGGGGTTCGATGATGTTATATTTGTTAACTTTTTCGCCCATAGTGATGTGAGCGTATATGCCTAAACCCAAAGGGTACATGACGTTTACTTTTTCGTTGAAATGTTCTGATTCGATGTTTAAAGTATACTGGGGCGGTTCCTCGAGTTTTTTAACGTAAGCGTCTAAATATGGATGCTTCTGTGTTGCGCTTTGCAGAGTTTCACAAATCGGTTGATTGAAAAGCCCCAAATCTTCCTTCATTTTCGCAGAGTTGCCTTTAACGGGTTTTTCAGGTTTCTGTGTGGGGGTTTTATTTGACATGGGGGCACGCTCCTACAGTCTCACTCCGCTAAGAGGCATTACTCGTAGACCGATTTGGGGGTTAATTGCAAGTGTTATGGAGCTTTTTCTTTCGCCGTTTGCGCCCCAGAGCTTAACCGTTTTTAGAAGTTTGACGTCTATGCCTGAAATTGTGGCGGTTTCCATTACAAAGTAGGCGTCAGAGTTTGCTCTAAGCTTCATAACTGATTCAGATGAGAGAAATTCAGGGTGAATAGTAAGTATCACTGTTTTCCCATTCGATACGAGGTTCTTTATTCGTGTAATGAACGAGAGAAATTCGTGGAGGGGTGTGTCAACCGTTAGTACACTCAAACTGTCTATGACGACTACGTCATAGTTCTCTTTTTTTTCCTCCAGGAACTTGGTTGTCACATTCAAGAAGAGAGAGCTCATGGGTTTGTTCCATTTTCCCCCTTCAACGTGGAGGGGATAGATTTTGAGGTACCCATAAAGGTAGTAACTGGAAGGGTCAAGTCTAACTGACTCCATCATAGCGAGATATTCTTTGGTCATAGCTTCGCTGGAGATAACGTAAACCCTTGACTTATGCTTCAACATCGCATAAGCGATTAACTGGACAAAAACAGTTTTTCCCGATCCATGGTTACCTTCAATCAAGATCAGACTGGGTGTAGGTATCCCGCCGCCGAGGTCTCTATCTAATTCAGGTATACCTAAACGAACTACGCTCACGCCATCATACCCTCCGAAGTAGCTGCTGCACCGTAGTATGAAGCAAAAGTTACAGAAACAACATCGCTAGCTGAGATTTCTGGAGCTCCAGATGGAAGGTTTAGGCTAATTGTCGCTTGCTCGCCGGGGTTAATGTATTTGTGTGTGGCTGTGTTGAAGCTGTTGTTTGAGCCGATTACTTTGATTTCTTCTATAGAGTAGCTTTCGATGCTGTAAGAGTACCTCTGGGCGCTGCTTCCGTAAGATAAGATTATTGTATTCCAGTTGTATCCGTTGGAGTTTTGAAGAAAGATGGTTTTTGAGCCAATATTTTTTACTGTTATCTCGCTTCTTGTTGCGGTAACTGAATCCACAGTCAACTGTATCTGCGTGTTGAGTTTATCATGTTGATTGCTTATGTAGACGCTTGTAGCGTATGAGATATCCTGCATGCTAGTAATGAAGGCTGTGCAAACCGTAGAGAATAGCGCTACAAACCCTATAAGCACAATAAACGATGCAAGCCCGACTGAAAACCCCATGTCATCACCTCAAGATGCTGGCGCCGAAAAGAGGTAGTCACTTCCGATTCCTTTTGATGGAACTATTTTAGCTTCTAAAACTGAGCCATCAATGGCACCAGTTGGATAAGCAAGAATTGTTGCAGTTTCACGTGGTTCCCATACGCCATTACCGTTAGCATCTGTAATGGTGAATTTTCCGCTTCCCCCCGTGGCAGTCGCATCGTAGTTATAGAGTTGGGCAGACCCATAGTTTCCAACGTAAACATCTAAGAAGGTGAAGTCATTAATGGAAAGTTTACCTACGTTTTTTGCGTATATAGCAAAAACGGGTGTCCCTGTCTGGTTTGCCGTAGCGTAAACTATCTCTACTTGAGTAGAAATCGTACTTTTAGCGTCACTGACAGTCTGAGTAAATTCGTTTTGAACAACATTACCCGTGTATAAGGCGCAGGCCACGAAAGCACTTGCTAAAATTACAGATGCTATAACCACGATGATATGCGTGATTGTAAGCGAGAAGCCCAACCTTTGCGCCTCTACTCATCTTTTTGCTTTTTCAACTGTTGCTCAGTTAAATCTATGAGGGCTTTCATGTCTTCAGGGTCTATACTAGTTTTTGACAGCGAAGCTGCCTTGTACATAAACAGCAGCAGATGACTTTTTGAGAAACCTATCAACCTGATCCTTTCAGCTGTAACAGCCAAAGAGTAGATGAATTCGTTGGCGTGTTTTGGTAGATAATTTGTCATTTCACATAGGTTAGCGAGTTGCCGTATGTTCTCTGCGGTTAATCCATCATCCAAAAGCTCCCAAATCCAATCCAGATAGGCAGTTGGTCTGATTGACGGCGTCTGAGTGATCGGTGGAAGCGGTATGGTGGGTTTAGGTATAGCTTCCTCAATTTGGGGGATAAGATCAGGTTTCTTTGGAGGGGCCTCTTTTTCTTCATCAATGTTTTCTTCAGGTTTTCCTAAAACTAGGGATTTTACTCCTGGCGGAAGTTTCTCTGAACTAACTTTTTCTTCATCCGCGGTTCGCAATACGTTGAATGGGTTTTCCATCTCGCTAACGGTTGAACGGATTTCAGCTATTGATTTCTTTAGGTCACCCACAGCTGCTTGCACACTTTGTGACAAATCTTCAACGTCTGACCGAAGCGCACTTATGTCATTTTTTTCCGTAGCGTTAATGATGAACTGAGGTTTTTCTTTGCTTACGCTACGTGAGCGTTCGTCAGTACTGCTTCCGTTGGTTGGCAAACGAGTGTTCTCCTAAGGTGGGGGTTTGATGTAACTGTCTGTTCGTATGCCATATCTGTTTTACGAATTCTAAATCAATATTGAGCAGATATGTTGCCTGACACCATTTGTAGAAGTTAAATATCTATGGGAATCTGCGTCAGTGGCTCTTTTTTGAATCATTAATACATTGTTCAGTAACTGAATAGTATGATGTTTTCTATACTCGAAGAAAAAGCCTAAACTGATGAATCAATGTACGCTTAATGTCATCTGAATATGTAAACAAGGACTTTGCTATGCGTGAACTTTAAATGTGTGACTCCTGAACAGTATTGTCCGTAAATATAACAGCAAAGGTAGATTTTTTTGCCTGTTTACTTATCAAGCATCGTTGGAAGCCCAAGCATCGGCGTCTACTCATTGGCAAACGAAAAAGTAGTGATTATCCCAGTCATGGTGCCGCAGCAGAAAGCCCAAGAATTCGCCGACTGGCTCAAAGCTGACCTCATCTACACATCCATAAGCGGCTCAGTTCTCATCGGCGCCCTCGCCTGCGCTAACAGCAACGGCATGCTGCTCCCAAACTCAGTTCGCCAAGAAGAGCTTGACCGCATAAAAGCCGTCTTCAAAGGCAACATAACAGTTATGGAAACAAAAAAAACCGCCTACGGCAACCTCGTTTTAGCAAACGACAAAGGCGCATTGGTTGACCCCCGCTTCAAGGCTAAGGAAATACAACAAATCTCTGAAACCCTTGGCGTGGAGGCGGTCCCTGCAGAAATCGCTACATTGCCATACGTGGGCTCACTTGCATGTGCGACTAACAAAGGCGTCTTAGCCCACCCCATGCTCAAGCCCGAAGAAAAGAAAATCCTCGAAGACGTCTTCAAAGTTCCCGTGGACGTGGGCACAATAAACTGCGGTATCCCCTATGTTGGCACAGGATTAATCGCCAATTCCCATGCAGCAGTCGCTGGTTCTTTGACAACTGGACCCGAGATGTTTATAATTGGGAATGCACTGGATGTTGTGCAGGAAGAGAAAAATCCATGAAAGCTTTCAAAGTAACCGGTGAAATCAACAAGCCAGAACTTTCCACTCCATTCGCACGCGAAGTCTTAGCTGACAAAAGCGAACACGCTGTTGAAAAGGTCTACGCAGAAATCGGTAGCAGACACCGTGTAAGGCGTTGCCACATCAAAATCAACAGCACAAAAGAGTTGAAAGCAGACGAAATTGAGAACCCGGTAGTTAAAAAAATCATTACTGGAGAACAGTAAATTGACTCAAAGAGCCCCTGCTGAAGAGGAACTTCGAAGACTCAGCGTAGAAATGCGCTACCTCGAGCAGACAGCAGAAGTGTTACAGCAACGCATAAACATGGTCAACACAGCCATAGCTGACCTCACATACGCCAACGCAACACTCGACGGCATAGAAAAAGAAAAAGAAAACACAGAGATGCTGGTTCCAATCGGCGGAAGCTCATACGTAAAAGTCAAACTAGCAGACCCCAACAAAGTCATCGTCGGCTTAGGCGCAGGCGTATCAATCGAGAAAACCCTCGCAGAAGCAAAAGCAACCCTCAAAGAACGCCTCGATGAACTCGAAAAAACCATGACCAGCGCCCAGCAACAATTCAGCCAAGTCGCCGAACGCATAAACAGCGGTCGCGGCAGACTAGAGTCGTTGCTTTCTGACGCACGACAAGCCAAACGTTAGAGCGTTTGAGCTATGTTTGAGAAGCTCAAGTCTGGTTTCAAGGGTTTAGTTACCAAAGTTACCACGACGGAGCTTAAAGAAGAAAACCTGACCCCAATTTTATCCGACTTCAAAATGAGTCTAGCCGAAAACGACGTGGCTTTCCCAGTCGCAGACAAAATCGGCGACGACCTAATCAAACGGCTTTCAGGCGTACAAGTTAAACGCCTAGAAGACCGAAAAAAAATCGTTGACGAAAACCTCCGCCAAGTCCTCCTCGAAGTCATGCTAACCAACATACGCATCGATCTACTGCAGAAAGCTGACGAAAAACGCGCCAAAAAAGAACCACTCACCTTAATGTTTGTAGGTATAAACGGCACTGGAAAAACCACCACCATCGCTAAAGTAGCCAAATTCTTCCAAGACAAAGGCTACTCCACCGTTTTAGCGGGCGCAGACACTTACCGAGCGGGCTCAATTGAACAACTAGAAGAACACGGCAAAC
>Ga0101944_10003940_pt1 | contig 19494 bp, 25 predicted proteins | sample DewCreD2012metaG_FD_75245 | JGI IMG/M metagenome (GOLD analysis project Ga0101944, IMG submission 75245) | Hot spring sediment bacterial and archeal communities from British Columbia, Canada, to study Microbial Dark Matter (Phase II) - Dewar... ... | reverse complement strand
TTTGGTTATCCCCGTAGAATCACGCTATGGCTTAGATGAAATAAGCGGAAATTACTCTGGTTATTCTTGGGTTGGTTGGAGTTCAAATTCGTCGGCACATGTTAGAATAAAAATCGACCCCTCTTTTAGTAATCTTCATTTGTATTCAATCAATAACCTTGGAATTTTAACCCAACTTGAATATCGCCTTTTAAATGGGAATTTAGCAGAAACCCAAATACAGTTAATTGGCAGTAATCGTCCTTTTGGTTTGGTTCTAACATTTGATAAATCCCAAGAACAACCATTGCAACCTATGCTTACCCTGATAATAGTTTCAGTAATAATTGTGTTGTTGGCTATTCTTGTGTTGATTCTAAGCAGACATCGAAAGACCGCAAAGTCAAGAACTGTTGACTTAGCTTAGTCAAGATAATTATACAAAAAGGCTTTAATCTAAATCAACTTCTAAGGGGTTCTTATGGTTGGATTGAACTTTAACGGCACAGTATTGAGTTACACGTTGATTTTTTCTGTTACTTCCCAGCAAGGTCGCGATGATTATTACAGGGTGTTTGATTCCTGTGAGGTCTAGAATTTTCGCTTTATTGTTTATCATCGTCTTTCTATCCTCATTAGTTAATCTCCAAATCGTGCTTGCTCAAGCAAGCAACACTTCTTCTGCACCTGATACGCTTTGGCGGCAAAACTACGGGGAAGATTACTCTGCGCTTTGGGATATGCAGTCATTAACCAACCTAATTGAAACTAGGATGGTGGATTTGCCTTTTCGACTATAGGCTTCGCATTTCAAGGTTGGTTGCATCCAGCTACCCTATACAAGGTTAACTCCACCGGCTATGTACAGTGGACAAAAGTGCTTGAGCATTTTACAGCTTCAGCAATCATCCAAACCAATGATGGCGGATTTGAAATAGCTGGAAACTGGCGAACTCCCAATGTATACACTTTGAAACCCACGCTAATCAAAACCGACTTCGAAGGAAACATGCAATGGAACCAAAACTTCACAAGTGTACCCCAATTAAGCATCAATTCAGCGATACTTCAAAACGGTTCTACTGTCTCATCAATGATAAAAACCAGCGACGGCGGATATGCCTATGTAGATTGGCAAGGGGGTTCGATAATAAAAACAGACCAAAATAAGCAGAGGCAATGGATAAAAAATGTGACTTACTCTGAAGAGAGAACTATACAGCTTGGTGAATCCTCTTTGGTTGTTCCCTCTATTTCTGCTGCCATGTGCTCGCTAATTGAAACCTCCGATGGCGCGCTGGCTGGATTGGGTATCGCACTAAGCTCGGGAAATAACGTTTACAGATGTGCCATATTCCTTATTAAAACAGAACCATTTTTACCGTTGCCATCAAAAACCCCGCTGCGAACCCCTATACCCACGCCGACACCGCACCAACCGACAAACTTTAGTTACGCCTTGACAGCACCAATCCTCATTTTAGTCGTAGTTTCAACTGTTTTTTTGTTCTTGCTTTATAGCAAATATAGAAAATCGTGAACCGTAATAAAATGAAAGCGTGTTTTCGGGGCGATGTCTTAATTGTGGCAGTGGTTAAAGTTCATTCTTGTCACGCTGTGCGTTTGTCGGTGATAAAGTATAAGAGGGTTTGTTTTAGATTGTTACTGTTATGAGTGCGCCTCAGGAACTAGAAAAAACCGCCATGACCTTTGTTGCGGATGCGGTTGAGTTTGAAAAACAAGGCGAAACCCAAAAAGCCATCGCCCTCTACAAGAAAGCCATAGACCGCCTCAACAAACTCGTCGAACGCTACCCCGACCACGGTTTTAGCAAAATATACCGCGACCGCGCCGACCTCTACCAACAACGCATCACCGCCCTGCAAGCCGCAAGCGCCAAAGCAGAAGCCGAAGCCAAAGCAGCGCCTGCACCTCAAGAAGTCGCCGCCCCAAAACCTGAGCCCCAAGTTGACTATATGCCGATTCTTATGGAAATTAACCGAAAACTCGACGACTTAACCGCCTCAGTAGCTCAACTCAAAGACGACGTGGTAAACCTCAAGGTAAACTTTAATGATGCTGCAGCTAAGACGGAGTTAACGCAGAAGGAAGCAACTGAAATCAGAAACCTCCTGTACTCAATTAAGTACGACAGATAGGAATCAATTTCCCGCCTGCATAGAAACTATTGTTTCTTTTGTATGAACTCTTTCGGAGTTAAAACTTTGCCCTTAAGGTTGGGTAACCTGTCGAAGTGGTCTTTGTTTTCAGTAAGCAGAATATCGCAGCCTTCAGCCAAAAAACATGCGGCAATTGCTACGTCTTGGTATTCTATAGGCTGCCCTTTTGAGATTAGGTATGCGTTTAGCTCAGCAACTATTTTGGCGACTTCCCCGTTCAAGGGCACCCAGCGAAATTGGTCAAGCACTTTTTCTGCTTTTTTGATGGCTGCTGAATAATCCCTTCTTAGGTATGATCCTGTCAAGATTTCTGAGACGCTAACGGTGCTTATGAAGGCGTTGTTGGTGCTGGTTAATTGTTTGCAGAGGTTAATTACCTCTTGTTTTCCTCGGTCTACATCTACGATTATTGAAGTGTCAACCAACACAGTTTTGATGTCTTCTTGACGTTTCTTGCTTTTTGGCACCCTTAGGGCACCAGTCCAAGTCGCTTGAATCGACTAGTTGAGTCGCTACGGAGCGCTTTTAGGGTCTTTTCGAAGTCGTCAGGTAAAAAGTCAGTGCAGTTTTCCCATGTCTCATTTGTTTTTTCGATAACTATCTTTTTTCCTTCCACTTTCATTTTTACCCTGTCGCCCTCCGCTATCCCTGCTGCTTCACGGATTTTTTTTGGTATGGTGACTTGTGAATGTCTTGTTACTGTGACCGAAGTCATGTTTTTCCCTTAATATTTACTTGTAACTGTTACTAATAAATAATTACTACAATATTGTAGGAAAAGCAGCTGCAACAAATTTTTATCTTAACATCATCAATAAAGGGTATGGCTCACGAGAATTTGGTTGCCATCAGCAAAGTTGACGCAGAGACATTCAACGAATTTTTAGGCTTAATTGATAAGCTTGCCGAGTACGAAAAACTTGCACCCCCAACTGGCGACGCCAAAGAACGGCTACGCAGAGATTGCCTCTCAGAAGCCCCAAAATACAGCGCCTACCTCGCCCAGTTCGGCGGCAAATACGTCGGCTACATCATCTACTACTTTACATACTCAAGCTTCCTTGCGCTGCCCACCCTGTTCATCGAAGACATCTTCGTCTTAGAGGAATACCGCGGGCGAGGGATTGGCGAGAAAATGTTTAGTTTCCTCAAACAGGTTGCTAAACGTGAAGGTTGCGGAAGAATCGAGTTCACGGTGCTTAAGTGGAATAAGTCCGCGCAGGAATTCTACGAAAAAAACGGCGCTAAACGCTTAGAGTGGTACCTTTATCGCTTGACAAAAGAAGACTTTTAATCCGTGGGTCGCGCGGCTTTTCTTTGCAGCAGCGTGTTGATGGAGTCTATGAGAGCTTCGCAGGCAAACCATCTCATCTCCAACGAGCCATCCGTCTCCAATTCCGAAACCTCCCTCTGACAAGCTTTAATCTCTTTTAGAACAGGTTCCCGTTTTCTCTCAAAATCGTCCTGTAGCTTCTTTTTTTGAGCGTTAAACTCCAGTAGCGCCAACTCAAGCGCCCTTTGCTTATCCGCTATTTGCTGGGCTATATCGAGTTCTTTTTGTTCTCGGCTCTTCTTGGATATGCCGTGGAAGAAGCCTGTTTTCATTCGGATAACTTTTTCCTGTTCCCGTTTGAGGTTTTCAATCTGGCGGTTGATACGTTTGATTTCGTGGTTTTGTTTGGTTTTGATTGCGCCTGCCAGGGTGGCGTATTGGGTGTTGATTTGTTGCAGGTTGCTTTTGTGGTAGGTGAGGGTTTTGATTTTTTGGTCTATGGTGGCTTCTTTTTGTCGTCTCTCTTCGAGTTGGATTTTGATGTTTGCGAGTGTATCGGTGCGTTCCTCAATGTACTGGTCGTCTGGGGTGATGTTTGGGTGCGCTTCAAACTCTGCTAGCACGGCTTCTACGTTTGTGAGCCAGCGGTCATAGTGGTCACTGAAGGGGGTAGAGGCAAATTTTTGGTTACCCAAAGTGTGCAACCGCTTAAGTGTGGCTTCGGTCACTTCCTGCTCGCTTGTCAGTGGCTTTTGTTGTGGAAGCTGCCGATGGGGTAAACTACGTTTTCTCTCTTTCTTCCGTTCTCGTAGCGGTTTACGAAATTCCCTACCTTTCGGAGTCTTTATTCGAGGCGGATAACCCATGTAATCAGATTGATTTCTTGAAGTATTTAATTTATGCCTAAAAATCACTTTGAACTGGGCAAAGGTTGCTTGACTGGTTGTAATATGTAAAAAATGGGAATATAATTGCAAGGGGACTAAACCAGTTATATAGCGACGCCGAAGTGGAGTATAGAGAAACCCGACATCAGAAAGGAGAAACAAAATAACATGTACATCCAAGAAATAGAAACCCTGCTCGCAATAAAAATCAAAGACGCAGAACCAATGCTCGACATAATGGGTGCAGACCGAAAAGTCCTCCAAGTCGCAACCCAAGATGCAACAAACTACCTCAAATTCGTCGCCGACCCAGCAAACCAAAACAACGACGCAGACTCCATGGGTCAACTTCCAAGCTTAGACCGAGCAGAAGTAGAAGCGTTTCTATCTTTCTACACAGGCCTTTGGCTAAAGAAATGGAAAGAACGATTCAACCTCCTCATCGGTGGAGGAACAACCAAAGCAGCCCAAACCATCAAAACCCAAGAGGCACTCGCCAAAGGCGAAGCAGTCTGGACTAAACTCGCCTGCAGAGACGAATTAACAAATCTCGTTGCTTCTGCATTGATTCGAAACGGTGAAATCTGCGGCACCACAATCATCGCAGAAAACATCATCAAAACCGTGCTTGCAAAACACGCAGATCAAGACATCAACACCAAAGAACAAACTTTTAGCATACTAAGCGAGTCACTTCGCCGAGTAGCTGAAATCGCGCAACGCCATGGCCCGTTGGTTTCGATTAAAGTTGAGAAAAGCTACTATTGTCAAATGAGCAACTAACCTCTCCTTAAAGTTCGCTGAAGCCCTGAGGGTGGCAATCTGGTTTAGGTGTAGGGTGCCAGACCCATCCTCAGCTCCAGCAAAAAACGGTTTTTTCTTGGGCAATCTAAATAAGGCTTAGATGCGGCGTCAGGTGGTATGAAGCCGATTTGTCCGGTCTGCGGCGGATCCTACCGCGGCATTGCGCTCTCCACAGTCAAAGACGGCAAACAAGTCGAAGTTTGCCCCTCATGCTACAAAACCTTAGACGCCCAGTACCGAAAAAACAGCTGCTTAGCCTGCGCATTTTTCCACATCGGTAACTGCAATCTTTTCGGAACCGAACTAGACGAGCCATACGTGCAGAGCGCCCGATGCGAGTACTTCACAACCAGCACCGACCCGTCAGTGGTGGCGGCGGTGAAGGAAAAAGCTGACGCGGCACGCAAAAAGACCAAAGAAAACGCGCGCCCCCTAACGCTTGAAGAGTTAATCGCAGAGATGGGCCAGCGAGGGCAGATTTTGACCTATTTCTGCTGCCACTGCGGCGGGCCCCTCAAGGTGGGCGGGAAACAAGAAATCCAGAAAACCTGCCCCCAATGCAAAAGGGACCTCTCAGCCATCGATTTAACCAAATTAATCAGCCAGCATCTCTAGTTTCTCTTTTCATTTTTATAGTTCAACCAGTTTGTTGGTGCACTTTTTGCTTTTTTGGTTAACCTTTAAATTTGGCTTGTTAGTGCTTGGTTGATGGTGAGGAGAGCCTGTGAAAGCGGTTTGGGAGCCCCTCTCCCTTCTAATTGGGGTTTCCTGAACCGTTGGAGTAGGAACAGACTCACCACTTCTCAATAATCCGCTACAAGTTTTTATGGGCGAAAAGAAAGTTAGCTGTTTTGAAGGTTATACAGCTCTCTTAGGGCAGATTTCTTAACCACAAACCCTACATCGCCTCTCGCAATCACCCGAAAAGCATGCAACGCGAGTTGCTTGTAGAATTCGCAGTAGTAGCTTTTCTGTAGCATCTTGGGGTCGGCTGTGTGCATTTCTGCGGGGCAGGGTGAACCGCACATGTTGCGGAAAGTGCATGTTTGGCATTCCGCTATGTCATCCACGCTGCGTCTGGTTACTTTGAGGAAGTTCTCTGAAGCCGCGATTTGCTCGATTGGGTCGTTGAAGATGTTTCCGCCGTTGAAGTCTTCGATGCCTATGAATTCCCCGCACGGATAGGCGTTTCCGTTGGCTGCAACTGCAAAGTATCTTCTGCCGCCGCCACAAGGTGAAATGTCACACATCATGACACGCGCCGAAGGCGCGATGATACCCAGCAAGATGTTAGCGAAGTCTGCGACCACAATTCTTTTGCCCGCTTTTGTTAGGCGTATGGCTTCTTCGGTTGCACCTATGAATGCTGCAGCGGCAACCGCAGGGTCAGGCCTCAGCGCGTGAGCACTTTGTTGCGTACCGCGAACGGGGTTCATCAGGCACAACGTTACCCCTTTGCTTTGCAGTAACCGTACCATGTCTGTTAATTGCCCAACATTGTATGTGGTCATAGTAGTTACAACGTTTAAGCCTCTGTAGCCCCTCAACCATTCCAGAGCTTTCATTACCTGTTTGTAGTGTCCTTGTCCCCTTAAGAAATCATTAATCTCCTCAACCGGCGAATCCAAAGAGACGCCCACGTTAACTTCATATTCCTTGATGAAGTCTGCGTCGGATTCTGTTAGGGCTAAACCATTTGTTTGTATACCAAAGAAGACTTCTTTGTGGTATTCTTTGATGATTTGGAATAAGTTTTCTTTGTTAAGCAGCGGTTCGGTTCCGTGAAAGATGACTGAGCCCTTCTTGTTTTGGCTTTTGAAGAACGCGGAGGCTTTTTCTACGATAACTTTGAGTTCTTGGTAAGTCATGTTTTTGCCGCGACTTTTGACTTCTTTGGGCAGGTAGCAGTAGGGGCAGTTTGCGTTGCACATGTCGGTTGGGTTAACGTAGAACAGGATTAGGTCGGTGCTGTAGCGGAGTTCTTTCATTTCGGCAGCGAGCTTTGGTTGCATTTGGTTGTAGAGTTGTTCTAGTTTGGTTGTGTCGCCTGTGCCCCAAAAGTTTGTTTGGGGGTCTATTTGGAATTCTGTTCCGTCAACGGTTATCTTGTCGAACATTGATTGGTTAGCGCTCCAAAAAAAGGGTTAGAAGGGGGATTCGTCACTCTGCATTACGTAGTGAGTGAGTCCTGCCCCTTTATACTTGCATTCTAGTCGGTAACTTTTGGTTTGCATGGTTGTTGCGGTTTTTTCCATGTGGTTTCCCTGTGTGGGGTTTGGTTTGTTTTAATTTAAGCCTTACCAACTGTATTACAATTGTAATACTGGGAAGAATGCTTTTATCCCCACTCCGCCAATGAAGCCCCTAAAACACACTGGAAAGAACACTATGATCCTACAAAGACAAAGCAAAGCAAAACAAGTCTCCATAATGGCCATGACCGCAGCACTTTTCGCAATATTCTTCTACCTCTCCAAACTTATCTCACTCCCCACCTTCACCTTCCTATACCTCCCAATCATCCTACTCGGCGTCATCCCCATCTGGTTCGGTTGGAGCGGCTTAATCGGCAGCATGATAGGCGCATACATCGGCGGCGTCTACGTCGAATCACTCCCTCTCCACCTCGCATGGGTCGAAGTCACAACAGTCATAATCATCTACGCCCTAAACTGGCTCCTAATCCCACGATTCGCCGCAGAAGCAAAAACCCTAAAAGGCCTCATAGTCCTCGGAAGCGTATACGCCCTTTCACTGTTAGTCGGCACAATCGCCATACTCTGGCAGTTCGTCGCAGTCGGATTATTCCCAGCAGAAATCGCTTGGCCCCTCCTGCCCGGAACCTTTGCCCTCAACTTACCCATCGTCGTCATCGCTTGCCCCGCCTTGCTAAGGGCAATTTCACCACGACTACGCGCTTGGGGCGTCTATACTGGCAGCTTTGCCGAGTGGCGCGCCAGAAAAGCCACACCCAAACCCCTCTAACCCCTTTTTCCTTTTTTCCTGCCGTAGCTTCGGTTGATGGTAACGCTTTTATGTTATCGGTTGCCTAAGCGTCAATGGTGCCCATTAATGAAGTTGCGAACCATTAAACTAAGCCTTGAGCAATTCACCAATCTACTCCAAGGCAAACCTTCACCGTTTGCAGGCAATCTGCCAAGCGACTTTGAAGTTTTAGATGCCAAAGTTGACCTCTTCTCAAGGCAGGTTTCGCTGGTAGTTAGAAGTGACAGCTTTGAAGATGCTGCAGAAACCCTCCCGATACCCGAACTCACTGTACCAATTAAATCTGAGCAAAAACCAGCCGCCGCCCCCAAACAAGTACTCTCAGCACCAAGAGTTGAACCCAAACCCGAACCCGCACCCCCCCAAACAAAACCGCTAATCCCCACCCCGACCCAGCCGCCTCTCAGCCGCTATGCCGCCAAGATGGAGAACGAATTCAGCCCCGACCAACGAAAACTCCTCAGCTTTACCGTTAAAGAGGATGTTGTGGTGGTTAAACCGGTGACGTTTTTGAAGGCCGAGTGGGACGACATTAACGATGTTGTGCGTGGACTCGGCGGCAGATGGGTAAAGGGCGACATTATTAGTTACTGGGAAATTCCTCTCCAGTAAGAATGCCGTTTGTAATAGCTTTTGGTTTGTTGTGGCGGTTTTTCTTCTTAACCGCTTGTCCTTTAAATAAGGGAGGGGAGGTAGACGCTGAGAGGCGGCGTGGTTTCAGTAGATGGGACACCGCGTGAATAGGCGAGGTAAGATTTGCAGAGACTGCAGTTCATGCGCATGGGCCGATTAGGTTAGGGTTAAATTTGTTGTCCATGGTGGGTGTTAGTTGCGGTTTGCACTTATGTATTATGTACATGGAGGAGGCGAAAAGTAGAAATCCCCTTAAACCTATCCAACAATAGGTAACTGGAGCAACAGTAGTTGAAAAAGAAAGAGAGTCTAGAAGTCAGCGAATCAGAAACATTCGCATCCTACGACGAGAAACTCAAAAACAAGTACGGCGACAACTGGCTGGGCAGGGGCAAATGTACGGGACTTGAGTTTAAGCGTTGGTTGGCGTTACGTGACAATTTAACTGAAATTCCCTGATTGATAGGCGAAATCGGGGTTAAACATGCCTTCGTGGCAGGTGCTTCATGTTTTTAGTTTATAAAATAAGCAACAAGGCTTGGTACCATACTCAATGGTTGTTCCCTTTGCAGGATGGCATAATTGATTCTTTATCTGAAATGTAGGGTCAAAAATTTGAACAGTCGTACCCAAGTTTGTACTATAAGCATCCACATACTTCTCCAATTATGTAGGTAGCAGTATTATTTTTTCGGCTGGAAGAATCCTGTTGATTTGGTTTGAAATTATCATCGTAAGCCCGTCTTTTAACAAATTCGCAGATGACATGCTCTTTTCTAAGCTTTCATTTGATGCATACCTTTTGGTTTGTTTCTTTTCGTTAGCCTTCAGTTTTTTTAAAGTTTTTTTCATAAGTCTTTGATAGTGTTCTATCGGAGGTGAAGCTGTTTTTTCAGCAAACTTGATTGCTTTTACTGCTAATCGCCCGCTTAAAGCGGCCAAATCCATACCTACTCCACGGTATAAGTCAATTAGGCCTGCAGCATCTCCAGCTAGTAAGATGTTGTCTTCTCCAAGGAAGGTCGTTATCTTCTGGGTAGAGGCAAAACCCTCTTTTTTCACGATTTCACCCTGAAGTAAGTGTTTTTCTTTTATGTAATTGAAGAATCGGTCTGCATAATCTACTGCGTTTTCATTCGCCCCTGTTCCTATAACCCATTTTTCATCCTTCAGATAGACCCAGGCAAACATTAAGGGGCAATATTCTCGATTGTAATACATGTAAAGTTTGTTTGGGTCAAGGGTTCCTTTTCCTTCAAAATAGTAGTTTATTGCTGTCCCTAAACGGCTTTTTTCTAAAGACGCAGGGTTTATTTTGCTTCTTATTCCAGAAAGCATCCCGTCTGCACCGATTAGAAAACGTGTGGTGACTTGAGTAGACTTCGTATCTTTTGAAAGTGTTAGGTTTATTCTTTTTTGGCTTTTGGAAAAATCAATTAATGAGGTGTTATCTTGAAATTCTGCTCCTTCTTCGATGGCGAGTTGATTTAGCCAACTGTCAAAAGTTGAACGCCAAAAGTTAAGCATCTTCATTTTTCCCCCCAAGGTTTTCCCTGATGGTGTAATCATGTCCACTTTGTAGAGTTCATTCTTGCATAGTTTTTCTTTAGGAATTTTTTTACCTATGAGTTTTTCGAAGTATGGAAATTGTATTCCTGAGCAAGGTTTGTTTCTGGGGGTTTTGTATTTCTCTATTAGAAGGGTTTTGAAACCTTGTTGTGCGCTGAACCTTGCGGCTACTGAACCTGCAACTCCGCCTCCTACTACGGTAACATCGTACTCTTCCAACATTATCGCCTTTATTTTGTTTTAAGTATAATATTCTTGGCCCATTCCGAGATTTTCTCTTTATTTTCTGCTAATTCCTTCTTAACGTGGGTGACGGTTAGTTCGCTTACAAAATCACATCCAGGTATCAATTGCTTCAAAGTTGAGAAAACCCGCTCGGACGGAGACCCCAAGTTTGTACAAAAAAGAGCCACATGCTTTCCCGAGAAACTTTTCTCCTTTAGATATGTTCTTACAGCGGGGGCAATTCGCTTATTCCACATAGGCGTTCCAATAACAATGAGGTCATAATCCTGAGGCGATTTCTCTATTTCAACAATTTTTGTTAATCTTTCTCTTGTTGCGTCATATCCACTTAGAATAAAACCAAAAAGGCCTTTCCTTTTCTTTTTATCAATTATTTCGGCGATGTCCGCGCCGATTTCCTGAGAAATCTGCTCTGCGACTAAACGCGTGTTACCGCTTCTTGAATAGTATATAACTAAAGATTTCATTAAAGCCAACTCGCTGTGCTGAAACGCGCCAGTAGGTTTATTTATTAAGCTTAGTTTAACATATAAACCGTGAAGTAGAGAAAAATCCACTTAGTTTAAACAAAGTGACTTACTTGGAAAAAATTTTTCAAAAAAAGGAAATTCACCTGTTAAGGCAGAACCTCCAGACTATTCTGGAACTATCCCAAGTAGTTGCAAGTAATACCAAGACTTTTGCAAATGTCTTGTCTTCTAATGGAAGTCTAAAACCTCAAGAAGCAAAAAAGTTCATAGATCACTATAAAGGTCTCTTGGGCGAAAAGGAGATTCTGATTCTACTTGCGATTTCAATGAATGAGGGTATGGGTTTCAATAGGCTTAGAACCATTTTAAAAGGGTCGATGAGTTCCAAAACCATTTCTGAGAAGCTAAAAAGATTGGAGCAAGAAAGATGGTTAACCAGAACGGTGGTCAATGATAGACCATTTCGGGTGTCATATTCGTTGACTTCTCTTGGGAGGAAAATTGCAAATTTATCGTCAGTTATTGGGATACTGATACTTTTCCCTGATGAACCAGAAAACACATCCAGTACAAACAAGCGGCTAGACAAGTGTTAGTTAATAAGTACTATTAATAGCAACATCCTACATACTATATGATGAGCCTTATTGAAATCTGCATTATGTAGTGGAAAAAATGAAAACCAATGATCTTCGACGCTTCATCAAGACAACCGAAAAAATGGTTGTTCCATCCAAAGTTGCGTCCACAACTCAAGGAAGCGCTATGCTTCGAAAACTTCCTCTACGATTCCAAAGATACATAGTCAATAGAGGTGCACGCACCAATCCATACATGAGTTTTGTAGTAGAACCGTACGCTGTGTTTCTCGCTTTTGAGGTCACCGATATTAAAGCAGCAGAGCAGTTGTTACCACCCAACTACAGCTTGTCTCCTTCAGCAATGTTTACTGACACCGACAAGCGAAAATGCGCAATAGTGAGTGCCTTTAATGTGCACACAAGCGTTTTTTGGGGTAGCCGCGTAGAGTTCTACTTAATCGCCGAGAACTGTAAAACTGGACTGCTCTCGTGGGTTATCATTGAGTACGAAAGCAATACACATAGTTACGATCCAAAGCAGGGGTTTGTAGCTCCAAGCACCAAACATTCAGTAGTCACAACGTCATATCTTGGAGAGATCATAGTTGATGTGTTAAGCAACAGATCAGCTAACAGCCTTGTCTTAATAGCAGACCTAAAGAACGGGATTCTCAAAAAACTCGACCAGCGTCTATGGGTCGAGGGAAATCTCTCAGTCGACTATGGCGGAGAACTGCAACAATGCACTAAACCGTTTAGTCTGGTTTTCGATCCAACCGAGATGGCTCAAGCGTTAAAGATTCCAATCGACGATATCTCTTTGTGTACGAATACCTTTGGGGCTGGTTTGTTGAATCCAGATCCTTTCGAAGTAGCGTGTTTTCCATACGCTCAACACTTCGTTACTACGAGTGTTCCGACAGCCACTTCTATGCGGACCGCTGAGGACCTTGAGAAGGCAGTTAATGAGATAAACAGCAAGATGAATGTGCCTGAGGAGATGAGCTGTAAAAAGTAGCACACTTAAGGTTTGTTGATTATTATTGCCGTTCCCAGTGAGGGTAATTCTTAATTAGCCCCTCTGCTAAATGGTTGGCTGAAGGTACTTAAATATGGTGAAAATGGATTTCGGTGGCGTCCAAGAAGACGTCATCACCCGAAAAGAATTCACAGTGGCAAAAGCCCAAAAAATCCTCAAAGACGAAGTCGTCGTCTCCTTGGGCTACGGAATACAAGGCGCAGCTCAATCATTAAACATGCGAGATAACGGCATAAAAGTAATCATCGGACAAGAAAAAGAAGGCGTATTCAAAAAAGAATGGGATAAAGCAGTAGCAGACGGATGGGTTCCGGGCGAAAACCTGTTCCCGCTTGAAGAAGCAGCCAAAAAAGGCACAATCAAAATGTTCCTACTCACCGACGCCGCGCAGAAGGCAGTATGGCCAAAAATTAAAGCCACCCTCAAAAAAGGCGACGCACTCTACTTCAGCCACGGATTCAGCATAGTCTACAAAGAACAAACAGGCGTCATCCCACCCAAAGACATCGACGTCATATTGGTCGCGCCAAAAGGCAGCGGCACCAGCGTCCGTCGCAACTTCGTCGACGGATCAGGCATAAACTGCAGCTTCGCCGTCTTCCAAGACGCCACAGGCAAAGCCGAAGACCGCGCCAAAGCACTCGGCATCGCCATCGGCGGAGGATACCTCTTCCCAACTACTTTCGAGAAAGAAGTCTACAGCGACCTAACAGGCGAACGCGGCACACTCATGGGCGCACTCGCAGGCATACTTGAAGCCCAATACAACACGCTCCGCGCGAACGGTCACAGCCCAAGCGAAGCCTTCAACGAAACCGTCGAAGAACTCACCCAGAGCCTCATCCGCCTCGTAGACGAGAACGGCATGGACTGGATGTACTGCAACTGCAGCGAAACCGCCCGCATCGGCGCATTACGCTGGAAAGAACGGTTCCGCAGCGCAACTCAACCCGTGTTTGATAGTCTCTACGAGTTGGTTGCGGCAGGCGAAGAAACCCGCATCGTCCTAGAGAAGAGCAAGGCACCGGATTACCGTCAGAAACTCGCTGATGAACTCAAAGCGATGGGCCAAAGTGAGATGTGGCGTGCTGGCGAAACGGTCCGCTCGCTTCGACCTAAACAGGCAAAGAAAGAGTAAACCCTCTTTTCTTTTACTTTTTGTTTAATTCATTTTTGTTTTTTAGCCATTACCTCATTGAGTTCTTGTTTGTTTGCGAAGTTAGTTTTTTATAGTTGAACGGTGCGCCTGCTTAGCTAATGCGAGGTTCCCTTTGGATTACGTTACCGTAGCTGCAATAGCGGTATTCGTTACGACACTATTTTTGATGATTAAGCGTCCAAGGGGCATTAAACTGGGTTACGCGGCAGGCATCGGTGCAGTAGCTTCGCTGTTGCTGGGTACAGTCAGTTTGGGGCAGGCTGCAGAGTCGTTTTTGCATATTTGGGATGCAGCGTTAGCTTTTGTTGGCATAGTGGCGTTTTCGGTGATTTTGGATGCTATGGGCTTCTTCAAATGGGCCGCCCTGCGTGTGGTGCGGTTGGCGAAGGGCAGCGGGGTGCGTCTCTACTTTTACGTGTCATTGTTGACGGCGGCGGTTAGCATCCTGTTTGCTAACGACAGCGCCGTTCTCATCCTAACCCCTATTGTTTTGGAAATTATAAGTGAATTAAAAATCGACGGCAAAGGCAGGTATGCATATCTCTTCGCTGCGGGGCTCATAGCCGACACAGCCGCCATGCCACTCATAACCAGCAACCCCATCAACATCTTAAGCGCAGACTACTTCGGCTACACCTTCATCGACCACCTCGTCTTTATGGCGCCAGTCGCCGTCGCCACAATCGCAAGCAGCATGCTTCTGGTGTACGTGTTTTTCCGCAAAAAGATCCCCAAAACCTACGACACCAAACTAGTCGACATAATATCCACAGGCTCCACGCCGATAAGCCGCCGCATGCTCAAGGTTTGCTTGGGCACTTTGGTGGCGATTGATGTGGGCTACGTTGCGGCTTCGCTTTTCAGGATTCCTGTGTCGGTGGTGATTTGTTCAGGTGCAGTGTTCCTTTTGGCGGTTTATTTGGCTGGTCTCAAGGGTGAAGTGGTTCGAGGGGAACGCAAAGGTTTAGTTGGTTTAGCTAAGGACATCAACTGGGACATCGTGCTCTTTATGCTGAGTATCTTCCTTGTGGTTCAGGGCTTGACAAACTCTGGAATCACCCAATTGTTGGCGGATACATTGGTGTCCGCGAACTCGCTGCCTTCGGTGATGGGGATTATTGCGCCGAGCCTCGTGGTTACGGTTGGCGCAAGTTTCATGAACAACTGGCCCATGACCATCCTTGGCTTGATGTCGATACACCAAGCAGCCGCCACCGTCACCTTGAGCAGCCAAGCGTTCACGGAGTTGGTTTTCTCCAACATCATCGGCAACAACCTTGGCCCCCACTTCTTCCCACTCGGTTCGCTGGCAATTCTGATGTGGCTGGAGACGATGAAGCGCAAAGGTGTCAACATCAGCCTGTGGAGTTACCTAAAAGTCGGGTCTGTCCTCTCCATCGTCGAAGTCGTGGTGGCGTCGGTGGTTCTTTGGGTTGAAGTAACCTACTTTGGATGGGTACTTCCGATTTAGCGGTGACAAACCTGACAGTGGGGGTTCTTTGGAAGCGGCACCACCGTAAAATCCATGTCAAGGAAGTCGCAGACCAACAGTTTACCCGCCAAACTCGACCCAACTCCCGCGAGGAGCTTGATGGTTTCCATGGCTTGCATGCTGCCCATGATTCCCGCCGAGGCACCGATTATGCCAAAAACCCCTCCAGATTGGGGGTTGCCTTGGTGGTTATGCATTGTGCACTCTAAGCAACCTGTTTCGGGCGGGTTGAAAACTGAGAGGTTGCCTTCTAAACCCATGACTGCACCGAAAACGTAGGGAATTTTAAGTTTTATACATGCCCTATTGAGCAGGTAGCGGGTTTGAAAGTTATCTAAGCAGTCAACCACCACATCTACAGCCTTCAACAGAGATTCAACGTTACCTTCATCCACCTTTTCGGATACCGCTTCAATTTGCACCAGAGGATTTTGCTTGCGCAGCTTTTCGGCGGCTACCTCTGCTTTGGGGTGGTGGAGGTCGTTTGGGGTATAGAGGATTTGGCGGTGCAAGTTAGGGGTTTCGACGGTGTCTTGGTCGATTAAGCGCAAGTAGCCGACGCCCGCCAAAGCCAGATAGAGAGAGCAGACTGAGCCTAATCCGCCCACGCCGACTATGGCTACACGGGATTTGGATAGTTTCTCTTGCCCAAAGGAACCTAATTCTTCTATCAGTATTTGGCGACTGTAGAATAGTTTAGCGAATTCCGCTTTGCCTGCTACATCCATCAATGCTCAATCCTGCTGGGCTGTATTTTGCTTTAACGTGAAACTGCCTATCATAGATTTCCCTTACCAACCTTTTCATAAAATTGGTGATTCTGGGGCTTAACTGATTAAATTTTAGAAAAAAGGTTTAGATGGATGCTTCTTGTGAAAGATCAGCTTGAAGAACCTGACGAGTTTTTCTTTTTCGTAACAGCACCACCCCAACCACTCCAACAAGCACCACCAAAACGAAACTTCCAACCGCCATCAACGTGTAGTCAGTTTGCCCCTCAACAGCTTGAGGGTTAGGTTGTCCATTCATTTCACCCGGAGAACCCGATGGCATCGGCATAGTCCCGTTGAAGTCAGGCCTGTTTCCGCTACCAAAATCGTATGGTCCACCAGAGGGCCTAGTCATGTTTCCGTTCCAGTTTGGCGGGGCGGTTCCGTTGAAGTCGGGCGGCTGCATCATTTCGCCAGATTGAGCGTTCACGGAGTTTATCGTCAAAAGACATCCAAACAGAAAGATTGCTGCTGCAAGGGCTGTTTGTATTTTCTTGTTACCTTTTTGTGTAAGGAGCGTGTTTTCACTTCCACATTTGAGGAGTCAGGAGGTAGCTTTGGGGCGGATATAAGATTTTACCAAGATGTCTCCCAAAACAAAAACCACGGAAAAAAATTAATGGCAAAAAAGAAAGAAAAAAGAAACGCGTTACGCGTATTTCTTGTCGTTGTAGCAGTACCAACGCTGATACTGTGGAATCCAAGTCAAGGGTTTACCACAAGTTTGGCAAAGTGGCTGCGAAGATGCCTGCTGCTGAACTGGAGCTGCGGCTTGAGCGGCAGGTTGCTGGTAGCTTGGTTGGTAGGCGGTTTGGGCGACGGGTTTTAATATGATGAAGTCTGAAGCTGCTTGAACTTCTTCCCAAGCGACGTTTTGGATTTGTCCTTCGTCGTTTTCGACGGTTAAGGCGATGCCCATTTTGCCGACTGCAAACGCGACATCCTTAACTTTACCGAGTAATCTGCCTTTTGCGTCTATGACTTGCATGGAAACCAGTGCATCTCTGGTTAGGGGTTTATCGTTTTCGCTCATGTTGATTCACTCAGATTCTGAATAGTTTGTTCCTGTTAAAAGAATTTTCTGTTCACCGACAAATGCTGCTCAAAGCAAGGTGGCAAGTAAACGGTGGCTTGTTTAGCAAGGGCTAAATACCCCCAAAACCTGTAGTTTAAGTGTAAGGTGTTTTTATGTCAAATATTGATTTATCCCAAGAGGCATCAGCGAAAATTAAACAAGCCATAAACGAATTCAAAAACTCCCTTGGAACATATTTTAAAGACAACACTATCGAAATTAAAACTTGGAAGTTCGCCGTCGAAAATAACGAAGCAGGCTACAGCATAGATGCCGCCGTTAAAATCCAAATAAAACCCAAAGAAAAATCTGCCGACCCCACCAAATCCACAAGCACGACTGAACTGCTAGGATAAAAGAAAAGCGACTTTGTGGCATTAGACGCCACACCATTAGTTTTCAGCAGAAGGCAGAGGCAGTTCTGTTTTCTGCACACTATTTACAACCGAAGCTTTTAGCCCCGCTATGTTGATGAGTGGGTAACCAATTAGCACTTGGCACCAAAAAGTGATTAGGCGGGTAAGTGTGGTTGCAGCGGCAGCGGTGGCAAGAGGGACACCGTAAAGGCTAAACATGTTCACCATAGTTATCTCGACTGCGCCAACTGGGAACCCAGCGGTTAAAGTTTCAACGGTGGATGTAACGCTGAAAACCGTTGCTAAACTAAAAATGCTAATCTCTGGATACCCCAAAGCATAGAACACCATCAAAAAGACTAGCAGACTGAATATCCAAGCGATTACGGCGAAAAAGAGCGGTTTGAGCAAAAGCTTGGGGTGCGTTCGGTATGTTTTGAAGGATAAGCTAAAGGATAACAGGGTTTTCTGCAGGTTTTCCCTTTCCTTCTCAAGCCAAGAAGGCTTCTTGATTATGAATCGGATAATCGTCATCAAAATGTTGACCAACCGCTCAGCTGCACCCTCTTTGAGCGCTATGTAGAGGATGATAGCTACCACCGAAGCGGTCCCAACAGTAACTAAAGTAACTAGCAAAACAAGGTAAGAAGTAACCCAACCATTGATCACCAACGCGATAAACCCAACTATCAAGCCCCCAGTGTAAACAAGCGTACTTATCAAGCGAGAGGTTATCACGGTTGCAGAAGATATTCCAGTGTCGTTTTCGGGTTCTCTTTGCGCGAGATAGATTCTGGTTGCTTCACCACAGACAGTTTGGCAGGGTAGAATCATCTCCACAAAGTTACCGATCCAGTTGTAGAGCATGATGCGGCGGAATTTTATGTTGATTTTTAATGCGTCAAGCAGTGAATGCCAAATCAGCGAATCAAAGAAAACCGCCATAACAACGCAAAGAATCGCCAAAGAATAGAAAATCGCGTAGTTGGTGAAGTCAAGGGTGCTTAAAACCCTCAAAAAACCAGCGAAGTCACCGAAGAAAAGCAGGTAAAGGATGAACGCGATAAGCCCCAATACCATTAACACAATCGATTTGCGAGTTTGGGTGAAGGCTATCGACATATCTTTTTCTCACATGTTTTAAAATCAAAGGGTAACTAGGGTTTCAGGCGCTAAATCCCATACATCAATGAGAACACACCGTGAAATGTAATAAAAATTGTGGTAACTTAGGGTACACCAGAAAAGAGCAAGCAGACAGCTGAATTCTGGCTTATCAGCAGTCAAAATATGTGTCTTGTTGTTTTTCTAGGGTTGTTTTGTAGAAGACCCCTATATACAACAACCAGCAGACCACAAAAAAGTTGCTTCAACGGTTCAGAACTGCCAATAAATTGAGAGCGGACTGTGGCGATTTCCACAAGCACTTCAGCTTCGCGAGACTTAAGGCAGGGTCAAGTGCGATTTTTTCTTTAGCCCCTTATTTAATGCCGCATACGAATCCGCATCCGTACTTGCTGGAGTCACGCGACGTCTCAAAGCTGACCTCCCCTCCCTTATATAAAGAAAGAATGAGGCTTTTGCTCTTTTGAAGCCTTTTAGTGGATTCTACCATCTTTTCCAGGGTAACTCGTCCATGTATTCGTTGAGGCTGCGTATGGTGTTGCCGTTTTTGTCTTTATGCTTCAGCACTTCAACGAGTGCCTCGGCTAGTTGCAGGTTGGTGATGACGGGGACGTTGAATTCTACTGCTTGGCGTCGGATGGTATAGCCGTCAGTTATGATGTCGCTCATGTTGCTGCGGCGGTTAGCCATGGGTACGTTTATGACGAGGTCTATTTTGCGTTCTTGAAGGTAATCGAGGATGTTGGGGGTTACGTCGGGGTCTTTGACTTTATGCAGCACTGTGGCAGTTACTTCGTTGGCGTTAAGCACTTTAGCGGTGTTGGCGGTTGCGTAGATTCTAAAGCCCATA
>Ga0101944_10003939_pt1 | contig 19496 bp, 5 predicted proteins | sample DewCreD2012metaG_FD_75245 | JGI IMG/M metagenome (GOLD analysis project Ga0101944, IMG submission 75245) | Hot spring sediment bacterial and archeal communities from British Columbia, Canada, to study Microbial Dark Matter (Phase II) - Dewar... ... | reverse complement strand
GCAAAATTAAACTTTATCCATCAGGGCAAAGAGAGAAGGATTTATTTCTTTCTCCTTTGTCTTGAAAAATATTAATTCTATTTTCCTCTAATTAAGTTGCATTTATTTGTTGAATTTAATTTCTGAAGAGAATGAATACATTCAAATATATTATTTTAATATGGTTATGCAATATGGCCGGCACTTATGCTCAATCCTATTTTCAAGGATTTGAAGAAACAAGTACCCGGCCCTCCTGTTGGTCGGGAGCAACCTTTTCCAATAAATTATGGGATTCGGTATTCGATGGACGAAGAGCCGCCATCTGTGGCACTTTTGCCACCGGTTATGGCGGATCCAAGCCCAACTGGTTAAAAACAGCACAATTTAATCTGACAGCGCCAAGCACCAGTCAATGGATTATGCTGTGGTACCGTACAACCAATCCTGCAATTGCACAACCGGCATCGTTCCGCATCGTGCTCGAAAACCAATCAACTATGGCATTAACTCCGGTGTCAAACTGGGTTGACGCTTTAGCTGCCGGATATGATTGGGAAAGTATAAAACTCTTTTTTCCCTCTGTCACTCCGGGCAATTACAAAATAGTTATTGAAGCATCATCCAGCACAAATACGCTCGCGATAGACGCTGTGGAAGCTTCAGTAAACATCAACAATACATCGGCAATATTATCATCGGTGAGTATAGCGATCACCGGAGGAAGCAATCCGAATTGTTCGGCTCCCATTACGTTCACTGCCACGGCCGTTAATCCACAAACACCGGTATCGTACACCTGGATATTAAATTACGACAGTGTGGGTACTACTTTATCTTATACCTGCGATACCTGTAATTATGGCGATTCGGCTTACATCATCATGCATACCGGCAGCCCCTGTCCTACTCATATTCTTTCAAACAAAATAGCCATACTCCCTTGCGCATCCGATATTATCATCATCACCAATACATCACCGGAACAATTTTGTAAAGGTGCAGCAACAGGGTCTATCATATCGTTTAATACTACTCTGCCCGCAACACCAGTTTATGAGGTTGAATTATCGCAACCAAACACAAAATTGTTTTCCGGTACACCTCCTGTTCTGGGAACAGGTGTGGGCTCGCCAATAAGTATAAGCATTCCGGACACATTAGCCCCCGGAAAATATTATCTGCGGATTCATTCATCATCGGGTGTTTACTCAAATAACCTCGACAGTATCACAGTCTACACCCCACCGGTTGCCTATGCCGGTTCCGACATCAACCTGTGCTTTGGTATTGCCCGTATGCTGACAGCGAGCGGCGGCGCTTCATATATCTGGAATACCGGTCATTCAAGCGCATCTATTTCTGTCAATCCGCCAGTTACAACTAACTACAGGGTTACCGTTACTGATGCCAATGGTTGTAAAGATGAAGATACGGTGATGGTTAATGTTCTTCAATTAACTGCAGCATCGGCAATCACACATGTATCGTGTACGGGCGGAACAGATGGAAGCATTACAGTTAGTCCGTCAGGGGGCATCACTCCCTATTTGTACATCTGGTCAAATTCAGCAACAATAGCACAGCTTACATCATTGTCAACCGGTATCTATAGAGTAACTGTTTCGGACAATAATAGCTGTCTGTATTCTTCATCATTCACCGTAACACAAGCCGCAGGCATAACGATTACTCCTTCGGTCACTCATGCTTCCTGTGCAGCAGGGGGCAATGGAGCCCTGTCGGTCACACTGTCGGGCGGCTTCACACCCTACACGGTTACATGGAATACCGGATCAACAGTACAGACCATCACCGGACTTTCATCGGGGACATACAATATCACGGTAACCGATAACAAAGGATGTGTCAAATCATCAGCTTTGATCATCACTGAAGCGGCAGGTATCACTGCTTCCTTTTCCGCTTCACATGTATCCTGCAACAGCGCATCGAATGGCTCATTGTCGGTAACTGCAGGCGGTGGCTTATCGCCATATACCATCCTATGGAGCACCGGTACATACTGCTCCGGTTCAGTATGCAATATAGCAGGTCTCACAGCAGGTAATTACCAGGCAACAGTAACCGATAATAATAATTGCCGGTTTGTTTCATCCTGTACCATCACTCAACCTGTAGCTATCGGGCTAACAGCATCAATTACGCATGTTGCATGCATGAGCGATAATATCGGAGTTATCTCAATTATTCCGGCAGGTGGCCAGTCACCTTACTCTTTTCTTTGGTCAACCGGTTCTACTACATCGTCAATATCATCATTAACCGTTGGAAACTACGCTGTCACTCTTACTGATAATTATGGTTGCTCCCTTGACACCGTGCTTACAGTTAATGAAAACAGTGGTATTATTATTTATATTATAACACTACAATATCCTACTTGCTATACAACCAATGACGGCTCACTGGATATAGATGTTACCGGTGGCTTTTCACCCTATACTTACCAGTGGAGTACATCCGGCACAACGCAGGATGCATCAAACCTGTCGCCCGGAATGCAATATGTTACGGTGAGCGACATCATGGGCTGCAACACCATCGGGATATTCAATATCTCACAACCACTGCCCATTAATCCTCAATTACAGACATACAGCATATCCTGCTATGGATTATCCAATGGCACGGTGGCCTCAAATCCAACGGGAGGGACATCACCATACAATTATTTATGGAGCAGCGGCGAAACGGATAATGCCATAGGAGCGAAACCGGCCGGAACCTATTCCATCACTGTAACTGATACTAAAAACTGCATAGCAACAGCAAGCACAATCGTGACACAGCCCACACTGCTTTCGGTAACTACCTCTAAAAATAATATCCTGTGTATTGCAGGCAGCAACGGCTCATTAACAGCAAACCCGGCCGGAGGTACCGGCCCATATTTTTATTATTGGAACACCGGTGCAACAACATCATCTATACTAAACCTTTCAGCCGGCACATACTGTTTAACTATTGCCGATAACCGGGGATGTACTAAAACAGGCGGATGTGTACAGATAAGTGAACCGGATCCGGTGAATATCGGCGGCACCATCCATAGTGTTGAATGTAATGGCGGCAACGATGGTTTCGTCTTGCTCACGGTAACCGGAGGTAATACTCCTTTCACGTATTTCTGGAGCACAGCCGAGACTACCAAAGATATTTACAGTCTTCCTTTCGGTAACTATTCTGTCACCATTACCGACCGGAATGACTGTAAATTCAGCTATCCTTTTACAATCAATCAGCCCGATGGTTTTGATATTGCTGATACAGTAAACAAAATCCGGTGCTTTGGCGTCCATGACGGCAGTATTTATTTAACGGTAACCGGCAGTACAGGGCCGTATAAATTTATTTGGACTATTGGAAATACAACACAAGGGATAAGCGGACTCGGCGCTGGCACTTATAGAGTAAGTGTAACCGATAATAATAACTGTCCGAAAATCAGACAATACATTATTACTTCGCCCCAGCCCATTATCTTGTCTTCTACGACAGTTCCGGTTTGTGATAGTATGGATGGTGAACTCCGTATCTATGCATCGGGCGGCACAGGAGATATTACCTTTCACTGGCATAACGGCGAAACAGTCAGCCACCTGTTTGACCTGAATCCCGGATCATACAGAGTAACCGCTACTGATTCGGCCGGCTGCACTAAAGCGGATACCGTGACTTTGGGAGCGCCAACCGGTTTTTCTATACTTCCATTTATTTCCAATCCCATCTGCCCGGGTGATAACATGGGAAGCATCACCATCGAAATTTCAGGCGGTGTGCCCCCATACAACGTAATCTGGAGTGATGGGACAAATACATTTGATAACTCAACGATGTATTCACTTGATAATCTTGGCGGAGGAACCTATGCGGTATCTGTTACCGATAACCGTAATTGCAAATCGAGTAAAATCTTTATGATTAAAGATATTGAACCCTTTACACTTGATACCCTTCAATTGCGCAGGCCATATTGTCCGCTCTCGGATGACGGATTGATCAGTATCGGAATAACAGGCGGTACCCCGCCATATATGATTAGCTGGACAGGAAATCAACAAGGTTTGACAGCCAGCAATCTGACCATGGGTGAATATACCATACACCTTACCGATAGCCATCAGTGCAGCATTGATTACACCATTGCGCTCCATCATGTTTCGGATTATTGCCTGTATATTCCAAACATCTTCACGCCCAATAACGACGGGATAAATGACACATGGGAGATCCCCGGAATCACCCGATATTATCCTTCAGCCACAGTGGAGATTTTTAACCGGTGGGGAACATTGGTGTACAGATCAACCGGATACGAAACTCCATGGAACGGGAAACACAAAAATATCCGGCAGCCCTTTGACAGTTATCACTATATCATCCATCTGAATGACCTGTTGGATGAGGTCATAACAGGACACGTTACAATTATCCGCTGATTTATTATTTTTGAAAAAAAACGTTATGCGAAATTTCCTGTTATTTCTGTCTCTGCTGGTTATCCCGTCAATGATACATGGTCAGATAAAGAGATATTTTGACCGGGGCACCGGCTTCGGGCTTTGCGCCAACGGATCGTATAGCGGAACAGGTATTGGCCCTGCCATTGCTGCCGACATTTTTATTGAAAAGCATTATAATGGCATTGAATTTGGCACCGTGTTTCAAACCATGCCCACAGTGCGCGTAGCGGGATTAAATGGCCGGTACAAATTATACCTCAATTTGATTAAACAAAAACGAAGTGACGCACGGACATTTTTTCCATATCTTCATTATTCATTTCTGTATCGAAATTTTTACTATCTCTCTGAAGAAATAACCTATAAGCCGACACTTGAAAAGGTTCTGGTTGAAAGCCGCACCAAAGTACTTACATTCGAAAATTATTTCGGTGCCGGACTCCGCGTTGATTTTATGGAACGGTTTCGCGTTGATCTCTCTGCAGGTTATGGAGCATACTTATCTTCACATCCCTTTTCAAACTACAGAAAAAATTTAGGCATACATTATAACCGAAATGGATATAATGCGTTTTTTAACATTGGCGCAGGATATAAGATAGTGATGGAATAATAAACCGGGATTTTGCAGTTGAAAAACTGCATATTAACCGCCCGATAACCGGAAAAGCCAAAAAGCACCAGCCCCTATCTATCGGCCATTTCGTATTGACTCCAATAAACGCGCCAATTCGATTGTTTTTTCCGGAAATTTTTTTGTCACATTATTCTGCTCCGAAATATCTTCCGACAAATGGTACAATTTTGGTTCCGGCGTATTCCCAAATTCAATTTTTGTATCAGGATTATAATTTGTCTTTGATGAAGGTTCAATATATTTCCAGTCATTCTGAATAACCGAAAGAGTCATCGTCACCGATTGCTGAACAATAAACTCTCTGTCAGAGGTATCGTTGCCTGTTAATTGACTCCAATGATTAAAGCTATCGGAACCGACAGAATCTGCCAACTGAATATTAAGAAACGCAGCAAACGAACGCAACAAATCAATTTGTGAAAACGCAGCCGGAGTAGTGCCCTGTCTGACGGTCCCCGGCCAAACAACAATAAAAGGCACCCGTGTGCCGGCTTCGAAGGCGCTATATTTCCCGCCGCGTAAAGGGCCAGCCGGCTTATGTCCACCAAGCAATTCCGCTGATTGGTCGTGATAACCATCATCAACAACCGGACCGTTGTCGCTCGAAAAAATAATCAGTGTATTTTTTTCTAACTTATTATCCCGAAGTGTTTTCATCAACTCGCCCACACACCAGTCCAATTGCAGGATAGCATCACCTCTTGCTCCGAGTCCGCTTTTCCCGGCAAAGCGGGCATGAACCACGCGCGGAACATGAATATCGTGAGTAGCAAAATAGAGAAAGAATGGATGATCTTTGTTTTTCCCGATAAAATATTTTGCTTTGGATGTCAGTGTGTCTGCCATATCTTCATCAATCCACCGGGCGCTTTTTCCTCCGGTCATATACCCGATACGGCTGATTCCGTTAATGATGGTCTGATCATGACCATGACTGGGCCGCTGTTTGAGAAGTTCCGGATGTTCATGGCCGGTGGGCTCATTGCCGATTTTTTCGGTATAACTGATTTTAACAGGATCGGCAGGATCAAGGTTTACAATCCGGCCATTCTCAACATAAACACATGGCACTCTGTCGCCGGTAGCAGGAATAAGATAACTATAGTCGAATCCGATCTCTGCAGGGCCCGGAACAATATGGCTGTTCCATTCAGGGCCCGGCGATGCACCCAGTCCCAGATGCCATTTACCAATAGCTGCTGTAGTATATCCGGCTTTTTTCATCACATCAGCCAGCGTTATTTTGTCCGGATCAATAATCAGGCAAGCATCGCCCGGAGCAATATTCGTATTGTCCCTGCGCCATGCATACTCACCGGTAAGCAGCGAATACCGTGAAGGTGTTGAAGTAGCCGCTGTTGAATAACATTGCGTAAAACGCAAACCGATAGCAGCCAGCGAATCAATATGCGGAGTATTGACCATTTGTGCACCGTAACAACTCAGATCCCCATATCCAAGATCATCGGTGTAAATTAAAATCACATTAGGTTGTTGAGCATCTGCTACACTAAACAAACCGACACAAAGACCTGCTGCCGGATATAAAAGATACGGTATTCTTGTCATGAATGAAATTTTATAGTAATTATGAAGCAATTATCAAAACCCTCATTATAAAGCATATAAACAATAAAAAGTATAAGTATTAAAATAAAAAACATTGATAAAAATAACAATAAAAATTTCAAATACATTGCAATCCAATCCTAAATGATTGAATATGAAACGATTTCGAATTAATAGAATTGAAATTGTTTTGCAACAGGGAAAAAGAGCTAATCAGCACAATAAATGCTGTAATTTTGACTAATCTGTTTGAAACTAAATTTTAAAATTATGATGCAAAAAAATCTACTCCTTATCGCAACGATTCTTTTCGTCACGGTAAAAGCATTAGTTGCACAGCCAACCGACAATCCGGTTGCCACTTTTTATAATTCGTCGCAATATGCATCAGAAGGTTATCCGGCCTGGACCGATTCCATTAAATGGTCGAATGTTATTAATATGGCGACTTACTCTACTGGCGCCAATGATTTCGAAAAATTTGAAAACGCCCGTGATGTCTTATATGCTATGGGTGGTGGAGTATTGTACTATCCTGCGGGCACCTATAACTTTGCCGATCATCCCAGCGGTCCTGACGGCCGCGGTCTGATGCTCAAGAAAGGTATTGTCATCCGTGGAGAAGCCCCTTCATCGAATAAATGGGCAGTAAACACCTCCGACAAAACCGACGACAGCGGATTATCCAACCTTACCACGGTTTTTGAATTTCCCACATGGGATAAAAAAACCACGCCGTTGGGTGAATTCACGGTTCGTTCAGGAAATGGTATTGTTCCGAGAACCTGGAACCATGTTGGATTACAGCCGGTATGGGCAAATGGCGAACGGATCAAAGATGTAAACTATGTCGGGATATGCTGGGTTAAATTCCGTTATGCAACGGTATATTTCGGCGGTGATATGGCATGGGCCGACACTACCTGGGCTGCTGCCGGCGCATGGAAAAGCAGTTCGGCAAAAACGACCAATGAATATGGCGAAAACTGGTCGTTACGCCGTGCCGATGGAACACATCCCTTCGACCCATTTACCGGCGCTGCTCCCGGGCTACGTTACTATAACGGATCCAGATGCCGTATGGTTTTCGGTTGCCGGTTCGAAAATGCTGTTGTGCACGACGATATATGGTATCACGGAAATAATCCCGCAACCAGTATGTACGGCTATTTCGGCTCACGATTCGTCGCTCGCGTTGTGGTGGATGGCGAAAATGTGTTCATCGCTAATAATATCATTCCTAAACCAACTGAGTGTTTTTTATTTGATATGGCAATAAAAATGTTCTATACCTCAGCCCCGGGCCAATGGTACGATAATACCGAAATGAGCAATGCCTGCAACAGCGGTTGTCCTTCCCGCAACGAAATAAAAACAGTAATGTATGATTATGCACGCAGTATTGGCTTTGATGTAAATAAAAGTTTAAACTCCCAGCGCAATAACCGTTGTCTGCTCCTGGGTACGGATAGAAGCCCCTATTACAGCGAAAATGTTGTTATTCAAGATAATTTTACATGGCAACATGGAAATAAGGGCTATGAGATTGCCGGCAAATGGGCAGTAATCAGGCGCAATGTTCGCAGCGGTGAAGTACTCAATGCATATAACCATGCCTATGGTTGCGACTCATCGCGAATTTCAGATAATGTTTATGGCCTGAGTACAATGGTTAATCCTGTTGCCGGACGGAACAGAGGTTGGTTCAATTCGTTGAGTGGTGGGCCCGATTGTAAATACAGTGATGACAATATGGCTCGCGGGATGGACCTTATGGGTTGGTGCATGTGGATTAATGATAATTACATCCGCCGCACCGGTTCGTGGCCTGGCGTTGACGGCGAGGGGCTTTTATTTCAGCGTCAGGGTTGTGTCGAAGTATTTTCAGTATCCGAAACAAACAACAATTTTGTTGAATGCGGAGGTACTGCGGGTGGTTTTATTCATCCCTACGACGTACATATTATGGGTATGCTGCAGGCATGGAATAATGGAACAAAAACCGGTAACTACTGCAAAACAGGTGATTTATATGAGGATTTCAGTGTATTTTCCAATACCAACTCTACTTATGTGGACTGTTCCAACGGCCCTGATGGTCTGTTTCTCGACGCCCAATGTCCCGCATCGGCTGTAAATGCTCCCACTAATGTGACCGTGCTCCGAAACGATACCACTCAATGCAATATTATTATCTGGACCGACAACGCTGTTGATGAGATGGGTTTCCTGGTACAACGCAGAGAAGAAGGCACAACCGAATGGACAAATATTGCCTACAGACCACTCAACAACATGGGTGCCGGATCAGGAACCTACAGCGCCAATAGCTGGACCTATCCCGGGGCAGATATTAATTCAACACCCCGCGATCCAATATGCGGGACTGAAAGTGCCGACCTAAACCCACAGGAATGGAGAGATTATTTTATCAATCCGGCAAAAACATATCAATACAGAATTATTGCCATAAGCTGCACCCAGGGCGATACTACCGGTCGCTCGGCTGTTGCTACAGATGGTGGAGTTTCTGTGCCATATGTAACAGATAATATAACCTACTATATCTGGCCAACAGTTTCGGATGGCATTTATAATCTGCGTATTGAAAATAACACTTATGGCAATATCAATATTTCTGTTACAGGAACGAACGGCATGATAATTTCACAAGAAACAATCACTAAGCCAAGCGATGTACTAAATGCCTTCATTAACATTTCTTCAGCACCCGCCGGAGTTTACCTGATCCATTTGTCCGGTGACCACTACCAGAAAACCACAAAAGTTATAAAAAAATAAACCCATGCTTTCTTTATTTAAAGGTCGCCCGCGAGGCGGCCTTTTTTGCAAGAACCCCATTTCTCACAATAAAATTTTCCGGCTTTTACTATCTTTGTGGCCTATAAAAAAATACAAGGAGGAATAATATGTCTATTCAATTAAAGAAAGAAGCTCAATGGGCAATGATTGTCCCATCAAGCATGGGTGTTCGTATTACACCATTTAACGGTCAGCCGGTACATACCAGCAATACATTCATGATGCAGGCAACCAGCGCTGAAACCAATGTAGCTAATATTTCATCATCACTGGGTTTACCGGTTAAGGTTCTTACCACCTTTGTAAAAGACAGTCCGGTTGCACAGTTTATAAAAAACAGTTTACGTTCACGCGGTATGTCATTCGAAGGCAAAGAAGTTGAGCAGGGCGGCCCTTGGGGCTACCGTCATCAGTTTAATATTGCCGACAGCGGTTATGGTTCACGTGGCCCGCGCGTACAAAACGACCGTGCCGGTGAAGTAGGCCGTACACTAAATGTAAAAGATTTTGACCTCGACCGTATCTTCGGCAAAGAAGGCGTTCAGATTGTTCATCTTTCAGGACTCATCGGCGCGCTCTCTCCCGAAACAAGTTCTTTCTGCCTCGAATTAGCCCGGGCAGCAAAAAAATATAATACCCGCATATCTTTCGATTTGAATTACCGGGCATCCTTCTGGAAAGGCCGTGAAACCGAACTCCGGAAAATATTTACTGAAATCGCTTCTGTTTCGGATGTGCTGGTAGGGAATGAAGAAGATTTTCAGCTTTGTTTAGGCATTGAAGGACCTGAAGAAGGCGGCAAAGATCTGAGTGCAAAAATCAACAGCTTTAAAGAGATGATTACACGGGTGAAAAAAACCTTCCCCAATGCTTCAGTATTTGCTACAACATTAAGGCAGGTGATAAGCACTAATAGTCATTTATGGGGAGCCATCATGCTCGAGGGTGAAAACTGGCATATTGTAGAACCACGTGAAATAACTGTCCTAGACCGCATCGGCGGCGGCGATGGCTTTGTTGGCGGCATGCTATATGCCATACTAAAAAACTGGCCGGCAGAAAAATGGATACAATTTGGATGGGCCAGCGGTGCTCTTGCCACCACCTTCCTTACCGACTATGCAGAGCCGGCTGATGAAGAACAGGTGTGGAGTGTATGGCAGGGAAACGCACGGGTGAAAAGATAACTCCATTCTTTAAATCACGATGCAATAGAAAACCTTCTATTGCATAAAATGGGATAATTCAGATTTTTTTGTTTTATCGGGATTTTGCAGTTCATAACTGCAAACAGCTCAACTGAAAAATACGGGTACAAATGGAATAGTCCACTATATATGGACTAACTATTTGTTACATCGACATCGCTTTCGCGTAGCTTCAGCGGAGCAAAGCATTATACGCATAGCATTTATTCTAAATTATAATTCCAAATGCTATAAACTTTCATGAGCTACATCCGGATAATATATCTCCTAGTCATTTTAAACACAAATTAAGCGATAGAAGGATTAAAAATCCTTTTATTCACTTTAGTTGGGGTAACCCCGATTTAGAATTTGTTTGAAGTATTTAAAAAATACTGAATTACAAATTATTAATCGTTTCCGCATTTTCTAATGCGGAATTTGGGTTAAATGGCCTTTTTAACAATAAATTATAAGGTTTTAAATTACAGGGCATTGTGAATTTGAACAGTTTTGAAAAAAATCTTTCATATTGACAACAAAGGGATTGCAACATTTGACCTACATACACTATGGCTTGAATCCTTTATCCATAGGACATTACAAGCCATGCAACATTTGTGCTACATTTTGAGACAATAGAGCAAAAGATTTCTTATTAATTATTTTGAGAATGATGAATGTCATGTGTACCTTTACATTAAAATGAACAATAAATGAATATAATTGAAAAATTTATTTTACTAAAAATCAAAACAATATAACATGATATCAACAAGGTGCAAAAAACAAATGAACAGAATTTTATCAGTTATAATTCTGTCATTTTCAATGATTGGAATGGTATGGAGTCAACCCCCCGGTCTTGACTACTGGTATCAAACCAATGATGGTTTTGCCAAGTGTACACAAATTGGCGAATCGGGTGGTTATGCTACCTGGTACAAAGACAATTTTGATGTTGTAGACATGGTTCACCGGCAGGGAGAACTTTATGCTTTTATTACCTATAGCACCTCAAGCAGTGTGGACAGTGACAATGTAGCATTGGCCGAATGGAACTCTGCCGCATGCACCGCCGGACTGTTCAGGCATGATATGGTCGAAAATAAATGGGTTCGTGTAGCTCATATGAACCTCCCGTCGGCCTACTTTACCCCAAAATTATTAACTAATGGTGCCGATATTATTGCCTTATGCAATTACGGTAATATCTATATATTTGATGAAACCCAACCCAATGGATGGAGGTTGCTGACTATCAGTCCTTTATTAAAAAAGCAGTTTTTCAGAGTTACACAAGCCGCCTCTCCCGATGCATTCGACTGGCGTGATATGTCAACATCTTATAATGGCCCGGCTGTAGTTGAATTACTTGGTGATACCCTCTTTGTTCCAATCATTCATCATGCCGGTAACTGCGGGCAAACTGCTGCTGAGATCAGCGAACAGGGAATCGTTAAAATCAATATCCGAAATATGTATGTGGGCTTTGATTCCATTGGTAAATTCCCCGGCCAGGACCTTTGTAACCTCTATACTTTTGGCGGTGACCGCGCTGCCCCGTATGATAATTCGAATGCCCGCGGATGGGATGGCGATCATTTCGACAGTTATTGCCTGATTGACCATATCGGCGGCCGTTTTTGCCTCTTTGCGCATTATCGCGATGCACTGGATGTTGATTCATGCTGGAGCTTGGGTTTCCGACGTGGTGAATACAAATCAGTTCAGGTATTATGGGTTTGGGACCCCAAAGTGCGCAGATGGTTTAATATATCACAGGGCCCTGACTGGAGAAATCTTACGCCCAGTTCCTGTGCCGGTGATATCGGAATGTATCCGAGTTGGGATAAAAAGAGATTTTTCTGCACCATGCAGCAGGGTATTAACGAGTGGCGTGGCGACCGCTGGGAATTTAAAGTGGTTGGCGGTTCATATAATGTGGGGCCGGTTATTCCTGTTTACGACCCGGATGATCCACTGGATAATGTTACATTTTATACTCATAGCCGCGCCGGTGTAGAACTCATCGACCGCGCAAACCGCGTAGAACTCGGCGATGCGTTTGCCTTAGGAGGAGCTCCAAACTGTGTCCATAACAATATCGAAAAACTTCAAACTCCCGATAATGGTAAAACACTTTACCTCGTATTTGATGGAATGAAATATCCCAACAAGTGTGACTGGAATAGTGAATGGGGCGCTGAACTAGGCATATACTGGTTGCAGCCAAATCCCGACAAGGTGGCCTCTACCATTAATATCCACCTTCAATCGGCTACTTACCTGGGCGCTGCCGGTGCAGGGAATAATATGGCTATTGGCACAGGGGTTGCCGGACTTCACCACGTAGTTACAGGCGGCAATTTTAATAGCCCGCTTTCCGGCCGGTTTAAACCCGGATGGACTCAACACACATGGAACGGAGCCACAACCGCATCCCGGGCAAAAGTGATTCAAATGAATATGTTTGCCGATACAATTTACAGTGTTACAAGTTTAGGCAACACAATGACTGATTTTGATGTGCAAAACTATGGACAATACAGGATTGTAGCAGCCGGCGACTGGGGAGTATCAGTGCTCGATTCATCCGGAAAAAATTTGATTTATACCAAATCTAATACTGCTGCTCCGCTTAATTCCTATGGAACTGTAAATAGTGATATACGCGTTGATATTGATGATCAGGGGCATGTGGCTGTTCTTAAAAGCGAAACAAGTTTTACTGTGCCTGGTGCAGACCTCCAGTTTGCTACCTTCTTTGTATTTGACCAAAATGGCAATCAGGTGGGGAGTTCAAAATATATCGGTTCGGATGAATTTACTGCCATTAACGGTTTCTTCTCTAACTGGCATATACAAGATATTGCCATACACATGGATACTGTATATGTGACCGGATTTCTGCAGGATAATATGAACGGTAATTATGCAGATAATGCCTGTGATGGCGGAGGATTACCGGTTCAATCAACATTTATCCTTGCTTATCGCAACAATGCAGGCACCTGGACGCGCATCTGGAAAACATGGGCATTTGACGGCGACTCATTGGGCCGTGATATTTCCGACTGTCGCGGCTATAAACTCAATATGGGCAAAGACGGAAAACTCTATTATCTCGGATGGCTGCAGGGTACCGAAACAGTGTACCGCTGGAATGGGAAAGATTGCCAATGCTGTAACGGCAGCAGTGACCATCCGAAAACTGTTACTTTACGTCAGTTCGACCTCTATAATTCGGGTCAGGGTGCAGCACTCGGTTCACAGGCCTATTTCTGTACCATTGACCGTAAAACAGGAATTGTTGAACGGGGCATGATGATTATCCCGCGGCTCACCAACGGAAACAGTAATACATTTGCATCATCGCGTGGTTGTGTGCATGCTGACCAGAAGGGATTTGTTTATGTGGGTGGCGGGTCAATGGCATACATTAATGGAAGAGACCTGATTCATGTGAATGGGCAATTGCTGGGTGCTTATGTTGGTCCCGATCCTTCAATTCACATTGTCAATCCGGATTATACTGCACGTATATTCTGGGGCGCATTTAATGAAGATAATGCTGCTACAGGACACGTTACATCTATCGGTATCCGTGATAATATTATTGCTGCTTTGGCTGTTAATAATAACGGTAAACTGTTTACAGGTGCTACACGTTACGATCCGGTACTTGAACAAGAGGTATTTAAAGCATCCTGGGCAATGAATCCAAATCCATTCCGGTCAGCAGGAAATATTGAAGATACCTGGCAAACAGTATGGTATCAGGATGTGTGGAACCATTCACAACAAGACACTCTGGAGCCACGATATTATACCAGCCAACCCGTAATGCCCATGAATTGTTTCGACCACCGTGCCGAATTTATTGCTGACCTTACGGAAGTATGTGTTGGACAGAATGTCACTTTTACCGACTACTCCCATGGTGATAAAAACGGATGGCTCTGGAAATTTGGCGATGGCGCCAGCTTATTACCCGGAACATTGGGCGAAGGTCCATGGACCGTTACTTATTCAACTCCGGGATTAAAAACAGTGTTCCTTTCAATGACCGATAGCTGCAATAACTATCAGTATATCGAAAAATTTAATTATATTAATGTACTTGACAACACTCTTTCCCTTTCCGGAATTACAGGTCCCTCTTCTATGTGCAGAGGAACCACCGTGTACTTTGAAACCGATTATATCTGGGGAGTTGAAAGTTATGAGTGGACTTTACCGGCGGGTTGTGTTATCACCAAGGGCTATGGCACCAATAAAATAGAGGTGATGATGGGTAATACATCCGGAACGGTATCGGTCCGGGCTAAATATGCCTGCGGCTATACTTTACCGGTTACATTAGCCATTACAGTAAATACCGGTGGCGCCGATCAGATTATGCTGCTTGCAGGTGAAGATTCGCCGCTAAGCGCCGCCGATAACGCCTTACGCAACCGTATTGATATTAACTATACTCCATGGGTACGCGATGATGACGATTTACAGCCGGCAGATGACCAATGTGTTGGAACAATTGTTATATCGGGTACTGCAGATGATAAAAAGGTGGCACATAAGTTAACCAATACAACTCATTCGGTTATTGTGCTAAATGCAAACATGTTCGATGAGATGTATATGACTAATGCTAATGCAGGCACTGATTATGGTTATGCAGCCGAAACACAGGTCAATGTCACCAGCAATGGTCATGACCTGGATTATAATGTAAGCACCGGTTTACTCACGGTTTATAATGGACCTCTACCCTCCGACAGTGTTGTATGGGCTATTGATTGCGGACCTTTTGCTTCAACCGGAGGAGTATTTAATGGTATTACGTACCTGGCAGATAATAACTCGTACCTGAGCTATGATAATGCTCAGGAAGCAACTAATGCTACTACTGATATTATCGGAACCACAGATGATATGCTTTACCGTACTTACCGCCATGATTGGGCTTGCACATACAGTTTAACTATTGCAAATGGCGTGTATAATGTATTGCTTCAGTTTGCCGAAGATAATGCATCTGGACCCGGTGATGATCAGCGGAATGTTACCATTGAAGGCCAGACGGTTTTTAGTGGTTCGGTGTATGATAAGGCAGGTGGTAATGATATTGCCTATGATGTATGGTACAATAATGTTGCAGTGAACGACGGTAAAATAGATATTGCTATTGCCGGGCTTGGCGGATCACATCAGTTTGACCTTGCTGCATTTGTGGTCTTCAAACAGAAAAAACCCATGATCAATTGGGGCAAATCAAATTACGGTATCACTGTAGCCAGCCGTAATAGTTTGCCCTCTAATAAAACTTTCTTTGCGTATGATGTAAATACTAAGCTAATGGGTGTGGCCGGTGATGATTCCCTGAAAGCCAAAGGCCGTCGTATTGGTTTATTTATTGATGGCGTTGGGACCAATTTCTGGTCAACCGATGCAATTCAGATGTTTGATAATGCTCTCTGCTGGGCTAATTATAATTGTCCGAACTCTGTTTCTATTACTACTGGCCCCGTTACAGGACCTCTTTGTCCTGGACGACCGTTAACAGTAACCTATACTAAAACCGGAACATTTAATTCAGGGAACCAATTTATCGCTCAGCTTTCAGATGCTTACGGATCATTCTCCAACCCGCAGAATATCGGATACATCTTTTCGACTGCAAACAGCGGGAGCATCCTTTGCAATATCCCCGAACCAATTTTAGTTGGCAGCAATTACCGGATAAGAGTAGTAGGTACATCTCCATCTGAAACAGGAACACAAACAGCGGCCTTTTCTATTGGTGGATCGGCTCCTACTCCAGGCCCTATTATCGGATCAGAATTTGCCTGTAAATATCAAACGGTTCAAACCTATTCTGTTGATCCTGTTCCCGGAGTTACTGGTTATCTTTGGGAAATTCCACTTGGAACTCATTTTGTCGTTCCTAATAAACCATTGGATAATGCCGTGATCACAGGCAACACGGTTACGATTGATTTTGGAACAGGTACAACAAATGAAATAATTGTACGAACAGTTAACGGATGTGATACATCCGACAAGGTCTATGGATCAAGTCGGCTAACTGTACAAATGACTGAATATCCACCGCAAACACCGGATGAAATCAGCGGAAAAGCATCCGTATGTCGCAGATATTCCGGCATCTATACTATGACTCCCGTTGCCGATGCAGTGAAATACGGATGGCGTTTACATCCAACAGGTTCCGGATCTTTAATTATTAAACAAAGTCCTGATACAAATAACTGGATACAACTGTATTTTAAAAATGTTCCCGACAACCGTAATGTTGTTCTTAAAGGTTGGGCTATTGGCGCTTGCGGTATAAGCGATACGGTTTATTATAATGTACATGTGCATGATGCAGATAATGTGCCGGTAGCAAGCCCGATTGTCAGTCAACCCGGAATCTGTGCCGGTGAAGTATTATTCTCATCTGCACCATATCCCGGTGCTTATATTTATAACTGGTCATTACCCGCCGGCGCATCCGGTGCATCAACAACCAACGAAATTTATGTCAGCTTCCCGGCTGCAGGTACCTATACAGTTTCATTAACAGTTACCGATTCTTGCGGTATAAGCGCCCAGGTTATAAAAACAACCATAGTCGGTGCACCTGGTAAAATGGCTCTCTTCAATGTTGTCAATACTGCTGCACTTACCGCTCATGAAGTATCCGTGCAGAGTCGCCTTATGACTCTCGGTTATTCCGTTACGCTTACTATGGGAAATAATGGTGTAGGATCAATCTTGCCTTGCACCGATATAATTGTTACTTCAGGCGACCTGACAGACCTGAATGATAATTTAAGAAATCCAAACAGGCCGGCAGTTGTTATGACAAGGGTCAGGGATGTTATGTCCTCGAATAATTTTTCTGAAATGAGTTTGCTCTCCACTATTGGCGGCGCACCTAATTATCCAAATACCACACTTACTGAAAAACAAATTAATATCACCAATAATACACATGACATTACCCGCGGATTATCTCTTGGAAATATTGATGTTTATTCAGTAGAAGGAAAATATTTGGTGGCAACTACTGTTAGCCATGCACCATCTGCCGACGTCCTGGCTACGCATTTATATACTACTCTTGTAGGTAAAGCCGTTATAGCGGCCTTTGAAACAGGCGATGCACTTTCCGGTGGAAATACGGCCAATGCCAGAAGAGTAATTCTCCCCTTCGGCCAATTTGATGGAGGTGGATGGAATTATCCGGCTCCTGATTTTGGAACACAATTAACAGCAAACGGATTAAAAATATTTGATCAGGCAGTTTGCTGGGCTACCAATACCTGCCCTCCTGCTTGTCCGGCCAATCTCATTACGGCAGCAGCTACTACACATATTAATTGCTATGGTTCATCAACAGGAGCTATCGATATTACCGTTGGAGGAGGAACTACTCCTTACACTTATATCTGGTCTACAGGCGCAACGACACAGGATATCTCAACAAGACCATCAGGATCGTATTCAGTAACCGTAACAGATAATGCTGGTTGCCGGTCAACTGCCAATTATTCGATTACACAACCAGCATCTGCACTAGCTATAACAGGTAATTCGATTACTCATGTTAACTGCAATAGTCAGGCAACTGGCAGTATTAACCTAACAGTATCAGGCGGTACAGCTGGATATACTTATTTTTGGACCGGAGGTGTAACAACAAATCCAATTATTAATCGTACTGCAACTGCATATTATGTCACTGTAACAGATACTAAAGGATGCTCTGTCACAGGCGGAGCATATAATATCACACAGCCTGCAGCAGCGCTGGCTATCAGCGGCAGTTCAGTAACGAATGTTCAGTGCTTTGGCGGAAATGGTTCTATTTCTGTAACCGTTACCGGAGGAACAACAAGTTATAATTATTTATGGACCGGAGGCGGTACAGTTAATCCGGTAACAAAAACCGCCGGATCATATTCAGTTACCGTAACTGACGCTAAAGGATGTACAGTAGTTGGCGGACCATATACCATCACACAACCCGCTGCAGCCCTTGCTATCATTGGCAGCGCAGTTACCAATGCGCAATGCTTTGGCAGTAGTGGCGCTATCTCTGTAACAGTAACAGGCGGTACAACGGCCTATAGTTATTTATGGACCGGAGGCGGTACAGTTAATCCGGTAACAAAAACCGCCGGCTCATATTCAGTTACCGTTACTGATGCAAAAGGATGTACAGTGATTGGCGGGCCATACACAGTTACGGCTCCGGCTGCAGCGTTGGCTATCAGCGGCAGCGCAGTTACCAATGCGCAATGCTTTGGCAGTAATGGCGCTATCTCTGTAACAGTAACAGGCGGTACAACGGCTTATAGTTATTCATGGACCGGAGGCGAATCAGTTAATCCGGTTACAAAAACTGCCGGCTCATATTCAGTTACCGTAACGGATACAAAAGGATGTACAGTGATTGGCGGGCCATACACGGTTACGGCTCCGGCTGCAGCGCTTGCTGTTACAGGAAGTACAATAACACAAGTATCATGCAATGGCGGCAATGGAGCAATTGCTGTAACTGTCACAGGCGGTACAACGGGATACACTTATTCATGGACATCCGGTGGCGTAACTAACCCGATCAGTAAAGCAGCAGGCAGCTACTCGGTAACAGTTACTGATGCTAGAGGATGTGTTACTACCGGCGGGCCATATACCATATCCGAACCGGCTGTACTGACACTGAGCGGTGTTGTAACGCATGTACTGATAGCTGGCAACAGCACCGGAGCAGTTGATATTACAGTAACAGGAGGCACAACA
>Ga0101944_10003938_pt1 | contig 19496 bp, 16 predicted proteins | sample DewCreD2012metaG_FD_75245 | JGI IMG/M metagenome (GOLD analysis project Ga0101944, IMG submission 75245) | Hot spring sediment bacterial and archeal communities from British Columbia, Canada, to study Microbial Dark Matter (Phase II) - Dewar... ... | reverse complement strand
AGACGTCGCCCTCGACGAGCTGGGTAAGGACCGCGACCGGGACGGTCTTCTTCTCCGCCGACTGGATGAAGGCGAGTGCGTAGATGAACTCGTTCCATGACAGCGTGAAGGCGAAAATGCCGGCGGAGATGAGGCCGGGGACGGCGAGCGGCAGGGTGATGCGCCAGAGGATCTGCAAGCGCGTGGCACCGTCGATCAACGCGCATTCCTCGAGCTCGTAGGGGATCGACTTGAAGTAGCCGATCAAGAGCCAGGTGCAGAACGGCACGAGAAAAGTCGGGTAGGTCAAGATGAGGGCCAAGGGGCTGTCGAACAGCCCGAGCTGGAAGACCATGGTGGCCAGCGGGATGAAGAGGATCGAGGGTGGCACGAGGTAGGCGAGGTAGATCGCGAGGCCGACCCACTGCGAGCCCGTGAAGCGCAGCCGCTGGATGGCGTAGGCCGCGAGCACGCTCGCGAAGATCGACAGCGCGGTCGCCACTACGGCCACCGTCATCGTGGTCACGAGCCAGCTCGGATAGTCGGTCTGGAAGAGGAGCTTGTTGATGTTGGCGAGCGTCGGCGAGCTGACCCAGAAAGGGTTGAAGTTCTTGTAGTCGTAGAGCTCCTCGTTCGATTTGAAGGTGGTGATCGTCATCCAATAGAAGGGGAAGAGGAGCACGATGACGAAGCAGGCGAGCGGCAGGTAGACCGTCACCATGCGGCGCGGCAGGCTCGCCCACTCGAGGGGCCCGCTGCGCTCGACGAAGCTCGTCGGCGCAGGAGCGGTCGCGGCGGCCTCAGTCATCCTTGCCTCCCTGCTGCCACTTGCGGCGGGCGAGCGCGAAATAGGAGAAGACCGTGGCGAAGACCAGGAACGGGATCATCGAGACGGCGATCGCCGCCCCTTCGCCGAGCTGGCCGCCGGGGATCGCCCGTTGGAAGGCGAGCGTGGCCATCAGGTGCGTCGAGTTGGCCGGGCCGCCGCGGGTGATCGCGTAGACGAGCTGAAAGTCTGTGAAGGTGAAGATCACCGAGAAGGTCAAGACGACCGCTAGGATCGGCATCAGCATCGGCAGGGTGATGTGCCAGAAACGCTGCCAGGCGGTGGCGCCGTCGATCATCGCCGCCTCGTAGAGCGAGGGCGAGATGGTCTGAAGCCCGGCCAACAGGCAGATCGCCACGAACGGGATACCGCGCCAGATGTTGGCGGCGATCAGCGACCAGCGGGCGTTCCAGGTGTCGCCCAGGAAATCGATATAGTGGTCGAGCAGCCCCAGCCGGTCGACCAGGATGTAGGAGATGATCGAGAACTGCGGATCGTAGATCCACCAGAAGGCGATCGCCGAGAGCACGGTCGGGACGATCCAGGGAATGAGGATGATCGCCCGGATGAAGGATTTGAACGGCAGATGGTGGTTCAAGAGCAGAGCCAGCCAGAGGCCGAGGGTGAATTTCCCGATCGTTGCCACGAGCGTGTAGAAGAAGGTCCACCACACGGCCGTGAGGTAGGTGTCGTCCTGCAGGAGCGACACGTAGTTCTCGAGGCCGATCCACTCCCCCGCCCGGCCGATCCGGGTATCGGTGAAGCCGAGCCAGATGCCGAGGCCGAGCGGATAGGTCAGGAACACGACCAGGAGCCCGACACAGGGCAGCATGCACAAGACGACGAGAAACGGTTTCCAGTCGAACAGCCGGGCGAGCCAACTCTGCTCGACCGGCGGCAGAGCCACCCTCTGGCTCGTGGTCGCCACCGCGCTCCCCCTCCCTCGTACCCCGACCGGCGAAACGCCCGGACGGTTCCCGGCACCCTAGCGGAACAGGCCCGGCGCCGGTAGAGCGCAGGACGCGGCGGGCGGCAAGGGCGAAGCGAACATGCCGGAACACGAGGATACGGCGGTTTCGGCGCCGCTCCGGCCCAGTCGCCTCGAGATCCGGCTCCTGCGGGCACCGACCGAGCGCCCGGTGCGCACATCCTTCGGGACGATGACGAGCCGGCCCTGCCTCCTCGTGCGGGTGGAGGACGCCGACGGCGCCTTCGGCTGGGGCGAGATCTGGTGCAACTTCCCGGCCTGTGGGGCCGAGCACCGGGCCCGCCTGGTCGAGACGGTGGCGGCCCCGCTCCTGCTCGGAGGGACCTTCGCCGACCCGGGGGCGGCCTTCGGCGCGCTCGAGCGGGGCTCGCACCTCCTCGCCCTCCAAGCGGGCGAGCCGGGCCCCTTCGCCCAGGTCGCCGCGGGTCTCGACATCGCGCTCTGGGACCTCGCGGCGCGGCGGGCCGGGCTGCCGCTCGTCCGGCTGCTCGGCGGCGAGCGGCGCGAGGTGCGGGCCTATGCCAGCGGGATCGACCCCGAGGAGGCGGCGGCGACCGTGGCCCGGGCCCGGGCCGAGGGGCATCGGTGCTTCAAGGTCAAGATCGGCTTCGGGCGGGAGCGCGACCTCGCGGCGATCCGCGCCGCGCGCGCGGCCCTCGGGCCCGGCGAGGCGTTCATGCTGGATGCCAACCAACGTTGGGCGCCCGAGGAAGCCCGCGCTTTCGCCCCGACGATCGCCGCCTTCGGCCCCCTCTGGCTCGAGGAGCCCCTGGCGGCGGACACGCCCTGGCAGGCGTGGCGCGAGCTGGCCCGGCTCGGCCCGCCACTCGCCGCCGGCGAGAATCTGCGTGGGAGGGCGGCCTTCGAAGCGGCGCTCGAGAGCGGCGCCTTCGCCTATCTCCAGCCCGACCTCTGCAAATGGGGCGGGATCTCGGGCGGCCTGCCGCTCGCCCGGAAAATCGCCGCCGCCGGTGCGGTCTACTGCCCGCACTATCTGGGCGGAGCCGTGGGCCTGTTGGCCTCGGCGCACCTCCTCGCGGCTACCGCCGGCCCCGGCCTGCTCGAAATGGACGTCGACCCGAACCCGCTTCGAACCGAACTCTGCGGCGAGGTCCTGCCGGTCGCCGACGGGCTCGCCCGGCTGCCCGAGGAACCGGGGCTCGGTCCCGAGCCGGATCCGGCGGTCCTGCGCGCCTTCGGCACCCTCGCTCTCGAGCTGCGCGCGGGCGGTTGACCCGGGCGCACCCGGCCCCCCGGGGGCGGACGCGGTGGCTCGGACCGGGCGGGTCGATCGGCCGCCCCGAGGGGACGGCGCCGTACGCCCCTTGCGCCCGGCCTTTTTCCGGCGCCTCGGACCTGCCGGCACGGAACCCGTGGTCGGCGAAGGGCGGAGCCGGAGGGTGAGCGGGTCGGAAGCGAGGACGAGCGGGAACGAGCCGACGCCGCCGTCCGCTCCGGCAGATCTCGCAGCGCGCGTGCGCCAGGTCGCGCCCGAAGCGCGGGCGATCCGGCTCTGCGGCGGGTTCGCGGACGGCACGGTGCGGACCGGCAGCGACGTCGATCTCGCGCCGCTCACCGAACCGCCGCTTTCCTTCGACACGCTGTTCGAGCGGACGCTCGCGCTCGTCGCCCGGCTCGGCCGGCCGGTCCTTCTTCCCGGCCCCGGGCCGTCTCGTCCGCGGCCCGTCCCGGTGGCAGGATCCTTCCGAAAGCGTCGGGGGTGGGACGATGGAGCGGGCCGAGCCGATCCGCATCGACGGCAGCCGGGGCGAGGGTGGTGGGCAGGTGCTGCGCACCGCGCTCGCGCTCGCCGCGATCGCCGGCCGGGCGGTGCGGATCGAGCGGATCCGCGCCAAACGACCGATCCCCGGTCTCGCCGCCCAACACCTGGCGGCGGTGCGGGCGCTGGCCGCCCTCTGCGATGCCCGGCTCGAGGGGGATGCGCTCGGCTCGGGCGAGCTCCTGTTCGCCCCCGGAGGCCCGACCCGCGCCGGGAGTTACGAGATCGACGTCGGCGCGATGCGGGCGGGCGGCAGCGCCGGGGCGGTGAGCCTCGTCCTGCAGGCCATGGCGATTCCGCTCGCGCTCGCCCGCGGCGGCTCCACCCTGAGGCTCCTGGGCGGAACGCACGTGCCCTGGAGCCCGTTCGCCGACTATCTGAGCGAGGTCTGGGTGCCGATGCTGGCTCGGCTCGGGATCGCTCTCGACCTCGAGGTCGAGCGGACCGGCTGGTTCCCCGTCGGCCGGGGCGCGATCCTGGCCCGCATCGAGGGTCGGGCGGGCCACCCGGGCGAGCCGCTCGACGTGATCGAGCGGCCGCCGCTCAAGGCGATCGAGATCCGCGCGGTCGCCGCCGAGCTGCCGGCCCGGATCCCGCAGCGGATGGCCGATCGGGCACGCAAGCTCCTGGAGCCCACGGGCGTGCCGCTCCGGGTCGTCCCCGAGCGGGTCAAGGCCGCCTCGCCGGGTGCCGCGCTCTGCCTCGTGGCACGGCACGGGCCGGTACGTGCCGGGTTCGAAGCCCTCGGCGCTCCGGGCAAGGCCTCGGAAGCGGTGGCCGAGGAGGCGGTCGAGGCGCTCCTCGCCTTCGAACGGGGCACCGCCGCGATCGACCGGCACCTCGCCGACCAGCTCCTCCTGCCGCTCGCGCTCGCGGCCGGCCGCTCGCGCTTCACGTGCGAGGCGGTGAGCGGCCATCTCGAGACCGCGGCGGCGCTGATCGAGGAGCTCGGTGCCGCACGGGTGGCGATCGAGCGGCGCGCCGACGGCTCGGGGCTCGTGACGGTCGAACCCGAGGGCCTCGTGCCGGCGCTCGGCGAGCCGCGCAGCGAGCCGGTTCGGCTCGTGGAGGGCGAGCCCGCGGCACCGGCCGCGCGCGAGCCGGCGGCCGAGGCGCCCATCGCCTGGAACCTCGTCGCCACGGTCCGACGCGAGAGCTGGCGCGAGGCGCTCGGCATCCTCGGCCGCTACGGGCGGGTGCGGAAGACCCCCTATTACAACGTCGTGGTCATGGCGGTGGAGGATCCGCGGGCGGTGGCGGAGCACCTGGCCGGGCGGGTCGAGACCGAGCCCGGCATCATGAACTTCCTCTCCCGCGTGGTGCCGCTCGAGGCCGCCTTCGAGCTCGGCCCCCTCGAGCGGGCGGAAGAACGGCTGGCCGAGGCCTTCGCTCCATTCCTGCCGCGGCTCGCCGGTCGGAGCTTCCATCTCCGCGTGCACAAGCGCGGGCCCGGCAAGACGCTCTCGGGCCACGGGCTCGAGCGGACGCTCGGCGACCGCCTGCTGGCCGCGCTCGAGGCCCGCGGCACGCCCGGCCGGCTCGCCTTCGACGACCCCGATCTGATCCTCGTGGTCGAGATCGTCGACCAGCGGGCCGGGGTAGCGGCCTTCGATCGCGAGCAGCGGTCGCGCTGGCCCTTCCTGCGCCTCCGTTGAGGGCGCCGGGGCGGGAGCTGGCGCCCCGGCCGGGCGGCTCAGGCGAGCTGGGCCACCCCGCGCATGGCGAGACCACCCTCGGGCCCGGTGATCCAGAGCCTGACCGTACCGCCCTCCCCCTCGGGCTCGCCGTGTACGGTGAGCTCGCGGTCGGCGAAGAGCGGCGCGGTGGCGCGGAAGTCGAAGCGGCGGACGCGGGCAGCGGGCCGCTCGCGGCGCAACAGGTCGAGCATGAGGGTCGCCAGCAGCGGCCCGTGCACGATCAGCCCCGGATAGCCCTCGACCCCGGTCACGTAGGGGTGGTCGTAGTGGATCCGGTGGCCGTTGTAGGTCAGTGCACTGTAGCGGAAGAGCAGGACCGGGTCGGGTCGCCAGCTCCGCCGCCACGGCCCGGGTGGCGGCGCCACCGGCGGGGCCACGACCTCCTCGGGCCGCGGCGGCTCGCGGTAGACGATGTCGTGCTCCTCGACGAGCACGGTCACACCGCGGTCGAGGAAGCGGTGCTCGACCATGACGAAAACCAGAGGGCCGGTTCGGCCGCGCTTCGCCTCGACCGAGCGGACGGTCGAGACCCGCTCGAGCGTCTCGCCGACCCGGAGCGGCCGCTCCCAGGCGAGCCGGCCGCCCGCCCACATCCGCCGCGGCAGCGGCACGGGCGGCAGGAAGCCGCCGCGCCGCGGATGGCCGTCCGGCCCGGTCTCCGCCGCCGCCACCACGGGCAGGAAGTAGAGATGGTGCCAGAAGGGCGGCAGGGGCTCGCCCGGGCCCGGCGGATCGTCGCGGTCGAGGGCGGCGGTCAAGGCCGCGGCCGGCCAGGGGTGGAGGGTGTCGGTCCGCCGCTCCTCGCGGCCGACCCAGCGCTGGAGAAGAGCCAGATCGACGACGTTCACGGGCCGAGTGCCCGATCGAGATCGGCCATCAGATCCTCCGGATCTTCGAGCCCGACGGAGAGCCGGATCAGGTCCTCGCTCACACCCGACCGCTCGCGCAGCTCGGGGGGGACCTTGGCGTGGGTGGTCGTGGCCGGGTGGGTGGCGAGCGAGCGGGTGTCGCCGAGATTGTTCGAGATCTTGATCAGCCGCAACCGGTTCAAAACGGCGAAGGCCCGCTCGCGGCCGCCGCCCACCCGGATCGCGATCATCGTTCCCGGACCCTTCATCTGCCGCCGCGCGAGCTCGGCCTGGGGGTGCGAGGCGAGACCCGGATAGCGGACCGCGCGGACGGCCGGGTGTCCCTCGAGCCATTCGGCGAGCCGCCGCGCGCTCGCCTGTTGCGCTTCCACGCGCAGGCCCAGGGTCTCGAGGCCCTTGAGCAGCACCCAGGCGTTGAAGGGTGACAGCGTGGGCCCGGTGTTGCGCAGATAGGGCCGGACCGTGTCCTCGAGGAGCCGGGCGGAACCCGCGATCAGCCCGCCCAGACATCGCCCCTGCCCGTCCACGAGCTTGGTGGCCGAATAGACCGCGAGGTCGGCGCCGAGCTCGAGCGGCCGCTGCAGCCAGGGGGTGGCGAAGGCGTTGTCGACCACGAGCGTCGCACCGGCCGCCTTCGCGAGCCGTGCCACCTCGGCGATGTCGACGAGATCGAGCGTCGGGTTGGCCGGGCTCTCGAGGAGAACGAGATCGGCCGGCCGCTCGAGGGCGCGCGCGAAGCCCGCCGTGTCGGCCGCCGGCACGAGCTCGCTCTGGACCCCGTAACGCGGCAAGAGCTCGCTCACGATCCACTGGCAGGCGCCGAACAACGGGGCGGAGGCCACGACCCGCGCACCGGCGCGCAGCCGGCAGAAGAGGGCGGCGTGGACCGCGGCCATGCCGGTCGCCACCGCGGCACAGTCCTCGGCACCCTCGAGGGCGGCGAAGCGCTCCTCGAGCATGCGCACGGTCGGGTTGGCGATCCGGCTGTACTGGTAGCCCGGCGCACGGGCCGCGACCCGGGCCTCGGCCTCCTCGGCGCTCGCATAGACGAAACCCGAGGTGAGGAAGAGGGCCTCGGAGGTCTCGCCGAAGGCGGAACGTGCGGCTCCGCCGTGCACGAGCCGAGTCCGCATCCGCCAACCGTCGCTCATGGCTGCGCTCCGCCGCAACGGCCGGCGGTCGGGCGCCGGCTGCGGCGATCCGACCTTTTAGCGGCTTCTTTTACGTGGCCCGCAAGCCGGCCGGCCCAAATCGCCACGTGACCCCTGCCTGCCGTCCGCCGCCCGGCCTGTCAATGGGCGACGTCCGAGGGGGCGATGCCGATCCCCCCGCCGCCGGCGGGCTCGACCAGATCGCGCCCGACCGCTTCCTCGAGCCGTTCGAGGCCGTCGCGGTCGAGCAGCCGCTCGAGCCCGTCGAGGATGCGCCACAGAAGGCCCGGCCCCTCGTAGACGAGCCCGGTGTAGAGCTGCACGGCCGAGGCCCCGGCGCGGATCTTGGCGTAAGCCCGCTCGGCCGAATCGATCCCGCCCACGCCCAGAAGCGCGAGCCGGCCGTGCGCTCGGACCGCGATCCGGCGCAGAAGCGCGGTCGAAGGCTCGAAGAGCGGCGGGCCGCTCAGGCCCCCCGGCTCCCCCTTGTGCGGCGAGCGGAGCCCCGCGGGCCGGGCGGTCGTCGTGTTCGCGACCACGAGACCGTCGATCCCGGCCTCGAGTGCGGTCTCCACGATCGCGGCTTCCCCCCGAGGGTCGAGATCGGGGGCGATCTTGAGAAAGAGCGGCGGCCGCCGCCCGTGGGCCCGCTCGGCGAGAGCCCGGCGCAATCGGTCGAGGAGCGGGGCGAGCCGCTCCGGCCGCTGCCAGTCGCGAAGGCCCGGAGTGTTGGGCGAGGAGACGTTGACGACGAGATAGTCCACGAGGGGGGCGAGCCGCTCCACGACCCGCTCATAGTCGGCGATCGGTTCGGCACTGTCGCGGTTCGCGCCGATATTGGCGCCCACGATGCCGGCCCGCCGGTCGCGCCGGGCGAGCCGGGCGGCGACCGCCTCGAGGCCGTCGTTGTTGAAGCCCATGCGGTTGATCAGCGCCCGGTCCTCGACCAGGCGGAAGAGCCGCGGCCGCGGATTGCCGGCCTGCGGCCTGGGCGTGACGGTGCCGACCTCGACGAAGGCGAAGCCGAGGCGCAGGAGGCCACCGTAGGCCTCGGCGTTCTTGTCGAAGCCGGCGGCGAGCCCCACCGGGTGCGGCAGCTCGAGCCCGGCCAGGCGCGTGGCGAGCCTCGGGCGGGCTCTTCCCGGCCGCGGCGGGGCGAGTGCCGCCAGGCGAAGGGCCGCGGCGTGTGCCGTCTCGGGCGGCAGGAGCCGCAAGAGCCGCGCGAGCACCGGACCTCAGCCGCCCCAGGCGACGAAGGGCGGGTTCTCGAAGCCGGGCTTGCCGTAGCCGAGCGGCCTGCCGTCCACCGTCAGCACCCGCCCGCCGGCGGCGGCCAGCACCGCGTGGCCGGCGGCGATGTCCCACTCCATGGTCCGCCCGAAGCGGGGATAGACGTCGGCCAGGCCTTCGGCCAGGAGGCAGAGCTTCAAGGAGCTCCCGGCCGAGACGGTCTCGAGCACGCCGTGGGCGGCGAGCCAGGCGTCGGTCTCGGGATCGCGGTGCGAGCGGCTGGCCACCGCCACGAGGCCCGAGGCCGGCCGCGGCCTGACGCGGATCGGCCGATCGCGTCCCGCTTCCCGGGTGAAGGCACCACGCCCGACCACACCCCACCAGAGCCGTTCGAGGGCGGGTGCGGCGACCACGCCCAGCACCGGCGAGCCCCGGGCGACGAGGCCCACGTTCACCGTGAACTCGCCGTTGCGGGAGAGGAACTCCTTGGTGCCGTCGAGCGGGTCCACGAGCCAGAAGGCGGCGCCGGCCGAAAGGTTCGGCACCCGGCCCTCGGCCACCGCTTCCTCGGCGACGATCGGAAGCTCGGGGTCGAGCGCGCGCAGGCCCTCTTCGATCAGCGCCTCGGCCGCCCGATCGGCCGCCGTGACGGGCGACTGGTCGGCCTTGGCCGCGGCCTCGATCGGCCCGGCATAGTGCTCGCGCACGAGCGCGGCGGCGCGCTCGACGAGCCTCAGGAGCTCGGGGAGCAGCCGGTCGGGATCGGGCATGGGGCAGGCTCGCGGCGAGGGGCGCCGCTCGCGGGCGGCATCGCGGCGCTAGATGCCGCATCGCCGCTCGCCGTGGAAGACGGCGCCCGGAGCGCGCGGCGTTAACCCTTCGTCAACCCTCGCGCGGTAGGTTGCGTCTCGTCGTCGCGCGGCCGGGATGCGTCGGAGACACCGGCGGCCGGCGAGGGAGCGAGGGGGCGCGATGGATCTCGCGGCGATCGAAGAGGGCGTGGCACTCGGGCTCTGGCCACCGCGGACGCGCGGCGGCCTCGACCCGCGCCGGCCGGGCGAGCTCGCAGAGCGGCTCGAGCGGTTCCGCCGGGTGTTCGTGCGGGAGATCGGCTCCCGCACCGGCGGGCTGATCCTCCTCGATCTGCGGCCCGTCCGCGCCCGGTTCGGCGAGCGTTGGGCGGAGCAGCGCGGCAAGGTGCTGGCGATCGTCGAAGGCGCGCTGGCTCACGAGCTCGACGAGGAGGAGCTCTACCTGGTGGCCGACGAGACCACCGTCTGGGTGTTCGCCCTCGAGGGTGAGCCGGCGGCGCTGCGGCTGCGCGGCGAAGAGCTCGCGGCCCTCGCGGGCGAGCGGCTCTTCGGCACCGTGTCGGCCTCGGCCGCGGTGAGGGTGCGGGTCCTGCCCTTCGACCTCGACGAGGGGTTGCGCGGCATCGTCGGGCTCGGCGGCTTGCGCGAGCGTATGGAACGCCAGCGCGGTCGCCTCCAGGCGGCCGAGGCCGACGCCTTCGCCGCCCGCGCGGGCGAGCTCGTGGTGCGCTACCGGCCGATCTTGAGCCTGAAGCTCGGGGCGATCGTGGCATACCGCGCCTTCGCCCGGCTGCCGGTGGCGGGTGGCGGCTGGGCGCGCCCCGAGACCGTCTGCCCGGAGGCTTTCACGGGCACGTTCGAGGCGGAGCTCGACCGCTGGCTCGCCGAGCGGGTGGCGGACGAACTCGAGGGGCCGCGGCTGCGTTCGGCGCGCGCGCTCCTCGTCCTGCCCGTGCACCATGCGACGCTCGCCACACCGGCCTGGCGCCGGCCCTGGCGGGAACGGCTCGAGGCACTGGGGCCCGCGGCGCTGCGCCGCCTCGGCATCGAGCTGGTCGACCACGACCCGCGGCAGCACGGCGCGGCGCTCGAGAGCATGCTCGATCTGCTCGTCGAGGTCTGCGCCGTGCCGATCCTCCGCCTGCCGGTCGAGGGTGCGGTGGAGTCCGAGCCGCTCGAGCCGCTCGCCGAGGCGGGCGTCAAGGTCCTCTCCTTCGCCGCGTCGGGGCTCGACGGGGCCGATCCCGGGCTCGTCGAGCGACTCGCCGCCACCGCCCGGGCCTGCACCGACGCCGGACTCCGGAGCCTGCTCGTTCGCGTCGACCGGGTGGCGCTCGCCGAGGCGGCGCGGCGCGCCGGCTTCGACTACATGGCGGGCGACGGCTGCCTGCCGGCGCTCGCCGCACCCGGTCCCGTGACCGGCGCGATGGCGGCTTGAGCGTGGCCGGCCCCCGCCGGAAGCGCGGCTCGCGGTGGGACCGCAGCGCAACCGGGCACGATCCCCGCCCGCGCTGCGTCCGCCGGCGACGGAACCGTGCCGGTCGCGGCACGCCGGAGACGCTCCGCCACGTCACCGGCCGCAAGGTGAGGAACCGACGTGGGCCGGGACCGCCGACCGCGGGAAGGAGCGGCTCGAGGCGACGCCCGCGAGAGCCCCGCGGTTCGCGGCGCGACGTGGTCCGCCCCGGCTCGGCCGGGAGAGCCGGCTCGGGCGCTCGGCGAACCGTGCCGCTGCACGCGCCTGCGAGCGGACCGGCACCGGGCCGGCCCCGGCGGCCGGCGGGACCCCGGTCCCGGTCTCCCTCGCGCCGGGAAGGTGGCCCGAGCGCGCGATTCCCGCCCTCGCCCCGCGCTGCGTCCGCCGGCGACGGAACCGTGCCGGTCGCGGCACGCCGGAGACGCTCCGCCACGTCACCGGCCGGAAGGTGAGGAACCGACGTGGGCCGGGACCGCCGACCGCGGGAAGGAGCGGCTCGAGGCGACGCCCGCGAGAGCCCTGCGGTTCGGGGCGCGACGTCGTCCGCCTCGGCTCGGCCGGGAGAGCCGGCTCGGGCCTCCCCGCGCGCCTCGGCGGCGGAATCCGGGTCTGCGACCGCAGCGTCGCGATGGGCCGGGCCTCCCCGCGCCCCTCGGGGCCGGATGCGGCTCTCGGTAACGGGGGTGGGCGACCGCGCGGGCCGCGCGCACCTCGAAGCGCGATCCGCCGGGCGAACCGGGCTTCACGGGCGCGCCGACCGCGCGGGACCCGGTCCCTGCTCCGCCGGAGCCCGCGCCCGGCGGCCGCGCCGATGGCGGGCGCCGTCGGCCGCGGAGCGGGCCGTACGCTCTCCACCCGCGAGCACCGAGCCCTGCCTTCGCGCAGAGGCACCCGAGAGAGACGGCTTTCGCGCGGCGAGGTGTGCCCTTCGGGAACCTTCTCGCGGCGAACGGTCGGTCCGGCTTCGGCGCACGGGGCGACCCGTCCCTTGCGGCTGCCGGCGGATCCGGGGAAAGCGGTGGCTCGGGCGCGGATGGGGAAGCGCATCGCGGATCGTAGCCGCGCCCTCTGGCGCCACGGGGCTTCGGCGCGCATGGGGGAAGCGCCGGTCACACTCGCGACGATCTGGGGGTGGCGACGCCCGCCCGCACGGGGGGATACGGACCGGCCCGGCTCTGTTCGCCAGTCGGCGGCAGCGACGCCCGCCCGCACGGGGGGATCCGGAGGCGCCCCGTTCCACGACCCTGTGCCGCCGAGGCTCCTGCGCGTGGGGATCCGCGGGACGGGCGGGTGCGAACAGGCGTCGCTGCTCGCGGGCCCGCACAGAGGGGGGCCGCTCGTTCTACCCGCGGCGCTGTCGGTAGCCGGCTCGCTGTCGCCCCGAGGCCGGGCCGGGGTCCGACCGGTCCGGCCCGCCGCGTCGGCACGCCCCGGCGTGCGGGCGGAGCTCCGGCCGCATCGGCTCGCACGATCCGTGTCCCGAAGGCTCCTCCCGCCCGCCGCGGTGCCTCGATCCGGGCGGGCGCGGTGCCGCCGCACCCGGGGGTCTGCTCGGCGCCGTCGCCCGCTCGACGCGCGAGGAACGCCGCTCCGGCGGAAGCGGCGCGGTCCGACCATCCGGCGGGCATCGAGTGTCGGGACGCACGGCGGCTCGTACGCACCGTTCCCGGCAGGGGCGGCGCGATCCACGAGCCGCCCCGCGCGGCGCTACTCTCGTCGCGAGGCTCGCCGGCATCGCCCATCTCGTTCCGGAGGCCCGACCCGCGGCCCCGGGCTCGCCGAGCGGCTCGGTCGATCCCCTCCGTCTCGACCGAGACCACCGCCCCGGTCCCGCGCGTGCCGAGGGCTCGGGCCCAGAGCCGAAGGGGCTCGACCGCGAGGCCCGGGACGGAAGTCGCGGCCGCGTGCGGGAAGGACCGCCTCTGTTTCGCGGAGTCTCGACAGGGCCCTCTCGACGCCGCTCGGCGCCCGGGCGGGACATTAGGCGGAACCTGTCGGCACCGTAGGATCGGCTCGGAGCCCCGGGCGCACCCCGTGAGCAGGCGGAGCCGAGCCGTTCGACCCGGATCCCGCCCTCGGCCCCGCGCGGGGCGGCCCCCACCCGCACACCGCCGCCCGCGGCGGTCGCCGGCCCACCTCCTCCGCGCGCAGGGGCCTTCGGGTTCTCGGTCCGATCGGCCCGGCTCTCGAGCCCACCTCCCCGGCACGCGAGACACCTCCTGCTCGTCGAAGAGCACCGGCCGAATCCGTGCGACCTGCCCGGCGCGCGAGGCCCTCGCTTCCTCCCGCTCGGACCGGTGCGCCTCGAAGCGGCACGCACCGTGCGCGACCGGTTCCGCTCTCCTCCCGCCGAGGCCGGGGCGGCGGATGCCGCGGGCACGGCGCGACCGGCCGAACGACCGCGGCTCGAGGACGGAGTGGGCTCTCGGGCGCCCCGTTCCGAACCGTGATCCGAGAGTGGAAGACGCCACGGGCCGGGGCACGGATCCCCGCCGTCGGATTCCGGTTCGGCCCCTGCGGCGTCCACCTGCGGGTCCATCGGTGGGGCCCCGCCTCGGCGAGTCGGGGTCGCACGCGTCCGACGCGAGCCGGAGCGGTACCCGGTTACACTTTTGCGGGCATCGGCTGTCGCAGCGGGCCCGAGGAACGCTAGAGTGCCGACAGGGAGATCACGCCCATGTCGGTACGGCGCATCCGCCGGCCCGCGATCGTCGCCGGGCTGGCCGTCGCGGTGACGGCGGGCCTGTTCGGCGCCGCCGGTCGGGTTACGGGCGAACCGCGTCCGCGACCGGTCGCGGCCTCGGTCTTTTCCGGCCCGGTCGAGAAGATCCGCGACGGCGACACGATCGAGCTCGAGGGCGTCGCGGTGCGCCTGCAGGGTGTGGCCGCCCCCGAACTCGGCGAGCCGCTCGGCCGCGAGTCGCGCGACGCCTTGGTCCGGCTGGTGTCCGGCCGGTCGGTTGCCTGCGCCCCCGACGGGACCCGCACGCGCGGGCGGATCGTGGCGGTCTGCACGGTCGACGGCCGCGATCTCGGGGCGGCGCTCGTGGCGGCCGGCCTCGCGCGCGACTGCCCGCGTTTTTCGGGTGGCCGCTACGCCGACCTCGAACGCTCGGCGGCGGCCCGCGGCGCGCCGATCGGCCGGCTCTATCCCCTGCCCTCCTACTGCCTCGCCCCCTGACCGGCCGATCGACCGGTCAGAGGCGGGCGAGCTCGTCCCGCACCCGGGCGAGGAAGCGCTGCCGCCGCGCCGCGTCCGCGGTGTTCATGTGGTAGAGCGCCAGATAGCGCACCCGGGCTCCGGGGGCCGCGAACCAACGCAGGTAACGGGTCACGATCTTGCGCGGCGGGTCGCCCATCCAGAGTGCGGTAAGCCGATCGCGGCCGTAGGTCACGATCCCGGTGATGCTCCGGATATTGCCGAGCAGCGGTCGCACCCGGGCCGGGTCGGAGAGGTCGAAGGCCACTCCCGGCATCAGCACCCGGTCGAAGTAGCCTTTGAGCACCGCGGGCGGGCCGAAGCACCAGGTCGGGAACTGGACGACCAGCGCTTCCGCCCGCAAGAGCCGCTCGATCTGACCCTCGAGCCCGGCCCGGTTGCGGCTCGTGTCGTGGTACCGCCGGCGCGCCTCGGCCGAGAGCACGGGGTCGAAGCCCTCGGCGTAGAGGTCGAGAAGATCGACCTCGTGACCGGCGCGCGCGAGGCCGTCGCCGGCCGCGGCGCGGATCGCGGCGTGGAAGCTCTCTTCGAGCGGGTGGCAGTAGAGGTGGAGGACGCGCACCCCGCTCAGGCCGCGGCGAGGATCTCGACCTCGACCCGCGCCTCGGGGCGGACGAGCTCTTTGACCACGACCAGCGTCGAGGCGGGCGGCGGGTCGGCGACCCAGGCGTCGCGCACCGCCATGAAGGCGGCCCGGTCGGCGACGTCGACCAGATAGGTGTTGAGCCGGACCACGTGGCGGCGTCCCATGCCGGCCTCGGCGAGGCAGCGGTCGAGCGCCGCGAAGATCAGCCGCGCCTGGGCCTCGCAGCCCTCGGGCATCGTCCCGTCCGGGGCGATGCCGAGCTGGCCCGAGACCGCCAGCAGGCGGCGATGGTCGCTCACGAGCACGGCGTGGCTGTAGCGGGCGACCGGGGCGGCGATCCCCGACGGGTTCCAGTGGCGACGCATGGCGGCTCCTCCCTTCACCCCGCTCGGGCCGGGGCCCGCGCCGGCCGGAGGGCCGACGCCGCGGGCGGCTCCTCGACCGCCGAGCGGACGGTCGCGACGACGTATTCGGGCGGCACGCCGAGGCGGACCGGCAGCGCGCTCGTCCCGACCCCCGAGGTCACGAGCAGATGGCGCCGGCCGATCCGATGGTGGCCGCGGGCGAAACGGCGCGGCAAGGCGCTCATGGTGAGCAGCGGCCCGAACCCCGGCAGCCGGACCTGGCCACCGTGGGTGTGCCCCGAGACGGTCAAGAGGACGTGGTCGGGCAGGTAGGCGACGGCGTCCGGCACGTGGCTCAACATCAAGCAAGGCCGCTCCGGGTCGAGCCGGGCGAGGACCGCCGGCAGATCGGCCCGCCGGCTCACCGCACAGCCCAGGCCGGCGATCTGGAGCGGGCCGCCGGCGAGCTCGAGCTCCACCACCTCGTTCTCGAGCACGGCGATGCCGGCCGCCTCGAGCCGCCGGGCGATCTCGCGCCCGCCCCCCTCGGCATGGTCGTGGTTGCCGAGCACTGCGAGGGTCGGGGCCGCGGCGGCGAGCGGTGCGAGGGCGCGGGCGATGGTCGCGGCCGGCAGCGGGCGAACGAAGGCGGTGCGGTTCGCGAGGAAGTCGCCGGGCAGCAGCACGAGGTCCGGCCGTTCGGCGAGGATGCGGGCGACGAGCCGCTCGAGCCTCGCTTCGGTGACGTGCGGCCGAGCGGCGTGCAGGTCACCGAGCACCGCGAAGCGGAGCGGCAGACGGCCGGCCGGCCAGCCCGGGCTGTCGATCTCGTAGCGGGCGACCCGCAAGCGGCGCGGCTCGACGAACCCCGCCCAGGAGCCGAGCGCGAGCACGCCTGCGCCGCCCACGAGGACCAGCTCGACCATCCCGCCACGCCCGATTCCGACCGGCCGCCGCATAGCACGAAGCGGGACGGTTGACGACGGCGCACGGTCGGACCGTAGGCGCGGCCACCGCGAGGCTCCCGCCTGCGGCGGAGCTCCCTCGCCCCCCTGTGATCGGCGGGCAACGGAGACTGCCGGGCCGCGGGCCCGCGCCGCCCCCTCGCGCGAACTTGGGCGCGGTTGCGGTCGAAGAGCCTCGCCGTGGCACGGTGCGGGAGGACGAGGCGACGGTCGAGCGGTCGGACGGGCGGGCTCAGGGGCGGCGGTTGCCGCGGAGTTCGCGGAGCGCACCGTTGAACTGGGCACCGAAGATGAAGATCGCGGCCGAGATGTAGAAGAAGAAGAGCGTGACCACGATCCCGGCGAGGCTGCCGTAGGTGACCGAGTAGGAGGTCGGCAGCGAGGCCAGATAGGCCGAATAGAGCTCGGCCGCGAGCGCCCAGAGCAGCACCGAGAGGACGGTGCCGGGCAGGACCTCGGGAAGGCGCAGCGGCACCGCCGGCAGGACGAGGTGAAGGGTCAAGGTCAAGCCGAGCAGCATGGTGAGCCCGAGGCCGTAGCGCAGGACCAGATAGACACCGGGGTCGATGACGTCGCGCTCGCTGAGCCATTCGACGAGCCGGCGGACGAGCGGCACCCCCACGAGGGCCACCATGGCGACCAGGATCGCGACCGCGACCAGCACCACGAGCACGAGGCTCTGCAGCCGGGCGAGCAGGACATTGTGGCGCACCCGGCCCCCGTAGGCACGGTCGAGGACGTGGCGGATCGCCTCCATGCCCGAGGAAGCGAACCAGAGCGAGACCAGGATCCCGAGACCCAGAAGCCCGGCCGGCGCGCCGCCGCGGATCTCGGCGATCACCGGCCGCAGCACGGCCGCGACCTCGGGCGGCACGAGCTCGAGGGCGAGGGCGATCGACTCCTGCGCCGCCTCGCTCTGGCCGAGCTCACCCGCGATCGCCAACAACACGATGAGGAACGGGAAGAGCGCGAAGAGCGCGGTGAAGGCGACGTAGCCCGCGACCACGAGCCCGTCCTCGAAGAGGAGGTGCGAGAGCGCCTGCCAGAGGGCTCGGCCGACCAGGAGCACCCCGCCGAGCAGCCGGGCGAGCGGACCCGGGCCGGGCGGGGGCGTCTCGGCCGGCTCCGGCAGCTCAGCCGGCGGGACGGGTTCCTCCGGATACGCTCGCAGCATCGCGCAGCTCGCCTCGTGCCTGGAGCAGGATGCGGGTCGAGCTGTGCAGGAACAAGGCGGCCATCGCGCCGGCGACCAAGAGGTCGGGCCAGGCGCTGCCGGTCAGGGCGACCGCCCCGGCCGCGGCGATCACCGCGAGGTTGCCGATCGCATCGTTGCGCGAGCAGAGCCAGACCGAGCGGACATTGGCATCGCCGTCGCGCCAGCGCATCAACAACAGCACCGAGGCGAGATTGGCGGCGAGCGCCAGGAGCCCGATGCCGCCCATGACCTCGGCGCGGGGCACCCCGAGCACGAGCACGCTCCAGAGCGTGGCACCCAGCACCCAGAGCCCCATCAGCGAGAGGCTCGCGCCCTTCACGAGCGCGGCCTTGGCCCGGGTGCGGGGCGAGCGAGCCACCGCCCAGAGCGTGAGGCCGTAGGTGAGGCTGTCGCCCAGGAAATCGAGCGCGTCGGCCTGAAGGGCGCGCGAACCGGCGAGCTGGCCCGCGAGAATCTCGACGAGGAACATCGTGGCGTTGATCGCGACCACGGCGAGGAGTGCTGCCCGGTAGCGCGGATCCTCGCCCGTGAAGGTCGCGGCGATCGCCTCGCAGCCGCAGCCCGCCGAGGCGGCGCTGCCGCCGGCCGTGCAGGACGGTGCCGGGGGCACCGCTGCGGCGCACTGGTCAGCCGCCGACCCCCTGGCTATGGTCCGCGCCGCCGCGCGGTCGGGAGGAGGAAGGGCCATGGCGATCACCTTGTTCGACAAGTCGAAGCTGCCGAGCCGGCACAGCACGGTCGGGCCCGAGCGCGCGCCGCACCGCTCCTACTACTACGCCATGGGCCTCGGCAAGGAGGACATCGCCCGCCCCTTCGTGGGCGTGGTGACCACCTGGAACGAGGCCGCGCCCTGCAACATCGCGCTGCACCGCCAGGCCCAGGCGGCCAAGGTCGGTGTGAGCCGGGCGGGCGGCACGCCGCGCGAGTTCACCACGATCACGGTGACCGACGGCATCGCCATGGGTCACCAGGGGATGAAGGCCTCGCTCGTGTCGCGCGAGGTGATCGCCGATTCGATCGAGCTCACGGTGCGCGGGCACGGTTACGACGCGCTCGTGGGCTTCGCCGGCTGCGACAAGAGCCTGCCGGGCGTGATGATGGCCATGGTCCGCCTCAACGTCCCCTCGGTCTTCATGTACGGCGGCTCGATCCTGCCCGGGAAATGGCGCGGCCGGGACGTCACCGTGGTCGACGTGTTCGAGGCCGTGGGCAAGCACGCCGTGGGGGCGATGAGCGATGCCGAGCTCGAGGAGCTCGAGCGGGTCGCCTGCCCCTCGGCCGGCTCCTGCGGCGGCCAGTTCACCGCCAACACCATGGCCTGCGTTTCCGAGGCGATCGGCCTGGCGCTGCCCTATTCGGCCGGCCTGCCGGCACCGTTCGAGGCCCGCGACCGCTACGCCGAGCTGTCCGGCGAGGCGGTGATGCGCTGCCTCGAGCTCGGCATCCGGCCGCGCGACATCGTGACGAGGAAGAGCCTCGAGAACGCGGCGCGCATCGTCGCCTGCTCGGGCGGCTCGACCAACGCGGCCTTGCACCTGCCGGCGATCGCCCACGAGGCCGGGATCGATTTCGATCTGCATGCGGTGGCCGAGATCTTCCGCTCGACCCCCTACATCGGCGATCTCAAGCCGGGCGGCCGCTACGTCATGGCCGATCTCGCCCAAGCGGGCGGCGTGCCGCTCCTCATGAAGGCGCTGTTGGACGGCGGCTATCTGCACGGTGAGTGCATCACCGTGACCGGCAAGACGGTCGCCGAGAACCTGGCCGAAGTGCGCTGGAACCCGGATCAGGACGTGGTGCGGCCGATCACCAACCCGATCACGCCCTATGGCGGGGTGGTGGGGCTCAAAGGCACGCTCGCCCCGGACGGTGCGATCGTGAAGATCGCCGGGCTCAAGAACCTGAAGTTCCGCGGGCCGGCCCGCGTCTTCGATTGCGAGGAGGACTGCATGAAGGCGGTCCAGAGCCGCGCCTACAAGGAAGGCGAGGTGCTGGTGATCCGCTACGAGGGCCCCAAGGGCGGGCCGGGCATGCGCGAGATGCTCTCGGTCACCTCCGCCCTCTACGGCCAGGGCATGGGCGAGAAGGTGGCGCTCGTCACCGACGGTCGGTTCTCGGGCGGCACCCGCGGCTTCTGCATCGGCCATGTCGGCCCCGAGGCGGCGGTCGGCGGCCCGATCGGGCTGTTGCGCGACGGCGACATCGTCGCGATCGACGCCGAGAAGGGCACGCTCGACGTCGAGCTCTCGGCCGACGAGCTCGAGCGTCGGCGGGCGGCGTGGAAGCCGCCCGCGACGATCTACACGAGCGGTGCGCTCTACAAATACGCCCAGCTCGTGGGCCCGGCGGTCAAGGG
>Ga0101944_10003936_pt1 | contig 19499 bp, 12 predicted proteins | sample DewCreD2012metaG_FD_75245 | JGI IMG/M metagenome (GOLD analysis project Ga0101944, IMG submission 75245) | Hot spring sediment bacterial and archeal communities from British Columbia, Canada, to study Microbial Dark Matter (Phase II) - Dewar... ... | reverse complement strand
GCACTCATCCTGCTGCTTGGAGCTAATCTTTTCCTGACTTTCTCCACGGGAGGCTACGCCAGCGCGATTCTGGCGACGGTCGTGTTGCTGTTCCTCTCATACCGGTGTGGGCTGATCCGCCGCATCGGAATGTCTCGGCTGGCTGTCATGGGGCTGGCGGTGTGGGCGCTCGCGGTTGTGCTGGTGTTTGCCTTTGTGCCTACGGCCCGGACCTCCCTGCAAATCGTCGTTGATAAGGTGGTGAACCCCGAGCGCAGCGAACACTCCGCAATGCTGCGTGAACGTGCCCGCTTCGCTGCCAAATGCATCTTTGCGGAACACCCCGTCTGGGGGGTGGGGCCGGGCAACTTCCCGTTCTACCGGCCGCAGTATGTGGAGGATGACCCGACAGCCGTGGACTATGAACGCGTGGGCCGCTGGGATCCGAACAACTTGTACCTTGAGGTGCTGAGCGAACGAGGAGTGGTGGGGGGGATAGCCTTTTCGCTGATCTGGCTCGTTTTCTTCACCCAGATGCTGATGTCGTTGAAAAAGGCGCGGGATGATTACTCGCGCGCGCTGCTGGTTGGGTTCATTGCGGGCTTCGCCGGGGTCCTTCTGGGTTACTACGCGCACGCGAACTTTTTCCGGATCTACATCTGGGTAATGATGGGCCTGGCTATGGCGGCCGCGCGCCTCGCCCATGAGCCGGCCCCGGAGATGGAGATCGCCAGTCCAGAGGCGCATCCCTGGCGGGGCGGCCCTGTTCTTGAAGCGCCGGTGCGTTCCTTCCGGCCGGATGCGGGAGCTGCGCGGTAATGCATACGCCTTCCTCTGGCGCAGAGCCGGATGTGAGCGTGGTCATCCCGCTTTATAACTCCAGTTCCCTGGTGCGCGCCTGTCTTGACATGCTGCGGAGCCAGACCCTTGACCCGCAGCGCTTCGAGGTGATCGTGGCGGATGACTGCAGCACGGACGGATCCGCGGAAGCGGTTGAGGGGATGGCGGCCGATTTGCCCTTTCCATTGACCCTGGTGCGCCGTTCCGAGAACGGCGGGCCGGGCGCCGCCCGGAACACCGGTATCCATGTCGCGCGCGCCCCCGTGATCGCATTGCTGGACGCGGATACCGAACCCCAGCCGGAGTGGCTGGAGGAGGGGTTGAAGGCGATAGAAGGATTCGATGCGGTGGAGGGCTATACGGAAATAGGCGACCCGGAACGCATCACGCCCTTCACGCATCAGACCGAGAACACGTCCGGGGGCACATTTCCAACCTGCAATATGTTCGTCAGGCGGGCGGTATTTCAGCGGATCGGGGGCTTCGACACCCGTTTCTACGACCGCCGTGCCCGTGTTCATTACCGTGAGGACACAGACTTTGCGCTGCGGATGTTGGAGCACGGCATGCGCATCGGCTTTGCGGAGAAGGCGAAAGTGATTCATCGTCCGCTGTCTCCAAGCTGGAAGCGTCCCTTGCAGCTTGCCCGGCGATACCGGCACGATCGCCTGTTGCACCGTCTTCATCCCGAAACCTTCCACCGCTGGACGGATGTGTATACCATCTTCGGCCTCCGGTTCGGGCGCTTGCGTCAGAAGCTGTACTGGGCATATCTGGGCGGGCTTGCGGCGACCGTCCTGGCTGCCGTGGCGTCCCTTCCCCTCTGGCCTCCAGTTGTCTGGAGCGCGGCCTGCCTGCTGGGGATCTGGTGGCTCCACGTGCGGCGTATGGGCCGGAGAGCATTCACGTCACTCTCGTCCCTGGCTGCCGTGCCGGTGTGTGCAGTCGTGCCTTTCGTATATGCCGCCTCGCTGGCGCGTGGAGTTTTCCTGCACCCCGCCAAGGAGACAGTGGCAACCCGATGAATGAGGTCTGCCGTCTCTGATGCCTGTTCGGCTGCATCTACGGAGCGGATTGGGTCTATGGAACAATCCAAAAAGAAGGACTGCGCCTAGCGCATAGGAAGCGTAGGCGTGGCCGGACGGCTGGAGCACCGGAGAAGCCCGCCGCGCCGGGATGGGCTGGGGAGTAGTGAAGTGACCGGGCGGATGCCCGAGGTGAGACCCCTATGAGATATGCTCCGTGGATACTCCTGCTGCTCGCTTTGGTGTCCGCGCCCGTTTGCGCGGACAGCGGAAATGCCCGTGCCCACACCATCCTGACCGATGGGGTGCGTGCCACCTCCAATCCGGATGATGCAGCCTGGCTTACCCTCTATTCCGATTCCACAGAGCTCCCGAAGACGACCTTCCAGCCTGGCGAATACTGCTTCTGGGGAGTCAACGGGCCCCAGGGGGTCAACCCGGTCAAGACGCCTGACCTTTACCAGTGGCTGAAACAGGGCAACATCAAGGGGGTGCGCTACGAGATTCCCTGGAACGGCCTGCAGCAGTATGTGACAACCAACTACAACTGGGGAGAGGTGGAGCAGGCCGTCAACAGCTACGCGCAGGACGGCTTTACAGTCATCGGGCTTCTGTCGTATGTTCCAGCCTGGGCCAACGGACACCGCGACCGGACCGCTCCTCCCATCCAGTCCGTGCCTGGCGAGGTGCTGAACCTCTCCAGCGGGACCGCCACCCTTGCGCACGCTCCAGTGGTCCATAGCCCGTATCTGGTTCCCACAAACGCCGTTCCCGTTCATGTGGGGGAGGAAATTCTGACCACGAACTATGCAGCGGGACAGGTGCCGGTGACGAGCAAACAGCCAGTCATCCCCTCCTCCGTCCGTGTATGGGTGGATGAGAACGACGGCCAGGGATGGCGGGAGTGGCAGCGAGTGGAGCGGCTGATAGAGTCACCAGATGGAGCCACGCACTTTATGGCCGACTTCCGCGGGCGCATCCTGTTCCGCAACAACAACCTGTTCTGGTTGCATGGCAAGACGCCGGCGAACGGTTCGAAAGTCAAGGTCAGTTATGACGCCTACGATACAAAGTATGAGCTGAACACTGACTACACATACGATCACGTCACCGGTACGATCACTGCTCAGCTCGGGTTGATCGAGGGCAGCATCGGGCAAGAGACCTTCAGTTCCACTACGCTGGACCCGCGATGGCAGTGGATGGACGCGCCGGGATCCTGGGATGTGAACCAGTCCGCTCCGGGCCATCTCCGTGTGGATTCCTCCGCCACCTTGCTTACGCGCGGGCACTTCCTGCATCAGACCCTGACAGGCCAGGGCGACTTTACCGTTCAGATGCGCGTGACGGCGATGCCGGCCGGGCACTGCGGAGTGATGATCTATCAGGATGAGCAGAACTGGTTCCGCTACTGCCTGACTTCCGATCAGGGGCGCCCGTATCTGGTGCAGTGCCGCAACGGTGAGATCACCCGCATCGGGATGAGCGGGGAACTGGGCTGGATGGTTCTTGCCCCGCGATGGATCGTTGTGCGAAAGCAGGGCTCCACATACACCTGCTTCACGTCCAACAACAGTCTCACAGGGCCGGACGGTGGCTACCAGTGGACGCACACCTTCCAGCAGGAGCTGTCATACCCTCTCAAGGTGGGAATCTCCATCTCCGGGAATGGTTCCGGGCATCAGGTAGACGAGTTCCGGGTTGTTCTGCCGGCGATCTCGGCCCATCCCGAAGTTCGCGTGTTCTATGATTATCTGGACACTGATCCGTGGGCGAACTATGTGCGGGAGGTGGTATCACATTTCAAGGATCGCATAAAACACTGGGAACTCTGGAACGAGCCTGATCAGAACTGGTGCTGGTCCGGGACCCAGGAGCAGATGGCCTTCATGGTGCGCGCCGGCTATCTGGCGGCAAAGCAGGCGGACCCGCAGGCGGTGGTCATTGGACCCGGATATGCCAACGGGGCGAACCGGCACTACTCGACCATCTACAACACCATCGGCAGCCAGTTTATGGATGCGCTGGCCTGGCATCCTTATCTGTTCACAAACCGGCCGCCGGATGCGGTGAATTGGAAGGTCAATCCGCACCTAGACGGCCGCTCCGCGATGATCGCAAACGGAGACGAGAGCAAGAAAGTCTACTTCACCGAGATGTCCAGCACCAGCGGGGTCACCTGCTGGGGAGGCGGCAACAACGATCGCAAACAGGCCGAGTATGGCTTGAGACTGGCCATGATGGCCCGTGGACTGGACTACGCGGGTGGGATGTCCTGGTGGCCGGCGATGGATGAGGAGCCTGTGGGCAGCCGGGAGGATCACGGGTTCGGCGGACATGACGGTCTTTTCTATTTCCACCGCGCGCAGATCCAGAGTGCTTCACGCTCGAACAACATCGTGACCATCACTACGGTTGACCCGCATCCCTACCGTCCGGGAGATCTAGTATATTTCCAGGCCAAGACGGCGTTTGGTGTGCAGGCGTACGAGGTTTTGAGCGTTCCGAGTCCGCAGACGTTTACGTTCCGGCACGTCGGTCCGGATGCGGCTACGCTCTGGACGGAGGAGAAGATCATAAATGGGATCTTCCCGAAGCCGATGTACTGGGCATACCGCAACGCGGCGACCAACCGCGGGATCTTGGTGGACCTTCTCTCCTATGATGCCAGCGACAACCCGGTGCCTTCCAGCGGGAAACATTCCGTCAAGAAAGTGGTGGTGGGGGTGCAGGACCGGTCGCGCGTGGCGCAGATCCGGGTTCTGACATCCCTGACGGCGACCGACTCAACGGCGCGGCCGCGGCGGGTCGCGGCCCGGCATGTCGGACAGGCGGGAGTCGCGCCGTTCGTCGTGAAAGTTGCGGACACGTCCGCGCAGCTGAAGACCGAACGCTGGACGGTGACAGCCACGGGGCCGTCATCGTTCACGGTGACCGGCTCCGTCTCGGGCGCCCAGGGCACTGCCACGCCGGGAGCGGAGTTTACTTCTGCCAATGGTGTGGTCACCTTCACCATCCCCTCCGCGACGTATGTTGCCGGGGACCGCTTTGAGTTCGAGACCTTCGCTGGAGACGGCTTTACGGAACGCGCGGTCTGGACCAATTCCGGGCTTTCCGGGCCCGGGGACATCACAATCAACCTGGCGGCGCCGGTTGATGCACGGTATGTGGCGATTCACTTCGTCCGTGCCGCAGGGGCGTCCAGCATCAAGGTGGATGAGATCGCCGTTTACAACTCCTCCGATGCCAACATCAGTCAGGGGAAACTCTATCTGGTGGAAGGCTATCAGGGAGGTCCTACGGTTCCCGAGGATACGGAACCTCCCGTTACAGCGATCTCCCTCAGTCCCGACCCGGGAGGGGGATGGAGCGCCCAGCCTGTGACCGTTACTCTGACCGCAACGGACAACCCCGGCGGCAGTGGGGTTCAGGCGATCTACTACTCCCTGAACGGCTTCGCCACATCCACCCTGTATACAGGACCGTTCAACCTGGGGCAGGGAAGCCATGCGCTTCAGTTCAGGGCCGTGGATGCGCGAGGCAATCAGGAGCCGGTCCGCTCCGCTCTGATCCGGGTGGATACGACTCCTCCTTCCGGGACGGTAGCCATACAGGGCGGTGCAGCCTACACCACCTCGCGCAATGTGACGCTGGCGCTGACGGCGTCGGACAACCTCAGTGGCGTCGCCCAGATGGCGTTCTCATCCAACGGGAACTCCTGGTCGGCGGCTGAGTCCTTCGCGTCATCGAAAAGCTGGACCCTGCTAGCCGGTGATGGACCGAAGACCGTCTACGTGCGTTTCCGGGACGCTGCCGGCAACTGGTCTCCGTCGGTTTCCGCCACCATTACGCTGGACCAGACGCCGCCAGGCGCCCCGCAGGGAGTCACGGCTTCTGTGGTTGGAGGCGCCCAGGTTCGCCTGCAGTGGCAGGCGGCTACGGATGCGGTAGGGGTGGCGGGTTATCAGGTGTTTCGTGGCAGTCAATTGCTTGCCACGACCTCTGGAACTTCCCTTACAGACGCGGATGTCCGCGTAGGGCAGACTTACACTTACACCGTCCGTGCGTTCGACCACGCGGGGAATACCTCGGATCCCTCCGGCCCTGCCACCGTTGCCCTGGCAGAGGAGGCTCCGGTGCTCGATTTGGTGCTCACGGGAAGCATTCCGGATCCCCGTCCGGGGGACCGGATGACCATCACCGTCACCTATACCAACCGGGGCGAGACCGTCGCGTCTAGTGTCGCGGTTTCCTGTCGCGTGCCGGAACATACTTCTTACGTGGCGGGCAGCGCCAGTGCTGGCGGGGAGTATGACCCTGAAAACCGCATACTCCGATGGCAGGTCGCTTCCGTTGCCCCTGGAGCCTCCGGCGCGTTTACGTTCGACGTGATAGTGGATTGAACGCCTTGTTTCCGCCGGCCTCTCTGTGAGAACGGTGACCGTTTCCATGCAGAGGGCCATTCAGGACGGCCTTCTGCCCGCCGATAATAACTGACCGGAAGCCCGAGTTTGACCGCATCCCTGTCCGGATTCTTCGCGCGGGGATTGCCGGTGGAGGAGCGGATGGTCAACGAGACAGATTTCTCCGAATTTCTGGATGTCTACATTCAGGAGGCGAACGAGCAGATCGAGAAGCTTGACGACGGCCTTTTGAGGCTGGAGAAAGAGCCTTCCGACACGGATATCCTGAACGCCATCTTCCGGGCCGCGCATACCCTGAAAGGGTCGTCGGCGACGATGGGGTTCACCCACATCAAAGATCTCACTCATGACGCGGAGAACCTTCTGGACGCGCTGCGGAGCGCGCCTCCCGAGGCCCGCAGCGCGGCGGTGGACAGCCTTCTGGCCACGACAGCGATTCTGCGAGCCTTTGTGGATGGCCTTCAGGAAGGCGATGCCTCTGGTACGGGGCTAGAGGAGGAAGTTGCAGAGGTCCGTGCGCGACTCGCTGAGGCTATGCCTTCTCGCTCGGCTGCCGGGGAGTCTTCTCCAAAGCAGGCGCGCAAAGCTGCCGAAGGCCCCGGCACGCGATTCGAGATCCGCTTCCGGCAGGACTGTCAGATGCCCGCAGTACGGGCTTTCATGGCCACACAGACCTTGGAAAGCGCGGGCAACGTGCTGTGGACGGATCCGGCGGGCGAGGCTCTGGACTCGCTCCAGGTTTCAGACGTTCTGACCGTGGGTGTGGACCTGCCCGAGGAGGCGAACGCCGAAGCGCTTGCCGCACGCGTGGCGGATATCCCCGAGATCGAATCCTGCAAAGTTCTGAAGGCCTCCGATGCGCACAAGACCGCTGGTGAGCCGGCGCAGTCCCGGAGTGCTGCTCAGCGTAAGGCGGCTGTGGATTCGCAGGAAGGGATGCAAACCGTCCGCGTGGCTGTGGACCTCCTGGACAGGCTGGTCAACCTGGTGGGTGAGCTGGTGGTGGACCGCACCGGCCTGGCTCTCATTGAGGGTAATCTGGCGGGCAAGTTCGAATCGGACGAGTCCGTCCAGAGCCTTCGCGCCATCAACAGCCACCTTGGACGCATCGTCACGGACATCCACGACGAGATCATGCGTATGAGGATGCTGCCCGTCGGACAGGTGTTCCGCCGGTATCCGCGTATGGTCCGGGATCTGTGCCAGAAGCTGGGCAAGAAGGCGGATCTCATCCTGGAGGGCGAAGAGACGGGTCTCGACCGCTCCATCCTGGAGGATATCGTTGATCCGTTGACCCACCTGCTTCGCAATGCGCTCGACCACGGCATCGAGACGCCTCAGGAGCGGCTGGAGAAAGGCAAGCCTGAGACCGGGCGGGTGGTTCTCTCCGCGCGTCACGAGGAGGGCCACGTCGTCATCGAGATCGAGGACGACGGGAAAGGGATCAATCCTGCAAAGGTGCGCGATGCTGCCGTGGCCAGAGGCGTGATCTCCGCCGAAGCGGCCTCCAAACTGGACGAGCGTGACAGCCTGATGCTGCTTTTCGCTTCCGGCGTCAGCACCGCCGAGAAGGTCACGGAGATCTCCGGGCGTGGTGTAGGGATGGATGTTGTCAAGAACAACATCGAGAAGCTTCACGGCCAGATTGAGGTTTCCTCCACTCCGGGCAAGGGATCCCGCTTTACAGTGCGATTGCCGTTGACGCTGGCCATCGTTCCCGCGCTGATCGTCCGGTCGAGTGGGCGGCTGTTCGCCATACCGCTTGCTTCCGTGGTCTCCACCACCATCGAGCAGTCCAGCCGCATCCACACCATCGAAGGGGTACCGTGTGTCGTCGTCAGGAACGAGACGCTTCCGCTCATCAGCGCCGCTTCGGTCTTCGAGGGGCGGGACAGGTTCATCCCAGAGCAAGAGGAGTTCACCGTCGTCATCGTGCAAAGCCGCGGCAAGAACGCCGCATTCGCCGTGGACGAGATGGTCGGAAAGATGGAGATCGTCGTGAAGTCCCTCGGTTCCTATCTCGGGGAGATTCCGGGCTTCTCAGGCGCGGCGATCCTGGGTGACGGCCATATCGCCCTGATTGTAGATGTGGCTTCGATGCTGGATATGCTGCGCCGCCGCAGGGCGATGGCGGCCTAGTCGAAGAGTGAGTGTGTCCGGGAGGTCTGGACGTTGAGACAGTCGGATCTGACATACGAAGAGTTCATCGCGCAGATCAAGCAGCGCACCGGCATAGACCTGGCTCTGTACAAGCAGGAGCAGATGCAGCGCAGGCTCAAGGGCTCCATGGAGCGGGCCGGAGCTGACGGGTATGCTGCCTACCTGCGCCTTCTGGACACCAATCCCACCGTCAGGCAGGTGTTTCTGGACCGTTTGACCATAAACGTCTCAGAGCTGTTCCGCAACCCGGAGCATTTCGGCACCCTGGCGGACCGGATCCTTCCGGAGATCGCGGAGGGAAAGCGCAGCATCCGTATCTGGAGCGCCGGCTGCTCCTACGGCGCGGAGCCGGTTTCGCTGGCGGTTCTCGCACAGGAAAAGCTTCCAGGTGTGTCCTGTGAGATCCTGGCGACTGACATTGACGAAAGCATCCTGAAGGCCGCCGCGAAGGGAGAGTTCCAGGACCCGGACATGAAGAATGTCAATGCTCAGCGCCGAGCCCGCTGGTTCGTGCGGGAGGGCACAACCTGGAAGGCAAAGCCGGAGTTGATGCGCCTGATCCGGTTCATGAAGCACAACCTGCTGGCAGATTCCGCGCCGGGCGTCTTTGACCTGATCGTGTGCCGTAATGTCGTCATCTATTTCGGGGACGAGGCCAAGGACCGGGTCAACCGGATGTTCTTCCAGGCGCTCAAGCCGGGTGGATATCTGTTCGTGGGCGGCACGGAGCGTGTGGCGGACAGTGAGGAGATCGGGTTCGAGAACCCTCTGCCATTCTTTTACCGCAGACCCCGTTGAGCTGATTCCCGGAGGAGTCCGGGGCGTGCGTGTGTAATCCTGCCGGGGCCGGTCGCGATCTGCGCCGGCCCCGGAGGTTCTGAATGCGTCTGCCGCGATCTCTGGCCGTGGCGTTGCTTGCTTTCTGCCTGCCGGCAAGCTGCCCGGCCAACAACCCCTACGGAGTGATGACCCTGACCGGCGGAGGAGACTCCACCGGGATGCTTACCCATTTCCGGCTGGCAAGGGATCTCGTCGGCGAGTGGGGTTATGTCCGGGTGGGGACAGACTTCACGGATGGGGGGATTGACGATCTGGAGCGGGTCCTGGTGCTCTGCCGCGCGATGCATCTCATCCCGGTGGTCACCGGTTTTCACCTTCCGCCGCAGTATTACGAGGATCCCGGCCGCAATGTGCCTCGGCGTGACCCGGACGGTTCGCTCACCTCGTTCGAGCGGGCTTACGAAGAGTGGCTTCGCAAGGTATACCGCCGTGGTCTGGTCATTCCCTACTTCGAGTACGGCAACGAGGTGAACGGCGGGTATTTCGCGGATCATCCCGAGGCGTATGCGGAAGTCTGTATGGCAACGAGCCGGGCCTTCAAGAGGGTTGATCCCTCCCTCAGCTTTGGAACGGCGGGGATGGCCGGGTGCGCCCTGGACTTCTACGAGGTTATGTTGCGAAAGGCGCCGGAACTGGTGCACCACGTGGATCACTGGGGATTCCATCCGTACGGCGTCAATCATCCCCCGGGATATGCGCGCATCTTCGACAACTATGCCCTGGACTGCCATCACGAGCTGGTGGACCTGCTGCAGCGCTTCGGAGTGGAAGATCCTGTGCTCATCGCCACGGAGACCGGCTACGAACTGGGCAACCAGCGCGACCGGCGCTTCCCCAAGATCACCGAAGAGCTGAGGGCGCGCTACCTGGTGGACGCTTACGCCAACCACTGGGCCCCCGATCCTCACATACGCGCCGTGATGCTCTTCGTTCTTCAGGATGTGCGCTGGCAAAACTGGAACGGATGGGATCTGGTGCGGGAGGATTACTCGCTCACTCCCGCCTATACGGCCATACGCGACCTGCCCAACCCAAAAGGCAGCGATTTTCTGCCATCGGGTTCCTGCCGGGTAAGCGGGCGCGTCACGGATTCCGCGCTGGGCCGGGGAGTGGAGGATTTCATCGTCTGGATCCGCCGGCCGTCCGGGCCGTATTATGCCGCAGTCACGGACAGAGAGGGACGCTTCGAGATCACCGGCGTGCCTGAAGGCCGTTACACCATTTCGGGATTCCGCGACGGATTCAGTGCTGCGCCTCCTGCGGAGATCTCCCTTGTCCCTGCTACCAACGTGACGTGGAACGCGGTGGTTGACCGGGTGGGGTTGGTTGCGCCGATCGAAGGTCCGGCGACCCTTCAGGTGCCGCCAGGCTATACCGCGTCGCTTGAGGGGCAATCCGTCTCTATGGACGAAAGCGTAAAACGCACCGGCGCATCAAGCCTTCGAATCGAGGCCAACGGCCGTCCGGCCTCCGTCTGGCAGGTGACCGGCTATGAGTCCGTCCTGCCGGGACGGGTATATGCGGCCGAGGTGTGGGTGAAGACCCGCGATCTCGTACCGGGAAAGGGGGCCGGGGCCTCGCTGCACATCCAGGTGACGGATAGCTCGGCGCGGGAGCTTGCGACTGCGGAGATCCCTCTTGGCCGCTCCGGAACTATTGACTGGGCCCCGTTGACGCTTGTAGTCTCGCCGCAGCCGCAGGCCAGACGTCTCTGGGTATCGCTGCGGTTGGACGCGCAGTCGGGGACGGCGTGGTTCGATGATCTCTTCGTTCACGAGGCATCCTGGCCGCTTCCCGGTGCGGCCGGAATCTCGGGCGAGGGTGTTGTCTCCGGCTCGGTCGTCGGGAACAACGTCGTGTTCGGGGAGCGCGAGTACCTGGCGGACGCCGTGGTCTTTACTGTGCCGCTGGGGAAGTGGACACGCACTGACTTTCTGGGCCGGTATCGCATTGAAGGCTTGCCGGCCGGTGATTACCGTATTGCCGCTTTCCATCCGGACTATCAGGCAGCTGCGGCGCCGCTCACGGTGCGGGATGGTGAGAGTTCCCTGGACCTGTCGTTGCCGCCGCGCGATTACCCGGCCGAACTCAGGAATCCGGGTTTCGAGGAACCGGTCAGCCATCCCACATGGTTCCGCGACTGGAGCCGCTTCGGCACCACGGAAGGGATGCAGACGGCCGGCTGGCACAAAGGGTTGCCGGAGCACCCGCAGGGTTTCCAGCCGCATTCTGGCAAAGGTTTTTACGGGGCTGTGGCGGGGTCTAACATCAAGGATGGCGGCATCTTTCAAACGATCGCTGTAGAGCCGCACGCGCTTTACGAGGTCAGCGTTTGGAGCTATACCTATCAGACAGGCGAGGGGGTGCGCGGGGACGTGGCTAACCGCCTGGGAGTGGATCCGGCGGGTGGCCGCGATCCGCAGTCACCATACGTCATCTGGACGCCGGCGCGGCCAGCCACAAAGCCTGGAGCCGACTGAGTCTCCGCGTAAGGCCGATCGGGCCGTATATGACCGTTTTCCTGCATCATCTGCAGGTGCACGGGCTGACATTCAACTGTAACCTGTTCGACGACGTGGAAGTCCGCAGGATCGGACCGCCGGACCGCTCCCTGGCCGCGCCTGTCGAATAGAAGGTTTGGGGGAGAGATCTTCACACTATGCTGCAGATAGCAAGGGACATCCGCCCGGCGGACCTGCTCCCGGGCATCGAACGGATGTGGGAGCTGTCCGCCAAAAAGGTGCTGGATATCGAGGAATCGTGGCGTCCAGAGGACGGAGCGCCTGTCTTCACCGTCCGGGGTCGTTATACGGCCCGGGGTTGGACCGAGTGGACACAGGGTTTCCAGTTCGGGTCGGCCATCCTCCAGTTCGATGCAACCGGAGAGGAGCGTTTCCTCCGGCTTGGCCGGGAAAACACTCTGTGCCGTATGGCCGGACATGTCACCCACACGGGTGTGCATGACCACGGATTCAATAATATCAGCACCTACGGCAACCTGCTGCGTCTTATGCAGGAAGGCCGTATCCCGAACGACAGCTGGGAGCGGGAGTTCTACATCCTTGCGCTCAAGTGCAGTGGAGCCGTCCAGGCGAGCCGCTGGACGTCCATCGCTGGCGGGGGAGGCTTCATTTACTCCTTCAACGGCCCGCACTCGCTTTTCGCGGATACCATCCGTTCGCTGCGGTCGCTGGCCGTAGCGCACGCGCTGGGGCACGAGTTGATGGGCGAGAAGGACCGGCGAATCTCTCTCCTGGGACGGCTGCTGGACCACGCGCGCGCCACCGCCACATATGCCGTTTACTACGGGACCGGAAGGGACGCCTATGACGTACGCGGACGCGTGGCGCACGAGAGCATCTTCAACACCAATGACGGCAGTTACCGCTGTCCCAATAGCCAGCAGGGCTACTCGCCGTTTACCACCTGGACGCGTGGCCTTGCCTGGGTGATGTGCGGCTGCGCGGAGCAACTCGAATTCCTCTCAGAGATCCCGGACAGCGCACTGGAGCCTTACGGGGGACGGGCGGAAGTGGAGGGATTCCTGCAGGATGCGGCGCTCGCGACGTGCGACTTTTATATTGTCAACACACCCTCCGACGGTATCCCCTACTGGGACACGGGCGCGCCGGGACTCCGGCATATGGGAGATTATCTCTCCCGCCCGGCGGAGCCGTTCAACGAGTATGAGCCGGTGGACTCGTCGGCCGCCGCCATCGCCTCGCAGGGATTGCTTCGCGTGGGCCGCTGGCTGGAGAGGCGGGGACGTAAAGATGATGGAGAGCGTTATCTGCAGGCGGGCCTGACCGTTCTGAAGCGTTTGCTGGAGGAGCCATATCTCAGCGTGGAGCCGGATCATCAGGGTCTTTTGCTCCATAGTGTGTACCATCGTCCCAACGGATGGGACCATGTGCCCGAGGGGAAGAAGGTCCCGTGCGGGGAGTCCAGCATGTGGGGGGACTATCACCTGCGCGAGGCCGCCCTGCTGGTGCAGAGGATGGCGTCCGGGGGACCGGACCTGGTCTTCTACGGCGGGTTGCCGAAGGAGCTTCTGGCGGATGGATAGGGTTGCGATCGTTACCGGCGGGACCCGTGGTATCGGGCTGGGGATAGCCCGTGCGCTGGCGCGCGAGGGCTGGTCGCTGGTGGTCAACGGCCGGCGGCCGGAAAACGAGACGGCAGAGGCGCTTGAGGTACTGAAAGCCTGCTCACCGGGAGTTCTCTACGTGCGCGCGGATATCAGCGACCCGGAAGGACGCGCTCGCATCCTCGATATGACACGCGAGAGGTTCGGCCGTCTGGACGCGCTGGTGAACAACGCCGGTGTCGCGCCGGACGTGCGGGCCGATATCCTGGACGCCTCGGAAGAGAGCTTCGACCGCCTTATCTCCATTAATCTCAAAGGCCCATACTTTCTGACCCAGGCGGCGGCCCGCTGGATGCTGGAGCAGCGCGAGGCAGATCCTTCGTGGGAGGGGACGATCGTCAACATTACGTCCATCTCCGCGACGACAGCCTCCGTGAACCGGGGGGACTACTGCATCACGAAGGCCGGCCTCGCCATGGCCAGCAGACTCTGGGCCGTGCGCCTCGCAGACTACGGCATCCGCGTCTACGAAGTCCGCCCCGGCATCATCGAGACCGACATGACGTCAGGCGTCAGGGAGAAATACGATCGCCTGATTGCGGAAGGCCTCCTGCTCCAGCGCAGATGGGGCACACCGGACGACGTCGGACGGGCCGTGGCATCCTTGTTGAGGGGAGACTTCCCCTATTCCACCGGCAGCGTGCTGATGGTGGACGGCGGGTTCTCGGTGGAGCGCCTCTGAAGGGCGTCGAGCGCTCTAGCGCTGCACGCGCCCGCTGGCGTCGCCGCCCATCAGCTTCTCCACCTCGGAGACGGAGACACGGTTGAAGTCGCCGGGAATGGAGTGTTTCAGGCAGCTGGCGGCTACGGCGAACTCCAGCGCGTCCCGGGAGCTCTGATAGCGCCGCATTCCGAAGATCAACCCGGCTGCGAATGCGTCGCCGCCGCCCACGCGGTCCACGATGTCCGTGATTTCGTACTTCCGGCTAACGTGGAATGCCTCGCGGTCGTTCAGGCAGGCGGACCAACCGTTGATGTCCGCGCCTCGGCTTTCGCGGAGAGTGATAGCCATCGCCCGGACGTTCGGGAATTCCTCAAGCACGCGGTCCGTCAGCGCTCTATAGACATCGGTCTCCAGATGCCCGGATTCCACGGAGACGTTCACCTGGATGCCCAGCGACTTCTGGCAGTCCTCTTCGTTCGCTATGCCGACGTCCACGAAGCCCATCAGCATGCGCATGACTTCCGGAGCGCTTTTGCCGTATTTCCAGAGCTTGGCGCGGTAGTTCAGGTCGCAGGAGACCGTAAGACCCTTCTCCTTCGCCGCCTGTACCGCCTCCAGCGCCAGATTGGCGGCCGAGGCGGACAGGGCGGGTGTGATGCCGGTCACATGGAACCAGTCCGCCCCTTCCAGCGCCTTTTCCCAGTCTATGTCGCCGGGGCCGGCCTTCGCCATACAGGAACCCGCTCGATCATACACTACCACCGAGGGACGCTGATTGGCGCCGTTCTCCAGAAAATAGATCCCCATCCGTCCGTCGGTGCGGGCAATGTGCGACGTATCCACCCCGAAACGCCGCAGCTCACCGATGCATGCGTCTCCGATCGGCCCCTCTGGAAGCACGCTGACGAAAGCCGCGTCTGCGCCGAAGTTCGCGAGCGACACCGCGACATTCGCCTCTCCGCCCCCAAATGTGGCTTCCAGCAACGGGGACTGAAACAGCCGCTCGTGTCCCGGCGATTTCAGCCGCAGCATGATCTCTCCAAATGTGACGACTCTGAAGCTCAACTTGTGCTGTCTCCTTGCAACCTGAGATTCCATCAATCCGGCCGGCGGCTGGCAAGTATCCGGCCCGCGCTGGAAGAAAGGGCTTGTCTGGCTCTCACAGAACGCCGTAAGAGTCTAAAATCCTTTGGCGGCCCGGACAATGCCCACCGCCTCGGCCGTCAGGCGTTCTATCTCGTCGAAACGCCCTGCCTGGGCCAGCTCTTTCCGCACCATCCAGCTGCCACCGCAGGCGGGAGCCTGCTTGAATGAGAGATAGGCGGCGAGATTGGTCTCGTCAATACCGCCGGTGGGCACGAACTTCAACATCCCGAATGGCGCGGCCAGAGCCTTCAGCATGCCGAGTCCGCCCAGAGGCTCGGCCGGGAAGAACTTCACCCACTCCAGCCCCATCTCCACGGCGGCCATCAGGTCTGTGGGATTGCTGCAGCCCGGCAGTACGGGAACCCCTTTCTCGATGGCAAACTGGACCACTGCGCGGCTGAATCCCGGGCTGACCAGGAATGCCGCCCCGGCGTCCAGCGCCTGACGCGCGGAATCCACCGTCAATACCGTTCCCGCCCCCACCAGCATTTCCGGCATCTCGCGACGCACCCGGGCGATGGCCGCCGCAGCCGCCGCGGTGCGGAAGGTGATCTCCGCCACGGGGAGGCCTCCCCGCGCCAGCGCCTGGCACGTATGCAGGGCCTCCTCGTCGCTTGTGGCAACCACTACCGGCACCACGCCGGCCTGTTCGATCATCCGGAAAACGTCAGACAAATCCAGTTCTCCCTGTGTGTTCTGCCGGAGATGTTCGACCCGGAGCAGTTCCCTCCCTGCTGGATGATCGCCGGGGCGGCCTCACGGCGCGGGAACCCTCCGGACTGCTGGTCGGTTTCATTTTCCGGTGCACCGGCCGTTCCTCACGTGCCGCCGCCAGAATGACTCATCTGAAAGGATTGAAGCATGTCTGAACCGGTCATCGCCGAACGCAGTCCTTCCGTCATCCGTCTGGAGCCGGGAACCTACTACTGGTGCCGCTGCGGCCTGTCGAAGGACCAGCCTTTCTGCGACGGGTCTCACGAGGGAACGGACTTCACGCCGCTGGAGTTCACTCTAGAAACCGCCAGGAACATCGCGCTCTGCCGCTGCAAGCACACCGCGAATGAACCGATGTGCGACGGTACACACCGCCAGTTGCCCTGAGCTCCGGCCCTGGCCGGAGCTCATTCCGTTATGGTGATCTTTCCGGACCGGCGGAATTCGCCGGCGACAAGCCCTCGGTCACGGGCCATCTGTTCGAGCATCAGCTCCTGAGCAACGCTGCAGGCCAGCGGGAAGATCACGGGCTCAGGGCATGGTATCAACAGGACTGTCATCGTCTTTGCGGACTCGGCGGGTTTGGCTGAGAACAGCACCACCCGGGCGCCCAGGGAGGCGGTTTCGGCGGCCATCCTGCGCACCAGATCCCCGGCGGGATAGGAGTCGGCAAAGAAAACGGCACAGCTGTCTGGACCGATCATCTCCATCGGACCGTGCCGGAATGCCCCTCCGGTCAGTGCGCAGGTGTGAAGATGAACGCCTTCCTGGAATGTCAGGGCGGCCTGCCTGGCGGCGGCCATTGACGGTCCGCGAGCGACGAAGGTGATGGCGTTTCCGCCCTGCAGGAACTCCGCCGCGGCCCTTGCCTCCGTCGCGCGGGTTTCCACCCATTCTTCCATCTGTCCGGCTACGCCTTCCAGCGCTCCCAGTGTGGCGGTGATCTCACGGCCGGTCAGAGCCTCCGGCAGAAGCGCCAGCAGAGCCAGTGTATTGGAATAGGTCTTCGTGGAGATAGATGCCTCGGTGCCCGCGAGCAGGGGGAGATTCGCGCGGGCCAGCCGTGCCATGGTGCTCTCCGGATTGTTCGTGATCGCGATCAGCCGCGGGTGCCCTTTCAGGGACTCCACTACTTTCCGGGTCTCGATGCTCTCGCCGGATTGTGAGACAGCGAAAACGGTGTCGTGGAAGTTGACAGTGCGCAGCCCGTAGTGTAGCAACTCGCCCGCGTCGCGGATGACCACGGGAACGCTCGCGGCGTCGGCAAGGCGGTCCGCCACAGCGTGCGGCGCGTGCTCCGACGTCCCCATTCCGGTGAACAGGTAGCTTCGGGGAGACACCCCTGCCACCGTGCGAGCGTTCGTAAGCAGTGAGCGTCCCTCTCGTCTGCCGTAGAACTCTATCAGCTCGCGCAAGACCGCTGGCTGTTCCGCAACTTCATCCAGAAACGCCACGCCGATCCTCCAGGGCGGTGCTTTGTCACATCCAACCGCCCGCTCGGATTTCTCCTTCCCCTGCAGGAGTTCCTGCCACAGGGGCCGCGGACGATACAGGGGATTGCCAGACGGAAGAATAAGCACCGGGTATGAGAGGAGGACCATTCGCATGAACGTTGCGCTCACCCTGGGGATCCTGGTCATCTTCATCGGTGGTGTGCTGGCGCCGTCGGCGGCCTTCGAGCTTGACGACCTGCTTCTCAGCTACTGGTGCGGCCCGGATCCGTCCTTCGATGCGGCGGAACGGTACGCCGAGGTGGCCGCATGCCATTTCAACTGGTGCCTGCCTCCGTGCTCCGGTGCGACGCTGGAACATAATCTGGCGGCTCTGGCAGCCTGTGAGAAGCACGGCCTGAAAATGATCGTGGCGGACGAGCGCATCCTGAAGCGGTTGCCTGAGGATCCGCAGTTCGAAGCGGAGCTTGCCTCTGTGGTGCGAGACTACGCCGCCAGCCCGGCACTCGGAGGCTATTTCATCATGGACGAACCGGGCGCTGCGGCCTTCGAGCGCCTGGCCGCCGTCCATGCGAAGCTCCTGAAGCTTGATCCCGGACGCCTCCCCTACATCAACCTCTTCCCGGATTACGCCTCGCCGGAGCAACTGGGAACGGCCACTTACGAGGAATACGTCGAGCGGTTCTGCCGCATCGTGCATCCGCGCCTGCTGAGCTACGACCACTACGCTCTGATGAACGACGGCTCTCTGCGGCCGAGCTATTTCCAGAACATGGAGATCATTCGGGATGCAGCCCTGCGGCACGGCATCCCCTTCTGCTTCATCCTGCAGCTGATCCCTCACGGTCCCTACCGGGACCCGTCTGAAGCGGAGCTCAGGTGGCAGGTCAACACCGCGCTGGCATATGGCGCGAAGGGAATCCTGTATTTCACTTACTGGACTCCCGGATCGGACCCTGTCTGGGAATTTCAGAGGGCGGTTATCACCCGGGATGGCGAGCGTACGGCGCACTACAGGCAGCTGCAACGGCTCAACCGGGAACTGCGGGTAATCGGTCCGGTGCTGGCGAAGTTGACCTCGGTGGGCGTCTATCACACGGGCGATCTGCCGCCCGGAACCTCGGCCCCGGACTCCCGGTTGCCCGTGAAGGTATCAGGAGGGCCGACTGTTGTGGGACTGTTCCGCCATCAGGATGGAACCGGCTGGTTGATGCTGACCAACCGGATGATGGATACGCCGTGCCGGGTCACCCTGCGGCTCTCCGGGAAGACTGCCGGTCTGAGCGAAATGAGCCGGATCTCCGGGGGAATGATTCCCGTGCCGTTGAATGATAGCTCTGTGGACCTGGAGCTCCGCGCGGGGGAGGGGCGGCTTTTCCGTCTGCGGTGACTGCGCGCGGCCTGTCGGCAGACACGAGAGCCACTCAGTCATCCCGGCTGCGGACATCCGCCCATGCTAGAATGCTTCGGGAGCGGGAAGCCCGTCCGGGGCACCGGGAGGCGCTCCCGCCCGTTCAGATGCGCCTGAGCTCGTAGAAAAACCATGTCGAAACCGGTCGTCGCGATCGTGGGCCGTCCCAATGTGGGCAAGTCCACATTATTCAACCGCCTCATCGGCCGGCGCGTGGCCATCGTCGAGGATGTGCCGGGCGTCACGCGCGACCGCATCTACGCTCCGGCAGAGTGGCGGGGCCGGGAGTTCGTCGTGACGGACACCGGCGGCATTCTCTGGGGCGACGACGATCCGTTGCGCAGCCGGATCGTGGAACAGGCTCAGATGGCCATGGACGAGGCGGACGTCATCATCCTGGTGGCCGACGTGGAGCAGGGGCTGACGGGCGCGGATCACGACCTGGCCGAGCACCTGCGCAGGAGCCGCAAGCCGGTCTTCGTCGCGGCCAACAAAGTGGATGATGCTTCCAGGGAGGCCGCCGCTGCGGAGTTCCACGCCATGGGGTTTCAGGGGATGTTCCCCGTCTCGGCGCATCACGGACGTGGCGTGGCGGACCTGCTGGATGCCGTCGTGAAGCACCTGCCAGAGTCCGACAGTTCCCCCTCTTACGACGATTCCACGGTGCGCCTTGCAGTGGTGGGGAGGCCCAATGTCGG
>Ga0101944_10003935_pt1 | contig 19503 bp, 7 predicted proteins | sample DewCreD2012metaG_FD_75245 | JGI IMG/M metagenome (GOLD analysis project Ga0101944, IMG submission 75245) | Hot spring sediment bacterial and archeal communities from British Columbia, Canada, to study Microbial Dark Matter (Phase II) - Dewar... ... | reverse complement strand
GAATTTGGCGAACAGCCCCCGCCCCAACTGGTCGCGACCCAGAAGGGGCAGGTCGAAGTGACCGATTTGTAGTGAAGACCTTGGCGTCCGCAGATGCGGATTTTCGAGGCTTTCCGCTAATTTACCCCCGCCCCACCCCCTGAGTATCGAAAGTCAGGTTAAGATTGAGGGTGCCCGCCCGGGACCACCCCAGGGCCTGGTGGGTCTTGAAAAACTCCTCGATGTGCCAGCGTTGGGGATAATGGACCGTCAATTCGGGTTGGGGATCGCGGTCGGCGGTGGAGTAGAAGCCCTGAAATTCCGTGCGCCCGCGCACCGCGGTGCGCTGAATGAATTGGAATCCCGCGGTGCGGCTATGCCGCAATTGGTAGGGCAATTTGGCGATGGCATAGCCCGGCCAATGCTCGTGGAAATGGTGGGCGGGCAGCGCGCGCCACTGGCGCAACAGTTCGGGTTGGTGCGGCATGGCGATCAGCAAATCGAAGCCGCCTTGGGCCACCACGGCGTCGATCAACTCGGCGCGGAAGTGTTCCTTATCCGCCAGCACCTGCGGCGGCTCGGCCGGGTTCAGCACGGCGGCCGCCAGCGCCAGCAAGGGCGGGGTGGTTTGGGACACCTCGGGAGCCGAAGAACTCAGGGTAAAGGCCAGCGGCTGCTGGGTGTGGGCATCCAGGCAAAAGAAACTCTGCCCCACCTTCGCCGGTCGCTCGCGGGCGCCGGACTGTCGCCGGCGCATTTGCCTCTGGCTGAAACTGTTCAGGCGATGCGGGTCGAGGATCAACAACCGACCGTGGAAGTGTTGATTGACCCGGCGCAGCTTGCCCAGCGCCACCTGGAGGCGCTCGGAGTCGGCCACCGTGCGCGCCTCCAGCAGATCATGAACGGCTTGGTCGGTGGGGACAAACGGCAGGCCGTTGGCGACTTCAAAACCCTTTTGGGACAGCGTGCGATGGTGGCGCAGGTCCCGCAGGCACAGCGCGGCCTCATGGATCAAATGCAAGGCCAGGCGCGGCTCCACCGTTTCAGTCGTTCCGCCCGTCCAGCGGCAGAGCAAGTCCCAGGTGCCCAGGCGCAAGTGCTCCGGCAGTAGCAGCCACAGGCCGGCTTGGTTGCCCGAGATCCGGTCGGCCAGGATCTGGCGCACCGCCCGCTCCAAGCTGCGGGGATCGGCCGGCTCGGAGCGCACCTTGGCGGCCGTCCGCTGGGCGGGGACAAACCGAAGCGGCTGATCAGGCGCCAGCGCGTAGAGTTTTTTTTTGCAGGCCGTAATCGGCGACGATCCGCTCCACGCTGCGCTGGCTGATGGGCTGCCGGGCCTGTTTGAGCTTTTGGGTGATCACCGCCACCGAGGCGTCCGGATCGACAAAGCGCTGGCGGATGACCTGGCGGATCACTTCGCCGGTGCGCCGCGAAGGGCGCTTGGGGCCGCGAGGCTGGCTTTGGAGGGCGGCGGCGCCCCGTTGGCGATAGGCGGCCAGCAACTGGAAGTAGCGCTGCTTGGTGTAGCCAAATTTGCGGGCGGCCCGGGAGGGACCGAGGCCTTCGCACTGCCCTTCGTAGAGCATGGCCAGTTTCAGGGTGATTTCGTCATCGGCGGGTACGGCCAGTTCCCCGGCCGGGCCGGTGAGTTCGGTTTGGTTTTTGAATAATTTAATCATTGGTGGGCGAGGGTGGCGGGGAGGGGCTGGTAAGTCAAATAAAATATGACGGTTATTAGGCGTGAGGATTTCGGGCGGTTGGGGTTATGAAGGTGTAAATGCCATAAAAAATGAAGATATGAACCGGTCTAGTTTGGTGTGTCAAGGCAATAACCGTCATATATTATTTGTCTATTTACCCGAAACACCTCGCCCAGGCCGCGGGGGCGCGAGCCGATGGTCAAATTATCTCTCGCCTCTAAAAGTCTGCTTCAGCTAGGTGCCGGACGCCCGCCGGGATTCCACAACAGTTCCATTAACCCCTGGCTTCAGCCAGTGGGTGAGCTGGGCCAGGAAAACATCTCAACGGTTTTAACCGTTTCTTCTGCCGCTCGCCATTTGAGGCGTCCTTGCAAGGCGAACTCAACTGGCAGGAGAGCCGCGCGGGCTTGCATTCGATGCGGCCCCCTGCGACCGTTTTGAATATGGTCTTGATCGGGGCAGGAAATTCGACGAGGAGCAGATCGTCTCGAAAGAACAATCATGGATGATTGGATGAGAAGGAAACTGCTGAAGTCAATGGATCAAGCCTGGCTGAACGCTCGGGCAGTTAGGTGTCCTTATTAATGTATCTTACTGATGATCTGTGTGATATGCAAAACAACTGAAAACGCTATACCAAAAGGAGCAAAAAACGAACAAGGATGTGGTCTGACTGGTGCTAGACCCAAAATCACCCAGACAAGTAAGGCGGCAATGCTCTGAATTTGCTCTTGACATTTTGCTCCATCGCTTTACGCTGCCGCCATGAGCCTTGAAAAAAAACAATGCTCTATACTCGTTCCGCGTCGAGTGACGAGAGGAAGCGGTGTAAAAAAACCTTCTGATAATTCAAAAGCATTACTATGAAAACAAATTTGCTTCGTTGCAGTAAGTTTCTTATCGTATGCGCGTTGCTTGTCGTTTATGGCTCCAGCCGACAGGCGATCATTGCGCAAGTCGGAACGGCCCAGTTTATAATGCACTCTCGCAGCGTGGCGCTCTTGCCTGCAAGCGCGCCAACGGGGGAGCGGTTATACATAAGTTCATTCGTGCCTGGCTTGGCCCCGGCACGTGGGGGGCCGAATAATTACAGCGGCGAGTTTAGGCCAGACTCGCCATCATCGGCATTTTACCAGGCAGATTATGATGGGTATTACATTCCCTCTTCGTCCTACTACGGATATGGAACATTTTCCGCGACGATGCCGTCAACCGATTCTGATCAAAATGGATTGCCTGACTGGTTGCAATTGGACCGTCCATGCAACCTTTCATTAAATGGCAGCGGCAGTGAGTTTCAATACGGAGTTGGCACACAAAACTTTACATTCAACGCTACGGTTAATCGAAATCAAGGAAGTTACCTTGGCACATACAACATAGCCTCAAGCGGCGGCTTAACACTTTCTGGTGTTTTACAGTTATTTGGAGGCCTTGGTAATATTGTTTATAATCAGACGGCAAAAACATTTTCTATTTCTGGAACATACTTCGAAGGAACAGCATTTTCTGGGAATTCCTCTTATTCGGTGCAGAACCCCAATACAGTTTCTTTTAATGCATTTTCTATTCAAGTAAACGGGTATGGCACTTTGACAGTCAACGCATTCACGCTAACCCGCAATGGGAACAAATATAACGGCAACTTAACCGTGAGCGATGGTAACCTGGCAAATTCCTGGGTTGATTACGAAATGATTCATCTCAGCATTACTGACAACAACGACGCGGATGGCGATGGCATCCCTGATCTATCCGATCTGGTGTCTGGGGTGGCGCCAACGATAACGGCGCAACCTCAAAGCCAAACTGCCATCCAAGGGGGCAATGTTTCCTTCTACGTGACGGTGAGTGGAACCGAGCCTTTTTATTACCAGTGGCGGAAAAATGGCGCCAATATCAGTAACGCGCGATCAAATGTTTTCACCATCAACAATGTTTCGGCCAACGATGCCGCGAATTATACTGTTGTGGTCACCAATATTGCCGGAAGCGTTACCAGTGCGGTAGCGACTCTGACAGTAATTCAACCTCCTGTGATCACTACTCAACCAACCAACCGCACTGTGGCGATCGGCGGTGCGACAACCTTTGTGGTGGGTGTTAGCGGCACAGGTCCTTTTACCTATCAATGGCGAAAAGATGGGAATAACATCAGCGGGGCCAATCAAAGCAGCTACACCATTGGTAGTGTGACGTTGAATGATGGCGGCGCATTTTCGGTGGTGGTGAACAACAGCGCTGGCGCCGTAACCAGCAGTGTTGCTTGGCTTACAGTCATTGCTCCACCTAGCATCGCAAATCAACCGCAAAGCCTTTCGGTGGTGCAAGGTGACTCTGCTATGTTGTTGGTGTCCGCTACTGGCGGTCAACCGCTTCACTACCAATGGTATATGAACGGGCAGCCGATAACCGGCGCCAGCCAGTCAAACTTGGTTTTTGCCCCTGTTTCCCTTACCCATGCTGGAACTTACCACGTCGTGGTCAGCAACCAATTTGGCGTGGCGGCCAGTTCGAACGCAGTTTTGAACGTTCTGAACCACGGGCCGTTGTATCGTTACCTGATTACAACTCCCAGCGGAGTCGTCTATCAGGGCTTGCCTTTTCCAGCCAGGGTAACAGCGGTGGATGCATGGGAAAATCCCGTTCTGAATTTTGCCAATACAGTCAATCTGTCGGCCAGCGGTCAAGGCCAGGCGAACACCAATATTCTGCGCGGCTTGGCGCATACCGCTACCGGCCCGGCAGGCATGACTATTGGGTATTCCTTTACGCCCAACCAAAATCTAAACGTCAGCCATTTTCGGCATTACTCCGGGACCAAAGTTACTCTCTGGTCCGATTCTGGAATGAAACTGGCCGAAAAAAATGTCACCAGTACTCCTGGAACATGGCTGGAAACCCAACTGGATACCCCTGTCGCCCTGACTGCCGGCGTGAGCTATCGGCTGTCCGTTTACGTGCCGGCAGGAAATTACCACTATCGCAATGATTTGGGATCCGCATTTGCGGCTGGAACAATCAATGCAGCCTATTTGCGCGCAGGGGACGGCTTCCCTAATAGCGCTAATAGTAGCATGCGCTGGCCGATGGTTGACATCCGATATCAACTCCTTACTACCACCTCTTTGCCGCTTAATCCATCAATCCTTTCCAATTTCGTCCAAGGTGTCTGGCAAGGCTATGTAACCATTTTGCAGAAAGGAACGGAGGTGGTTCTGCGCGCCAACGATGGCGCGGGGCATGTCGGTGAAAGCAGTCTTTTTCATGTGCATTATCCAGCCATCTTGGCAAGCCCCTTTGGCCACGTGAATGTGGCCAAAATTCGCACCGAGGGATTTCGACTAAACGCAAGCTTGGAAACAAACGTTAATTACCGTCTTGAAGCCACGACTGACCTAAAAAACTGGGCTGCTGTCACCAATCTGATCAGTGCCTCAGGCGCGATTGAATTCCTTGATCAACAGGCGGTTTTGCTCCCCAAACGCTTTTATCGTTTAGTCAAAGAGTAAAAAACGGCTCATCCTGTAGGTGTGCGTTTGTGAACTTTAAAGATTGAACAGGGCGCGCGACTGGGAGACCGCGCTTAGATTTCCGGGCGTCAGAGGTTCAGAAAGCTGGCATGGTCTGCAACGTTGGATATTCCAAGCGCCGACGATGGACTGCTGCGTGAGGACAGCGTCTGCTGGGATGCTGCCATCAAAGCCAACTCACTCGGGGTGAGTAGGCCGATGGGATTGTCCGGTTCATAGTTGAAAATCTGCTCATGGCAGAACTCATTACGCCGCTTTCTTCATCGCGCCGCAATTTTTGAAGCTGTTTTTGATGCCGCTCTGAAGCGGCGACGAATTCCGACAAGCGCCGGTGGCCTTTGATGCGGCGGAAGCCTTGCTCGACCACCAACAGCGCCGCCGCGCCCTAACGCATCACCATCTTCGCGTCCCGCCAGCGTTTGACACGCCGTGCCCAACTCGCCGTGCGGGCAGAGCACCTTTTGTTCAGGTTGGTCGAGGAGTGGCTGCGCCGGAGTCGTTCGTTCAGTCCCGAGCAGTGCAGCGTCAGCGTTTCCCCTAGCCACCCTCCAAACTGCGGGCGGCGCTGGGCTGATCTCGGCCAGCCATTTTACACAGACACGCAGTTGCCTCAACGCCGCCTCCGGCGTAATCCCGGCGTTAAACTTGGCGGATCAGGCACCCGCCCATGACTCGTTGCATCCGTCTGGCCCGCTGATACTGGCGGTAAATTTCCGAGGGCAGGTCGCAGGCTCCTTTGGCGAGCTGGTGCGAGTATGTAATTGACACTTTGCGCCCAGCGAAGACCACGTAGCCCGGTTGGCGCCACGGCAATAGGCGGCCTGCCGCCGCCAAGACAGCGAAATGCCCGCGCGCTGCCGACTGGAAGTCGGCGATACCCGCCTGCCTGGCGGCGGGCAGGCAGCAGACTCGGAGGTCTGCGGCACAACCTCGCGGACTTCCCAAAGCGCTTGGACTGCGCAAGAGAAGAAACGGTTAAAACCGTTGAGGTTCGTTCCCGGCCGCCCATCACCCCGCTAAAGCGGGATGTTAATGAGAAGGGGCACTTGTGCGGCGCGACAGCGTCGTGGAGTGCGCCAGTCCTCTGGCGCTTTGGCAATGCTGAGACGACATCCCCGACCAGCGACTGGCTTACTCCGAAGTCGCGCGCGGGGAAAAAGCGGTAGAGGACTACCGCACTCCAAGACCTCGCGGAATTCGCGAGACGCTCGCCAGTTCGCGCCAGCGCGCTCCGCAGACTTCCAGTCTGCTGTGTCGCGGATTTCAAATCCGCAGGGCTGGCGTCTATTCCGTAGCGTCCGAAATGCCCACGCGCTGCCGACTGGAAGTCGGCGATACGGCAGGTTGGAAACCTGCGGCACAAACTCGCGGATTTCCCACGGCGCTTGGACTGCGCACGATATAAAACGGTTAAAACCGTTGAACGCCTTTTCCATCCGCCCGGCACCCCGCTGAAGCGGGGTGTTAATGAGAAAGAGCACCTGTGCGGCGCAGCCTTGTCCAATCCGGCAACGGTGGCGTTGGTAGTTGCATCATGAACTCAATGCCGAGTTACCGAGGGAGTATTGCACTGACGAGCATTTCTTCATCCATCATTGCGTCTTATTGGCACATTCGTTAATTGCCGCCTTATCGGAAAAGCGTCATTACGGCACATTTAGATGCCTGTGGAGAAATCATTTCATTTCCTATGTAACTATCAATAAGGTTATTACGATTTTTCACCGCGTTTGGCACCTCGGTAGCTTTTAGACAATCAGGTTTTAACGAAAGGATCAACATGACAATGATAAGATGGCAAAGACCGGAGGCCCCACAGTGGTATGAAATGGCACCGTGGGCAAGCCTAAGGAGTGAAATCAATCGGCTATTTGACAATTCCGTAGAGGACTGGGCGTCCCTGCCGCGTCTAATGAGCGCGTGGGGGCCGGCCTTGGACTTGGGCGAGGAGAAGGATAACCTCTGGGTGCGGGTGGAGATCCCCGGCATGAAGAAGGAGGACATTGAGGTCTCGCTGGAGGAAGGCATGCTGGTAATCAGCGGCGAGCGCAAGCCCAACGCGGATTACCGGGAGGCGCAGGTGCATCGGTCGGAACGGTTTTACGGACGTTTCTCCCGCTCGGTGGCTCTGCCAACCGCCGTCAACCCCGACAAGGTAAAGGCCAGCTATGTGGATGGCATCCTGACGGTCACCCTGCCCAAAGCCGAGGAGGCCAAGCCCAAACAGATTGAGGTGAAAGTGGGCTAATCCCCTCGACGAACTTGAACCGGCGGAAGCGGCAAAAGCCGCCAGCCAACACTGGAAAGGATTGAGCATTATGAAAACCAATGTGATGCAAAAAGAAACGGCCCAACCCGCGCGGGCGGCCAGCCAACCGGAAACTTGGTGCAGCCCGGAGGTGGACATTTACGAGACGGCGGACGGCTACGTGATTCTGGCGGAAATGCCCGGCGTCACCAAGTCAGGCCTCGAAGTTTCGGTTGAGAACAACGAACTGACATTGATTGGCCGCCGATCCCCAGCGGCTTCGGGCGGCGAACTGCTGCACCGCGAAACCCGCGGCGCGCATTTTCGCCGGGCCTTCGAGCTGGACCCGGCGATTGACACGGACAAGATCAGCGCCCGCATGGAGCAGGGGGTCCTGACGTTGACCTTGCCCAAAGCCGAGCGCACCAAACCGCGCAAGATCACCATCAGCGATTAGGAAAAGCCGGGGGCCGGCGACCGTCGCCGCCGGCCCCTTTTTTCTCGCTGACGCCAGCAGCAGGCGCGGCCGCAATCGCGCCCGGCCATGCGCACAAGACGGAGGCGGGGTCATTCCCCGCACATTTTTCTAAACGCCGGCTCGTCCAGCACCGGCACGCCCAGTTTCAAGGCCTTGTCGAGCTTGGCGCCGGCCTCGGCGCCCGCCAGCACGTAGTCGGTTTTTTTGCTGACGCTCGAAACGACCTTGCCACCCAAGGCCTCAATGCGGGCGGTGGCCTGTTCGCGGGTGAGGCTGGGCAAGGTTCCTGTCAGCACAAAGGTTTTGCCGCCCAGCGGCCCGGTGGCGGAGGAGCTTTGGTATAGCGCGGAATGGAAATTCAACCCCGCGTGGCGCAGACGCTCGACCAGGGAGCGATTCCGTCCGTCACCCGCCCACTGCACGATGCTGAGGGCGATGGTTTCCCCAACATCCTCGACTTTGGTCAATTGCTCGACAGAGGCGCCCAGGAGGGCGTCCAAATCCGGGTAACTTCGTCCGAGGGCCTTGGCCACGCCGGCGCCGACATGCAGAATGCCCAAACCGAATAGCAGCCGCCAAAGGTCCCGCTGCTTGCTGGCCGCGATGCCGGCCAATAGGTTTTGAGCCGATTTTTCACCCATCCGTTCCAGTTGGCAGAGCTCCTCCAAGGTAAGTCGGTAAAGGTCGGCGACATCGCGAGCCAGACCGCTTTGGACTAATTGGGCGACCAAAACCTCCCCTGCCCCTTCGATATCCATTGCCCCGCGCGAGCACCAATGTTCGAGACGGCCCCGGATTTGCGCCGGGCAGTCGGGATTGACGCAGCGCCAAACCACGTTTTCCTCCCCGGCCACCGATTCCCGCGAAACCCGGGAGCCGCATTCGGGACAGTTCCGGGGAAAATCAAAAATCCGCTCCCGCCCGGTCCGTTTTTCCCGAACGACCCGAACGACGGCGGGGATGACCTCGCCGGCCTTTTCGATGATGACGCGATCGCCGAGACGGATGTCTTTGCGGCGCAATTCCTCCTCGTTGTGCAAAGTGGCGCGACTGACGGTGCTGCCGGCGATCAGGACCGGTTCAAGTTCGGCGACCGGGGTGAGGGCGCCGGTGCGGCCCACCTGGATGGTAATACCTTTGAGCAACGTCTCGGCCTGCTCCGCGGCGTATTTGTAAGCGATGGCCCAGCGGGGCGCCTTGGCGGTGGCGCCGCAGCGTTCGCGCAACGCGAGCGCGTTCAACTTGATGACCGCGCCGTCGGTTTCGTAGGAGAAAGCGTCGCGCAACCGGCCCAGCTCGCCAATGGCGGCCATTAGTTCGTCATCCGAACGACAAAGCCAGACGCGCTCCGGCGTTTTGAAGCCGAGCGATTTGAGCCAGTGCAGCAGTTCCGCCTGGGTGGCGGGAACGGCGGCGCCTTTGACTTCGCCCAAGCCGTAAAGCACGATGCCCAGCGGCCGCCGCGCGACGATTTTCGGATCAAGCTGCTTGAGCGAGCCGGCCGCCGCGTTGCGGGGGTTGGCGAAAGGCTCCTCCCCCGCCGCCTGGCGCTCGGCGTTGAGCCTGGCAAAACCGCTCTTGGTCATGAAAACCTCGCCGCGCGCCTCGATCACGGCGGGAATACCCGGCGGCGGCGGAGGGGAGCGGAACAGATCGGGGGCCGCCTCAACATCCGTTGCCGGTGGATGGCGTCCAGCCGGCGCCTCGAGGCGCAGCGGCAAGCCCCGGATGGTGCGCAAGTTGGCGGTGATGTCGTCGCCGGTGGCGCCGTCGCCGCGCGTGGCGCCGACGGTCAGCAGGCCGTTTTCGTAACGCAGACTGACAGCCAAGCCGTCCACCTTCGGCTCGACCAGCCACTCCAACTCCTGGCCCGGCAACAGCCGGCGCACGCGCCCGACAAATTCGCGCACTTCCGCCTCCGAATACGTGTTGTCGAGGCTCATCATCGGCACGGCATGCCGATGCGGCTTGAACTCGCCGACCGGCTGGCCGCCCACTCGCTGGCTGGGGGAATCAGGCCCCGCCAAGGACGGATGCTGCCGTTCCAGGTCCAACAACTCATGGTAAAGACGGTCGTATTCCTGGTCGGTGATTTGGGGGTGGGCCAGCACATAGTAAGCATGGTCATGCCGCCGAATGGCGGCGGCCAACTCGCTGTGGCGCTTTTTGGCTTCGGCAAGGTTGGTCATGGCAAGGAAAGAATGGAAAGTTGGTGGCGGTCAACCCTTCAAAACTTTTCCGCGGTAAAGACCACCCGGTAAACCCGGCCTTTTTCAAATTGCCGCAAACCGCCCAGGAGCAGGAAGTTGTCGGCGACCACTGGCTTGAGATCCCCGCCTTCGATGATTTTTATGTTTTTCAACCGGACAGGAAATAATTCAATCGGGGGCCGGCCACTGCTGGCGTGCTGGCCGGTATTCCGCGCGCCGGAACCGGTTTCCCGGGCCCGCAACTCGAAAGTCCAAGTGCCGGTTTTCTCGCGGAGGCTTTGCTCCCAGGCCAGCTCCTGGCGGGGCACGCGCGCCTCCCAGGCGGGGTCGCCATAAAAAGCCACCACATCCCGGTCAAACAAAAGCCCCAGGTTGTCCTTGGCGGTCTTGGGGTCGCGCAATTTCAATCGAGCCGCGACTTCATTCAGCAGCCGGGGATTGCGCTCAATGTCGTAGGAAGGAAAATCAACCCGGGCGGTTTCCGGGAACCGCGTTTCCAACTCATGCACCAGGGCCAATTGATTGCAGTAAAAGGCCTCGGCGAAGGTGAAACGGCCCGGCTGGTCGAAGAAATAATCGCGCACGCCCCAGCCGCCGTAGCCATACCAGGTGGAAACCGTGTAGCCAATCATTTGATTTACGCCCCCGCTGCCCATGAAGGCCAGCGCCATGCTTTGGCGGTCCTTGATGTGGCCCATCAGGCAGTTGCCGGCCGGAAAGTAAATTTTGGGGTTCGGTGAATGAATCGGGTGGGTGTTCCCGGCGGTATCCACGCCGAAAAGCGCGCCATCCCGGCAGCGAAACTGCCCGTTTTTGTAAGAATAACCAATTTGCCAATCGCGCTCGGTGGCGTGGCCGGACGTCATGAAAAAATCCGGCTGATAACGGTTCAAGGTTTCGACTAATTCCTCGGTAGTGTCGTCGGGCGCCGGGCGATCCTGCGGCTGGCCGCCTTTTTCCTTGACCACCATGTGGTTCTTGCGGCCTTCATCATACCATTTGCCCTCCTCAAGCACGCTAAGCGGGATGGCGGTGCCACCCGCGCCCTTGCGGACTTCCAGCGGTTTCGTGGCGGCGGCAATGCGCAAGGCGTCTCTGGCGCTGTAGCCGGTGACAATCCCCCATTGGGTATCCGTATAAGGATCCTCGTCCAATTGCCGGGTAAGCCGATGAATCGCGACCACAAACGCGCGTCCGGCCTCCTCGGGCCGCGCCACGAAAGCGGTGTAACGCGGCATCAACCGGCTTAGCGCCGGGCGTGCTTCCGTAACCGCATTGGTATAAACGACTAATGTCGCCTGATGCTTTTTTTGGAGTTGCCAGGTCACCGCCCTCCATTCGGGGTCGAGTTGGGTGGCTGAGGAAACCACCACCGCGTAAGAAGCTGCGGTCTCGGCGGTTTGAGCGGTAAAGGTTGCCCACCAAGCCAACCCCATAACCAAGGGGAAGACTTGACCAAGTCGGGTTCGGCGATCGGTTCGTTTCATTTCAGGCGCCCTTGTATCGGATTCATCCAACCTTGTCGAGAATTCAACCCGCGCGATTTTTCTCTTTTTTTCTTGCCAAAAGCCGTCGCGTAAATGAAATTTGCGCCGTGCGACAACCAAACAGTGAGCCCGGCAAACGGTCCGCCTCGGAAGGCGGCTCTGGGCCGATGATTGAACCCACGCCGCTGCGTGGCGGGCCAAGGCGAACTGCCGGATAAGTCGCGCGTCCACCCAAACTCCGAAGTTCTATGAAAAACAATCCGAATACCCACGGTGAATGCGATAATAAACAGCCGCGTTTTTACGCCTGGCTTTGGCCTTTGCTGACCGCCGCGTTGCTTTTTGGTTTGGGGCCGGCCAACGCCTGGGCGCAAGCGGTGTTTTTTGATTTCAACACCCCGGGCCAATTGACCAACAACTTTGGGGTGCGCAGCGTTGCCAATGGAGGAAGCGGCGCCGTCTGGTTTGAGGCCGTCTCCGGCGGGGTTACCAATAGTGGCGCGCTGGACGGGCGCGCGGGCGCGGGCGATGACAATACCCTCACCTACTTGGGGACCACCTTCCCTTGGCCGAGCACCGGTGAGAACCACATCCTGCGCGCTTCGGTGATGTTCAAGGGCAAAGTGGTGGCCGCGTCCGGCACCCCCGGCGTGGGCTTCGGTTTTATCGCCAAAACGAATGGAACCATGGAAGCCAACGTGAACGACTGGCAGGGGAACTGGGTGGGTTTCCGGTTATTCCCCAATAACGTGACTAATTTTACCTTGAGCGGCATCACCTATTCCGTGCGCCCGACCACCAATAACATCAGCGTCAACGGCGCCGGGGTGACCATTGTTAATCTGAGCACCGACTTCACCAATTGGTATCGGCTGGCGGCGGTGTTCATCCGCACGAACGGCACCAACATTAACATCAGCGGGCAGTTGGAAGATTGGGGCCCCACCGGCGCCGCTTACGTCAGCAACGTGATGACCTACGCCGCCACCACCATCACCAACGCGGGCTTTACCATTGAGGATAATTTCTATTTCGCGGTGCGCACCACCGAGAACCGGGGCGTGGATTATATGGACAATTTTGCCGCGTGGATCAATGACGGCGCGCCGGTCATCACCAGCGCGCCGGTGGCGCCAGCGGTGACGGAAAACCGTACCGCGAGTCTTTCGGTGAAGGTGGACGGGACGCCGCCGTTCTTGTTCCAATGGAAGAAATCCACCGATGGCGGCACAACTTGGAATGACATTCCGGGGGCCACCGCCGCCACGCTCAGTTTTAATCCGATCACTTTGGCTGACGAAGGAGATTACTTGGTGGCGGTGACCAATGCGTCCGGGGGTGTCGAGAGCACACCGATTTCGGTGATTGTGGACGCGGACGGCGATCAGCCGAACGTGGTTTCGGTGGGGAGTGTGGATGGAGTGACCGTGGGAGTGGCGTTTGACGAGGGGATGGACCCCACCACCGCCAACAATCCCGCCAATTACACCCTGACCCCGGGCGGGAATCCCGCCAGCGCGCTCCTGCTGGCCGATGGCAAGACGGTGAAATTGACGATGGGCAGCGCCATCGCAGGCGCCTTCACGGTGAATGTGGCGAATGTGACCGACATTGCGGGCAACGGCTTGGCGAACGCCAGCGCGGGCGGCACGGTGCTGGGGTTGGCGGCTTTGGATGTGGGCTCGCCGTTGACGGCGGGTTCCTCGTTTAGCGCCAATAACGGGGACATTGACCAAACGGGCGGCGGCTTCGATCTGGCCAATATCGCCGACCAGGGGCACATGGCGCTTGGCCCAATCTCCGGCGATTTCGACGTCAAAGTCCGGGTGCATGACTTGCTGCGGAACCGGGGCATGAGCATCTACGCGGGGGTGGACGAGGCGGCGCGCGCGGGCATCATGATTCGCGAGAGTTGGATGCCGGGAGCCCGGGATTTCTATATTTTCACGCATCCGGCGGCCTACGGGATGCCGGCCGGCGCCAACGCGGTGGGCTACATTATGAGGAACACGCCGATGGTCGGCGCCGGCACGGTGACCGGCAATACCGGCATGACGGCGCCGTTGGGTTGGTTTCCGAACAACTGGCTGCGGGCGCGCCGGGTGAACAACACCTTCACCTTCTACACCAGCACGGATGGAGCGAATTGGGTCCAGCGGGCACAAACCACCCAGGCGGCTTACGCGCAGGACCTCCTGGTGGGTCTGGCCACCACCGCTCGCTACGACCAGTTCGATTACCCGGTGACCGCCCAATATCGAGGTTATGGCAACCATGCAGTGGCCGGCACGGCGCTGGGCTTCGCGCTCGACTTGCCGCCTTTCGCGGGCATTGACATCGCCTACCCGATGACCGCCAGCAACCTGGTTTTGACCGCGATTGCCACCAACACCGGCTCGCCGTTCCCCAGCCCTGAGTTCATGTTCACCTGGCAGCGTTCGGATGGGATGGGGGGGTTCACCAACATCCCGAGCGCGCAGGCGAATCCGACGGCCTCGGCCACCACCAATTCCGCAACCAGCGCCCTCACGTTTACCTTAGGACTGTCTGATCACGGAGCGCGATTCCGGGTGATTGCCTCAGCGCCAGGCGGTGCTTCGGTCACCAGTGTGGTTTGCAACGTCCAAGTCACTACGCCAGGGATTAATCTGGTGGATGTCAGGCCCGCCGTGGTGATGTCCGCTGTGCCGGAATACGGACAAAACGCGATAGCCCTGACGATGAACATGCCGCTGAATTTGATTACGGCGACTGCCACCGGCAACTATCTGATCACCAACAGTCTGGGGCAAAGCTACACCGTGACCAACGTGGTGCTGGAGCAGCCCTCCACCCTTTCCAACATGACCCGGGTGATTCTTTACACCAGCCAGGTCATCACCAATGGCCCCAACCTTTTCGTTCGGCTGAACAACATCCAGGGCACCAACGGCCTGGCGGTGGTGGCCAATACCCTGGTTCCTGTGGCGAATGTAGGCACCTTGAAGGTCGAGATTTTCAACAACCTGGCCGGAGCGGCCGGAGAGGTGCTGACCAATTTCACCTATTCCGAGAAATACACGGCCAATTTGCCGGACCTTGTCTATTACACGAACAGCTTTGCCTTCAACCGCGCCGGCGCGGCCTTTGTGGACCGTTTCAACAATTACGGCGGGCGGATTTCGGGTTATTTTGTGCCGCCGAGCAACGGGGTTTATCGGTTTTTCATCTGCGGCGATGACCCGCACCAGTTATGGATGAACACCAACTCCGCGAACAGCACGGACCCGGCGGGCCGCACGCTGATCGCGTATCGCACCAATTCGAACGCCAGCTACGCCAACACCCTTTATACGGCAGGCGCGGGCAACGGCCCAATGTCCACCAATATTGCCTTGAATGGCGGCCAGCCCTATTACATCGAGGGCCTGTGGAAAGAGAACTCCGGTGGCGATGGCTTCGCGATGGCCTTCCGCGAGCAGGCGGTTACCGGCACCCCGGCGAACACCGAGGCGGCCGATGGCCGTTTCTTCCAGCCGGTTCCGTTCCCTCTGGCGACCAACTTCCCGGCGGTCAAACTGGAGCTGTTCACCAACATTGGCGGCGGCTCGGCGCTGTCCGACCTGACCAACCAAACCAAATACCTGCAAAACGCGCCGGACATTGTTTATTACACCAACCTCCTGGGTTATAGTTTCGTCTCCCTTGCCACCACGATGGACGCCTATGGCGGGCGGTTGACGACCTTGTTTGTGGCGCCGAGCAATGGTTACTACCGGTTCCATATCAAATCGGACGACGCTTCGGCGTTGTATATGAACACCAATGTCTGGAACAGTCACGATCCGGCGGGCAAAGTGCAGATTGCCTACCTGGCCACTTGGCGAAACAGCTACACCAACAATGACGCTTCGATGTCACCGATCATCTATTTGGCCAGCAACCAGGTTTGCTATATGGAAGGCATCTGGAAAGAGGGCGGCGGCGGCGATGGCATGGGCGTGAATTTCCGCGCTTATCCAGACGAGGTCAGCGCCGCCAGCCCGGTCGTGCCGACTTCGACGGAGGTCATTTCCAACGCCTTCCTGCGCGCGGTGATGCCGATGGCGCCGCCGGTGCAGGCGGAAATTTATCTCGGCTATGGCGGCGGCAACATCACCGACCTGCACGCGATGGGCAATTTCCAGGCCGCCATGCCAGACGCGGTCTTTCCGATGAATTACTTTGGCTGGAACCGAAACATCGTCGGCTCGCAGTGGCCTGGGGAACGTTACAGCGCCCGCATCGCGGGCTACTTTGTGGCCCCCAGCAACGGCTTCTATGGTTTCTTTATGCGGAACGATGATCAGGCCCAGTTGAACATGACCACCAACGGCGTGGATATCACGGCCAAAGTGGCCATTATTGGCGCCTCGGCGGGCAACAACGCGTATGCCACCAATGCCCGCAACTCGGCGTTTATCTCGCTGACCAACGGCCAGCGGTATTTCCTGGAACTGTTGCTCAAGGAAAACACCGGCGGCGACGGCGCCACCATCACCTGGCGCAGTTTTGCGACCAACCCGCCCTCGGCCGGGGTGGTGGGCACCAACTTTGCGGGCGCCGCGACGAATGAGGTGCTGCTGAGCAGCTTTTTCGCGCCGATCACCGGTCCGGTGACCGCCAATAACATCGCCCAGTCGCCGGCCAACCCCGCCGGCAATGTGTGGGCGGACGGACAAACGGTGACCTTCTCGGTCAATGGCGTGACCGGCCAGATGCCGGTGGGTTTCCAATGGAAGAAAAACGGCCTGCCGATCCCCGGCGCGTATAGCAACGCGTTGACCCTGACGATAACCGCGGCCGACATTGGCACCAGCACTTACAGTGTCGAGGTCTTCAACCCGATCAGCCGGATCGAGCGGTTTGTCAGCTTCACGGTCGCCGGGGTTATTCCCGATGCGCCGCCGACGATTGCCGGAGTGGCGGGCAGCGGGCAGTTGGACGCGGTGGCGATCACTTTCTCGGAGAACGTGGATCCGGCGACGGCGACCAATATCGCCAACTACTCGATTCCGGGCCTGACCATCCTAGGCGCTTATGCGCGAAGCGCGACGGTAGTGGTGCTGCAAACCAGTCCGCAAACCAGCGGGCAGCGGTATGTGGTGACGGTGAGCAACGTGAAGGACACCTCGCGGCTGGGGAATGTGATCGCGCCCAACTCCAGCTTTGCGTTCACCGCCTGGAGCCTGACCAAGGGTTTTGTGACCATCGAGGAGTTCACCGGCCTCAATAGCGGCACGCGGGTGCAGGAGCTGCTGTCGGAGCCGAAATTCATCAATCACGCGCCGGACAATGTCTATTACTCGAACAGCATGTTTGCCTTCCGGCAATCGCTGCCGGATTCGGGCGTGAACAATTACGGCGGGCGCGTTTATGGGTGGTTTATTGCTCCGTCGAATGGCAATTACCGCTTCTTCATCCGCAGCGACGACCTCTCGATGCTGTATATGAACACCAACGCGGTGAACAGCGCGGACCCGTCCGGCAAACAGCCGATCGCCGGCTCGACGCTGGCCTGCTGCGGGGCTTACAACGATCTGGCCAGAGGTCCGGTGACCTCGCCTTACATCTCCCTGACCAGCGGGCAGATGTATTACCTGGAAGCCATTTTCAAGGAAGGCAGCGGCGGCGATGGCGTCACGGTGGCCTTCCGGGAGGCGGGGGACCAGAGCATTCCGGCGAATAGCGAGGCGATTCCGGGCTATTATTTTGCCACCTTGGGCAACCCGGATTTGACGGCCTTTTTGGCCTTCACCAACCAGCCGGCGGGCCTGACCGGCGCGGCGCCGCAGGTGGTCACCCTCAACGCGACCGCGCTCGTGGCGCCCAGTCAAACGATCGCCTATCAATGGCAGCAAAAGGTGGGTGGGGTCTGGCGCGACCTGTTGCCCGCCTTCAACGTGACGACCACCAACCGCATCGTGACGCTGCCCTTGGCGGCTGGCACGCATGAATTGCGGGCGCTGGCCAGTGTTCCAGGCATTATTGTGACCAGCGCGGTGGCGACGGTAAACCTGACCAATGCGCCGGCGCCATCAACGGCCGGCAGCCCGCCGGTGTTGCTATGGGCGTCGGCGGACACCAACGGAACCACAGTTACCGCCCAGTTTAACGAGCCGGTAAACGGGCCGGGCACCCTGACCCTGGTGGACAGTTCCAATAACAATTACACGGTCAGTTCGCCAATCCTGTTGGCCGACAACCGGACGGTCGTGATGACCGTTTCGCCCGTTTTGACTCCGGGCAACGGTACTAACTACACCCTGACCGCAGCCAATGTGGTGGATGTGGATGATGGTTTGATCGGCGGCGGCGTTTATAACTTCTACGCGCCGGATGGCCGGTTGCGGTATGACATCTATCCGTCGCCAGGGAGCCTGCCGCGGCCGTTCTGGTCTCACGCCCCCAACTTGACCGGCACCATCACCACCAACTTCTTCTTCCGGTCGGATTTGGCGGTGGCCACCAACGCGAGTAATTTCATGGAGAACTACCTCGCGCGGGTTTATGGGTATTTCATCCCGCCGAGCAACGGTTTCTATCGTTTTTATATTCGCACGGACGATCAAGGCGAATTGTGGATGAACACCAACCCGGCGAACAGCGCCTCGCCGACCGGCAAGGTGCTGATTGCCAGCACGCCGGCGGCCAATATTCCTTATGAGGATCCGCGAAGTGTCATTTCCCCGCCGATCTCCTTGCTGGCGGGCCAGCGGTATTATGTGGAGGGCTTGTTGCGGGAGGGCACCGGCGGCGATTACATCGCGGTGGCTTTCAAGGAAATTGGCGATCCGTCGGCGCCGGTATTTACCAACAACAACAGCACGGAAAAAATTTCGGCGGCGTTCCTGAGCCAGCCGGAAGGACTGTCGTTTGACCCGACGCCGAGCCTGACGCCGACTTTTGCGGAAGGCGACACGAACGCGGTGCTGGGCCAGGTGGTGGGAGTGCCGGCGGCCATCGTGTGGCGCACCAATGACCCGGTGAACGCGCCGGCCGTGTTTACGGCGGTGCCCAACGCCACCAACGCGACGCTCACGCTGCCGGCGCCGCTCAGCGCGGCTTTGAACGGGCTCGCCGTGCAAGTCGTGGCCACCAACGCCTTTAGTCTGGTGAGCAATCAGTTCACGGTGACGGTGACGGCGGACAACGAAGCGCCAACGATTGTGTCGGTGACGCGGGACAGCACCTGGACCAACCTGGTGGTGGTGTTCAGCGAAATGATGGATCCGGCCACCGCCACCAACCTCGCCAATTACGTGTTGAGCGACGGCGAGAATATCATTCCGGTGCAATTGATCCGCCTGCGTCCCGATGGGCGGAGCGCGATTGTGAGCGTGGCCCCGAACACGCCGCTGGGTTCGGCCACCGCCTATTATTTGACCAACAACAACATCAAGGACCGGTCGGTGGCGGGCAACCTGATTGCCGCCGACACCACCACCAGCCTGGGCGGTCTGGTGTTCACGCCGGGCCTGATCGCGCTGGATTACTACGCCGGCCCCACCAGCGCGGCCATCATGACCAATTACCTGTCCTCGAACGCGCCGCCGGTCCTCAGCCGGTTGCTCGGTTCTTTCGACTGGCACTACACCAACCTGCCCTACGCCGGCCCCGGCAATTACGGCGTGAAGGCCTACGCCTGGTTCATGCCGCCGACCAATGGCGTCCAGAATTACAAGTTCTACGCGCGCGCGGACGACGGCATCATCCTGCTGATGAACACGAATGGCCCATCGCCGGCGGGCAAGGTGCAAATTGCCAGCGCGGGCTGCTGCGGACCTTACGGGGCCTCGGCGGCGATTTCGCTGACCAACGGAACCTTGTATTATGTCGAGGCCATCATG
>Ga0101944_10003930_pt1 | contig 19531 bp, 18 predicted proteins | sample DewCreD2012metaG_FD_75245 | JGI IMG/M metagenome (GOLD analysis project Ga0101944, IMG submission 75245) | Hot spring sediment bacterial and archeal communities from British Columbia, Canada, to study Microbial Dark Matter (Phase II) - Dewar... ... | reverse complement strand
GACGGTGCGGGCGCCGATGTGGCAGGACTCGTGGATCAGGACGCGACCGATCCGCGCCGCGTCGAGGAACTCGTCCATCTGCGCGTCGTGCGCCAGCAGCATGCACCCCTCACCAAAGCCGCAGTGGTCGCCGATGCTGATGAGGTACGCGTGGTCGGCGTCGATCCAGGTCGAGGCGGGCAGCCAGACATCGCGCCCGATGTGCATGCCGCGCGCGACCAGCATGGCGCGGTGCCGCGCGAGACGCCACGCGGCGAACCGCTGGCGGAGCCGACTCACGAGCGAGAGGGGCAGGCTCATCGCTGCCCCCGCAGCACCGCCTTGAAGCGCTCGAAGCCGCTCGCGTACTGGGCCGCGACGGGCAGCTGGTCGGGGAAGGCGAAGCGGCGCAACCGGAAGCGCCCCGACTCGTCGCGCGCGTCACGCGCCTCGGCGTAGCCCGGCTCGCCCACCACCGCGCCCGCGAAGCCGAGGTCCCGCAGCGTCCGCGTCTCGCGCTCGCCGAAGTCGGCCCAGCCGCCGTTCGGGTAGCAGAAGATCCGCTGCGGCGCGGCGGCCTTGTCGGCGAGCCGACGCCATGACCCCTCGAGCTCGTGCCGCGACTGCGCGTCGGGGGTGCGTGAGAGGACGGGGTGCGTCACGGTGTGCGGCGCGAACGACATCCCCGCCGCCTCCGCCCGCTGCAGCTGGTCCCAGGTCATCGGCGCGTACTCGGGGGGCGGCGCGGCCGGCAGCGCCACCTCGAGCGCCGCGGCGAGCGCCTCGATGGCCTGCAGCCTGGCGGCGTCGGGCACGCGCTTGCACCGCTCGGTGAAGTCGTGCTGGGCGGCGCGCCGGGCGTCCGCGTCAGCCCACGAGGCCTGCCAGGGCGCGTCACCGAGCGGCACCGCCGCCGAGGCGCGGCGCGAGTGCCGGAAGGCGTACTCGATGCGGTCCCACCACATCCAGAGTTCTCCGTCGACGAACCCCGTCGCCACGAACGTCGTGACGGGACAGTCGTGCTCGGCGAAGAGCGGGCCGGCCACCTCGGCGTGGTCGGCGTAGCCATCGTCAATGGTGAAGGCGACCGCGCGCCGAAGCGGCGGCCCCTCGCCCCGCAGCCGGGTGACGAGGTCGTCCAGCCGCACCAGCTCGAAGCGCTCGCGACGCAGCCACGCGAGCACCGCGCGGACCGCGGCGGGGTCGTGCCCCTGCACCCCGCGCTCCGGCTGCGTGAAGCGGTGCAGCATGAAGACGCAGGTGCGCTCCCGGGTGAGTGGCGCGAGGAGCCGGCGCACCGGCCGGCTCATCGCCACGTGCAGGACGGCGTTCTTGACGGCGCTCATCGAGGGGTCACGGTCCCTTCCTTCATGTCAGCTGGCGGTGGTGGCGATCCAGTGCCGCAGCCGCTCCAGGTCGCGCGGTCCGACGCGACCATGCACCGGCAGCGTCACCAGCCGCTCCGCCAGGGCGCGGGCACCGGGGAACTCCCCGCCGGCGTTTCGCACGCGCGGGCGGAAGCCATCCAGCTCCGCGAGCGGCATCGGATAACCCGGCAGCACGCCGAGCGGCCGCCCCGCCTCGAGATGCCTGGCCCGGGCCGCCATGCTCGCGAAGCAGGCGGGAAGCCGAAGCCACCCCGGCTCCGAGCCCGCCGGCGGCACCGGCACCCCGAGCCCGGCCCGCGCGAGGTCGGGCAGCAGCGCCTCGGCCTGCGCGCGCCGTCGCGCGGTCTCGCCGGTCGCGAGTGGGAGCGTCGCCGCGAGCACCCCCGAAGAGCACGCGCTCTGCGCGCGCGGCGGCACCGGCGGATGGTATACCGTCTCGCCGAGCCGCAGCCATGGGAGCGCCGCGGGCAGCGCGTACAGCGACGGCCGCGCGAGCAGCCACTGCGCGACAAGCGCCGGCAGCTCACCGGCGCCTCGCGCGGGCGGCCCGCACATGCCACGCGCCCGTACCAGGAGCTCGAGGCCGCGCGCGTCGCCAGCGAGGAGCGCGCCACCGCGCCCGCCCGTGACGCCCTTGCCCCGGCCGAACGACAGCACGCCAAGCGAGCCGTGGGTGCCCGCGGCACGGCCCGCGACGGAGATCCCGGCCCCCTGCGCCGCGTCCTCGACGACCAGGGCGCCCGCGGCATCCGCGAGCCGGCGGGCCCTCGGCAGGTCCACCGGCACGCCGTGGAAGTGCGCCAGCACCACCACGTCGGCACCCGCCGTGAGCGCGGCCTCGATCGCGCCATCGGCAGGGCCGAGCGTGCGCGGGTCGAGGTCGTAGAGCCAGACCGCCACGTCGGCACCGTCGGCCGCGGTGGCGAGGTCGTAGCACCCCCACGCAGGCAGCGCGACGAGCGCTGGCGCCGCGGCCCGCAGCGCGAGCGTGAGCGCCCCGGTGCCCGAGTCGGTGCGCAGCGCCCCGCGCACGCCGAGTCCGCCGAGCCACGCCGCCACGTCGCGCCCGGCGCGCCCACCGTCGAGCCCGAGGACCCCGCCGGCGCCCCGGGCGATGGCGCCGGCGGTGAGCGGCGACGCCACCGGCGGCATTACCCGCCAGGTCACGGGATGCCGCGCACGATGTGCGGCCCCAGCGCCGTGGCGACGGGCACGGGGAGCCGCTTCCAGAGCCGCGGGCCCCATGCGTACGCCGAGTCGTCGGGCGAGGGCGTGCCCGAGCGGGCGTCGCGCGCGAACTGGTACCACCACAGCACCTCGTCGCGCGAGCCCCACTGGTGCTTGAACCGGTGCGTCCCGGCGCCCGGCGTGCAGCGGCCGAAGTTGAAGACGCGCGCGCCGTCGTCGGCCGCGCGCTCCATGAACGCCCAGTAGAGCAGCATGTTGGGCGCGAGGCGGTTGTGCTCGCGCAGCGAGGACGCCCACGTGATCTCGAACTCGTCGGCCCACCGGAACCCGGCGCCGCCCGCGACCGGCGCGCCCCCGAGCCACGCGCAGCCGAACCAGGCCGCGTCGCCGAACGCGTCGCGGATCCGCTCGAAGAACCGGCGCGGCTGCGTCGGCGTGCCGAGGTCGCGCATGTGCCGGGCGAAGACCTCGAAGAACGGCCCCAGCTGGTCGGCGCCGAAGCGCACCTCGACGCCCTCCTTCTGCGGCCGTCGTACCTGGCTGCGAAGCTTCGACGGGAGCCCTCTCCAGAGCGCCGCGCTCCCGCCCTCCGGGATGTCGAGCAGCACCGTGACCTTGCGATGCGACACGGGGAGATCCGTGGCCATCGGCCGGCGCGCGCGCAGCTCGAGCAACGCCGCCCCCTCCTCGCGCGCCACCGCCGCCGCGGCCTCCGCGAGCGCCCGCTCGGCCGCCGGCGTCCCCAGCGGTCCGCCGTAGCTCACGAACGGCATGGAGACGAGGAAATGACCGAAGAGCGGCGTCCGCACCCGCGCGAGCGGCAGCACGCCCGCGAGCCCGCCGCCTGCGTCGCGCGCGGCAAGCAGCAGCAGCTCGTGGCCGTGCGCCGCGCGGAGCACATCGCGCCAGGCATGCAGGTGGAAGGGCGTCCAGCCCGGCTGCGCGCGCACGAACACGTCCCATTCGCCCGCCTCGCCCGCGAAGGGCCCGACGGAGATGCCGCTCATGCGGGCGCCGCGGAGGGGACGCCCTCCCGCAGCTCCGCCCAGTACCGACGCGCCACCGACGTGAAACTGAACGCTCCGAGGAGCGCACGGAGGCGCGGCAGCGTGCGCGCGAGACCGCGGTAGTGACGGATGCGCGCGGGCAGGGGCACGGGCAGGCGCGGCTGGCCGTCGTCGAGGTCCCACGGATGGATGTAGAACATCCCCGACCGGCCCCCCCGCTCGTGCTCACGCAGCGCGCGATGGGTGACCCACGCGGGAAGCTGGCGGAACCAGCCCCCCCCGCCGGCCGGGACGCGAATACCGCCCAGCACGGTGGTCATGATCGGCAGCTCGAAGAGCCGCCCCGAAGGCCGCGTAATCCAGTGCGGCTCGGGCGGCGCGCCCGGGTAGCCGTAGCCGCGGCGGCGGATCGGGAAGAGACTCGAGTCGTAGCGGTACCCTTCCTCGAGCAGGACGTCGAACGCCCACTCGCGTCCAGGCACGATCGAGAAGCTGGGCGCCCGGTAACCCCGCACCGGCACTCCCGCCTCCTGCTCGAGCGCCGCGCGCGCATCGCGCACGTCCTCGCGGAACTGCTCGGGCGTCAGGTTCACCACCCGCTGATGCCAGAACCCGTGCGATGCGATCTCGTGGCCCGCCGCCACAATGCGGCGAAGGAGCGCCCCGTGCCGCCGCGCGATCCACCCCAGCGTGAAGAACGTCGCCGTGGCCCCGTGCGACTCGAGGAGATCGAGCAGGACCTGCGCCGACGCCTCGACGCGCCACGGCAACTCGTCCCACCGCTCGCGGGGGGCGACGCGCTCGAGGGCGTTGGCCTGGAAGTACTCCTCCAGGTCGATCGAGAAGACATGCGGGAATAAGGAGACGGGCAAGGCGATTCCCGAGAAGGTGTCAGGCAGGCATCACCGCGCTCGTCCAGCAAGCGGTGATCCACGGCGAGAGTGCCGGCGAAGCGCGGCATCTCATTGTCGGATAAGCACTTGCATGGAATTCTTTTACCTCCGAGTGGACTGGACCGACGCCTTGCGTGCCGACTATGGCACGAACGCAACACCCGACGAGTGATCGACGCACCGGCAGGATGCCGGTACCTTCCGCCGCCGATGATCGACCGTAGCCCGCTTCCTTCCACCAGCCGCCTGCTGCACTGGCTCGCGATCGCCGCCGCGGCCTCCCCGATCGCGCTGGCCACGCTCGTGCCGGCGTACGTGCCGGAGGGCGGCGTGCCCTCGCGCTTCTTCTGCCTCACCTGCGGCGGCAACCCCGGCACGGACTTCGTGCTCAACGTGCTGCTTTTCGTCCCCCTCGGGATCGCGCTGCGGGCGGCGGGCATGACGGCGCACAGGGTGGCGCGCCTCGGGTTTGTGTTCTCCGCGGGCATCGAGCTGGCGCAGGTGATCCTGCCTGGCCGCGACCCCGCGCTGCGCGACATCCTCGCCAACGGATTCGGCGCGACGCTGGGCGCGTACGGCTGGGACGCGCGCCGGCTCGTGCGGGCATCGTCGCCGCAGCAGGCGGCCCGGCTCGGCATCGCCGCGTCCGCCGCGGCGGCGATGGCGCTGCTGCTCGGCGCGTGGCTCATGCGCCCCGACATTCCGGATGACAGCTACTTCGGCCAGTGGGCGCCCCGCTTCCGGCACCGGGCGTGGTTCCTCGGCACGCTGTACGACGCCCGCGTGAACGGCGCGCCCCTGCCGCGCGCGGAGGAGGCCGAACCGGGCACGCTGGCGCGGGCGTTCCGCCGCGACTCGCTGCTGCTTGAGGCCACGATGCAGCTCGGACCGCGCACCCCCGACTTCGCGCCGATCGCGGCGGTGGTGGACGCTCACGAGCGCGAGGTCGCTTCCCTCGGCCAGGACGGCAACCGCCTCGTGTTCCGCGCGCGTGTCCTCGGCGACCGAGCGGGCCTCAACACCCCCGCGCTGTCGCTGTGGATCCCGCCCGAGTTCCGGGGCGACACGCTCCGGGTCGTCGCGAGGCGCCGTGGCGGCCAGCTCCAGCTGCAGGCCCGAGCCGGTCCGGCCACTCTCGCCTCGTCGCTGCCGCTCACGCCAGGCGCGAGCTGGCTCCTGCTCTCGCCCGGTGGCCGGCCCGCCGGCGCCGGGGCCTGGTGGGTCGCCGCCCTCTTCGTCGCCTTCCTCTATCATCCGGGGGCGTGGTGGATCGCGCAGGTGGGCACGGCACGAGCGATCGGCACCTTCGCGGCCCTGCTCGCCGCCGGCCTGCTCGGGGCGCCGCTTGCGGGAGGCGGGCCACGCGCGCCGCTCGCCCAGTGGGTCGCCGCCATCGCGGGCGCCGTGGTCGCGTGGGTAGCGGCCCGGCACCGCTGACGGCGGGAGAGGCGCGCGTTACCTTCTCACCGATCGGGCCCACGCCCTCCTACCGACGGGAGCCGTCTCACGTGGACAAGACCTTTCCCGACGCCCGCGCCGCCGTCGCCGACGTGACCGACGGCATGACGATCCTCGTGGGCGGTTTCGGCCTCTGCGGGATCCCCGCCGACGCCATCTTCGCGCTGCGCGACCTCGGCGCGCGGGACCTCACGATCGTCAGCAACAACGCCGGCACCACCGACCACGGCCTCGTGCACCTGCTGCGCAACGGGCAGGTGCGGAAGATGATGAGCAGCTACGTCGGCGAGAACGACGTCTTCGAGCAGCTCATGCTCTCGGGGCAGCTCGACGTGGAGCTGATCCCCCAGGGGACGCTCGCCGAGCGCATCCGCGCCGGCGGCGCGGGGATCCCGGCGTTCTACACCCCGACGGGCGTCGGCACCGTGGTGGCCGAGGGGAAGGAGACGCGGGAGTTCGACGGGCGGCGCTACGTGATGGAGCGCGGCATCACCGGCGACTTTGCGATCGTGCGGGCGTGGAAGGGCGACCGCCACGGCAACCTCGTGTACCGCAAGACGGCCCGCAACTTCAACCCGATGATCGCCACCGCCGGCCGGATCACCATCGCCGAGGTGGAGCACCTCGTGGAGCCGGGCGAGATCGACCCCGACCACGTCCACACCCCCGGCATCTTCGTCCAGCGCGTCTTCGTGACGACGGTGCGGGAGAAGCACATCGAGCGCCGCACCACGAGGAGCCGCTGACATGGATGCCCGACTCGCGATCGCACAGCGCGCGGCGAAGGAGCTGCTGCTCCTCGACGACACGACCGGCCATTACGTGAACCTCGGCATCGGGATGCCGACGCTCGTCGCCAACCACGTCCCCGAGGGGGTCGAGGTCGTCCTGCAGTCGGAGAACGGGATGCTCGGCGTAGGCCCCTACCCGTGGGCCGGCGAGGAGGACCCGGACCTGATCAACGCCGGCAAGGAGACGATCAGCGAGCTGCCGGGGTGCTCCTACTTCGACAGCGCCACGTCGTTCGCGATGATCCGCGGCGGGCACGTGGCGCTGACGGTCCTGGGCGCCCTGCAGGTCTCCGAGCGCGGCGACCTCGCCAACTGGATGGTACCGGGCAGGATGGTGAAGGGAATGGGCGGCGCGATGGACCTCGTTGCAGGAGCGTTACGTGTCGTGGTCATCATGGAGCATCGGGCCCGGGACGGCAGCCCGAAGATCGTCCGGCAGTGCTCGCTGCCGCTCACGGGAGTCGGCGTGGTGCACCGGATCATCACCGAACTCTGCGTGATCGACGTGACGCCGACGGGGCTCGAGGTGGTCGAGCTCGCGCCGGGACAGACGCGCGAGACGGTGCAGGCGGCGACGGAGCCGACGCTGCGGTTCGCGGCGGGGCTCTGAGCCCGGCCAACATCTGGAGGTACGATGAGGGCGACGCTGCGACTGCTGGGGCTGGTGCTCTCGGCCGGCTGTTCGTCGGGAGACGGGCCGCAGGGCCCGCCGGCGCCTGTGGCGAGGGTGGAGGTCGTTCCCGCCACGCTCGCGCTGGGCGTGGGCACGTCGGGCACCTTGACCGCCATCCCGCGCGACGCGAACGGCGCGGCGCTGCAGAGCCGGTCGATCGGCTGGGCGTCGTCCAGCGAGGCCGTCGCGACGGTGACCCAGTCGGGGCTCGTCACCGGCACGGGCGCCGGCAGCGCGACGATCACCGCCACGAGCGACGGGCAGCAGGGGACCGCGAGCGTGAGCGTGACAGCGACGCCACCGCCGCCGTCGTCCAACTTCGCGCTGCGCCTGTACGGCAACGTCCAGAGCGACCTGGGCCGGGTGAAGATCCCCCTCGACGCGCCCGCCCGCCCGGTGGACATCGGCGCCTCCGACTTCACGATCGAGTTCTGGCTCCGCGCCCGCCCCGGCGACAACGGCCGCACCGGCAGCTTCTGCGGCGGCGCCATGGACTGGATCCCCGGCAACATCCTCCTCGACCGCGACCGCGCCGGCCTCGGCCGCAAGTACGGTCTCTCGCTCCTCTCCGGCCGCGTCGTCTTCGGCTACTCCACCACCGTCGACACCGAGGGCCGCAGCATCTGCAGCACCAGCCGCGTCGACGATGACCAGTGGCATCACGTCGCCATCACCCGCACCCAGGGCGGCGCCCTGCAGCTCTTCGTCGACGGCGTCCGCCAGGCGACCGCCACCGGCCCCGCCGGCGACATCAGCTATCCCGACGGCGTCGCCGGTCAGGCGGAGAACGACCCCTTCCTCGTGATCGGCGCCGAGAAGCACAACATTCCCGGCTACCCCGGCTTCGTCGGCCTGCTCGACGAACTGCGCCTCTCCACCACCATCCGCTACACCGGCACCTTCACGCGCCCCACCCGCCGCTTCACCGTCGACGCCCAGACCGCCGCCCTCTACCACTTCGACGAGGGCACCGGCACCACCCTCGGCGACGCCCTCGGCCAGAGCCCCGGCGTCCTCCGCGTCGGCGGTACCCCCGCCGGCCCCGCCTGGGTCGCGTCCGACGCGCCGACCGGGAACTAGGCCTCGGTAGCCGCTGGGCGCAGCAGGTTCCAGAAGTAGCGCTGGTAGAGCACGGTGCGGTGGGCGATCCGCCGCAGGCGCTGCTGCCGCCGATCCGGCCTCGGCGGCAACTCGGGCTCGAACGCGAAAAGGGGATCCCGGGCCCACGGTGGCGTCGCGGCATGACCCTCGAGGTCATCGCGCATCGCCGCGCGCCACAGGCGCCGCTGCAGCGCCACCGACGGACAGTGCTGCTCCAGCGGGTCGACGAGGGCGCAGAGGTGGCGCTCGAGGGCACGCAGCGCCCAGTCGGATCGCCTCGGCCTGAGCGCCGACTCCACCCCGGCGGGCACCCCCAAGCCACCGAGCACGCGCGCCAGCCGGACGGTCCAGTGGCAGGCGCTGCCCATCCCGGCATCGCGCGCCGCACGCACCAGGTCGCCGCCGTCGAGCGCACCGGCCTCCACCAGCGCCCGCAGGTCGCGGAACGCCACCCACGCCCCCTGCGCCAGCACGTGCGACCACGCGAAATGCGCGCAGAGGTGCAACGCGAGGTGCCGGCCACTCGGCACGAGCGCCTGCCCGTGCGGCCGTGCCTCAGACCAGACCTCGTCCGGCCCGAACCTGTAGGGGTGCCCCGCGGGCAGCAGGCCGACGTGCAGCTCGAGCGCCACGTCGGGTGCCCGCGCGTCGCGCAGCGGCGGGAGGTGGACATGCCCCGCGTAGAACGACTCGAGCGCCACGTACTCGCTCGTCGTCCAGCCGGCGGCCTGCGCCACTTCGTTCGCGCGCGCAGCGTCGGCCTCGCGCACCAGCAGGTCGAGGTCGCTCATGGGGCGGTCTCCCACCGAGGGATAGGCCGTGCGCGCGAGCGCCGCGCCCTTCAGGAGCACGACGGGGATCCCCACCCGGGCCAATGCCGCCACGGTCTCGTCGAGCCGGTGGTGCATGTAGGCGAGCCGCACGCGGGTGCCGCGCGCCGCGCCGGCGAGCGCGGCCATCGCGTCGGCCGGCACGCGGTCGGCCGCGTGCGCGACGAGCGCCGCGTGCACGGCGGGCTCCGCGCGCTCGAAGGTCGCCATGCGCAGCACGCGTCGCCAATCGAGGCCGGCCCTGGCCAGCGCCGCGACCCGCGGCCCGGCCAGGTCGCCCCCTGCCGTCCCGAGGACGAACCGGGCCTCGGAGGTCAGCATCAGATCGTGGGTGCCGCGGCCGGCGCATGCCAGCGCAGCACCGCCGCCACCACGTCCGCCAGCCGCGAGGCGTCGCGCAGCACGAGCAGCCGCTCGACCTGCACCACGCGCTGGAGCTGCGTGGCGCGCGCGAGCAGCTCCGGTCCCTCCGCGGCACCGAGCATCTGCGCGATCTTCGCCTGGCCGACGAGCGTCGCCACCGCGTGCGGCGCCGGCAGCGGCGCGCGGGCCGCCGCGAGCCCGCCGTCGATGCGCGCCACGGGCGTGAGCAGGTACACGGCGGCGAGCGGCAGCGGGCTGCGAGCCCGTGCCACGGTCGCGGGCGGCAGCGCCACCACCTTGCCGTCGTCACGCGGCGGCGAGATCGGCTGCGCGCCGAGCCGTACGACCTGCGCCGGCTCGAGCCGCAGCGCGGCGATCCCGGGCCGGGCGATCGCGGCGGAGCCATCGGGCGCGAAGTCGACCGGCAGCGTGTCGTCGGACACCATGGTGGCCCCGCCGAGGGCGAGCGCGAGCGCGAGGGTGGACTTCCCCGCTCCCTTCGGCCCGACGAACGCCACGGCGCGGCCGCCGATGGCGACCGCCCCGGCATGAAGTACGAGGCAGCCGTCGTCGTGCATCGCGGTCGCGAGGACACGCCCGAGCAGGTGCGCGCGAAGGAAATCGTCGGTGCCGTGGGGTGCCTGCCAGCAGGCGAGCGTGCGGGCGCCGGGGTCCCACGCGTACGTGCCGGTGTCGTCCACCGTGATCGTCCAGCGGTCTTCGTCGCGGTAGAGTGCGGCCGCGACCTCGTCGTAGAGCGGCTCGTACCCGCAGGGCTCGCCGTGAGGCATCGCGGGACCGGCCGAACGCACGACGTGCCAGTGCGCGGGGCCGGATGGGGCGGGATCGAGTTCGGGAAGGGGCAGCTCGGCCCGGAGCACGCGGCCGAAGGCGTGGTACGACGGCATCAGCCCGCGGGAATCGTGGCAAGGGGCCTCAGTCGGAGGCCCCCCGCGACACGATCAGGAGCAACGGCGACCAGTGAACGAGCACTCGAGATTGCCGTCGATGCGCTGGAACCAGCCGTCATCGAGGCCCTCCCAGCCCGCCTGCGTCAACTCCCGGAGGGAGCCGAGACGCGTCAGCGTGGGTCGCTCGTACTTCATGCTACCACCTCCTTCCCTGCGATATACTGGGTCCGGTGTGCGCCCGGCGCCTGGCAGCTCCGGGGGTGGATGCCCCGCTGCGGGGCAGGAGTTCGTCCGTCCCTCGACCGGCCCGGTCAGCGCAGCTGCCGGAGCCATGCTTCCACCGAGATCGCCCGGAAGAGAGCGCCGCCGCGCCTGGCCTCGGATTCGGGAGACTGGCAGTACCGATCCCACTCACGCATGAGTCGCGCCGGATCCGCCAGGCCCAGGTCCACCAGCCGCCACGACCCTCGGAGCGCCGCGAGCGAATCCGGGATGAACCGGAGCAGGCGATCGCGTAACCATCCGCCGGGCAAGCCGGTACGCGACTGTCGCACCGTCGTGACCGAGTCGGGAAGAAGTCCGCGCACTGCGAGACGAAGCAATTTCTTTCGCTCCCCGGCGTCGTTCCGCATGTCGCGTGGCTGCATCGCCGCCACGCGCAGGACGCGGCCGTCGTACAGCGGCGACCGCGCCTCCGCCCCCTGTGACAGCACTATGGCGGCCGCCGACGAGATCGTGCGCGGCCCGAACGAGCCGGTGAGGTACCACGCGGCCTCGGCGGCGGAGTGGCTCTCGCCTGGCCGGCGCCGCGGCCGCGCCCGCCGCTCCTCGAGCCGCGCGGCCACCGCCGCGGGAAGCCACGCGGGCCACGGCTCCTCCAGGTAGTGCCGCGGCAGGCGCCCGCGGGTCGCCCCGTCCAGCCACCGCTCCACGGCCGGTGCAAGCGCTGGCACCACCGCCCAGAACAGGAAGGCCTCGGCACCCCGCAAGCGCAGCGCCGAGAAGTCGCGGCGGAGTCGCCGCCACTGTCCCGACCGGAGCAGGTCGGCCAGGTACACCGGCGACACCCCGAAGAACTGGTCGCCGCCATTGCCGTTGAGCGCGACGCGCGCCCCGCCCGCCACCGTCGCCGAGGCGAGGGCGGCGTTCCACGGCGTGAAGGCGTGCGCCGCCGGCTCGTCGCGCGAAGCGGCCCACGCGAGGATGTCCGGCAGCGGCGGCAGGTCCGTGCTCCGCACCCAGCGCACCTGCGCCTCCCAGCGAGCGGCGACCGCCTCGATCAGCTCGTCCTCGCGGCCCGGGTCGCCCGGCGGGTAGCTCATCGAGACCACTTGCAGGCGGTCGCCGCCACCTTCGCCGAGCGCCGCCCGCCCGGCCGCATAGACCGCCGTCGAGTCGTAGCCGCCGCTCATCCAGACGGTCGCGCGCTCCACTTCCGCGACACGCTCGCGGACCGCGAGGCCGAGCACCGACCGGAGGAGCTCCGGCGCCTCGTCGGCGCGCCAGTCGCCGCGCTCGAAGAGCGGCGGCTCCCAGTGGCGCTCCAGCCGCGCGGGCCCCCCAAGCGACCAGCGCAGCGACCAGCCGGCGGGCAGCCGCCCGACGCCGACGACTGGGGTCTCCGCGACGCACGCGCTGGAGATGCCGGTGATCTCCTCGGCGAGCGCATCGCGGTTCAGCTCGCGCGAGACGCCCTCGAGCGCGGCGAGCCCCCGCAGCCCCGACGAGAGGGCGAGGCCCCCTGCCCTGTCGGCGAAGAAGAGCGGCCGCGACCCGTGGAAGTCGCGCGCGGCGAGGAGCTCGCGCCGGCCCGCATCCCACAGGACGAACGCGAAATCTCCCTCGAGCCTGGCCGGCGCCTCCCGGCCCCACGCCTTCCACGCGGCCCAAATGAGCGCGGAGGGGTGCTCGGCCGGCGGCGTGACTCCGGCGCCGGCCAACGCGCGCCGGAAGTCGGCGACGTAGTAGATCGCGGCGTCCGCGACCACCACCGTACCGTCGGGGCCGACGAAGACCTGCGCGGGCCCGGCCAGCCCCGGCGCCTCCTCCCACGCGAAGCGCGCGACGCCGAGCGCGCCGCCCTCGAGCGTGCGCGTCTCACCCACTTCGCGGCCGCGCGCCGCCACGGCCGCGAGGAGGCCGACCACTTCGCGCGCGGCGGCGGGATCGCCGTCGCCGAGCACGGCGGCGATCGCGCTCACGGCGACTCGCTGAGCGTGACGTCGGGAAGCTCGCGGAAGCGCGCCACGAAGGCAGGGTCGTCGCCCAGCACGCGCGTGCCGAGGGTGACCCACGCGTGCGCCTCGAACCCGCCGGGCCCCGTCCGCACCCCGAAGCGGACACGGCTGCCCGCGATCCCGCGGGCGCAGAGCATCCGGTGCAGCGCCACGGAGCGTGCAAGGCAGGCGGCGTCCACAGGTCCCCAGCGGGCCGCACGACCCACCGCTCGCGCCCAGCGCTCGGCGCGGGTGATCTCGACCTCCGCGACCTGCGCCGGCGCGTCGTCAGCGTTGCCGGGGCGAGCATGCCCACCCGACGCGACGAGCCGGCCTGCCTCGACGTGCCGGAGCCGCCACCGCGCGCGGACGAGCTCTCCCTGCGCGACCGCCACGTCGAGCATGTCCCGCAGCCGCGCGGCGAGCCCGCTCACCGGCGCCCGGCCTCTCGCGCGACCGCCGGGAACGGCCGGCCGGGCGCGGAATCGATATACATCGGAATTATCGATGAATCTGTATCGAGGCGCACACGCAACAGCGCTGTGGCCCGGGCGGGACGCGCCTCAGGCGGCGTGGGCGACGAGCTGCTCGCGTTCCAGCTCCCGGAGCAACTGGGCGACATCCTCCCGCACCAGGTCGGCGGGGGCGTCCGGGAAGTCGCGCAGCAGCGCCATCACGAGTTCCTCGAGCGTCCGGCTCGTCGGGGGAAGGAGGCGCCAGACCCGGGCGCCGACAGGGTTCAGGGCGAAGTAGAGTTCGCGCTCCACCGAGAGCAGCACGGCGCCATCGTCCACCTCACAGAAGACGACACCGGATGCAGGCCGGGGCAGGTTCACGTCGGGCACGCTCTCCGTGGCAGGAAGGCTCACGGGAGCGGAATCAGGGCAACCCTCGGGCCAGCGAGGGCGCGGGACGGGACGGAAGGCCGCGGGCGGCCGCTCAGCTTCCCCCCAGGGCGGCGAGGGTCTCCTCGCCGTAGAAGAGGCGGATGTACTTCGACTGCGTCGGCGTGAGCCGCCGCACCGCCCACGAGAGGTGCACGAAGTGCGGCTCGGCAGGCACCGTGAGCAGGTGCATGCCGATCTCCCCCGCCAGGTGGTTGCCCTTGCGCGTGTTGCAGCTGCTGCAGGCGGTCACGACGTTCGACCACTCGTTGCCGCCGCCGCGCGAGATCGGCACCACGTGGTCGCGCGTGAGGCACTCGCGGGGCTTGAGCTGCTCCTGCGGGCGGCCGCAGTACTGGCAGCGGTAGCTGTCGCGCGCGAAGAGGAAGGTGTTGGTGACCTGGCGGCGGAAGCGGCGGGGGACGTGCACGAACTTCACGAGGCGGATGATGGCGGGCCGGGGCAGCGAGAGTCGTTCGGACCGCACCGCGCCGCCGTCGGCCTCGACGATCTCCGCTTTCCCCTCGATGACGAGCCGAAGCGCACGCCGCACGGGGACGAGCGTGAGCGGTTCGAACGACGCGTTGAGGGCGAGGCACCTCATGGCGCTGAATGCTAAACGTGGCCGGCGCCGAGCGGGAGAGGAGCGCGCGCCCTCAGGGGCGGCGCCAGGCCTCCTGCCCGCCCACCATCGTCACACGCACGTCACGGGGCGAGGCGGCGAGCACGAGCCGCTCCACCTCAGGCGCCGGCCGCGCCGTGACGTCGTGCGCGCGGAGGTCGAGCACCAGGAGGTCGGCGGGCGTGCCCGGCGAGAGCGGCACCGGCCCCGGCAGCCCGGCGCCGACGAGCAGCCCGAGCGCCTCGCCGGCCGCCAGCCCGCCGATCTGCATCGCCTCGCGCGCCTCGGCGAAGAGGTCGAGCGGGGCGAGGGAGACCACCGAGTCGGTGCCGATGCCGAGCGGGATGCCGGCGGCGCGCAGCGCGGCGAGCGGCGCCTCGCCGTGGCCGTGGCGCCGGTTGGAGCGGGGGCAATGGGCGACCATGGTGCCGGTGCGCCGGAGGGTATCCACGTCGGCCGCGTCGAGCTGCACGCAGTGGATCGCAAGAGTCCCTGGCCCCAGCACGCCATGCCGGTCGAGCCAGGCCACCGGCGAGCAGCGCGCCTCGACCGGCAGCGGGATCCCGCGGCGTGCCCACGCCTCGGCGAACGGCCCCGCGGCCCGCTCGGTGAACTCCCGCTCCGCGACCGACTCCGCGAGATGCACGGCGATCGGGAGTCCGCGCTCCTTGGCGAGGCCGGCCACGGCGCCGTACAGCGCGCCCGACACGGTGTACGGCGCGTGGGGCGACACGCCGAGCCGCTGCGCGTCGGTGGCGAGGTCGGCGAGCTCGGCGAGCGTGGCGAGCAGGCCGGCCATGCTCGCCACCCGCTGCGCCGGGTCGGGGCCGAACACCTCCTGGTAGTACGTGCCGCGCATCCCCAGCTCGCGCATGGCGCGCAGCGGCGCGCCCGAGTCGCCGGTGTCGAGGACCCGGGTGACGCCCATGGCGAACTGCTCCCGCACGCCGCGGCGCGCCGCCAGCAGGAAGTCGTCGCGCCCCAGCGTCGCCTTCGCGTCGCGGACGCCGCGGATCCAGCGGCTGAAGTCGTCGTCGGTGACGGCGCCGGCGAGCCCGGTCAGCTCGAGGTGCGTGTGCGCGTTGAGGAGTCCGGGCAGGATGGCGGCGCCGGCGAAGTGTTCCTGCCGCGTGCCGGGCGGCGCCGGCACCTCGGCGGCGGCGCCGATCGCCTCGACCTCGCCGTGCGTCCCGATGAGGACGGCCCCGTCGTGCACGGGTGGCGCCGTGACCGGCAGTACCCACTCCGCCGTCAGCCGCCGGCGCACGTCAGCGCGGCCGGTTGGACCTGGGCGGCGGCCCCACCCCGCCCATCACCCCCGCGGGCGTGCGATCCGGCGCGGGCACCGGGGGCGCCGTCGGCGGGCGCAAGGTGGGCACCTCCGTGCTGCCGGTCAGCGGGCTCTGCACCGGCCCCGGGGCGCCGAACATCTGGCCGCCGTGCGCGGGGCAGTATTCCGTCGGCTCGGTGCCCGGGAGGTACGACTCGATGAAGCGCACCTCCTTCGGGCAGAGCGGCGTGGCGAGCCCGCCGGTGCGGTCGTCGATCTCCGCGGCCACGAGCCCCTCGGGCCGCGGGAACTCCCCCGGCGGCGGGCGGCGCTCGTACACCTCGCGCATGTAGGCCGCCCACGCCGGCGCGGCGAGCCGGCCGCCCTGCGCGTTGGCCATGATCTTCTGGGGCTGGTCGAAGCCCATCCAGATCCCGGTCACGAGGTCGCGCGTGAAGCCGATGTACCAGACGTCGAAGCCGTCGTTGGTGGTGCCGGTCTTCCCGCCGCTCGGGAAGCCGGTCTGCGCCCCGACCGCGCCGGCGGCGGTGCCGCGCCGCACGACGTCGCGCAGCGCGTCGGTGACGAGCCAGGCCGGTGCCGGCTCCATCACGCGCTCGCGCCGCGGCTGCGGCTGCCAGAGGATCCGGCCCGCCGCGTCCTCGACGCGGAGCACCACCTGCGGGAGCGCGCGCTCGCCGTCGGACGCGAACGTGGTGAAGCACGAGATCATCTCGAGCGGGATGACGTCGGCGGCGCCGATCGCGATGGACGGGAACGGCTTGATGTCGCCCGAGAGCCCGCAGCGGCGCGCCATGGCCACGACGTTGTCCATCCCCACCTCGATCCCGAGCCGGATCAGCGGGATGTTGCGCGACTCGAAGAGCGCGCGCCGCATCGTCATCGGCCCGAGGTACTTCAGGTCGTAGTTCTTCGGCTCCCAGAGCGGCTCGCCGGGGACCGCCTCGAAGGCGAACGAGTCGTCCACCACGATCCGCGACATCGGGAAGCCGGCCTCCACCGCCGCCGCGACGACGAGCGGCTTGAAGGTGGAGCCCGGCTGCCGCAGCGCCTGCGTGGCCCGGTTGAACTTGCTGTCGGTGAAGTCGCGGCCGCCGACGAGGGCGCGGACGTGGCCGGTGCGCGCGTCCATCGTGACCAGGAGGCCCTGCAGGTACGGCGTGCGCGCGCCCTCGCCCTCGTCGTCGGCACGCCGGTCCTGCACCTCCGCGTACGTCCGGTGCGGGAACTTCCCGTACTTCCCCCCCTCGATCGCCTGGAGCTGCGTCTCGAGCGCGCGCTCGGCGGCGAGCTGCATGTCGAGGTCGAGGGTGGTGTAGATGCGCAGCCCGCGGCGGTAGAGCCCCGTGCCGAAGCGCGCCTCGAGCTGCTGCCGCAGGTACTCCACGAAGTACTCGGCGTGCCCGCTGTAGTCGGAGCGCGAGGAGAGGCGGAGGGGGTAGCCCTTCCAGCGCTCCAGCTCGTCGCGCGTGAGCAGGCCGTTGTCGCGCAGCAGGGTCAGGACGACGTTGCGGCGCTGCACCGCGAGGGTCGGGTTGCGCCGGGGGTTGTAGCGGCTCGGCGCCTGCGGCATCCCCGCGAGGGTCGCCGCCTCGGCCACGTTCAGCTCGCGCACCGACTTGCCGAAGTAGCGCTGCGCGGCGGCCTCGACGCCGAACGCGCGGTTGCCGAGGTCGATCTGGTTGAGGTAGAGCTCGAGGATCTTGTCCTTCGGGTACCGCGCCTCGATCCGGGTGGCCACCTTGGCCTCGCGGATCTTGCGGCGGATCGACCGCTCCCGGCGGTTGATCTCCTCGGGGAAGAGGTTGCCGGCGAGCTGCATCGTGATCGTGGAGGCGCCGGCGAGGCGGCCGCCGAGGGCGATCCCCTTCGCCGCGCCGACGACGCGCACCCAGTCGATGCCGTCGTGCTCGTAGAAGCGCTTGTCCTCGGTGGCGAGGAACGCCTCGACCACGGCGGGCGACATTTCCTTGAGCGGCACCACCGTGCGCCGCTCGAGCCCGAGGTCGGTGACGAGCCGTCCGTCGGCGGCGTACACCTTGGAGGCCTGCTCGGGGTCGTACTCGCCGAGCCCGTCGAGCGAGGGGCAGGCATCGCCGGCGCAGGCGAAGCCCCACGCGGCGGCAAGGGTGACGGCCCCGAAGATCACGATCCCCGCGAGCCCGAGCGCGAGCCAGCGCCACGCGGCGGCGGGGATCCGGGGCAGCTTCGGTCGCGGGAGCGACGGCGCGCGACGCGGGCGGAACACCATGCGGGGAATCATACGGGCGGCCCCGCGACGCGGCCAGCTTGTCCCGCCACCCCGCCGCCCCTACGATACCCGCCTCATGCGCACCCTCCTCCCCACCCTCGCCGAGCGCGGCCTGCTGCAGGACGCCACGCCGGGGCTCGCGGAGCGTCTCGAGCAGGGCGCCCCGATCACGGCGTACGCCGGCTTCGACCCCACCGCCGACTCGCTGCACGTCGGCAACCTCGTCCCGGTGATGGGCCTCGCGTGGCTGCAGCGCTGCGGCGGCCGCCCGATCGTGCTGGTGGGTGGCGGCACTGCCCTGGTGGGCGACCCGAGCGGCCGGCGCGGCGAGCGGCCGGTGCTCCCGCGCGAGACGATCGAGGCCAACGCCGCGGCGATCCGCGCCCAGCTCGCCCGCTTCCTCGACTTCCACGGCGCCCACGCCGCGAAGCTCGTGAACAACGCCGACTGGCTCGGCGAGCTCTTCCTGCTCGACTTCCTGCGCGACACGGGGAAGCACTTCACCGTGAGCTACATGCTGCAGAAGGAGTCGGTGCGGACGCGGCTCGAGACGGGGATCTCGTTCACCGAGTTCTCGTACATGCTGCTGCAGGCGCACGACTACTGGCACCTCGCCCTCACCGAGGGGTGCGAGCTGCAGCTCGGCGGGAGCGACCAGTGGGGGAACATGACGGCCGGGATCGAGCTGATCCACCGCCGCGAGGGCCGCGCCACGCACGCGCTCTCGTTCCCCCTGCTCACCGGCGCGGACGGCCGGAAGTTCGGCAAGAGCGAGCAGGGGAACGTCTGGCTCGACCCGGCGAAGACCTCGCCGTACCAGTTCTTCCAGTTCTGGCTGAACCAGGACGACGCCGACGTGGAGCGGCTGCTGCGGCTCTTCACCTTCTTGCCGCTCGAGCACGTGGCGGTGGCGATGCTGGCGCAGCTCAAGGCGCCCGGGGAACGGGCCGCGCAGCGGCTGCTGGCGGAGGAGGTGACGCGGATGGTGCACGGCGAGGACGCCACGCGCAGCGTGCTCGCCGCGAGCCAGCTCCTCTTCGGCGGCGGCGACCTCCGCACGGCGGACCCGGCGGCGTTCGCGGTGCTGGAGGGCGAGCTGCCGGTGCACCGCGTGCCGCGGTCGTCGCTCGCCGAGGGGCTGCCGCTCCTCGACACGCTGGTGGCGGCGGGGCTCGCGCCGTCGAAGGGCGAGGCGCGACGGCTGCTGCAGCAGCGGGGCTACTCGGTGAACGGCACGCCGCAGGACGACGCCGGCCGCCGCCTAACCACCGACGACCTGCTCGCCGGCCGCTACGGCGTGCTGCAGCGCGGCAAGAAGACCTACGCGCTGCTGGTGGCGGAGGGGTGAGCGGCGGCGCGCCGTTCGCCCGGGCGGCCCGGCAGAGTGAGGTGCGCCTCGGGGCGACCGGTGGCGAAGTCCGCCCGGTGCTCACTCGCGCGGACACCTCCAGATCTGGCAGATCCCGCCATCGGTGGCGCGGCAGACGCCGTCGCCCCGGGCGGGGCTGGCGCAGTCGTGCGGCTCGCAGGAGCCGACCTGCACGTGCCGCGGGTCCGCCGGTGACACCGCCACCGCGCCGACCGCCGCCGTCGCGGCCCGCTACCGCCGCCGCGTGGTGCGCCGCGGCTGCTTCGCGCCGAGCATCCCGAACATGCCGCGCACGAGCTCGCGGCCGATGGTGCGC
>Ga0101944_10003929_pt1 | contig 19533 bp, 20 predicted proteins | sample DewCreD2012metaG_FD_75245 | JGI IMG/M metagenome (GOLD analysis project Ga0101944, IMG submission 75245) | Hot spring sediment bacterial and archeal communities from British Columbia, Canada, to study Microbial Dark Matter (Phase II) - Dewar... ... | reverse complement strand
CTTTATGCTTTTTTTACAAATTCTTTATTCGCGAAATTTTAGTACATAACCAATTGGGGATACCCGCTTTTAAAATGTGGGTATAGAAATATAATATAATATTACACCTACAATATTATATTTATGTAATCTAATAGGTGTGAAGAAGTCTCAGAGTATAATTTTTATTGATACAAAACAGATGTCATAACTGATTTTGTAATATTCATTAATTCTTCAATACTATCCTCAGTATATTGATTAATGTCTATTGGTTTGTGGATGTAAAGGTGGACTACCCCAGGAAATAAATTAATTGTATGGGCTGGTAATATTTTTGATGTCCCGATTATTGTTACAGGCAAGATTGGAAGACCTAAATCAAATGCCATTTTAAAAGCACCTTTTTTAAACTCTCCAACTTTTCCATCTTTACTGCGCGTACCTTCGGGGAAAAATATTACCGATGTTCCATTAACAATCTTCTTCTTTGCTTCATTGAGTGATGCTAATGCCTTTTCTCTGTTTGATCTATCAATAAAGATATGCCCTACCTTTTCGCAGCCAATCCCAAGGCCAGGAACTTTCCTTAGTTCCTGTTTCATGACCCATTTAAAATCTATACCTAACCAGCCATATAAAACAAACACATCATAATGGCTTTGATGATTTGATACAATAACATACGATTGTTTTGGATTAATGTTTTCCCGCCCATGTACTTTTACCAGCATAGGTGTCATATATCCATTAAGTCGTGACCATAAAGCACCACAGATGTAGCTTGCAACTTTGGGGTTTGTTAACGGTACCAGTATGATAGTAAGAAATCCAAAAAATAACGTTGATATAACCAGAAAAGGAAAATATACTAACCATTTATATGGCTGATAAAGAATATATAAAATTTTCCTCATAAAGCACTCCAGATATATTATATTAATTTTCCTATTAAATTCAAATATTGATGATTATAGCATCAACAGCTTAAGGTGATTTTTTAATGATTTATTGAACAAATTCCATATTATATTAATTTTTGCAAGCATAACTTATAATAAATGGGGCTATTTTACATAATATAACTTGACATTTTGACAAGACTTTATAAATCTACTTACTATATATAAAGGGTTTGGGCTTTTATTGCTACTAATATTTATTCAATTAATGTATATGAGGTAATTATGAATTATAATGTTGCCCTAACCCGTTATCTTCATCTTGATATCGCACCAACATATTATATGGAAAGGTATAAAAATAAACCTGAATTTGAAGAGGAATTTTTTACAATAAAATTATAAATGAAACAAATAAGGTATCTATGACAAATAACACTACAAATAACCCTTTTGTCCATATATTCCAGCAAAATTATGAACAATTACAAAATCATCAGGATTTCAAAAGTATTACTGAATTTGTAACAAATCTTTTGACTTTGGATGAACAGGACATTATGCATGCAATGACTAATGAGCTTGGCAATACAGTAACACTTTACTCATCTAAACAAAAAGAAGCTATACAATCCATTACATTAAGAATTGATGGGCCTGAAACTGAATATCTAATCCCTTCAATAGTTTTAGCATCAGCATACGATAGTTTTACAATAACTAGTGAATCGACAGTTCCCATCAATGAGTTATTGCCAATTATTGATATTCCCCTTTATAAAAAAATTACATTTGGCAAAACTATATTTTCACAATTAGGTGGATGTGATATTGATTTTATTCCTGATTTTTTATATGATCTTACATCAGACGAAGAAATTCTACACAGTGATATCTTTTTAAAATCCCAATCTCTTGCAATAATTAAAATTTGTGAGTTGTTATACGATGCATGCAACCTTTTGTTGCAAGGGGAACGTTTTAAGAAATTGGAAATAATAAAACCTTTCTCGATTTTTGCAACTTTAGATGATAAAGAATTTATCTCACTAATACATTATACTTAACACAATATTGCAGAGAACAAAATAGCATGTAAGTGGTATTTCTTATATTATCACACCCTTGTGGTACTTTTTAAGCTTGCATTAAACTTTTGCAACACACATATTAGATCAGACAAAAAAATCATTGAATACCCTGTTATATCATAAGGAGGTTTGCATGAGAACATTACCACGCAAAGAATTTTTTACAATACCAACTGAAACATTCAAGATGTCAAAAGGCACTGTTGAACTTCCCATTAATTACTATGATTATGGGTATGCCCATTTTATTTTTCGTGTAGATTATCAAGCTGCACAAAAGAAGTTAGCTGATACAGCATTTGCTCCATGCAAAATTTTTGGAAAAGCTTTAGCCCTGTTAAACTTTTTTGAGTATCGTGATACAGCCATTGGACCATATAATGAAGTGGGATTATCAATTTTATGTTATCCAAAAAATAAAAAGCAGCCTTTCATGGTCCCCGTACACATATTGCACGATGCAAAAAAATGGCAGGTAGGGGCGTATGTTATTAATTTACCTGTAACAACTGAAATTGCATATTTAGCCGGAAAAGAAGTATGGAACTACCCTAAATTTGTAACCCGCATTGATTTTTCTTTGGTTAATCGTAATTTCAAAGGCATTGTCTATGACCCTGATTTAAAAGAACCGTTAGTTACATTAGCAGGAACCATAGGAGCATTATCAACACCAAAGTTAAAAAATGCATCATTCATCTCACACACAACACATAAAGGCACACCACTAAGAACGCTCACAGTGGTTGACACTCGCTTTAAAATTGCATACGGCTTTTCAGGAGCATGTATTGTAAACACACAAAGCAATCATAGTATGGCGCAAAACCTTCGTGATTTAGGCATGGTTGGCAAAAAACCAATTGCATGCATGTATTCGCCACAAGCGCAGATGATGCTCTGCAAGGGTGAACCTATTTATTAATAACCCATTAATTTTTTTTGGGCGATAGTTACTGGAAATTAATTTCTGCCTGTAAGCAATGCAATACTGCGGATTGGTTCATAGTAACTATCGCCCCATACAAACAAAAACTGGCGAGCTTCTTTGTTGCTGCACCATTCCCACAATGGCGACAGCAGATAGTATTATAGTAATTTATCTTGACCTCTTGCCAATAAAAACAGAATATGGGCACGTTGACGTATACCACTTTACAAGAAGGTGTACATGAAATTACTGTTGCCATTTATTACTGTAAGCATACTACTATTTGCTGGCCACTACCTTAGATTGCATGTTAAACTTTTCCAAAAGCTTTACATACCATCACCGCTGATTGGCGGCATCGTTGGGCTTATTGTGTATCAAACGTCCAAAGTATTATCACTACATACCTTTACTATGTGGTTTGACGGGCTTGTGATGCTACCTGCTTTCCTTATTAACATAGTCTTTGCCTGCCTGTTTCTTGGTGTTACATTGCCATCGTTTAACACGGTTTTAAAAAAATCTATCCCGCAACTGTCTTATGGGCAGATAGTTGCTTGGGGACAGTATATGGTTGGCCTTGGGATTTTTATTGGCATTATCAGCAACATGTGGGATTTGCCCGCCATGTTTGGTGCTGTTATTGAAGTGGGTTTTGAAGGTGGGCATGGCACTGCAAGCGGTTTATCCCCAACATTTGAAATGATGAATTGGCCTGAAGGCAAGGATTTTGCACTGGCAAGTGCAACTGTTGGCATCATAAGTGCTGTGCTATGCGGAATTGCTCTTATTAATTGGGCAAACCGCAAAGGCTATACACATCGTTCTCTTTTGATTGAAAATATACCCGAAGATGAAACCATAGGTATTATCCCTGTTGACCGCAGGCCTGCTGCCGGGTATCTGTCAATCCATACTGATTCGCTTGATGCGATGTCGTACCATGTTGCAATAGTTGGCATTGCTGTTGGCATTGGATATTTTCTTAAAGAAGGATTAGTAGCGATTATTCATTTTTTACAGGCGGTTTTACCACATGCAACCTATACCACTATTCTCACTATCGTGAAAAGCTTCCCACTGTTTCCTCTGTGCATGATTGGCGGTCTTATTGTGCAGCTTTTTTCACAGCGCTTTGACAAACATGAAACTATTGATATCGGCTTAGTGCGGCGAATTCAAAATATGGCCTTGGATATTCTTATCGTGAGCGCAGTTACTATGATTCAGGTTGTTATTGTTATTAAGGGGATAGTGCCGTTTACTATCATGGTAATTGGTGGAATACTATGGAATATTTTTTGCCTGCTCATTTTGGCAAAAATTGTATTGCCCGATAGTTGGTTTGAACGGGCCATTGCAGAAATGGGGCAATCAATGGGGGTGACAGCTACTGGTTTAATGCTTCTTAGAATTGTTGACCCCGATTACAAAACACCTGCGCTGGAAGCATTTGCCTATAAGCAGCTTTTACATGAACCATTTATGGGTGGAGGTATTATCACGAGCATGTTTATCCCTCTTCTTGGAATAGGGGGGATAGCTATGGCGTTTAATTTATTTTATATATCCATTGCTGTCATTATACTCTGGTTGATTATCCTCTTATTGTTTAAATATAAATTGTTATAATTACCGGATTATATATTCCTCCACTCCACATCATTTCAAAAAAACACAGTGAGAAGAAATCTTCAATTTTTAATATCATGTATAAAGTATATATCCACGCCAATGGAGGTAAAGGTATAGGCTTTTTAATTATTTTATTCATGCATTTACATTTAAAATAATAATGGTATGAGCATATACATAATCATGTAAAAAATTAATACAAAAACTTATTAATTACTAATCTTATTATATACAAAATTTTATTAACAAACAATATATACATTGACAAATTAGTATGACATGTATATGTATGTTATTAATAATGTTATACTTTTTATATTTAAACCATTTTAACACTAAAAATAGTGGGGGTATAGTATGGTATCTGTATCAATGCGTAATCAACTGGCAGATCAAAGGGATGTACATTTTGTGCTCTTTGAAGTACTGAAACTGGATGAATTAAAAACAATTCCACGGTTTGCTGATCATGATAAGGATATATATGAGGCAACCATTGATTTGGCATTCAGAATGGCTGTTGAAGAAGTATATCCTGTTAACAGGGAAACTGACAAAATTGGCGTAAAATATGACCCTGAAGCAAAAAAGGTAATCATTCCCGATTTACTTAAAGCACCCTTGAAGAAATATAATGAAGCCGGATTTGTAGGCATAATGGAAGAGTCTGAAATTGGTGGGATGGGGATGCCATTTACCATCGCAATAGCATGTAATGAGATTTTTACTGCAGCAAGCCTTGCATTTACCTCTTATCCTTCTCTGGCTCACGGTGCTGCAGCTCTTATCAAGAATTTTGGCACTGAAGAGCAAAAAAATTTATACTTAGAAAAGATGCTCACCGGGCAATGGGGTGGCACCATGTGTTTAACAGAACCTGAAGCTGGCTCTGATGTAGGTAACTTAAAGACAAAGGCAATACCTCAACCTGATGGTACCTACCTTATTCAGGGTCAGAAGATTTTTATCACAGCAGGCGATAACGATTTCTATGAAAATATCATCCATCCCGTACTTGCACGCATAGAAGGTGATCCACCCGGAACAAAGGGCATTTCCTTATTCATTGTGCCGAAGTACAGAGTGAACGCTGATGGCAGCTTAGGTGAGTTTAACGACGTAACATGTTCGGGTATTGAGCACAAGATGGGTATTCATGCTTCGGCAACCTGTACTCTGAATTTTGGCGATAATGGCAAATGCATTGGATATCTTTTAGGGCAGCCGCGGCAGGGAATGAAGATCATGTTCCATATGATGAACGAAGCACGGCTTGATGTGGCCTTACAAGGCCTTTCGTTGTCATCGGCTGCATACATGCATGCAGTCACATACGCACGCAATCGTATTCAGGGTGTACATCCTACACAAATGATGAATCCCGATGCACCAAAAGTAGCCATTATTGAGCATCCTGATGTTAAACGCATGCTCCTGTGGATGAAAGGCTACGTAGAAGGTATGCGTATGCTTGTATATTATCTTGCTCAAAACGTGACATTAACCGAAGTACTGAATGGCGATGCAAAAAAGGAAGCTCAGGGCATGGTAGAGATACTCATCCCCATTGCAAAAGCTGGTTGCACTGATACTTCTGTATTGGTTACCTCCGAAGCTATTCAGGTCTACGGTGGTTACGGCTACACTGCTGACTACCCCGTTGAACAGTACATGCGCGATGCCAAGATCACCCAGATCTACGAAGGTACCAACGGTATTCAATCCATGGACTTAACCATGCGCAAAATCTTGATGAATCCTGAGCAGTATAACTACAATATCATGAAAAAACGCATGGCTGAAACCATTGCCAAAGCTAAAGGTGTTGTGGAAGATAAATACATTGAGCTGGTTGAAAAAGGGATTCAGAAGCTTGATGAAGTCATCACCATGCTCAAAGACCAGATGGCAGCAGGGAAATTTTTGCACATCTTTGCAGCTTGTACGCCACTACAACAGGCAATGTTTATGTTAACATTAGCGTGGTTACATTTGTGGTCACTGACGTTAACTATCCCCAAGATGAAAGAGTTAGTTGGCGACAAAAAAGGTGAAGATCGGGATAAATTCCTTGCTGATAATGAAGAAGCTGCTTACTATTCAGGTAGGGTATTGTCATCACAGTTTTATTTAGGTGCTGAATTTCCTAAATTCTTTGGCCGTATTGACGCATTGCTATTCAATGAAACTGCTGTTATTAAGGCAAGCAGAGATGTCTTTACCGGTGCACTGTTAGAGTAAATATATGTTACTACACAGTAACTATCGCAAAGGAGGTTTTAAAACCTCCTTTGCTTTTTTTATTGCGAACAATTATAAAAATGATTCAATGAAATCCTTCACTTCCTCTTTGCCATAGTAAACACCAAAATGGCCTTCACACAAAATATCAGCATCAAGCGATAGTAAAAACTCCAACGATTGTATGTAGTCATCTCTGTTTGACTTGAGCGTATCATTTAAAGGACCATGCACATCCTGCCCAAAGAGCACCAACTTGCCTTCTGATTCCACCGTCAAAGCTACTGAACCTGGCGAATGTCCGGGAATATGATACATTGTTACTATAAGTGAGCCTATTTCAAATTTTCTTTCCTTTTCAGTTGCCTTGATGTCAACCGTGCACGGTGTTAAAAAGCTGCCATACCAGCTTGCAGCGGTAACAAACTGATCGCCCGTTTCAATATAAAGCGCATCAAGCTGATGAGCTATCACCTTACAATTAAATGTCCCCCGCACTTTATGAGCGCCACCAACATGGTCAAAGTGGCAATGCGTTAAGAATAAGTATTTGATTGATGAAGATGTAATCTGTTCTCGTTCCAGATTTTTTAAAAGCCTGTCATGCCCGTCTCCAGTGCCAGCATCTATCAGTGCACTAACCTTGCCATCAGTAATGCAATAGATAGCCGCATCGGAAGGATGCGTTAGATTGGATCCCCCTACCTGATACACATGCTGTGTTATTTTCATGGTTACTATCCTATATGTATGTTTAATACTCTAATTTGCTTCTCCTGTCCAGCTCTTTCAATAACACCTCGCGAACAACATCAGGATTAGCTTCAAGCTCAATTGGCTTGTTTGCATATTTACACTTTACACCTTCAAGCGTGCCTTCGTGGTAACCAACCTTAAACTCACTGAATTTTAATCCATGGGCTGTTGATATAACCACAGTTTTGTCCTTTTTTGAAATGACCTGTTTTTCAACAAGCTTAAGCAGTACTGCTAGCGCAACGCCCGTATGGGGGCAGCTATACATCCCTGTTCTGTCTGCAAGTGCTGCTGCATTTGCAAGTTCTTCCTCAGATGCCTGCCCCACAATGCCATCAAACTTCTGCAATGCCCGTATTGCCTTTTTCACTGAAACCGGATCTCCTATCTGTATGGCTGAAGCTAACGTCTTGTGCGGTGTTACCGGCTTGAATTCCTTGAAGCCATTCAGGTATGATAAATACAACGGATTTGCATTCTGCGCCTGTGCCAGCACAATGCGCGGTTTTTTGCTGATAAGCCCCAACTGCAGCATCATTTCAAAGCCATTGCCCAGCGCTGAAACATTTCCCAGATTCCCACCAGGAATAATAATAACATCAGGCACCTCCCAGTCAAACTGCTGTACAATCTCAATGGAAATTGACTTTTGCCCTTCAATGCGCAGTGAGTTCATTGAGTTTGCTAAATAGATGCTATTATCCTTTGTTATCTCCTGCACTATCTTCATGCAACCATCAAAATTAGTATCAAGCGACATGACAATGGATCCGTTACTCATGGGCTGCACCAACTGCGCGGTGGAAATTTTATTGCGCGGCAAAAACACAATGGATGGAATGCCTGCATACGCGCAGTACGCAGCCAACGCGGCTGATGTATCACCCGTTGACGCACATGCAACTGCTTTGATGGGCTTGCCCCGCTTGATCATCTCATTAACCATTGACACAAGCACCGTCATTCCCAAATCCTTGAATGAACCGGTATGGCTGTTGCCGCACATCTTTACCCACAGGTCTTCCATACCAATCATTGCGCCAAAACGCCTTGCCCAGAATAAATTTGTATTGCCTTCAAACATTGAAACAATGTTTTCATTATCAACCTCTGGGCACACCCACTCCTTTTTGCTCCACACGCCGCTGCCATACGGCCACTTCGTGGTACCTACACGGCTATCAAAAAGCTCTCGCCATTGTTTGGGCGATAGTTCCTGTAATCGGTCCATGTCGTGATGCACTTCTAAAAGTTCGCCACACTTTTTGCATCTGTACACAATCTCATCTAAGGGATATTCTTCTTTGCAGCCAGCAATACACCGGAAGACTGCTTTATAGTTACTATCGCTCATAATCATTCACCTGAATTATTAAAATCTTCAATGGGTATGACCATTACCTTACCGCTTATAAAATTAAATTGTTCAATCTCATGTTTTGCTTTTTGCATTGCAGCTTCTTGGGCTGCGTGTGTTGTAATAACAAGCGGAACATACGGTGCATTAACCTCCTTCTGAATAACAGAAGCAATACTGATATTGTATGAAGCAAATACACCGGAAATCTTTGATAAAATGCCTGCCCTATCCTCAGTATGCAAGCGTACATAATAGCGCAGCATGCGATCATCCGATGAAATATACTGTGCATCTTTTGCTATATACACGCTGTCTTTTATACCAGCCTTTTGTGCAATGGACACAATATCGCTTACCACTGCTGATGCGGTTGGTAGGCTGCCTGCACCTTTCCCGTATAGTGTGACTGCACCTGTCATATCGCCATAATACATAACAGCATTAAATTCATTGCGCACCGAGGCAAGCGGATGTGTAAAAGGAATCATCACCGGTTGCAGACGGATGTCAAGTTTATCATCCACCATACGGCTTACACCTAAAAGCTTGATGGTGTAGCCCATTTCATGCGCATACTTAATATCAAGGCTTGTAATTTTTGTAATACCTTCTATATAAATATTCTGCATTGAAACACGAACATTATATGCTAGCATTGATAATAACGCAGTCTTGTGTGCTGCATCATAGCCCTCAATATCAAAGGTTGGGTCAGCCTCAGCATAGCCTTTTTCTTGTGCCAACTTCAGCGCCTCATCAAAAGACATGCCATCCTCGGCCATCCTTGTTAAGATATAATTGGTGGTACCATTAAGGATTCCCACAACAGATTGTATGGCATTGCCAACAAGGCCATTGCGTAGTGCTGCAACACATGGAATCCCTCCTCCAATGGCTGCTTCAAACGCAAGTGCACCTTTGGCTGTCTGTGACGCAGTAAATATATCATCACCATTTTCAGCCAATAGCTTTTTATTTGCTGTTACTACGCTCTTCCCAGCTTTGAGTGCAGATAGTATTATTGACTTTGCAGGTTCAATACCTCCAATTAGCTCAATAACAACATCAATGGATGTATCGTTTACAATATCTTCCCATTTTTTTGTAACAGGGACAACCACCTTTGATTGAATATCTTTCACATCACAAATGCCAGCAAGTTCAATATTAATGCCTGTCTTTTTATAAATATCATCATTATGTTTTTGTAACAGGGTATACACACCACTGCCTACAGTACCAAAGCCAATAAGTCCACATCTAATGTTCATAGCCTCTCTCCAAAATTATATTTCTTATCGCTGTCATTTCATTTTAAATCCTTTATAAAAATAACTAATCTGGTTCTGGAAAATTACAATCCCCCCTAACAAAATTCTAAGAAATGACATTGTCTATATTTTTTCTACTTTGGGTGGTCACAACCGCTACCATCAACTGTTTACTAATAATTTTTACATCAATAGATATTCATAGGATAGTATATGTTTGATTGTCAACTTTATTTATGGGGAAGTATGAAATTCCAATCTGTTTTTATTTATATATTTTCGATTCAACAAATAAGGGGAACATTTATAAAAGCAAAGATATATTATGCTACCTCACCCCAATCTTCAGGAAACGGAATTTTATTAGCCTTGTAATATAAGATTATAGGATCATAATCAAGATCATTATCCCAACAAATAACTTTTAATTCTGGATGTATATATACATTTTTAAAAATTTCGGAATCTGCCAACTTTCGAAATGGCTTTAGTTTTTCAATTACATTTCTAAAATCAACTTCACCAGTCGTTCCATCTTCAAACTCAATTTTCAAAATGTAATCTTTAATATATGTTACATTAACTGGATCGTAATACATTTTTATACCTCTCACTGCAAAGGTTCAATTTTCATAATTTTGCCTTCTTTAGAAAGCTCCCAGCATCTTTCAAGTTCTTTTTGATGCATCATAGCCTACTCTGCCACAATACCAAAAATTTTAGGTGGAAGTTTACCTGCAATAATTCCAAAGTTATCAATTCTAATAGAAGCTTCATATTCATTATAACGAACATGAAAATGTGGTGGATTATGATCTCCGTAATTCATAGATATTATTATACCTAAAAACCGACATATTTCAGGCATTTAATACTTCCTTTCAATCTTCTTACTTAAAAATTTAGTAAAAACAAAATACTTGTCAATCAATTTTGCATGAAAAAAATTGGCTCATTCCGTATTTTTGGGAAAAGTGAACAAAAAATAAAAAAATGATAGAAAATCCCATCCCCTGATTTTAAGTTGTTTTACCACAAAACAATTTTAAAAAAGGAAGGACAGGGGATGGGATCAGAATTTGAACTTATAACTAAAATTTTAGATTTACCAGGAGTTTTTGTAAATGAAATTTTATGAAAGGACGGAAAAATTTTTATAACAGTAGAACATATAGGGTATCCCACATGTCCATGCTGTGGTCAATTGTTTATTGAGACACCCAAGGTATCAAGTAGTCGAAGACGTACCAGCATTAGGGAAAAGATGTTTTTTGAAATTATCCCAACGGCGGATTGCTTGTGCATGTGGCTATAAAGGGACAGAATATATAGAATGGTTAGATACCTATGAACGATACACGAAACGTTATTGTAAATGGGTATATGCATTGTTCAAGCGAATGACCATAATCGATGTAGCCAAAATATTTGGGATATCAAAACATGTTGTACGGAGGATAGATAAGGAGTGGATAGAAAAAGAGTTGAGCCAGCAGGATAAAACGAGCAAAAGCAGCACGCATACCACAATTGACAGAATCTGTTCACAAGATAGAAGAATGGAAGCCATTTATACAAAACGCATTAAGAGAGAGTTGCTCAAATGGATTTGCAGAAGGCATTAATGTAAAAATACGAGTGGTTCAGCGCATGGCATATGGATATAAAGATTTTGAGTATTTTAGATTGAAAATAATTCAGCAATTTAACTTTAGAGATGTACAACCGATTTTTGATGGATAAATATCTTCCCAAAATTTCGGAAAGAGGCAAATTATAAATATCATTATAAGAAATTACCACATTATTTTTAATCCATAACCCATATACTCAGATAAATCTGAATCTTTAGAAATCAAACAGAGATTATTATTAATGCATTGCCAAATTATTAATCTATCAAATGGATCTTTATGTCTCAATCTAGGAAGTTTGTAAAACGAAGAAACTTCTGAAGCAGTTACATTCAATATTTCTAAGCCAGCTTTTTCAGCATATACAGGTATTTCTTCAGGGAAAACTCCCTGTAATGATAATTTACCTACATTATATTTTAAAGAAATTTCCCAAAAACTGATTATACTTACAAAAATAGTATTTTCAGGATTTACAATAATTGAAATAGCATTGTTTGATAATAATTCGTCACTAAACAATACCCATAGCAAAACGTGAGTATCAAGCAAGTAATTCATAATTTTAATAGTTCATCATCTGTAATTTTAAAATCTTTATGAATTTTAAAAGAAGCGTTATTTTTTAAAATGCCTAACTTTCGGTGTCTATTTTTCCTATATTTTGAATATGGAACAATAACAGCAATTTTCTCTTTCTTTTTGCCATAAGAAATAGTAATTTCTTCCCCCTTCCTAATGTAATTAAGTACATTAGAAAACTTAGATTTTAATTCTCCAACTTGAAATACTTTCATATATGTAATATAGTATAATCTTGTCAAGTTGTCAACTTAATTATTCTTTGATGTATTAAAAAATTTGCAACTTTAAATACATTGTTGGTATGTAACATTTAAATGTTATTTTTATAATTGACAATCTATATTTTATTTTTCATCATTAGTTTATTCTACAGTAACTATCGCCAAAATAATGAAAGAGAAAATTCACATATCACAACTGTACAAATCCTTTGGCAAGCAGGTAGTTTTCTCTGGCCTCAATTTAACCGTGTATGAAGGCGAAATTTTATGCATCATTGGCAAAAGCGGCAGTGGGAAATCGGTGTTGCTGAAGCATTGTATTGGCATACTTAAACCCGATAGTGGCACCATCACCGTTGATGGGCAATCACTCACCTATACTGATGCCGATGCTGCCATTGTGAAAAAATTTGGTGTGCTCTTTCAGGGTGGTGCCTTGTTTGACTCAATGAATGTGTACGATAACATCGCATTCCCGCTGCGCAGGCAGGGCGTAAGCGAAGATGTTATCGCTTCCAAAGTTCCCGAGCTGCTTTCCCATGTTGGACTCAAGGGCATAGAGGCAAAGATGCCATCAGAGCTTTCAGGCGGTATTCAAAAGCGGGTTGCTTTAGCAAGAGCTATCGCCAAAAACCCTGACATTATGCTGTACGATGAGCCCACTACGGGTGTTGACCCCATTACTGCTGGATCTGTTGACAGGCTTATTGTGTATATGCGTAATACTTTTGGAATAACTTCAGTAGTGGTGACACACGATATGCGTTCAGCGTTCAGGATTGCTGACCGCATTGCTATGCTGCATAATGGCTCAATACTTTTTGAGGGAACACCACAACAGCTACAAGAATGCCAGGATGCTGTTGTGCGACAGTTCATAGAAGGAAAGGCTTCGGCGTAAGGTCATTCACCTAATTTGTGTTTGATTCTTGTCTGGTACTCAATAATCTCATTTTTTAATATCTCTAAATCCTTTATCCTGTCATCAATTCTATGTACATGTGAATCAAGAATTTCAAGAAGGCGCTTGAGCACTATATCATTGGTTTTGTGAATCTGCCACATTGATTCCAGCTCATGCATTTCGGAAAGTGTTAAACCTAAAATCTTCAGGCGCTTGATAAGCTTCAAGCGCCTGACATCATCGTCGGTATAAATACGTCGGCCATTTTCAATACGCTTCACCGAGTTGAGCAAGCCTAATTCCTCATAATAGCGGATGGTGCGAGTACTCATCTCAAGTAGCTTTGCAAGCTCACCTATTGAATATGTTGTCAGCTTTTCTTCTATCACACGTACCTTTATTACTGTTTTTGAATTGCCTCAAACACAGATTTTGCCTTGCCATATTTTGTGGCAAACATGTCTCGCAGCTTGTACTTCTGTATTTTGCCACTTGCAGTCATTGGGAATGTGTCCACAAATTCCCAGTATTTAGGAATCTTATGGCGGGCAATTTTCCCTGTACAAAACTGCACCATTTCGTCAGCTGATGAACTTTGCCCATCTTTTAGCTGTATTACTGCAAGGACCTGTTCGCCATATTTTTCATCGGGGATGCCTACTACCTGTACATCCTTTACCTTTGGATTAGTCAATAAAAATTCTTCAATTTCCCGTGGATATATATTTTCCCCACCGCGGATAATCATATCTTTTATACGACCGGTAACCTTGAAATATCCATGTTCATCCACTGAACCTAAATCACCGGTATGCAACCAGCCTTCTTTATCAATCGCATTGGCAGTTGCCTCAGGCATCTTGTAATATCCTTTCATGACACAGGCACTGCGGGTAACTATCTCACCCTGTGTGTTTGGTGGCAGGTCAAGACCTGTTTCCGGATCAATTATCTTACCCTCAATATCAGGTAGCAACCTTCCAACTGTGGATACGCGCAGTTCAACAGGGTCATCACGCCGTGTCATAGTCATAACCGGCGAGCACTCAGTCTGACCAAAAGCAATGACAATCTCAGGGCAGTGCATTAACGTGCGCACCTGATTCATGGTTTCAACCGGACACGGTGCCCCTGCCATAATACCAGTCCTGAGTGATGACATATTATATTTATCAAAATCAGGATGATTAAGCATTGCAATAAACATGGTGGGAACGCCATTAATGGCTGTACACTTTTCATCCTGCACTGCCTGCAGCGATTTTAGCGGGTCAAAGTATTCCATCACTACCATGGTAGAGCCATGCGTTACACAGTTTAATGTACTCATTACACAGCCAAAACAATGAAATAGTGGCACATGGATAAGCAACCTGTCATCAGGCGTCATACCCATGACATCGCCTACCATAATTGCATTGTTAATAATATTATAATGAGTAAGCATTACACCCTTAGGGAAACCAGTTGTTCCAGATGTATACTGCATGTTGATAACATCATGTATATCACATTCCCGGATTCTTTTATCCAGTTCAGCATCACTTAAGGAGCTACCCATCAACACTATATCATCAAATGTGAACATTCCAGGTGTGGAATCCCGTTTGCCAATAAATACAATATTCTTGAGCATGGGAAGATTTGGTGCGCTAACCATTCCCGGTTGAGTATTATCTAAATCAGGGATTATTTCCCTTACAATATCGTAATAATTGCTGTCTCTATACCTTTCAATCATGAACAATGTTGTGGAATCTGATTGTTTTAGTAAATATTCCAACTCATGCGATTTGTAATTTGTATTAACGGTTACCAGGACGCTTCCAATCATACCCAATGAAAACTGTAAATACACCCATTCCGGAACATTAGTTGCCCACAGGGAGATATGATCACCTTTATTTATTCCCAAAGCAATCAAACCCTTGGCAACCTCTCTACATTTTTGATAAAATTCCTTATAGGTTAACCGGATACCAAACTCCGGACATACCAATGCTTCATGATCGGGATATTTTTCTACCGTATCATGAAGAGCCTGCCACATTGTTAATTCTTTGAAAGCCATACCGATCTCTCCTTTCTTATGAAGAATTAAATTTTAACAACAATATTAAAATTACTTAAATGCAAAAGAACATGTAACTCCCCGCCGCTGAAGGCGAAGGAAGAGTAACAGTGTGTAACATTTAAAACCAAGTAGTGATACTTAAATATACATATACAATAATATTCATAATAAATCCAGTTAACGTAAACTGTAAAATTACCATATTATATGTCAACATTTTATCATAAAAATTTATTATTTACTGAATGATACCAAACTCAAGATTTTCCCTCACACCGATGTTTACAATATCATTATTTAGTGAACAATTATATTAGGGTTGCCATTTTGTCAACTATTAATTGGACGTCCAACCATATTTCATGCAAAGAGAAAAAAATTATAATTATCTTTACAATTATTAATTTATGTATACTATGCGATAGTAACTTAATAAGCGGCTGTTTTAACATAATATTCGTGTGCAAATTCTATTCCAGGGGGTTGCGTTTATGGATTACAAACACCTTACCGCACCATGTGGTCTTGATTGTTTCAATTGTCCCATGTACATTGCCGGAAGTGATGATACGCTGCGCAATAAAATTGTACAATCACTACATATGGCCTATGAAAAAGCAGTTTGTAAAGGCTGCCGTAATGAACATGGAAAGATAGATTAATAAGAAAAATTCACCTGCATTATTCCCTGTGTTTTTATTAGCCTTTCAATGTGCTTTTGTAGTGCTACATCAGTTATGGGTTCAACCTCAGACATAATATTGTCTTCATCTTGTTTGACTGCATACGTTTGCACAAACCCTGCAACGGTTGCAAACATGCACCCACCAACACCACAGCAGCTTTTATTGGTTACAGAATACCCAACAAAATACAGCACATCCCTCCCATGTATTTGTAAGAGTTTTTCTTCAGTATAGGCATATACACCGGCTATTGACTCTACTTCATGGCCTAACTGGGGATGTGTAAAATAAGTACTCATGGTTACCTGCAACAGTTTCCACCCTTTAGAGTGCATAGATTGCTGTGTTCTATCTGCACGGTGGTATGGGTAATGCCAAACTTATCTTCAAGCATGCCATTAATTGCCTGAATAATGGAATCCGTATTCAAGGAACTATCGCCTCCACTTATACAAACATGGCATGATAAAAACACTTCATTTGAGTCAACTGACCAGATATGCAGCCCATGGATTGTATCAACATGTGGTATTGCCAGTATAGCATTATACACTTCATCAAAATCAAGGCGTGTGGGAACCCCTTGTAAAAATATTCGCATAGAGCTTTTGATGATATCAAGCGAACTTGCCACAATCATAAAAGCTATTGCCACACTTACCACCAGGTCAAGCATAACCCAGCTACTTTCAACAAGAAGCACAAAACCTACAATGATAACACCAACCGATGACACCGCATCATATAGCAGATGCAAAAATGCAGCCTTCACGTTGAGGTTTTCATCCCTGTTTTTATACAATAGCAGCATGGAGATGACATTACCTGCAAGGCCAACAAACGCAACAGGCAGCATGATAACAGGATTGACCGGCTGCACATTAATATAGCGTTCAATTGCTTCATAAATTATATAGGCACCAATAACAAGCAGCGTCAGTGCATTTATAAGCGCTATGAGGACCTCAAAACGTTTGAGTCCAAAAGAGTACTTTTTTCCGGGTTTTTTCTGTGAAACCTTCTGTCCAATATATCCCAAAACAAGTGATGCAACATCTGAAAGATTATGACCGGCATCGGATACTAGCGCCAAACTTCCCGACACTATGCCGCCAATATATTCTGCAACAGTTATAATGACATTAAGGATAACTACCATAACAAACCGTGCAGTGGAATTAATCTCATGCGTGTGTCCGTGAGCATGTTCGTGATGAGTTTCCATAAATTTTCCTATAAAAAAAGTGATTAATATAGTGTAGTAAGTGGCATAAATTATTCAATAAAATTTTATATATATCTTAATTCTAATTCCCGGTAACTATCGCCCTAAATTAATAATATATTTTCAATAAAAACTGGCCGATAGTATAAGCGTATACATATATTTGTATAAAGGATAGCTTTATGAAAAAAATACTGTGGATAATCTGTATTCTAAGCATTGCGTTATATGCATACACCACTCACGCGCAACAAAAGAATGAGCCAAAAGCACAACCTCAAAGCAAATCCATTGCCGATGGATATGGCACGGTAAAATGGGGCAGCACCTATAGTGATGTTAAGCCCAATGTGCAGGGAAGGATAGCCTTTACTGATGAAAAGCGAATTATTGTTACCAAAGACGGGGAATTAGAATACCGCTACGGATTTTTTTATCCGGAAATAAACCAGGAAGCAAACCAGCAGCCAAAATTGTTCTATGTGGTTATACAGTTTCCATATATTTCATTAGATGATGCCAAAAAGAAGATGGAAGAGAAGTACGGGCCGCCAACCGGCGAATCAATTAAAAATAACCAGGGCGCCTATATTTGGGAATCAGAATCAACGTCTATCATTGTGTGGGTAGATAGTTACGAGAAAAAGCCTTTCTGCCGCAAGATAACCTATTTAAGCAAGGTAATGGCAAAGGACATCAATGCATACCACAATCTTGTTTTCAGTAAAAAAGAGCAGGAGATACTCAAACAGCTTAAGCCCTGATTACAGCTTGCAAAATAAATTACATCTTCCAGATCATCACCGGAATTAATGCTACACCATCATCCAGAGCCGATAGTGCTTTTGCAAAGACTGTTCCTACTTTATCAAAAGAATCAATGGTTGCAGCCATAGCACCTCCGGGTGTATCTGATGTCACCAAAAGGTCACCCGGTTTAACCGGATTGTTGCGTGCATCCACCTTGCACAACACCGAGCCTGTTAATACTACTGGATACAACTTTGTCTGGGTGGCCGCATTGTTAATCACCATAACCGGATTACCCGCAACAACACCAATAACACCTTTATTATATGCAGTGCGCGAACGTGAAAGGATGGAGTTGCCCTGAGTGCTTACTACCAGTACATCCCCGGGTGCAATAAACTCTTCTTCATCAGTTTCAAACATCTCAACAATATTGGCATAATGCTCTTTTGTGTGAGTATCCAGCACAATTTTTCCTTTGAAACAAGACTCTCCGTTGACATAGAGTGCTTTGCCCTGACCAGTCAAATGTAGCGTATCATCATATTGGGCGATAGTTCCAAGGCCATCAGCCACAAGCGACCAGTTATGCTCACTTACAAATACACCACCAGCTCCAAACCGTGAAATACCAAGCACTCCGCATCCCTGCACATCAGCGGAGTTCCCCTGCGATTGCCCGCGTACACCACACAGCCTTGCATGCCCCAATACTCCATACGACCTTACACCGGAATCAACAGAAGGTAACGCAATGCCAGTGACACCAACAGTATTTCCTGTGTTGGCAATATTTTTACCATACAATACCGCGCTGTCATGAGTAGGCGGTGTAACATCAACAAACTCACCTGATTTTTCCTGCGTAATGGCGATAGTTCCTGTATGGCTTTCAAATGAATGTACAAGAGGTGCATAGTCGTGTGTATGTGGCAATGGCTCACGACTGTCACTTAACCGCGGATCATCTGATTGAACCACATGATGTTTACGGGTTTCACCGTGTTTTGCCAGTGTTACAATACCTGGAGTTTCCTCGGTGGCTTTTTTAAGCCTTTTATCATTGCCCTGCACTACTACGTTTGGTGCATCCTCGCCATCTTCTGCCAACTCTACAATTCCTTTGCTGTGCGTGGTTGCCTCTTTTAATCTTTTATCATTGCCCTGCACTACTACGTTTGGTGCATCCTCGCCGTCTTCTGCCAACTCTACAATTCCTTTGCTGTGCGTGGTTGCCTCTTTTAATCTTTTATCATTGCCCTGCACTACTACGTTTGGCGCATCCTCG
>Ga0101944_10003928_pt1 | contig 19534 bp, 14 predicted proteins | sample DewCreD2012metaG_FD_75245 | JGI IMG/M metagenome (GOLD analysis project Ga0101944, IMG submission 75245) | Hot spring sediment bacterial and archeal communities from British Columbia, Canada, to study Microbial Dark Matter (Phase II) - Dewar... ... | reverse complement strand
GCCTCGACATCCGTGTCGCTTCTGCCATGACCTTCTCCTTATGTTTGTTCGCCGTCACCATCCCGGCGACGCACTACCACCTATTGTACCCAGACCCGCCGCATTCCGTGTCACGCACCCCCGCCTGGCCGCAGATTTCGCGGCCGCATTGACGCGATCACGTCGGGGGTTTATTCTGCGCCGAGTTGGAACTTGCCGGCGAGGGAAGGCGCTGGAAGTCCGGTAATGGACTTAACATAAGATAACTTGCCGAAGCCGCTTGCCCGATCGCATCGTGTCGATGGATGGAGTGGAAAGGAGCGGACGATGACGCAGCCAACGCCGCCCGCATTGCAGCCACAGCCAGGGGAAGTTCCGGCTGCATCGCCGCCTGCCGTGCAGGTGCGACTGAGCTTCTGGCAGACCCGCCTTGGCAAGGATGTGCTGCCTTTTGCGATCTCCCTGCTGATGCACACCAGCATCGTGGTCCTGGGCCTGCTGCTGGGCAAGGCCATCAAGGACGCGGGGAAAGCCGCCGTCGTGGAGCAGGTCATCATCCCCGAAGCCGAGTTTGCCATGTCCGGCCCGCCGGGGGGCATTCCGCATCCGGGGCTGGGCGGCGATCCGACGCGCGACGCGGCGCAGAGCCAGTTTCCGGATGTGCCCAGGGATGTCAGCGGGATTGCCGAAAAACCCGGGCTCAGCGCCCTGCCTGAATTGATGGGCGGGGCCGATGCGGGAGAGGGTGCGCCGGGGGGAATCGGGCTGGACGTGCGCGGGGCGAGGGTGGCCGGCGCAGGCAGGGGAACCGGCATCGGCGGTTCCGGGGATTCCAGCGGCGCGCTGGCGCCGTTCGGCGTTCCCGGAGGCGGCGGAGGAATCGGGCGAAAATCCAACTTCATCGGCGTGGGCGGCAACGCGCGGAGGATCGTCTACGTCGTCGATGCCACGGGGGACATGACCAGCATCTTCCTGGCCGTGCAGAGCCAGTTGCTTTCGTCGATCGAGAGGCTGGTGCCGAGCCAGTCGTTCAACGTGATCTTCTTCCAGGAAGGCAAGGCAATTCCCTTCAGCAAGACCGGGCTGGTGCCCGCCTCCCGCGCCAACAAGGACGAGGTGAAGAAGTTCATTTTCGAGATCACCCCCCGGCCCATCACCGCCCCGCTGCCGGCGATCCGAATGGCTTTTGCCCAGAAACCGGAGCTGATCTATGTTCTGACCAACGGCTTCCAGGCGCCGGCCGGCCAGCTCACGCCCGAGGAAGTCGAGAACGAGTTCAGGAAGCTGAATGCGGACAAGCGGGTCAAGGTGAACATGCTCCTGGTAACGCCCGGGAAGACCAGCGAGGAATACCTGGAGAAGGACCTGCGCGAGATGGTCAAGCGCGTGGCCGAGGAAAGCGGCGGCATCTACAAGCATTTGAACACTGACAGCATCGAGATCGTGAAGATCAAGTGAACAAGGAAAGGTCCATGAGAGGTTATTCGAAGTTCAGGGTGTTGCTGTTCGCGATGGCGCTGGGACTGGCGGCCTACGCCGGGAATCTGGGGCACGCGGCCGAGGATGCCGCCGCGCCGGCGGCCGCCGGCGAGAACGGCGAGCCCGCCCGCGGCGCCAAGAAGGGCGTGTTCTCCATCATCCTCAGCAACATCGACGGCGTGTTCATTGTCATCGCGGTCCTGTCGGTCACCGGGCTGAGCCTGATCATCCAGGGCTTCATCAAGGCGCGGGCGTCGGTGATCATCCCCGAGTACAGCACGCGGCAAATCCGGGAAATGATCCAGTCGCGGCAATACCGGGAACTGATCGAGTTCACCGAGAAGGACCCCAGCTTCGTCAGCCAGGCGCTGCATCCGGCGCTGAAGCGGGCTCCCGACTTTGCCCAGATGAAGGAAGCGATGGAGACGGCGCTGGGCGAACAGACGGCCGACCAGTTTCGGCGCATCGAGTACCTGAACATCATCGGGAACCTCGGCCCGCTGCTGGGGCTGCTGGGCACCGTGCTGGGCATGATCGACTCGTTCCAGGCGATGAGCGAGGCCGGGGGGCAGGCCGACCCCAAGGTGCTGGCCGCCGGCATTTCCAAGGCGCTGGCGCACACGTTCCTGGGGCTGATGCTGGCGCTGCCGTGCCTGGCGGCGTTCGGCGTGCTGCGGACGCTGATCGACCGGCTCACGGTGCAGGGATCGCTGATCGCCGAGGAGTTGCTGATGATGATGAAGCCGGCCGAAGTTCGCGCCCCGTCGCCGGCGGCGCGGCCCGCACCGGCCGTGGCGGCCGCGCCGGCCGCCGCGGCAATACCGACCGCGACGGCGATTCCCACGGCCACGGCGGTCAAGAAGGGATAACGCGGAGGGGCTGGCGGTTGTCCGCGGCCAGTTGACAGGAGCCGGCATGAAGGGCCACAGGATTCCCGAATCGCACGTCACCCACCCGAACGTCACGCCGCTGATCGACGTCGTGATGTGCCTGATCATCTTCTACATGCTGGTGGCCAAGTGGGGCGTGGCGACCGGCGCCGACGAGCGGATCGACCTGCCGGTCAGTTTCCAGGGGGTGAAGATCATGGACATGGGCAACACCGTGACGCTCAATGTCCGCGCGGCCTTCGAGATGCCCGTGGTGACGACCCTGAATCCCAGGACCGGCATGACCGAGGAGGTCAAGCTCATGGACGGGCAGCAGCGGCCGCTGCTGAAGCTGCTGAAGTACCTGCGCGGACAAAACGAGAATTTCAAGGTCATCATCCGCGCCGACCAGGACCTGGACTACCGGTTTCTCGAACCCGTGCTGGTGACCTGTTTCGAGGCCAAGGTCAAGGACGTGAATTTTGCAACGCGAGAGGGAAGCGCCAAAGGGTCCTAGCGGGCCGGCCTGACGCAACGGAGTCGTTGATCCGGGAGCCGTGTGGAATGAAACTCAAGTCCGCCCAGAAGGTTCACTATGACGCGGGTCCGAACATGACCCCGCTGGTGGACATCGTGATGGTGATTCTCATCTTCCTGATGCTCACCGGGAGCTTCGTGGTCAACGAGATCTTCCTCCGCAACAACGTGGCGCTGGTCAAGAAGGGGCAGAGCGCCAACGTCGCGCCGAACGTGCCGCTGGACGAACCGCTGGAAATCCGCGTGGACAGCGAGGGAAGCGAGAACTGGGTGGCGCAGGCGGGCGGCTACCAGGTCCGCAACTCGCGGGAGAAGCTGGCGGCGCTGCTGACGAACATGCGCAAGGAGCTGAACGCCAGCGGCACGACCACCGAGAAGATCCAGGTTGTGCTCAGTCCGGGCAGGAACACCAAGTACAAGCACCTGGTCGAGGTGCAACAGGCGGCGCTGGAGGCCAAGCTGGTCAAGATCGCGTTCTCGCAGGCGCATTAGAATAAAAGGTTCCGGGTGATTCGCGCCGAGCCGCCCGCGCCGCACCGGAAAACGACAACCTGAATACCGAGCACCGCACCATGGCTCCAAGTTCCCGCACAACTCGCTGGCTTCTCCTGGCAATCCTCGGCGCGGCGATTCCCGCGGCGGCACAGCAGCAGCAATCGCAGGCCGCCAGGCCCGCCGATGACGATCGCCGCCTGATGGCGGAACTGAGCCGGCGGCAGATGGGCACGCTCCTGGAACACGCGTTCCGCAGGAGCGGCATCCCGGAGGAACAGCGAAAGATCATCCTGACCCTCGGGTCGCTTCAGCAGCTCGTGGAGGGCACATCGACCCTGTCGCGGCGCCAGCAGCAGGAACTGGTGGCGTCCGTCGCGGCCGGAATCGACGAGGTGCTGCGGACGACCGCCGACCCCAGGCGCCTGATGGAAATCAACTCGGCCCTGGTGCTGGGCGGAACCGTGCGCCACCTGAACACGCTGGAATACTGGGGGGAAAACACGCGCACCCAGAGCCAGCTTCAGCCGGTCGCGGCCGCCATCGACCGCGTCTATGACAAGGTGATCTCCACGGCGCAGGCCAGGGCCGATGAACTGGAAAAGAGGCTCAAGGACGCCAACGACCCGCGCGTCAAGGAGTGGGAGGAGCTTGCCCAGCTTGTGGGCATGGCCCGCTTCAACAGCGCATTCAACAAGTACACGCTGGCGCTGTCGATGGACAAGGCCGATGCCCGGCGCACCAAGGTCGTGGAAGACGCGTTGGCGATTCTGGCCGAGTACGAGGACCCGCAGTACGAGGTGACGGCCCAGGTGCGGGTCGGGATGGGCAAACTCCTTCAGTCGCTGGGGACCAAACAGGGCGTGACGGCCGCGCGCGAGAAGTTCGCCCAGGTGCTGGCCGACAGGGACGCGTCCTGGGAGCTGAAGTTCCAGGCCGCCTATTTCCCGGCCATCGGCGAGCTTGCCCTGAAGGATATCGCCGCCGCCCGAAGCGGCGCCGCAAGATTCAACGAGTGGCTGAAGTCCAATCCTCCGGGCACCGACGAGCTGCGAAAGCAGACCCAGGCGGCCGCGATGATGCTTCAGTACCGCATCGAGTCGGCCGACGCGGCCGGCGCGGGCGGCGTCGCCGCCAGGGAAAAGGCGGTGGCCGTCCTCCAGGAACTGATGGCCAGCCGACCCGACCTGACCTCGCTGATCAACGAGCAGCTTGTCGGGCTGTTGCCGGACAATCCGGTCGTCGGCGAACTGAGCTCCATGCTGCTCAAGGCGCTGGTTGGCCGGGGCGACGAGGAAATCCGCAAGCTCGACGACGCATCGCTGGACAAGAAGACGCTCGCCCAGGCACTGGCGGCCGCGGGCGAAATCCTCGCCCGCGGGACCAGGGACGGCATCACCAGGGAAGACCTGGAAAACGCGGCCCTGCTTTCCGGGTTCTTCCACGCGCGGCTGGGACAGGACCTTGACGCGGCCAACGCCTTCTTCGCATACCTGGACAAGTACAAGTCCGACCCCAGGCGCGTCGCCATCGCCTTTGACAACGCCCTGGCGGCCGTCGCCCGGCTTCGCAGGGACAGGGCCGACGCTCCGGAAACGGACCAGGCCTATCTGCGGCTGCTGGACATCGCCACCCGCCCGCCGGTCAGCCGCATGGAGTATGCCTTCGAGTATGGCCGCCTGCTGCTTCAACGGAACACCTCGTCGATGCAGGGCAACCTGGCCGATTCGCAGAAGAAGTCGCTGGCGGACAACGCCCGGAAGGCGGCCGAATTGCTGGGCAGGGTTGACGACGACACGCGAAGGCTGCACGCCCGCTATCTGCAAATGCTGGCCCAGACCCAACTCGTGGACCTGCTGCCGGCCGGATCGGCCGAGGTTTCGGATCGAGTGAGACAGGCGCAGCAGCTGGCCGGCGAGATCAACCGGCTGATCGACGCCCAGATGGGCGGGGCCGCCGATGCCTCGGCGAAAGAGAAGCTGCGCTGGTTCCGCGTGCGGACAAGCCTGCTGGCGGCCGGCGTATCGCAGCAGGACACCGGCGGGGATCGGGTGCAGAGCCTGGAGGAGGCGATATCGCTGCTGGCCAACTTCGAGAACGAGGTCAAGGGGCTGCCTAATGAGAACACGCTCCTGGGCGAGGCGTTGTTCATCCGCGTCAGTGCCCTGATGTCGCTGCGCCGGGCCGAGCAGGCGATGGAGAACCTGGGCAGGTTCCTGGAGACGCGCAGCGGCGACGACGCGATCCGCATCGTTTACGAGATGCTCGAGACGCTGAGCAAGGAATTTGACCAGGCCCAGCAGGGAAAGAACGAGGATCGCATGCGCGAGCTGGCCGGCCAGCGGGCGACGGTCTGCAGGTTCCTGGTTGAGCGCGTCGGCAACAGCGGCAATCCCGAGGTGCGGAAGCTGCTGCCCCGGTACCAAATGTTCGAGGCCGGCGTCCTGCAACAGGCGGCGGTGCTGGAAAAGGACACGGCAAGGAAGAAGGAATACCTGGCCCGGGCGCTGGGCATTTTCCAGGCAGCCCGGAAGGAATCGCCCGACGACCAGGGCATCGCGTTGAACATTGCGCTGGTACAGTGGGACCTGGGGGACTACGCCGCCGCTCAGCCGGTCCTGGCATCATTCCTGTCGCAAGGCAAACTGGGCAAGCCCAAGGTCGTGGTCAGCGATCCATCCGGCGATCGGTTGGTGGACAACAACCAGTACTGGGATGCGATGTACCGGCTGTTGGCGGCCAACGTGGCGCTGTCGCCGACCCGCGCGGACGGGGACAGGCTGATGGATGACACGCGCCTGAAGCTCAAGCAGCTTTACATCCAATGGGGCCGGCCCGGCGGCATGCGCTGGGCGCCGAAGTTTGACGAGCTGCGCAGGCAGATCCTGCCGGACTGGACGCCGCCGGCCCTGGGCGGCGCTACTGAAGCTGCGAATTGAGACGGGTGTTTCCTGCCTTCTGGGAGGATGCCGCCTATAATGGGAACGCATTGTCTTGTTTGGCAAAAAACACCCATTTCAGGAGGCGCTGATGGTACGGGCATGGTTCACTGCTGCGGCAATTGGGATTGGCGTGACGGTCGGCTGCGAAGAGAAGAAGGATTCGGCGCCGCCGGCGCCCGCGTCTCCCGCGACGGCCGCTCCCGCCGTCGATCAGAAGGCGGCCGATGCGGCCAAGGCTCAAGCGGCCCAGGCGGCCGATGCGGCAACGGCGCAAGCCGAAAAAGCCGCGGCGGCAGCGAAGGCGGAGGCCGCGAAGGCCAATGACGCCGCAAAGGCCGAGGCGGCCAAGGCCGCGGACGCCGCCAAGTCTCAGGCCGCCGATCTGGCCAAACAGGCCGAGGCCAAGATCAGCGAGGTCTGGAACCTGATCAAGGAAAAGAAGCTTGACGCGGCCGACACCGCCCTGAAGAGCATTGAGGCCAAGAAGGCTTCTCTGCCGGCCAGCATCCAGGGCCAGATCGACCAGGTGCGCAAGGCGTTGGACACTGCCAAGGCCGGCGCGGCGCAGCTTCAGGGGATTCCGGGCATTGGCAAGTAACCGCCAACTGGCCGGCAATTCCCGGGGTGGCCCGGCATGATGGCCAACGGTCGCTTTTCAACCCGCACTTCAACTGCAGGAAGGAGATTCCCGTGACAAAACTCTGGTCGGACTTCAAGTCGTTCGCGTTCAAGGGCAACATGATCGACCTGGCGGTCGGCGTGGTCATCGGCGCCGCCTTCGGCGCGGTGGTCAAGAGCCTGGTTGACAATATCATCATGCCCGCGGTCAGCTACATCACGCCCAGCACGGCCTATACCGAATGGCACCTGGGCAAGGTGATGATCGGCAAGTTTATCGGCGACATCATCAACTTCCTGATCGTCGCCGCCGCGGTGTTCTTCGCGATCGTGAAGATCGTGGGCTCGGTGATGAAGAAGCCCGCCCCGCCGCCGGCCCCCGCCGAGCCGACCACAAAGGAATGCCCGCTGTGCCTGTCGGTGATTCCCATCAGGGCTCGCAAGTGCGGGCACTGCACGGCCGATCTCGAACCCGCCAGCCCGGCCGCGTGACAAGCGGGAAAAAAGCAGCCGCGGATGAACACAGGCGCTGGCGCAAGAGAGCGCGGCGCTCTCATCTGTGCATCATCCGCGGCTATCGCCATTAATGACCCCGCGGCTCAGATCTGCGAGCCGGCCACCGGGCGCAGAACGATGTTGACGATCTTGATCGGATCGGTGTCCTTGTAGGTTTCATCCGCGCGTAGCTTCTTCCACGCCGGGCTGCCGCCAAACGCGCTCCACCCGGTCTTCAACCCGTCCGGCGTCTTGTGCGCCAGCATGTAGGTCACGTTCGGCATCAGGCTTCCGGCCAATGCCCGCCCGCCAAACACCGGCGGCATGCCCACGCTGCGGAAGATGTCCATTTCGCCGCCGGCCACGAACATCTCGCTCTTGCGGATGGCCTTCGCGTCGTTGTGGGCCTGGTAGATGCGGAGCTGAAAGACGCGGGTGTCATCCTTGAAGGGAACCTCAACCTTGGCAACGCTGTCCCAGCTGAGGATGAGCGAGGTATCCACCGACGTATAGGCCGGCTCCTTGCGCGGAGCGTCGAGAATATCCTGTGCTGCGGCGTTGTACTGCTGGTCGGCCGCCAGCTTGTTGGGCAGATCGGCGTAAGACTCAAACGAGCCGTGCGCCAGCAGCACGTACAGGTCGTTGAAGTCGCCCGTGAACTTGCCGTTGTCCTCCTTGGTCGCCTTGAAAATGCCCACCGGCGTGACACCGGCCCGGTTGAACGCCGGCACGGCCGACTTGGCCAGGAACTCCGCAAACGCCTGCTGTTTCTCGGCCGAGGCGAAGTGATAGACTCGCAGCTCAACGAGTTGATTGCTTGGTTTGGCGTCAGCGGCATCGAGCCTGCCGGTGGATGCCAGCGCCAGACCCGCCACCGCGGCCGAGGCCAGGAAATCACGACGGTTCATCTTGAAGCTCTCCTTTCCAGTTGAATTGTGGGGGCGATTGCCCGGAAACAACGTCGCCTAGTCTACGTTTGTTACGCGGTTTGCACAGGGGTGTTGCCGGAAAGGCGGCGTTCCCGCCGAGCCAGCCTCAGCCGGTCATCGAGGCCCACCAGGAGACTTGCCTTGCCAAGGGCCTGTGACAATTTCGGCGTTGGGTCGAGGACTGCATGGCGATGCTGAGGGTTTCATGAGCGTCGGTGCCTCGACTAAGCCTGGGCACCGGCGGGACGCCGTGCCGCGTGGTCCGCACACGCGATCCCGAACCGCCGACCGCGCAAAGGGTCACGCACCCGTTGCCACTGCGCCCGCATCGCTCGCCTTGAGGGACGTGGACGACACCTGTACAATGCGGTCGCGCATTTGTCTGAGCATTCCCAGATGACACAACAAGATCCTCAAAACCAGGTTCCCGAGGCATTTGCGGCCCTCGGCGTTCGCCCGTCCATCCTCCGCGCCTTGGCCGAGGAAAAGTTCATCACCCCGACCGACATCCAGCAGCTGCTGATCCCCGAAGCCCTCAAGGGTGTCGATCTGCTCGGCCAGGCCCGCACCGGGACCGGCAAGACCGCCGCTTTCGGCATCCCCATCCTCCAGCGCGCCCACCGAGAGGGCGCCACCCAGGCCCTCATTCTGGTCCCCACGCGCGAGTTGGCCGTCCAGGTGGACGCCGAATTGCAGCGCATCGGCAAGTACACCCCGATCCGCTCGGTCGCCGTGTACGGGGGCCAGAAGATCGCCGCGCAGGTCAAGCAGCTCCGCTCCCGCCCGCAGATACTCGTCGGCACTCCCGGCCGCGTGATGGACCTGCTGGAGCGCCGCATCATCAGCTTTGACAACCTCCGGTTCGTCGTTCTCGACGAGGTGGACCGCATGCTCGACATCGGCTTCCGGGAGGACATTCGAAAGATCCTGGGCCGGGTCAAGGGAATGCGGAAGCCGGGGGAAGAAAGCCCGGGCGGCGACCAGCCAACGGAGCAACCGGGCGACCAGGGGGATGGCGAAAGTCACGACGGCGCGAAGGCACAAAGCCTCGAGACGGCAGACCCGACTCCCGAGCACGTCCAGACCATTTTCGTGTCGGCCACCATCGCCGGCGAAATCGAGCGGCTTGCCCGCACCTACATGCGCGAGCCGGTCCTGAAACTGATCGCGCCGGGCGCCGACGAGAAACCGACCGTCGAGAACGTCGAGCAGTACTACATGTCGGTCCAGCCGTGGGACAAGTACCGCCTGCTGAGGATGCTGCTGGAACAGGAGAACCCGGACCTGGCCATCGTCTTCTGCAAGACCAAGCACGGGGCCCAGAAACTGGCCAACAAGCTGCACATGGACGGCATCGAGTGCCGCGAAATCCACGGCAACCTGGTCCAGAACAAGCGCGACCGCGTGATGAAGAGCTTCCGCAGCGGCAAGTTCGACGTGCTGGTCGCCACCGACCTGGCCAGCCGCGGCATCGACGTGGCCAACATCTCGCACATCATCAATTTCGACATCCCGGAAGACCCGGAGGTCTACGTCCACCGCATTGGTCGCACCGCCCGCATGGGCGCCGCCGGCAAGGCGTTCACCTTCGTGACGCGCGAACAGGGCGAAGAGCTGACCAAGATCGAGAACCTGATCAACATGCTCATTCCCCAGGCCACCATCGAGGGATTCGTTCCGCGGCCCCAGCCCAGCGACTGGACCGAGCGGCCCCCCGGCACCGAACCGGCGCCGGAGCCGGCCGTTCCCCAGCCGTCGCAGCACCCGCCCGACGAGAAGCCGGTCACGCTCAAGCCGCGCCCGTTAACGCTGGGGTCCAAGATCCCCATCACCCGCAGACACCGCCGGCGGCGATAGCCCCCCGCCGACGGCTACCCAAGCTTCTTAAGGAACTCCGCGATGCGGTCGATACCTTTGTCGATCTGCTCCATGCTGGTGGCAAAGCTGAGTCGAACGTGCGTGTCGAAGCCGCTGTCGTTGCCGGGAACGACGGCGACGTGGTTCTGCTCGAGCAGCGCGGCCGAGAAGCTCACGGCGTCCTTGATCTCGACATTCCCGGCCCTCTTGCCAAAGCAGGCGCTGATATTCGGGAAGCAGTAGAACGCGCCCTGCGGCCGCACGCAGGTCACTTTCGGCAGGGCCGCCAGGCGCTGCCACATGTGCCTGCCGCGCACCTCAAATTGCTGGCGCATCTTCTCGACCGATTCCTTGCCCTGCGGGTCGGTCAGGGCGGTGACCGCGGGCATCTGGGTGAAACTGGTGATGTGGCTGGTCATCTGGCTCTGGAGCTTGTTGATCGCGTCAATGACGGGCTTGGGCCCGCCGATGTAGCCGATGCGCCAGCCGGTCATGGCAAAGCTCTTGGAGTGGCAGTTGAACGTCAGCGTCTGCTCCAGCAACTGTGGGTGCAGCGAAGCGAAGGAGACGAACTTCAGGCCGTCGTACACGAGCTTCTCGTAGATCTCATCGGAGAAGACGACCAGATCGGGGTGCTTGACGACCACGTCGGCCAACGCCTTCAGTTCCTCGGGAGTGTAAGCGTGGCCGGCGGGGTTGCTCGGCGAATTGAGGACCAGCACCTTGGTCCTGGGTGTGATGGCCGCCTCAAGTTGCCGTGGTGTGATCTTGAAGCCGTTCTTCTCGTCGCCGGCAATGATCTTGTTCACACCGCCGGCCAGTTTCACCTGCTCGGGGTAGCTGACCCAGTATGGCGAGAGAAGAATGACCTCGTCGCCGGGATTCAGCACTGCCATGAAGGCCATGTAGAGGCAATGTTTGCCGCCGGCGCCGGTGGTGATCTGCTCGGGCTTGTAGGGCAGGCCATTCTCCTCGTTGAACTTCCTGGCAATGGCGGCCTTCAGATCAGGAATGCAGGGGGTAGGCGTATACTTGGTCTGGCCCTTGTCGAGGGCGGCCTTGGCGGCCTCCTTGATGAAGGCGGGCGTGTCAAAATCGGGCTCGCCCGCGCCGAAACCAACCACATCCACGCCGGCTTTCTTCAGCGCGTTGGCCTTGGCGGAGACGGCCAGTGTGATCGACTCACTGACAAGCTGCATACGGTCGGCTAGCTGGATCATGAGAGAGGCTCCATGGATTTGCGGGGTTCGCAGGCCGCGCCTGATTCCAAACCGGTTCGGAACGTTAATAGAGGAGCGAGCGGAATGCAAGGAACACGAAGGATTTGAACTCCGGCAAGTGTCCCTGACAATCCTGATGTTGGTTGGTCGGCCAAACGGCGATGTGGAGGATGTTCCGGGCGTCGGGCACCCCGCCGCCAGCCGACTTTTCCACCCCTTGCGTTACCCCGCTCGTGGATAACTTGAAGCCTGCGTAAACTTCTTTGTCCCAAGTTAAAAAACCTCGGTATTCTAAGCGTTGACAGGCACGTTTGTTAGGGTTACAAGATCGTTGATGCTGACCCACATTTAGTAAAGTTTCCGTTGACGTACACAAGATATAGTGTATAAAGGTAGCTGGCGTCGAATGGGTAGAAATCGGACCCTAACAAGCGTCCGGCACCTCGATTGCGATGCCGCAAGATAACAAATTCGTGGCCGCGGCGCGGTGAAACGCCCGGTCTGTGGTGAATATCCCCAGCGGTGGAACCGCTGAACAACTGAAGCCTGTTGTACGGTCCATTTCGGTGCCGTTCGGCACGGGAGCGGAGGATGGAGTCTTTCTGCCCCGAGCCTGCGGTGAGGTGTTGTTGTCCCATGCCCATCCTGTGTGACACCCAGATTCGCCAGATCATCGGCATCGAGCCGTTCGAGGAGAACGTCAAGCGTCCCGGCCGGGTGTCGTATGGCGTCTCCAGCTACGGCTACGACATCCGGGTGGGGACCGTTTTCAAGATCTTCACCAACGTCAACTCCTCGATCATCGACCCCAAGAAGTTCACCGAGGACTCCTTCGTCACGATCGACACGGCCGCCAGCGGCAAGGACCACGTGATCATCCCGCCCAACTCCTTTGCCCTGTGTGAGACGGTGGAGTTCGTCTCGATTCCGCGCGGCTATCTGGCGATCTGCGTGGGCAAGAGCACGTACGCCCGCTGCGGCATCATCGTCAACGTCACCCCCATCGAGCCCGAGTGGCGCGGCAAGATCACCCTCGAGATTTCCAACACCACGCCGCTGCCGGCCAAGATCTATGCCAACGAAGGCATCGCGCAACTGATCTTCCTGAAGGGCGACCAGGTTTGCGCCAAGAGTTACGCGGACAAGAACGGCAAGTACCAGGACCAGCCGGGACTGACGCTGCCCAAGGTGGATTAGTCGAAGCGGAGGTCGCCATGAGCGACGCACGTTCCACCACATTCCGTTCTCCGCTTTCCGTGGCACGGACGCTGCGGCCGGGCCACGTGGCACGAACACCCCGTTCGTGCAGCTCCAGGGGTCTGGGGCGGAGCCCCAGACACCCCCTTTTTATCTGGCTGTTTGCGGCCATCCTCGCCGGTTGCGTCTCCTCCAGATCCGCGCCCGAGAAGCTTCCCCCCGGCGCGGAGCTGATCGCCGCGCAGAAGGGGGGCATGGTTCTTGCGCCGCGCGCGGCCGGCACCGCTTACGTCTTTGACACGAAGACCGGCAAGATCATCTACACGACTGCCATGAAGCCCGGGGACAAGCTCGTTTTGTTCCCGGAAAAGGATCAGATCCTTCTGAACGGAATCGTCGCCCAGGAAACCGATCTGGACCCCCAGCGGGTCTATCGCTTCTACTATTTGAAAGGATGAAGGCCGCGGGGCCGTGTCCTCCGCGGCGCACACCGGCCGCGTCGGGGACAAGGAACGTTGTGACTTTTTGAACCACGGCGGACCCGGCAGGACGCCGGGTTGGCGCCGAACGGCCCGATGCTTGGATCGGGTCGGACCGAACCTGATTTAACTTGATATGGGGCACTGAACATGAAAATCACTCGACGTTTTACGCGCCAGGGCCAGGATGCCCTGAACTCGATCGAATACGAAAAGCGCACCAGCCGGATCACCAACCCGGATGGGTCGGTCGTCTTTGAGATGCACGATGCGGAGATTCCCAAGGGCTGGAGCCAGCTTGCGACCGACATCATGGTCAGCAAGTACTTCCGCAAGGCCGGCGTGCCGCAGGTGGATGAGCAGGGCAATCCCCTGCGCGACGCCAACGGCAACGTGGTCACGGGACCCGAGCGGTCCGTGAAGCAGGTGGTGCATCGCCTGGCCGGCTGCTGGCGATACTGGGGCGAAAAACACGGCTACTTCGACACGGCCGAGGATGCCCAGGCGTTCTACGACGAACTGGCCTACATGCTGATCCACCAGATGTGCGCGCCCAACTCGCCGCAGTGGTTCAACACGGGGCTGTCGTGGGCCTACGGCATCACCGGGCCAAGCCAGGGGCACTATTACTGCGACCCGCGCACGGGGGAAGTGACGCGCGCCAAGGATGCCTACTCGCGGCCGCAGCCGCATGCCTGCTTCATCCAGTCGGTCAGCGACGACCTGGTGAACGAAGGGGGCATCATGGACCTCTGGACACGCGAGGCGCGGCTGTTCAAGTATGGCTCGGGCACCGGGTCCAACTTCTCCCGCCTGCGGGGCGAGAACGAGCCGCTTTCCGGCGGCGGCAAGTCGTCGGGCCTGATGAGCTTCCTGCGGATCGGCGACCGGGCGGCCGGCGCGATCAAGTCGGGCGGGACCACCCGCCGCGCAGCCAAGATGGTCTGCCTGGACCTGGATCACCCCGACATCGAGGCGTTCATCAACTGGAAGGTCCGCGAGGAACTGAAGGTCGCGGCCATGGCCGAGGGCCTGAAGGTCCTGCCCAGGGAGCAGCAGGAACTGGCCAGGAAGCTGGGCCTGCGCCTGGACTACGACTTCAACGGCGAGGCGTATTACACCGTTTCGGGCCAGAACTCGAACAACTCGGTGCGGATTCCCAACCGCTTTTTCAAGGCGCTGGAAGAGGACGGCACCTGGAACCTGACCTGGCGCACCAACGGGAAGATCGCCAAGGCCGTCAGGGCCGTGGACCTGTGGGATCAGATCGCGTTCGCGGCCTGGCGCTGCGCCGACCCGGGCGTGCAGTTCGACGACACGATCAACCAGTGGCACACCTGCCCCCGATCGGGGCGCATCAATGCATCGAACCCGTGCGTGACGGGCGATACGCGGGTGCTGACCCCCGGCGGCATCTGGCGGCGGATCGACCAGATGATCCACCTGCCGTCGCGGCTGGTCACCAATCTCGACGGCCAGCAGATTCACGCCACCGATGGGGCCTTCCCCACGGGGACCCGGGAGGTCTTCGAGCTGCGCACGGCCTGCGGCTACAGGGTCAACCTGACGGCCAACCATCGCGTGTTCACCCGCGCCCGCGGGTGGGTCCAGGCCGGGGAACTGACCCCGCAGGACGAGATCAAGCTCCCCGGCAAGCCGGCCTGCGTGCAGGAAATCGGCGAGCCGGTCGATCCGCATTTCTTCCATCTGGTCGGGCTCTTTGTCTCGTGCGCCAACGGCGACACGACCGCGCTGCACCTGGACGCCACGCTGCATGACACGGCGCTGGTCGATCATTTCGCCCACTACGTCGCCGAGCACTGGGGCGAGCGCACGTATGACGACGACTACGTCAACGCGTCGATGGTCAACGAGTCCTCGCTGGACGAGGCCGGCAACACGCTGACGCTGACCCTGACCAATCGCCGGCTGATTTCCCGCCTGGGCGGGTTCGTCCGCACGGACAACCGCCCGGCCCGCACCCCGGGCGAGGCGTCGCGACCGCGGCTGTCGGACGAGGCGTTCACCGCCGGTCTTGCGGCCCAGAAACACCTGCTCCGCGCCCTGTTCACCGCCGATGCCCGCGTCGCCGACAACACGCTGGAACTGGCCGGCGCCAGCGCGGGCCTGCTGGAAGACGTGCAGTTGATCCTGCTGGGATTCGGAGTGAAGTGCGCCGTCGACCGGAACGCCTGCCGCCTGCGCATCGACCCGGCCAGCCTCCGCGCTTTTGACAGGCACGTGGGTTTGCTTCCCGGCAGGAAACTGGAGCAGCTCAGGAACCTGGTCGCGCAGGAATCGGCGCACAGCGTCCAGTACTCGAACTGGGACACGGTGGCCTGCCTCACTCCCCTGGGCCAGAAACAGGTCTTCGACCTGACCGAGCCGGTGACGCATTCGTTTGTTGCCAACGGCATCACGGTGCACAACTGCTCGGAGTACATGTTCCTGGACGACACGGCGTGCAACCTGGCCTCGTTCAACATCCTCACCTTCTTCGACGCCGAATCGCGTCGATTCGACATCGACGCGTATCGCCACGCGATTCGACTCTGGACGATCGTGCTGGAGATTTCCGTGCTGATGGCCAGTTTCCCCAGCGAGGCCATCGCGCGGCTCTCGTACCGCTTCCGCACGCTGGGGCTGGGCTATGCCAACCTGGGCGCGATGCTCATGCAGGCCGGAATTCCTTACGACAGCGACAAGGGCCGGGCGGTCTGCGCGGCGCTGACGGCGATCCTCACCGGCGAGAGCTACGCCACCAGCGCCGAGATGGCGCGTGAACTGGGGGCATTCCCCGGCTACGAGGAGAACAAGGCCGACATGCTGCGCGTGATCCGCAATCACCGTCGCGCGGCATACGACGTGGATCACAACGCCGCGGCCGCCCGGAGCCTGGGTGGGTACGAGGGGCTTGAAATCCACCCCATCGGCATCAACCAGAATGAATTCACCGACGCCGACCCGCTGGCCTCGCGGGCCATGCTCCGCGCGGCACAGGACGCATGGGACCGGGCCCTGTCGCTGGGCGAACGTCACGGCTATCGCAACGCCCAGACCACCGTCATCGCACCGACGGGAACGATCGGGCTGCTGATGGACTGCGACACGACCGGCGTGGAGCCGGACTTCGCCCTGGTGAAGTTCAAGAAGCTGGCCGGCGGCGGGTACTTCAAGATCGCCAACCAGTCGGTGCAGCCGGCGCTGGTGAATCTCGGCTATTCAGCCCAGGAAATCCACGACATCCTCAAGTACGTCCTGGGGTCGCTGTCCTTCGACGACGCCCCGCACGTCAACCGTCAGAACCTGAGGAACGCGGGGCTGACGGACGAGGAAATCGACCGGATCGAGAAAACGCTGCCGGGCGTGTTTGAACTGGGCTTCGCCTTCTCGCCGTGGACGGTGGGCTCCGCCACGCTCGGTCGGCTGGGCATCAGCGAGGCCGAGTGGCAGGCGCCGGGCTTCTCGCTGCTGCGGCGACTGGGCTTCTCCCGGAAGCAGATCGACGAGGCCAACGACCATATCTGCGGCCGGGGAACGCTGGAAGGCGCACCGCACCTGCGCGTGGAGCACCTGCCGGTCTTCGATACGGCCAACAAGTGCGGCAAGTACGGCACGCGCTTCATCCCGGTGGAGGGGCATATCCGGATGATGGCCGCCGCCCAGCCGTTCATCAGCGGGGCGATTTCCAAGACGATCAACCTGCCCAACGAGGCCGACATCGACGCGATCAAGAGCGCGTACATGCTTTCCTGGAAACTGGGCCTGAAGGCCACGGCGCTCTATCGCGACGGCTCCAAGCTCAGCCAGCCGCTGAACGTCAAGAGCGACGCGGAGCTGGACAAGAGCCAGGAGGATGACGAGGAGAACCTGGCCGCGGCCAGGGAAGAGGTCGCCCAGGAAGTGGCCACCGCGGCCGTGCTGGTGTCGGGCCAGCCCAGGAACGACAGCCGGCAGTCGAAAGTGAGCAGCAGCGACAACCTGGCCCCGGCCAACATCACCCCGATCGAGAAGATCATCGAGCGGATCGTGGAGCGGCCGCTGCGGCGTCGCCTGCCGGACACGCGCAACGCCAAGACCCACAAGTTCGACGTGGCCGGGCACGAGGGGTACATCACCGTGGGCCTCTACGACGACGGCTCGCCGGGCGAGGTGTTCATCACCATGGCCAAGGAAGGCAGCACGATCGGCGGGCTGATGGACACGATCGCGACGCTGGTTTCGCTGGCGCTGCAGTACGGCGTGCCGATCGACTCGCTGGTGCGCAAGTTCGAGCATGTGCGGTTCGAGCCCAGCGGCATGACGCGCAACGGCGAGATCCCGTTCGCCAAGTCGCTGGTCGATTACATCTTCCGCTGGCTGGCGATGGAGTTCATCCCGGGGTATCGGGCGGCCAACGCCCCCAAGCGGCCGGAGAAGAAATCAAACCCTAGTCCAGCCCCGGCGCCGGCCCCGGCCGCGCCGGTGCTGCGGGAAGTTCCGCCGGCGGCGGCCGCCGCTGCCGTGGACGCGGCCGCCAACCGCCCGCTGCCAACTGCCAGCTCCGAAGGCGATGAGCCGCCGATCCGCCGGCCGAACAACGGCAATGGCCACGGCAAGGGCCGCAACGGCCACGGCCAGAAACACGAGGAGGATGCCGGCGAGCTGGAAATCCGCCCGAAGGTGGAAATCAACCCCGACCCGTCGCTGGGCAGCGTCGCCAACGTGCGGATGGTCGTGGCGGCCGACCCGCTCAGCCAGCAGGGCACGGAGCTGCAGGCCGACGCCCCGGCGTGCGACGTGTGCGGGTCGATCACCGTCCGCAGCGGGACGTGCTATAAGTGTCTGAATTGTGGGAATAGCATGGGATGCTCGTGACGCAAGCTGACATGCAGGCTCCGCCAGAGAGCCCGCGGAAACCGTGTTGTCTGCCGACACGGGCCACGCGGGCTCTCTGGCGGATGCGGTTCCGATGATCGGGAAACGATCCCAATGCGACATGAATCCGTGATATGATCGCGGCGCATGAACAGCCGCGCGTCGCCCTGGGTCGAACTGATCCGCTCGCTGATTGGGGAGGTTGGGGACTTCTCCGCACAATGCGAGAACGAGCAGGCTGTGCAGGTTGAACGCTCCGAGGTGCTGGCGCTGAGACTGCTTCGACCCGGTGCGGATACGGCGGGCCACACGGCGCGGCTGGTCGAACTGGGCAAAACAGGCCGATTGGAACAGGTACAGGTTGTGGACGGCCGAGGGCACCAACGGCCGGAGTACCTGCCGATTCTCGTGTACGCCTGGGCCCGGGCCTGCCCGGGCGAGCCGGCGATCGCCCCCTGGAGCAGGCCCCTGACACGGGCCATTGCGCTGGCGGCGAATCTGGAACTCCGCGCCGTCAACGGGGCGGCGGTGGCCCGGGGAGCCTGGTCGGCGCTGGCGATGCAGGCAATCAGCCGTGAGGAACCGGCCGGCGGCGAACTGCTCGGGCGGATTGTCGCCTCGCAGCAGGCCTCCGGGGCACTTCTGGCCAGCACGCCCCGCGACAACCCCGAGACACACTGGTACCACGAGCTGGTCATCCTGCACGCGCTGGCCAGCCATGCGGCGATGAGCGGCCGGTCGCTGGCGGCGATGGCCACGGCGCGCGCCGCCGAGTTTCACCTGAACCAGACGCAACCGGATCACGCCACGATGGAGCCATTCGGCGTGCATGCATTCCTGGCCGACAGGCGGAGGGCGATCATCGGCGAAGGCATGCTTCATGCCGTGCGCGCCGAGCACCCGCGCGGGGCCAGGGGCATGACGGCGATGCTGCTGGCGGATGCGGCGGAGTGGCTTACGGCCACCTAGGTCTTTTTGATATATTCAGATTATTATTGTTTGCGGGCGACAAAAAAGCCCGGGCTGTTTCCAGCCCGGGCTTTCTCATTTCAAGCAATAGTCGGAAGCCTTGGCCGGGCGGTTACCCGCCCGGGTTCCTCTCGGGGAGGACGAGGCTGTGCTGACGTTCACCCCCGGTTCGCACCGGGGCATGATCTAAGGAATCCCTTAGAAAGGAGGTGATCCAGCCGCAGGTTCCCCTACGGCTACCTTGTTACGACTTAGTCCCAGTCACCGAACCTAGCGTAGACACCAGCGAATCCTGGCGGCTTCGGCTATTTCCGGCTCCCATGACTTGACGGGCGGTGTGTACAAGGCTCAGGAACACATTCACCGCGGCGTGGCTGATCCGCGATTACTAGCGATTCCAACTTCACGGAGGCGAGTTGCAGCCTCCGATCTGAACTGGGCGACGATTTCTGCGATTTCCACAACCTCGCGGTTTCGGTTCGCTTTGTCCGCCGCATTGTAGCACGTGTGTGGCCCTGGGCATAAAGGCCATGAGGACTTGACGTCATCTCCACCTTCCTCCGGTTTGACACCGGCAGTCCCCTTAGAGTTCCCGGCATTACCCGCTGGCAACTA
>Ga0101944_10003927_pt1 | contig 19539 bp, 17 predicted proteins | sample DewCreD2012metaG_FD_75245 | JGI IMG/M metagenome (GOLD analysis project Ga0101944, IMG submission 75245) | Hot spring sediment bacterial and archeal communities from British Columbia, Canada, to study Microbial Dark Matter (Phase II) - Dewar... ... | reverse complement strand
CACCGGGGTTCCCTTCTTGTATTGATCCACAAACAGGTAAGTTCCCAAAGAGCAGTGCGGGTGGCAGCTCAGCGAGATGGTGTCTTCGCCGCGCAAGGCGCTGATGAGTTTTGAGAAGGGCGTCACGCAGGACAGCGGGAACCAGTCTTCGTAAGGATCGCAGATCCCAGTCTGCTGATGGACGGAGTGAGCGAAGTCGGAAAGCGTGAAACGCTTGGCGGCGAGTTCGCGGCGCGAGATCCGCCCCGTGAAAGCCACCGGCTGGAAGCTGATGGCGCTCACCACGTCGATGTTATCCAAGGCCACCCGGATGATGTCGCCGATTTGGTGATCATTGAAACCTTTGACCACTGTAGGCACGAAGCAGATCTTCATGCCTGCCTTGCGCACGTTCTCGATGCACAGGAGTTTCTTCTCGAGCAGGGGCTCGCCGCGCGTCTTGAGGTAAACGTCCTCGGTGACGCCGTCGAATTGCAAGTACAGCGTGTGCAAGCCGGCTTCCTTGCACCGGTGCGCGAACTCGAGATCGCAGAATTTGATTCCGTTGGTCGCCGCTTGGATGTGCGAGAAGCCCATCTCCTTGGCCATCGCCAGAATCTCGATGAAGTTGGGGTGGATGGTCGGCTCGCCGCCGGAAAACTGAACCACCCGGCCCGCCACCGGGCGCTCGTCCCTAAGCGCTTGCAACATGGCGCGAATCCGGTTGAGTTCCGGCTCATAGAGGTATCCGGCGGCATTGGCGTTGGCGAAGCACACCGGGCAGGTCAAATTGCAGCGGTTGGTGAGGTCGACGTTGGCCAAGCCAGTGTGGCTGGTGTGCATGTTGCACAAGCCGCAATCGGTCGGGCAAACCGCGGCGTCGGTTACAGCCGGGTTCTCCAATCCCCGGTTGTCTCCGAAGACCCATTCCTCCATCTTCAGGTACAACTTCACGTCCGAATACACCGTGTCGCGAAACAGTCCGTGTTCGTCGCAGGTCTTTTCCATGATCACCCGGCCGTTCTCTTCAAAGATCCTCGCTTCGATGAGAGCCGAACACTCCGGGCACAAGGATTGGGTCATCTTGGGCAGTCCCTTGGGCAATGCCTTGATCGGAGTTCCCGTGTAGGTAGTCTCGGGCTGAATTACAACAAATTTGTCCGACTTCGTCGCTGCGAAGGCTTGGGTGCTCACGCGTCGTCCTCCCTGAGAAGACTGGAAGCTTAAGTATAAGGAAAAGCAGGGAGATCAGCCTATCGGGAACGGTTCAATGGTGCAATTCCGGGGTTGTAATGGAGATTTTAGGGTCTGAATGGCGAACCCACGAAGTGGAGAACCGCATTCTTTCCTCCGCGAGCGATCCTCCCCGCCGGAGGGCGGCGGACGGCTATAATGGCTCTGAACCCTATTACCCTTCGTTGCATAGGAGCATTCATGGCCAAAAGGATTGGAATTTTAACGGGCGGCGGTGACGTGCCGGGTCTCAACTCGGTGATCAAGAGCGTTACCTACCGCGCTGTGGAAAACGGCATGGAGGTCATTGGCATCCGCCGCGGTTGGGAGGGCTTGACCCACGTCAACTTCGATGACCCAGCCAGCAAGGAACGCTACATTCTGCCGCTCAACCGGGAAAACACCCGGACCATAGACCGCACCGGCGGCACCTTTCTGCACAGCAGCCGGACGAATCCCGCCAAGATGAAGTCGCTGCCCGACCACCTACAAGGTCAGGAGTTCCCCAAGCAGGAGGTAACCAAGAAGGGCGTCACATCGACGGTGTACGATGTCAGCTCCGCGGTTCTGAAAAACCTCGACACTCTGGGCATGGACTGCCTGGTGGCGATCGGCGGCGACGATACGCTTAGCTATGCGGCGCGCCTCCACAATCTCGGATTCAAGGTCATCGCCGTGCCTAAGACCATGGACAACGACGTGCGGAACACCGAGTACTGCATCGGTTTCTCCACCGCCATCACCCGCGCCATGGATGCCATCAACCGGCAGCGCTCCACCGTGGGTTCGCACGAGCGCGTGGGCATCTTTCGCGTTTTCGGCCGCGACGCGGGTTATACGGCGCTTTACACCGCCTTCGTCACCAATATCCGCTGCGGGATCCCTGAGTACAAATTCAATCTCGACAAAATGATCGAGCTGCTCCTCACCGATAAGCGCAACAACCCCAGCAACTACTGCCTGGTCGTGCTGAGCGAAGGCGCCGAGTGGGAAGGTTACACGGTGAAGGAATACGGCGAGCCGGACGCTTATGGCCACCGCAAGAAGATGAGCGTCGCGGAGGACTTCTCGAATGAGGTGAAGGCCCGCTCCAAAGAAGACACCGTGGTGAGCGACCTTACCTATGAGCTTCGCTCCGGAGAGCCGGATTTCATCGACAAGCTTGTCGCTTCGACCTTCGGCAACATGGCGTTCGACGCCATCCTGGAGGGCAAAAGCGGGCTGATGACCGCCGTTGTGGACGGGAAGTTCGCCTTCGCCGAGATCCCGGATCCCAAGCTGGGACCCCGCAAGGTGGATGTGGCCACCATGTACAACACGGAGCGGTACCGGCCGAACTACGCCAATAAGTGCGGCTTCCCCATCTTCCTGACCCGGGCCTGAACGTGCTCCGGTGGTTACAGCGGTTTCACAAGCCAAAGCTGGACGCGGATCTGCTGCGGCGGATCCGCGCCAGTTTTGAAGAAGCCGCAGCCGACGAAGAGCACTTCCCCTCCACCGTCGACCCCCGCATCTTTCACGTTCAGTTGATCCTCCAGCACTTCGGCGACCTACGGGGCAAGAACGTTCTTGACGTGGGCTGCGGCAAAGGGCGATTCGCCCGCATCCTGAAAGAGCGCCACCCGGAGTCCCGAGTCGTTGGCTTGGATCTGGCGGAAGCCATGCTCCGCTGTGCGCCCCCCTCGGTGCTCCCCGTCTCGGGGTCGATGACCGCTTTGCCGGTCGCATCCGGTTCGATGGATGCAGTCTATGCCACGGAGTCTCTTGAGCACGCTGTGGATATCGAGGGTGCGGTGGCGGAGATGTGCCGCGTGCTCAAGCCCGGCGGGCGCCTGGTCATCATCGACAAGAACGCCGAGCAGTGGGGACGGCTGGAGACGCCGCCGTGGGAGAAATGGTTTCGCAAGGGCGAGATCGAGAAGCTGCTCCGCCGCTACTGCCGCCGCGTGTCCAGCCAGTACATCTCGTATTGGGAGGATGTGGCGCCGGACGGGTTGTTCATCGCTTGGCTTGCGGAGAAGTGAGGGGCCTTACTCGGCTATGCTGTGTAAAGGATCCCGTAACTCCGGCATGAGTTCCACTGCGGCAGACTCGCCTTTTACCGAAGTCGTCGAGGCTGAGGGCCACCTGATCGACTCCCACATCATGGAGCAGATTTTCGACACCGTGGTCGAATTCGGCGGGCGCTTCGAGGTGGAAGCCTTCCACATTGGCAAGACCAACACGGACCCCTCGCGGCTGCGCTTGCGCGTCGACGCCCCGACCCAGGCGCAGATGGCGAAGATGCTCGCGCAGTTGCTCACGCTCGGCTGCACGCCCGCCGAGCCGGCGGACGCCGAAATCCGAGCCGTCGAGAAAGACCGCTGCGCGCCCGAAGACTTTTACTCCACAACCAACCACCGCACGCAAATCCGTCTCAACGGCGGCTGGGTGACGGTCGAGAATCAGCGCATGGACGCCTTGGTGGTGGTGGACGGCGGACGCGCTGCGTGCCGGCGGTTGCGGGATATTCGCGCCGGCGACCGTGTGGTCGTGGGCATGCGCGGCATCCGGGTGATCCCGGAGTCTAAGGAGCGGGACCGCCTGGCGTTCGCCTTCATGACGCACGGCATTTCTTCCGAGCGCCAGGTGGAGACCGCCGTCCGGCAAACCGCGCACCTGGTCCGGCAGGCTCGGCGGGAAGGTAAGAAAGTCGTTGTGGTGGCGGGTCCCGTAGTCGTCCACACCGGCGGCGCACCCGCCTTGGCGGCTTTGATACGCGCAGGCTTCGTGCAAGCTTTGCTGAGCGGCAACGCTTTGGGCGTGCACGACGTCGAATCGGCGCTGTACGGCACGTCGCTTGGGATCCGGATTGCCGACGGGCGGCAGGAAGAACACGGTCACCGCAATCACATGCGCGCCATCAACGCGATATACCGCGCGGGCGGCATCCGTGAAGCGGTGGAAAGCGGCGTCCTTACGTCGGGCATCCTCTTCGAATGCGTCCAAGCGAACGTCCCCTTCGTGCTTGCCGGGAGCCTGCGCGACGACGGTCCCTTGCCGGAGACCATCACCGATATGAACGCGGCGCAGGACGCTTACGCGGACCAGTTGCAAGGCGCTGGATTAATCCTCTGCCTAGGTTCGATGTTGCATTCCATCGCCGTGGGGAACATGTCGCCAAGCTGGGTCAAACTGGTGTGCGTGGACATCAACCCCGCCGCCGCCACGAAGGTCAGCGACCGGGGCACCGGTCAAGCGGTGGGAGTGGTCACCGACGTCGGCTTGTTTCTTCATATGCTTTCCAAGGTGTTGATCGAATCATGAAAAAACAGCGCGAATACACGGAACAGCACGCTAAGGCGGGTCTCGACGCCCCGCTGCCGGACATTGAGGTGTGGGAAAACCAGTACCCCGGGTATGAGATCGAAATACGCATGCCCGAATTCACCTCCGTGTGTCCAAAAACCGGACTGCCCGACCACGGCGTGATTACCCTGAGCTATGTCCCGGACAAATGGTGTTTGGAACTGAAGTCGCTAAAGATGTACATGCTGGCGTACCGCAACCTCGGCATCTTTCAGGAGAACGCCGTGAACCGCTTCTTGCGGGACATCGTGAGGGCAGCCAAGCCCGTGACCGCCACGGTGACCGGTGAATTTACCCCCCGCGGAGGCGTCTACACCGCCGTCACCGCCACATGGAGCCGCCGCCGTGGCAAGCGATGACCTGATAGCTGAAATCAAGGCTATCCGCGAACGTGTCCGCGCCCGCTACCCCGACGGCTCCGGATCTTCCGTCCCGTTGCCGGACCTCATGCCCCTGCTGCACGCGCGCGACGCGGCGCGGGCCAAGGTGGCCTCCATCGGTCAGGTCAACCCGCGCCCGCCCGGCCTCGTGAACGGCGCCATCCAACTCGTCAAGCGCGCGCTGGCGCGCTCTCTCGGTTGGTTCGTGCGCGACCAGGTGGAGTTCAACCTCGGCGTCATGCAGTGCGTCGAATCCACGCTGGCCGCGCTGAACGAGTGCAAGCACGCGCTCCACCTTCTGAGCGCCCAAATCCAGTCCGCCTCCAAGAGTTTCGAAGAACGCACCGCCCCGCTCGAAGGTCAACTGGAGGATATGCGCAAACACTGGGTTCAATGGCGCGCCGAATGGGAGCGCAAGTTGGCCGCCAACGAAGTTCAGTTCCTCCGCGCCGCCGCGGACTTGCAGGGAGCTTTTCAGCACCGGGTCACTCTCATGGAGAGCAACTTCCGCGAGATGACCGCGGCGCAGCACCGCGATTTTACCGGCGCCTTGGAACGCTCAGCCTTGGAGATTCAAAAGCGCTTGTGGGACGATATGGCTCGCATCCGGGACGAGTATGAGCGGCTGATTCACCAGGAGCTGCGGGTCGTGCGGCAACGCGCCGCGGCTGCTCAGGTTGCGCCTCCGGTTCCGTCCCCTCCCGCCGTTTCCGGCGCCCTCGAGGGGTTCGACTACCTGCGCTTCGAGGACCGTTTCCGCGGTTCGTTCGAGCAGGTGATGGAAAACCAGCGGTTCTATGCGCCCTACTTTCAGGAAGCGTCCGAGGTTGTGGACCTCGGCTGCGGGCGCGGCGAGTTCCTCGCGGTGATGCGGGAAGCCGGCATCCAGGCGCGCGGCGTGGACAACAGCCCGGAATGCGTGGCGCTGTGCCGCTCGCAGGGCTTGGACGCCGTGGAAGGGGACTTGTTTGAATACCTCGAAGGACTGCCTCCTCTCTCTCTCGGCGGCGTGTTCTGCGCTCAGGTTGTGGAGCACCTCCCCATGGGCGCGCTGCCGAAGCTGGCGCATCTTCTGGCGTCGCGCCTCTCGAAGGGCGGAGTGGCGGTCCTCGAAACGCCGAATCCCGAATGCCTCGCTATCTTCGCCAGCCATTTCTTCCTCGATCCTACCCACGTGCGCCCCGTTCCCCCCCAGTTGCTGGTGTTCCTGCTGGAAGAGGCGGGCTTCGGGCGCATCGAGGTGATTCGCCGCTTTCCGGCGGAAGAAGCTTGCCTCAGCCGGCTTCCGGCGGAGTTCCGCGAGCAGTTCTTCGGAGCTCAGGATTACGCGGTGGTGGCGAGGCGTTTGTGATGGAAAGATGAGATTGTGATGAGTGGTTTTCTGGTAAACAAAGTCGCATTGGTGACCGGAGCGAGCCGGGGACTCGGCAAGGCCATCGCGTTGTCCCTGGCCGGCGAGGGCGCGCAGATGGCGCTCGTCGCGCGGGACGTGGGGCAGTTGGAAGCGGCGGCTGCCGAGTGCCGCGCCAAGGGCGCCAAGGCTGTGATCTTTCCGGCTGACTTAAGCCGCGAAGAGGAAATCGAGCGGCTCAGCGGTCAAGTCAAAGCCTCTTGCGGGCGCGTCGATATTCTGGTCAACAATGCCGGCATGAACATACGCAAGCCGCTGGTCGAGTTTACCCTCGAGGAATGGCGCCAGGTGATCGACACCAACCTCACCAGCGTGTTCTTGATGTGCCGCGCCTTCATCCCGCTGATGAAAGGACGCGGGTGGGGGCGCATCCTGAATCTGACCTCCATGATGAGCCACGTGGCGTTGCCTGGACGCACCGCCTACTGCGCGAGCAAGGCGGGGCTGCTCGGCCTGACCCGCGCCCTCGCTCTCGAACTTGCCGCCGACGGCATAACCGTCGTGGGCATCAGCCCCGGACCCATCGCCACGGAGATGAACGCGCCTCTGTTGAACAACCCCGAGGCGATGCGCCAGTTCACCGATAGCATTCCTCTCGGCCGCTGGGGCAAACCCGAAGAAGTCGGCCAGTTGGCGCTTTACCTGTGCAGCGACGCAGCCGGGTTCATCACCGGCGCCGACATTCTGCTCGACGGAGGATGGAGCGCGCGCTAAGACCGCGCCCGGCGTGAGAATTGCTTGAAACCATGAGCGCAGACATCCTCTTTCATCCTGAAACCCTGATCGCCTATTCGCAGGCTTTGTTCGAAGCCGCGGGGGTTCCTCCGGAGCGCGCCGCTCTCATCGCCGATTCACTGGTGGCGGCGGATTTGCGGGGCGTCGAATCCCACGGCGTTCAGTTGATGCCGCCCTATCTGGACCGGATGGTTAGCGGCGACATTTCAGTCACCGCGACCGGCCATGTGGTGAACGAAAATGGACCGTCGCTGGTCTATCACGGCGAAAATGGCGTGGGCCAGGTGATCTCCGCCATCTGCGCGGACCATGCCATCCGCCTGGCGGGGCGGCACGGCATCGGGATGGTGGTGGCCCGCGAGTCCAGCCATTTCGGCGCCGCCGCGTACTGGGCTCAGCGCATCTCGAGCCAGGGGTTTATCGGAATCGTGATGTGCGATGCCTCCCCCTCCATCGCTCCTTGGCAAGGCAGGGAGCCGAAGCTGGGAACGAATCCTATCTGTATGAGCGTGCCGTCCGCCGGCAAGGGCGGCTGGCTGCTCGACATGGCTACGACCACCGTCGCGCGCGGGAAAATTTTCAAGGCGGCCATTGCCGGCGAGAAGGAGATTCCGCCGGGGTGGGCTATGGATAAGCGGGGCGTGCCCACCACCTCAACCCAGGAAGCCATCGAGGGGCTCGCGATGCCTTTAGGCGGTTACAAGGGCAGCGGCTTGGCGGTGATGGTCGAAATCCTTTGCGGCGTGCTTTCGGGCGGCGGCCTACTGACCGACCTCGGAGGCATCGGCGTCCCCGGGCGTCCGCTGAGGGTCAACCAGATGTTCATGGCCATAGATGTCGCCCGCTTCCTGCCGCTCGAGGAATTCCAACAGCGCATGGAGCGCTTGGTCACGGAGTTGAAGTCCTCCGAACCCGCCCACGGTTACACGGAGGTTCTCGTGGCAGGCGACCCCGAATGGAGGATGGAAGCCGAGCGGCGGCGTTCAGGCATACCCGTCCAGGCGGAAGTGTGGAAACGCATCGCCGCGTGGGCGGATCGGCTAGGTGTACCCGTACCGCCGGTTCCCGGACACACTTCCTGAGCAACGGCCCAAGGCGGTTTTCCCGGCCGCTTACTTCGCCGCCGGCGCGGGCAAATCCGAGTTATAAATGTCGATGTAAGCCTTCCAAGCGCCGTTGGGTTGCTTCTTCCAGGCCGTGACGTACTTGCCCCGGTCCTGGACTAGCTTGCCCTTGGGGTCTTTCATCGAGAACTCATAGGAACCCATGGATATCGCCAAATCCCCAGAACGTGCGACATCCACTTTGGTCGGCTTCCAACTCAAAGAAGCGTCCGGCGCCGACATCATTTCCAGCCAGGACTTGCGGAGCGCCTCTTTGCCTGTGATCACAGGCTTGCCGGGAGCGAACTCGGAAGCATCGTCGGACAGGAACGACAGAGCTGCGTCCACGTCCTTGGCCGCCGTGGCTTTGACCCACCCGGCCTCCGCTTCCCGGATCGCCGTTTCGTCGGCGGCCCGCGTGTCAGGCGGCTGTTGCTGAGAACAGCCCAAAGCCAGGACCGCGAGCGCGCAAAGCGCTCCCCCGGCCAATCGCTGGAATTCCTTCATAACTATCCCCCTCTCGAAATCGGATGGGACTGCTGAAGCCATGATCCGCTCCTCACGCCTCGAAGTCAAGTCCTACTTGCTCCTGCGAGCGCCCGGGTCCTGTCTCTCACACCGACGCCAGTCCGTGGCGGATGGCGTACTTGACCAGATCCGAGGTGGTCCTCACCCCCAGCGTCCGCATGATGCCGCTCTTGTGAAACTCCACCGTCTTCGGCGTGATGTGTAGCTTCGCCGCAATCTCCTTGGCCGACAAGCCGGCGGCCACAAGCTGAAGCACTTCTCTTTGCCGGGGAGTCAACCGCCCCGCCGCCGGCGCCTGTTCTCCCCCGGTGAGCACCGACTCGACAAAGTCCCTGGTCACCAAAGGCGTGATGTAAGGCTTGCCCTCCAGCACCGTGTCAATGGCATTCTCCAGTTCCGTGGGGGCCGAACGCTTGGCGACATATCCCGACGCCCCGGCTCGAAACGCCTCCCGAACGAACGTCGGATCCACGTACATGGTGACGAAAATCACTTTCGTTTTCGGAAGAACTTGCCGAATTTGGCGCGCCGCGTCAATTCCATTCAGTTCGGGCATCGAAATATCGAGCAGAGCGACGTCGGGTTTGTGCTCCATCGCCGCCTGCACCAAAGCCTTCCCGTCCTCCACCACAGCCACGACATCAAACCGGGCTTCCAGCATGCTCTTGATCCCCGCGGCGACCAGAGCATGGTCGTCGGCGACAACGATTCTCGGCCGTTTGCACGTCCCCGGCACTGTCCACCCACACTGTAGCACTGCTGTGGTAAACAGGAAATAGGCGGTCGCGCGGCCGGGAAGTTTACCAGTCAGATTCCCGGAGCGGCCGAGTTCCCTTTTCCGGCCCCGGTTGCTGAGTTGCAGCTCAGGGACGGAGGCTCAGGCGCAGGTGTGGCATTGCCTGCCAGTAAGTAGAAACAATCGGAGGCGCCGATCGATGGACAAGGTCCTCACCATGCTGCTTGCGGGGGGCGCCGGCGAACGTTTGACGCCTCTGACCGCCCATGACGCCAAGCCCATGATGCCCTTCGGCGGCATCTACCGTTTAATTGACGTGACCCTTTCCAACTGCGTCAATTCCGGCTTGACGCGGGTTTACATCCTGACTCAGCACAAAGCGTTCAGCCTGAACCGGCATATCCGCGAGGCATGGAACATTTTGTCCCCGGAGTTGGGGCAATTTATCGAACCGCTGCCCCCCACCAGGCGATTGCGGCAAACGTGGTATCTCGGAACGGCTGACGCGGTCTACCAAAACATCCAGAGCATCGTCGACGAACGGGCGGACCACGTACTGATCTTGTCCGCTGACCATGTTTACAAGATGGATTACTCCCAGATGTTCGATTGGCACATCGAGCGCGGCGCCGACGTTACCGTAGCCACCACTCTTGTGGCTCCGGAGGATGCGCACCGTTTTGGCATCGTCGACATCGACGCCGATTATGTGATCCGCGGTTTTCTCGAGAAACCGCAAGACGGCTGCCATCTCCGCTCGCGCTTCAATCCCGGCATGTGCAGCGCCTCCATGGGGATTTACCTGTTCTCGGCCCAGGTTCTGCTGGAAGCTTTGGTGGATGACGCGCGGACAGCCAATTCCACGCACGACTTCGGAAAGGACGTTCTGCCGCGCCTTACCGACCGCCGCCGCGTGGTGGCCTATGACTTTGTTGACGAGAACAAGAAGGACGTCCGCTACTGGCGCGATGTCGGAACGCTGGACTCCTATTACGAAGCCAACATGGACTTGGTCGCCGTGCACCCGGTTTTCAATCTGTATGACCCGGAGTGGCCCTTGCGCACGGTCAACCCCCGGCTGCCTCCGGCGAAGTTCGTCTTCGCCGATGAGGGGCGGCGCATGGGCGTGGCGCTTGACTCGCTCATTTCGCACGGCTGCATTATTTCCGGAGGCAGGGTCACGCGCAGCATCCTCTCTCCGGGAGTACGCGTGAACAGCTATTCGACGGTGGAAGACTCCATTCTTTTCCCCGGCGTTCAAATCGGGCGGTCCAGCATCGTCCGCAGAGCTATCGTGGCCCAAAATGTCCGCATTCCCGATCATTCCGAAATCGGGGTGGACATCGAAGCCAACCGGCGACAAGGGCACGTCGTCACCGAATCGGGGATTGTGATTGTGCATGCGGGATCCCCCGGCGTCAGCGTAGCGCCGACTCTCTCCCTCTTACCTGCTGTGCGCGCCGCGCGCGGCTAGCCCAAGCGTGGACTACGCGTGGCGAACCGCCGGCTGCACGGCGGCTGCTGCTTCGTATCGGGCGGCAATCGGCTTTTTCGGCGCCGGCGGCGCCAGTTGCCGCTGTTTCGCTTCCCAAGCCAAGGTAATGAGGCGGTATACTTCTCCGGCGTTGTACGGCGAGATCAGCAAGTCGTAAGCGCCCCAATTGAGGGTTTCAGCCCATAGGCTGTCCGCAGGTGAGACTGACACCACCACGACGTTGGGCCGAACCTCAAGCTTGTGGACTGCCTCCATTACGGTCTTCCAATCCCCGTCGCTGAGCTGGTCGTCGCATACCACCACCGGAGGGTGGTTTTGGTTGAGACAATCAAGCCCAGCCCGGCAGGTCGTGCATTGGGTCAATTCCCAGCCAAGCGCTTTAGCCACTTGGCGCAGGACGGCATGGCGTTCTTGGACGCTGCTCACGAGCACCACAGAAACCTTGCGTCCCGTCCTCGGTATGAGAAAACTGGGCATCGGGCCTTTCATGGTGGTCAAGCTATACTTCGATTGTGCTCTTGGAAGCTCTACTTGGGAACTGGGGCGATCCCTAGTCTTGCGGGGCGGCGGCGCCTTCCTCGAGGGCATGCGGCACATGCACGGTGATGCGCGTGCCGCGCTGCGGCTTGGATTCAACCGAAAGCATCCCGTTGATCAGCCGGACTCGCTCCTTCATGCTGATCAGCCCGATGCCGCCTTTGGCGCTTTCCGAAGGATCAAAGCCAACGCCGTTGTCCCGTATGGTCAGCCAGACTGAGCGTCCGCTCGCGCGCAGCGTCACCGCCACCCGGCTAGCCCCGGAATGCCGGGCGATGTTCCGCAGCGCCTCCTGCACCACCCGGTAAAGCGTCACCGACAGGGTAGGCGGCAGCGTGCGGGGTAAGCGCCGCGCCGTGAACCGCACGGCGCACCGCTCCGGGATGCACGCGTTGTGGCACAACTCCCGCAACGCCGCCGGCAGCCCAAGAACTTCGACCACCGCCGGGTGGAGTTGCCTTGCGAGCCCGCGCATGTCGTCCGATAGCGCATCGATTTTTTCTCGAAGGGAACGCAATGCGTTTTCAAACTGTGGAGTTCCGGTGCAGAGGATGTCCTTTTCCAGCCGGGCGAGTTCGAAGGCGACCACCGCCAGGCGCTGGCTAAAATCGTCGTGCAGTTCACGAGCCAGGCGCCGGTGTTCCGCATCCTCGTTGCCGAGCAGGCGGGCGGCTAGCCCACGCAGTTCACCCTCACTGCGGCGCAATGCCGCCTCCGTCTTGCGATAGGCTTCCTCGGCTTCCTTCCTTTTCGTGATATCGACCACTTGCACCGTGAAGCTGTGCGGGCGCTCGCGCGCGTCCCGGATTAAGGACAGCGTGAGGTGACCCCAGAGTATTTTCCCGCTCTTGTGGAGATAGCGCTTCTCCTGGTGGAACGCCGGTATCTCGCCTGCTAGCAGCCGCGCCCGCCCCGCATTGATGACACTGAGGTCTTCCGGGTGGGTGACATCTTGCCACCGCAGCCTCAGCAGTTCTTGCTCCGAGTAGCCCAGGAACTGGCACATCGCCGGATTCACCCGCAGCCATCGACCGTCCAGCCCGGTAATGGCGGTCGGCACCCCGGCGTTTTGGAAGCTGCTGCGGAACCACTCTTGTCCAGCGCGTCTGATTTCATCGGCTAATTTTCGCTGGGTGATGTCCCTCGAATGCACCACGATGCCCCGAACAGCCGAATTGCCGAGCAGATTGCGGGCGATGGCTTCAAAAACCCTCCAAGAACCGTTCTTATGACGGATCCGGAATTCAATCGTGGCCGCCGCATCCGTCTTCTTAACGCCTTCCTCGAGAGCGCTACGAACTTTCGGCTGATCTTCGGGGTGAATCAGCTCCAAAGCGCTGCGTCCCAGCCGCTCCTCCACGGCGTAACCCAAAAGCCGCTGAATCGCTGGACTCACATAGCGCACCCTGCCTTCTGCATCCAGCACCGTGGTGAGGTCGAGAGCGTGGTCTATCAGCGCGCGGTGGCGCTCCTCGCTGGCGCGCAACTGCTCTTCCAAGCGCTTGCGCTCCCGGATGTCCCGCGCCATGGAGCATTGAAACTCCGAACCCTGGAACTCCAGATAACTCGTGGTGACCTCCACCGGAATCCGGTTTCCGTCCTTCAGGCACAGCTCTGTTTCCCGCGTAACCGCGGCTTTGCGCTTGCCATCTTCCCAAAAAGTGGGCCAGGAATCCGCGGTCACCCCTGTGTCTATGTCCGCCACGCTCAATGACCGCAATTCCTGAGGGGAGTAGCCCAGTATCTGGCTGGCTGCCTGATTGGCGTCCAGAATCCTCCCGCCCGCTCCCGCCCAATAGATGATCTCCCGGGCGTGGTCCAACGTGAAACGGGCCAGGTGCAGTTCTCTCTCGCATTGCCAGCGGGCGGTTTGATCCTCGACCATCACCAGGGCGTGTAATGGGCTGCCCTCGTCATCCCGGACCAAGGTCACCGTAAGGTCCAGCAAGAGATACTCCCCCCGCTTACTCAAGCCCCGGCAATCGCGATGAAAATGACTGATGTCCCCGTCCCACAAGTTCTTCAGCAATTCCGCGGTGCGCGGCGCGTCCACCGGCGCCACCAGGTCTTCGAGCGTCCGCTCCCGAAGTTCCGGCTCCGTATAGGCGAAGTGCTCGCACATCAGCCGGTTCGCTTGGATAAAGCGGCGGTTGCGTCCCAAAATGGCGATCCCGATCGGAGCTTCGTCGAACGCGCGCCGCAGCCGCTCCTCGCTTTGCCGGACCGCCTCGTGCGAGCGGTGGCGCTGGATGGCGTGACCCAGCACCTCAGCCGCCGCTTCGAGAAACGCGACCTCGGCGGGAGTGAACTTGCGCCGAGTGGCGCTGTTCACCGCAAGAACCCCGAAAGGATCCGCCCCCGGAATCACGACATGGGCGCCGCTCGCAATGCCGTGCGCTTCGAGCAACCGCGACCTTTGAAGCTGCCTTTCGGTGGCGAAGTCCTCCACCACCACTGGCTGGAGCGAAGTCAAGGCGTATCCGGACAGGGTGCGAGGATTGAACGGCGCCACCTCCGTCCCCACCAGGTGCTCTTTCCACCCCACCCCTGCCCGCAACATCAGCGACTCCCCTCCCGGCAATAGCTCCAGGATCTTGCAATACTCCACGTCCAGGATTTGGGCGACCAGGCTCGCGGTTTCATCCAGCAGCCAGTCAAGCTCCGTCGCCTCCAGAGCCAGGCGTCCCAGGCGCGCCAGCGCGGCTTGGTGCGCCGAAAGCGTCACTGCCTTGGTGCTCATAATCAATGACTTACCGGGAAGGCGCCGGCCCGCGAAGAGCCGTGCCACACGCCCGGAATGCGCGCGGCGCACTTCGGACAGGCGCCCTCGGTCCCCAACCGGTTACGCAGCGTCCGCAAACCATACCGCTCCACCAGCAACTCCCCGCACTGGTGGCACCAAGTGTTCTCCAAGCGCGCGTCAGCCCCCGGCAAGTTGCCGACGTACACATACTTCAGTCCCGCCTCTTCCCCGATCGCAGCCGCGCGGCGGATGGAATCGATCGGCGTCCACTCACGGTCCTGCATCTTATAGTCCGGGTGGAACGCGGTGATGTGCCATGGAACGAAGGGCGAAACGCCCACCAGGTAATCTGCCATCTGCCGCAATTCTTCTGGACTGTCATTGAATCCCGGAACTAGCAAGGTGACCACCTCCAGCCAGAACCCCATCGAGTGAATTCGGCGGATGCTGTCCAGGATGGGCGCAAGCCTGCCTCCGAGCTTGCGGTATTGCCTGTCGTCAAAGCTTTTCAAGTCGACTTTGAACAAGTCCATGTGAGGGCGAAGGTACTCTAGCGCCTCCGGCGTGGCGTTGCCGTTGGAGACGAATCCGGTGAGCAAGCCGCGCTTTCTGGCCAGCCGGAAGACATCCACCGCCCATTCCAAAGTGATCAGCGGCTCATTATAGGTGCTGACCACCGAAGCCGCGCCTGAGCGAACGGCGGCTGTGACCAGCGCTTCAGGCGTCGTATCCCGGGGAAACGCCTTGGCTTCGGGGTCTCGCAAGGTCTGGGAACTGACCCAGTTCTGGCAGTACGAACAGTGCAAATCGCAGCCCAGCATCCCGAAACTAAACGCCACCGAGCCGGGAAGGACGTGGAAAAAGGGCTTCTTCTCGATGGGGTCGGCGTTGACTCCGGCGGTATAGCCCCACGGAACCATCAGGCGTCCGCCATCGTTGAAACGGACCTTGCAGACGCCTGCCTGGCCTTCAGAGATAGGACACCGATGCCCGCAGGCCAGGCAGCGCAGCCTGTGGCCATCCAGACGTTCACACAAGCTCGACTCGCGCGTTCGCGCTGCGAGGATGGCCCCGAGAGTCATGGCGCCTCCTGCTGAGGCACCTACCAGCTTACAACCTTCGGTTCAGCCTTGCGAACTCCCTGCCCCGGCTGCCGCGCCGGCTCGTTCCGCCGCTGCTTTGCGCTGCGCTATCCACTGCCGGACCTCCACTTCCGAGTGGGCCAGGTCGCTAATCGTGGTGTTGCCCAGCACCTCATCGAGCACAGCCTGCACCGTGCCCCATAACGCGCGGATGGCGCAATCCACCGAATGATTGCACGACCGGTCCAAACCCGAATGCCGTTCGCAGAAACTGGGCGAATACAGACGCCCGCCAAGCGCTTCGAGGACCTCCGAAACCTTGATCTGATCGGCGGGGCGAGCCAAAGCGTAACCGCCCGCCTGACCTCGCGCGCTGGCGACGAACCCAGCCAGCCGCAGCAAGCGCATGAGTTTTGCGACATTAGGGGCCGACAAGCCCTCCGCCTGGCTGATTTCCGGTATGCTTAAGCTGCCATTGTCCCCCGACTTTGCCATATGGAGCAGGCAGCGAAGACCGTACTCCTCCTGAGCACTGATTTTCATGCCCTCCATTGTAGATCGAATTCAGACAAAAAGAGCGCCAAAATGTCAATTGAGTGAATCGCGTTCGCGCCTCTCCGGCGATCCTCCGCGCCCACGTTGACGGGGCCGCCAAAAGGTTGCGATACTGAAGTCTCCCGCGGGCGCGCCACGTGGCGCTCCCCTCCTTACCCGGACTGGACCGGGCGCCGAGGGGTTTGTGTGATGGTGTTTTTTTGATCTGACCTGATATGCCCTTCCGACTGGACCGTTTCCGAGAGTTTCTTGTTCGTCCGGCTTTGCCCGAGGCGCTCAGCCGATTGTCGGAACTTGCCTGCAATCTTCTTTGGTGCTGGGACATCAACATTCGCACCGTCTTCCGGCGGCTGGACTTGAATCTGTGGCGCGAGTGCGGCCACAACCCCGTGCTCATGTTAGCCCGTCTTCCCAGGGAAATTCTGGTGAAGGCGGCGAAAGATCCCCGTTATTTGGCGGCGTACCGGCGAGCTTGTGAGACGCTTGATGCATATCTTGCGCAGCGCGATAACCGCGGCAGGGATGAATTGATCGCCTATTTCTCGATGGAGTACGGAATATCCGAGAGCCTTAACCTTTACTCCGGAGGACTTGGCATCCTTTCCGGCGATCATTTGAAGGCTGCGAGCGACATGGGGATGCCCCTGGTGGCCGTCGGTCTGCTTTATCAAAAAGGCTATTTCCAACAAGTGCTCAGCCCGGACGGCTGGCAACAGGAGAAGACCCCGGTCAATGACTTCTACACGCTCCCGGTGCAGCCGGCTGTCGACCCTTCGGGCCGGGAAGTGAAAGTGGAGGTAGACCTGCCGGCGGGCCCGGCGATCATCAAGGTTTGGCAGGTCAATGTGGGAAGCGTGAAGTTGTACCTGCTCGACACGAATATCCCGGAGAACACGCGGCTGGAGAATCGGGATGTAACGGACCTGCTGTACGGCGGCGACGCCCACACCCGCATCCGGCAGGAGATCGTGTTGGGCATTGGCGGCTTGCGCGCCCTCCGCGCTCTGGGGTTGCGGCCGACCGTCTTCCACATGAACGAAGGCCACTCCGCTTTCCTGGCCATCGAGCGGATACGGGAGCTGATGCACGAGCAAGGCTTGAGTTTCAAAGAGGCGGCCGAAGCGGCGCGGCAGAACAACGTCTTCACCACTCACACTTCGGTGCCCGCGGGCATAGATCTGTTCGATCCCGGCCTGATGTACGAGTACTTCGGCGCCTATTGCCAGCGTTACGGCATCGACTTTGAGAAGATGCTCGGCCTTGGACGGTGGGTGCCCTCAGATCCGCAAGAACGGTTTTCCATGGCCATCGCCGCCATCAAGGCGTCCGCCTACCGTAACGCCGTCAGCATGCTCCACCGCCGGGTTTCGCAGTCCATGTGGCAGGACCTGTGGCCCAACCTCCCGGTTTGGGAAATCCCCATTACTTCAGTCACCAACGGTGTCCACCTTCCCTCATGGCTTAACGCCGATCTGACGGCGCTCTACGACCAGTACCTGCAACCCGATTGGCGGGAACGCGTGCTGGCGCCGCAAACCTGGGACCACATCGATGAGATTCCGGACGAGGAGCTGTGGGAAGCTCACCGCCGCCGCAAGCGCCGGCTGGTGACCTTTGTCCGTGAAAGCGTCGTAGCCGCCGCCACGGCGCGGAAGGCTTCCAGTATGGAGTTGCGTCGCCTCAGCGAGGTGCTCGACCCGGATATCTTTACCATTGGCTTTGCCCGGCGCTTCGCGACCTATAAGCGCGCCACGCTGTTGTTCCGGGACGCCGCCCGGCTTAAGAGGATCCTGCTCAATCCCCAGATGCCGGTGCAGATCGTGATAGCAGGGAAAGCTCACCCGAAGGATCAGCCGGGCAAGAATTTCATCCGCGAGATCATCCAGCTTTCGCGCGATCCGGAGCTTCAGAAAAGGGTCGTGTTTGTTGAAGATTACGGCATCGAGGTCGGACGCGAGCTCGTTCAGGGCGTAGACCTGTGGCTGAACAACCCCCGGCGTGGCGAAGAGGCGTGCGGCACCAGCGGAATGAAGGCCGGGCTGAATGGCGTCCTGAATCTCAGTATCCTCGACGGCTGGTTCGACGAAGCTTATGAAAAATCGGGCGGATGGGCGATCGGCGACCGGGAACCCTACTCCGAAGATCAAGACGACATCCATTCCAACAATATCTACTCCCTACTGGAAAACGAAATCCTGCCGATGTATTACCAGGGCCGGGATGAAGGGGTGCCGGTGGAATGGGTCCGCCGGATGAAGATTTCGTTGAAGAACCTGACCCCTCAGTTTGACTGTACCCGGATGCTGGCCGAGTACTATTCGGAGATGTATCAGCCGGCGCAGCGGGCGTTCCAGGAGGCTTCGGAGAACGATTTCCAAAAGATCCGGGATTGGGCGATTTGGGACGAGAAGGTCCGCGAAGCTTGGCCGAGAGTGCGTTTCGTGAAAATCGAACCCGAGTTGACCGAGCCGGTATTGAGCGGCCAACCCTTGCAGTTCCGGGCGGTCTTGGATCTGGCCGGGCTTCAACCGGCCGACGTCCGCGTGGAGGCGGTGATCGGGCGGGTAAGCAGCAGCGGCGAGCTCGAGGAGGCCGAAGTGCTGGTTTTGCCGCCCGCCGAGAAGTTGGGTGAAGGGCATTTGTTTGCAAAGGGTTACATCCCATCGCAAAGCGGTCACTTGGGCTACACTGTGCGGGTGACTCCCAACCACTTCTCCGACCCGCTCACCCGGCAATGCCACTCCCTGATCCGGTGGGGCATCGAGACGGGTATGGGCTACCGGGGATAGAACGAAATCCCCCGAGGACAGTACGATTTTGGTGGAATCTGGGACGGATCCGTGGTAAATAGGAAGTGCGGGTGGCTTTTGAGCCCGCAAGCCCTGCAAAGCATTTACGGATCCGATCCCCGACTGAGGCCGCGAGTAGGCGGAGGTCTATGAAGGCTGGCGCTGGGGTTCCCACCGGGCAGGGCCGCAGAGACTCACGCCTCTCGGAATTACGCTAAAGGAGCTTCTTCAGCTCATGGACAGCGATCGCAAATACAGACAGCGCGGATACATGGACTCCGACCGGCCGTCAGAGGGCCGCGAGCGTGACGACAGGGGGAAACCTCTTGGTCCTAAACTCCCCTTTGACGTCACGGGGCCGCGGTTACCCCGGATGGTGCAGACGGTGGTCGCGGCGCGCTGTTATAACTGCGCCACCGCCTTGCCGGTGGACTTCGATTTTTCGGGGAACTGCCCCAAATGTAACGCCTCCTTGCACTGCTGCAAGCAATGCGCTCACTTCGAGCCTTCCACCCGCTTCCAGTGCTTAAAGCCCATTCCGGTCCGGATTCCTTATAAAGATAAGGCTAACGAATGCAATCTGTTCAAGCCGAGGGTCACCGTCGCCCGGGACCCGAAGGCAGGCGCCGCTCCGGTAGTGGGTCCGGCGGCTCCGGCTGCGCCGAAGTCCCCCACCGAGGCGCGCGCCCTTTTCGATAGCCTGTTCAAAAAGTAGGGTCCGCTCCCCAATGTGTCCCCTTCCCAGGCTGACGGCGGCGCTTTGCGTCCTGACCGGCGCTTCGCAGGCGGTCGAGATCAGCACCGGCTTCCTGTTAGGACCGAAATACGACCCGCGTTCCTTTTACATGCGCCGGGACCCTGGCGACGCATGGCGTAAGACTTACT